>PVMK01188672.1_pt1 | contig 63631 bp, 48 predicted proteins | sample 1853481 | NCBI WGS metagenome assembly PVMK01 (sample SAMN08533507, study PRJNA380276) | Marine sediment metagenome, whole genome shotgun sequencing project.
GCCGAATCAAAGGACGCCGAATCGAAGGGCTCCGGATCGAAACGCAGCCTGATCACCTGGCTGCAGGTCACAGGAGACACCTTCAAAGGTGCACTGAGTGGCGGAACGGATTCCGAACTCGACCTCTCGGTCACAGGCCGGAGGAAAGGGACGGCGCCCGAGGATGACCCTGAAGGCTGACGCCTTTGCTCGGGTCCAGTGCGACAAAAAGGGGTGCGCGAATTTTGGTGCGTTCGACGCGAATGTGAAAACGGGCGGGATATATCCCGCCCCTACACCGGCCATTTGAAACGGGCTGTAGGGGCGGCATATATGCCGCCCTTCCCCCCGCAACGGGAAAACGCGGGCCTCCTGCCTTCCGTTGTCATTTCCGGTTTTGTCGGCCCACCCCGGGGCCCTGGAGAGCTCGAAATGACGGCTTGTCTCACTCACGAACGAAAAGACCGCACGGCCTCCGGCAATTCTGGCACCGCCCCGATCTTCGAACACACGAATGCCGCGACCCGATTCGCGAACAGATTGGTCTTTTCCAGTGACCAGCTGTTGAGATACCCGGTAACCATGGCTGCGGTGAATGCATCGCCTGCACCCACCGTATCGGCAATCGAGACTTCAACGCCGGCTACTTCGCTGACGGCATCCGGTGTGATGATGAGTGAACCTCTGCTCCCGCGGGTCAGCGCGACAAGCTTGAGCCCGTACAACTCCAGGAGTGAGCGGATGATGGTCTCATCCGAGCCTTCCAGATCATGCATCGGCGCAATGACCTGAAGCTCTTCATCGTTCAACTTGACGACGTTCGCCAGGGTCATAGACGTGCGAATCACGTCTTCGGTCCAATACGACTGGCGAAGATTGACGTCGTAGATGCGGAGGCAGCGCGATGGCGTCACGGACAGGAACTTCTGAATCGTCTCGCGCGATGTGGCATGGCGCTGGCCGAGCGTTCCAAAACACACTGCGTCTAATTCTCGTGCGATCGAATCCAGGTTGTCGGAATAGGGCAGGTGGTCCCAGGCGACACCTTCCTTGATCGCATACGAGGGTTGTCCCGCTGAATCGAGCGTGACGACTACTGTTCCCGTTTCGTAGCAATCGCTGACGGCCAGTGCAGAAGTATCGACCCCATGATTCTGGAGAAACTCGACAGCTCGTTCGCCCCGGGCATCGTCTCCAACGCAGCTGATGACATACGATTGCGCGCCCAGTGCACGGCAGTGACACGAAAAATTCGCGGGCGCGCCTCCGAACTGCTCACCCTCTGGAAAGACGTCCCACAGGACCTCGCCAATGCCGGCTATCTCGATTGATTTCATCCGTTCACGAACGAGAGTCCCAGAACGCTCGGTGTTCCGCGTCCGGATCGCTCTCGATTCGGCTCTCCGCGTCCAGGATCATACAGGCCCGATCGGGAGGAGCGTAGGTGGGCCACTCGGGCAAGCCGCCGCCATTCGGATCGCCGCCCGATGCGAAGGCCAGCACCGTGTCGGACCAGTGCCGAGCGAGCGCCTTCACGGTTGCATCATCTCCGTCATGGAATGCAGAGACATGGCAGTCCGGATCGGCGAAGGCGTTGAACGTGAACGCCATCTCGCAGGCGTGGGTCGCGCCGGTGAGCTTGCCGTTGTGCTCCCTGGTCGTCGGCAGATCGAAGCGGTAGAGCCAGCCGCCCGGGCCGGCGCGGGTTGATGCTTCTGCCGCCTCGACGGCGGGACGGCGGAAGATGGCGGTCCACAGCTCTTCGCAGACGACCTTGGCATTTGCATAGGTGTCGTTCATCCACGAGACATAGGCCGTCGGATCGCGGTCGCCGAGGACGTCCTTCGCCGCGCTGACATGCCATTTTTCGTGCTGGCTCATGTCTTCGCTACGGTCGTCCGGTGGCGTGAAGAGTGTTCCTTCGTTCCGGTTCGTGCCCACGATGAGCGGCACACCCTGCTCACCTCGCGCCGCGATGGCCTCAATCGGCGGGCGGGTGATGACCGTGCCGTCGATGCGCCCGCCTGCGGGCAATTCCGCCTTTTGCAGGTCTTCTGCGCTCATTCGCCTGAGTGCCGTCAATACCTCGTTTTCGTCCACGCCGAGCTTCTTCGCGATCGTCGGAACCTGGTTCCCATCAGGAGCTCGCGGCGCGCCCGGGCTATTGGCGATGGCCTTCTGAAACAGTCCTTCCGCCTGCGGGGCCGCAAGCAGACCCAGCACCGCCACCGCGCCGGCGGACTCGCCGAAGATGGTCACGTTCGAGGGATCGCCCCCGAAGTCCTCGATGTTCTCCTGAACCCACTCCAGGGCCAGGATCATGTCCCGGTAGCCGTTAGAAGCCGAGCCCGCAAAATCCGGTCCCAGCGGCGCGAGGTCGAGAAACCCAAACGCTCCGAGGCGATAGTTGATGGTGACCACCACCACGTCGCCCTGGCGCGACAAGACGCGGCCGTCGTACTCGTTGGCGCTGCCGGCGGAGAATCCCCCGCCATGGATCCACACCAGCACTGGGCGGTTTGCGCCGTCCACGGCTCGGGTCGTGACATTCAGAAAGAGACAGTCCTCCGAAAGCTGACCTGGCACCGTCTGCCCCATGGAGCCCGCGGTCTGGTCCTGCATCGCTCGGTTGGGCCACTGAGTTGCATCGTAGACCCCGTCCCAACCGGATGCTGACACCGGCGGCATGAACCGCAGCTCGCCGACGGGCGGTTGGCCATAGCGCAGGCCGAGAATGGACATCACACCGCTGTCATCCAGGCCGCGGACCTGACCTCGGCGGGTATCGATCAATGGCATCTCTTTTTCAGGTTTCATGGCCACTCGGTTAGAAGTCTATATTAGAGTCCACGGGCGAGCTCTTCATCAGCTCCCGAATGGAAAGGACCTCTCACATGAAACACCTTCCATTGCTCTCGAAAGACGACAGCGACCCCGAGCTTCGTACATGGTGGGATGAACGTGGCTTCGACCTCGCCATCTTTCATGTCTGGGCGCATGATCCCGACTCGTTCAAGGCGTACGCCGCCTTCAATCGAACTGTCTGGAATGACTCGGAAGACGGTTTCCCGCTGCTGTTGAAGGAGATGGCGGTGGTGCAGGCCAGCGTTCTCAGCCATTCCTCCTACGAGTGGGGCAACCACGGTGTGATGATGATCAACCGCGGCGGCACGCAGGAGCAGCTCGATGCGTTGCTTGCGGGGAATCCCGATGCGGATGTCTTCGATGCGACCGAAAAGCTGGTGTTGAAGTTTACGACCGAGGTGACGATGGACGCCAGGCCCAGTGAAGAGACGCTGACGGCCATGAGCGAGAAGTTCACCAATCAAAAGTGAGTGCCTGGCACCTGATTACGAATAGCCCTGGCACCGATACCGGGTTCTACACTCCGGCCTTTCCCTGCCGCTCGGCGGCAAAGGCAAGTGCGCCGCCGGCGATGATCAACACGCCGCCGACAAAGCTCAACAGATCCGGCAACTCGGCCCAGAAGGCCAGACCGAGCAGGGCCGAGAAGACGATCGTCGTGTGGCTGTAAATGGAGACACCGGCCGCCGGGGCGTAGCGATAGGCCAATGTCAGGCCGAACTGACCGATAGCCCCGCCCACTCCAATCCCGATCAATAGCGCCGTCTCGCGCCCGGTCGGAAGATGAAAGTTCAGAGCCGCGAAGGGGGTCAGGACCACGACCGTCACCAGCGAAAAATAGAAGACGATGGTCTCCGGGGTTTCCCTCGATCGCAGGGACCTCACGACGGTGTAGGCGCCGCCCGCAAAGACCGCCGAAGTCAGACCGATCAACGCCGGCAAGATGCTGAGATCGAACCTGGGTTTGATGACCAGCAGGCCGCCGGCGAAGGCGACCATCATCGCAAAAATGACTGCCTTCGGTGGTCGTTCACCCAGAAAGAACAGCGCGAATATCCCCACGAAGAACGGAGAGAGCCTGGTCAGCATGGCGGCATCGGCCAGGATCAGATGGTCGATGGCGTAGAAGTAACACACCACGCCGGCAACCCCGAGGAGCGAGCGAAGGAGAAGGAGCCCCTGGTTTTTCCGCCTACCGAGAAGCGGCCGTCCGGCCCGCCAGGCGAAGACCCCAGCGATCACCAGCGAGATGAGATTCCGCACGACGACTTTCTCGACCACCGGAACATCCGCCGCCGCCTTGACGAAGGCACCCATCCCCGCAAAGGCCGCCGCCGAGATGGTCATGAAGACGACTGCTCGCTGCTGTCCGGTCACGGGACAGGAGGATACCCGATCCTCCCACGGGCGCCACGTTCAAATTTGTTTCGTCAAAACGGTCTTTATGTCCTTCATGCTCTTCATGGTGTCACGCGTCCGGGCGTCTGATCTCCGGCGTCACCACTGCTCGGCGACGCGGCTCTCGTCGTCAACCGAGTCCTGGTAGTAGTAGTGCTCGCACGGGATGAAGGTCTTCTTCGCGACCTCCTCGCCGTTCAGGTACTTCATGAAGGCCTCGACCGTGCCCTTCGCCATCTTGCGAGGGAACTGCTGCGGCGTGTCCTCGAGCTTCTTCTCGAACACGGCCTGCTTGCCCGCCGGCGAAGCGTCGAACGCGATCACCTTGATCGCGTCCTCGCGGCCCGCCTTCTGGACCGCGGCGTAAGCCCCGAGCCCCGACGGGTCGTTGATGGCGAAGATGCCGACGATGTCGGGATGGACCTGGAGGACGTCCGTGGCCACGGCGTACCCGTCGTTCCGATTCCCCTTACCGTTGAGCTCTGTGACGACCTCGAGCTTGCTGCCCCTCTCCCTCAAGTAGTCCATGAAGCCGTTTCGACGTAGGATGCAGGAAGTGATCTCGGGGAATGTGATGATCGCGACCTTCCCCGTGTCGCCGGTCACCTTCATCATGCTCTCAGCGGCCAGCTGGCCGCCCTGGTAGTTGTCGCTACCTATGTGAGCGACGATGAACTCCTTCGCCGCCTCGTCCGTCACTTGAACATCGAACGTGAACACCGGGATGCCGGCCTCCTGGGCTTTCTTCACCCCCTCCCCGGCCGCCTTCGAGTCGACCGGGTTCAGGAAGATCGCGTCGTAGCCCTGCGCGACGAAATCGAGCATCTGGTTGTTCTGCTTCGCCGGATCGAGGCCCCCGCTCAGTGCGACGACTTCGTACCCGTGCTTCTCCGCCTCTTCCTGCATCACGTTGGCGATCAGCTTGAAGAACGGGTTGGTCAAGTCCATGCAGGTCATGCCGATCCTGCCCTTGATCTCGACCTTTGGCTTTTCCGTACACGAGCAGACCAGCAACGTCCCTACGACGACGAGCCCGCACGACACCAGCGACCATCTCCGAGTCATTACGATTCTCCTTCACGCTGTGGGTGGGCGGTGCCTTGCCAAGAACCCTGCGACACCACCGCTCGTGCTCACCTTGTCCAGCAGGACGGCGGCGAGGATCACGCCGCCGAGGACGACCTGCTGAGTGTAACTCTCCATCCCGAGGAGGTTCATCCCGTTCTGGATCACCGAGATGATGAACGCGCCGATCAAGGTGCCGAGGATTCGCCCCGTGCCCCCCGACAGGCTGGTCCCGCCGACGACGACGGCGGCGATCACGTAGAGCTCGTACATCACCCCCATGTTCGGTGTGCCGGAGTTGATTTGCGACGCCTGGATGCAGCCGCCGAGCCCTGCCGCCAAACCGCTGACCGCGTACACGAAGACGATGACGAAGCCGACAGGCACCCCGGAGAGCCGCGCCGCCTCCTCGTTGCCGCCGACTGCGTAGATATAGCGTCCGAGCCGGGTGTGCGCCATGAAGATGTGCGCCGCGGTGTAGAAGACCACGAGCAGGATCACGGTGTTCGGGATCCCGAGCGAGCGTCCCTGTCCGAGCCACGGCAGAGCCGGAGGAACCTGGTAGATCGAGAAGCCCCCCGTGATCAAGAACGCCAGGCCACGTCCCATCATCATCACGCTGAGCGTCGTGATGAACGGCGCGACCTTGAACCGGGCCACGATCAGCCCGCCGAGCGCGCCGACCACCCCGCAGGCGAGAACACCACCGAGGAAGCCGACGAGCACTACCCAGCCTGACGCCTCGAGGCCGCCGAGCTTCTTCATGATCAGCGTGCCGATCACGGCGGACAGCGCGATCAGGCTGCCGACGGAGAGGTCGATCCCGGCGGTGATGATTACCATCGTCATCCCGATCGCGATCACCGCGATCACCACGATCCGATCGACGATCGCGAGCAAGTTGCTCGCCTTGAGGAAGTCCGGCCAGATCCGTGCCTCTGGAACGAGCACCTCAAAGTCGGAAGCATTGTCGTACGTCTCGGGGATCGTCTCGATCACCGGCCATTTCGCCACGTCCGCCACCGTCGCGATGGCCGCGAGGTCTCCCCCGCCGTCCGCTATCTTGTCAAGCGCGACGCGCAGATCGCGCGGCGTTCCGACGACCACGTGCACATCCGCGAATCCGCGTTCTGCGAGCGCTCGGCCGACTCTCTCGGCGAGCGGCGCCGAATCAGTGTTCTTCGCGCCAAGGGCGATGATCGTAGCTGTCTTGATAAACCCTTCGTTGATCCGTTCGACGAGCTCAGCCGTAGCCGCACTCTCGTCGGGCATCTGCTCCTTCAGCGTCAGCGCGCTGAACAGAGCGCACAACGCGACGAGGACGAGGAGCATCCCGTAGCGGTTCAGTACTTCGCGCAAAACGTCTATCTCCTCTCCCGGGCCCCGCTGATCGCGAGCGCCAGGATATCCTCTTGGGTCGCGTTCGCGACATTGGTGATCTCCCCGCGCACCCGCCCCTCTTGCATGACGAGGATGCGATCGCTCATGCCGAGCACCTCGGGGAGCTCGCTGCTGATCATCACGATCGCCTTGCCATTCGCCGCCAACTCGTTCATCAGCAGGTAGATCTCGTACTTCGCCCCCACGTCGATGCCTCGCGTCGGCTCGTCGAAGACGACGACGTCGGCCCGACTCGCCAGCCACTTGGCCAGCACGACCTTCTGCTGATTCCCGCCCGAGAGGTTCTGCGCCAGCTGCTCGGGGCTCGTCACCTTGATCTTCAGGCTGTCGGCGTAGCTCGCAAACTCGGAGCGTTCCCGGCGCTGGTCGACGAAGGGGCCGCGTACGAAGCGATCCAGGTTCGGCAACCCGAAGTTCTCCCGGACAGCATGCGCGAGAACGAGACCCTGGCCCTTGCGGTCCTCGGGGAGCAGACAGATGCGATTCCTTATCGCATCGCGCGGGCTGCGGATGCTGACCGCTTCGCCGTCGATAAGAATCCGGCCGGCATCCGGGGAGTCCGCCCCGAACACGAGTCGCATCGTCTCGGTCCGACCGGCGCCGGCGAGACCAGCGAGTCCCAGCACCTCCCCCGCCCGCACGCTGAAACTCACGTCGCGGACGACGTCGCCTCGGCAGAGTCCCTCGACCCGCAGCCGCTCGGCCCCCAGCGCAGGCGTCCGCACGGGGAACTCAGACTCGAGGGGGCGTCCCACCATCATCTCGATCAGCCGCTCGCTTGAGAACTGCCCGATGCGATCGCTGGCCACGACGGTGCCATCCCGAAGCACCATCACGCGGTCCGCGACCTCGAAGACTTCGTCGAGGCGATGACTGATGTAGATCACGGCGAGGCCCTGAGCCTGGAGATCGCGGATGATCGCGAAGAGGTGCTCGACCTCCTGCGTACCGAGCGCGGCCGTGGGCTCGTCCATGACGACGATACGGGCCTGAGTCGAGAGGGCCTTCGCGATCTCCACCTTCTGCTGCTGCGCGACGGTCAGGCGCCGGCACAGCGCGTCGGGATCGGTATCGAGTCCGATCTTCTCGAAGAGCGCCCGCGCCTCACGCCGCTCTTCGGAGGCGCGAACAAAGCCGTTCCGCGTCCGCTCCCGGCCGAGGAAAATGTTCTCGCGCACCGTGAGGTCGGCGATGAGATTCAGCTCCTGGTGGATCATCGCCACGCCGGCTCTCTGCGCAGCGGTCGGGGTGGGGATCCGGATCGGCTGTCCCGCGAGCAGGATCTCTCCCGCGTCAGGAGGATGGGCTCCGCCCAAGACCTTGATGAGCGTGCTCTTCCCGGCGCCGTTCTCCCCCACCAGCCCCAGAACCTCGCCCTCGCGGAGCTCCAGCGAGACACTCTTGAGGGCGTGCACCCCGGGGAACGACTTGTCAATACACCGCATCTCGAGAAGTGGTGCCGACTTGCTCTCGGGATGCGTCATGTTCCCGCTCCGGTTCCGCGCGGTTTTCCCAGCGACGCACATCGGATTCAACCGGTCCGGCCGCGGCGCGGCGCCGCCTCGTCGGACAAGTTCCGACAGATGGTCGTAAGCTCGACAGGGGCCACCCGCATATCGTGGAGAGCATACCCCGAGTTGGCGATAGGAAATTCCTGTCGCACAACTTGAGCGTACTCTCGATCCCCGACAACGATGCCCGTGATGTCCCCCAACTATTTCAGCGAGCGCTTCAGGTGGGCCTCCCACCTCAGATAGGCCTCCTGATAGTCTCCGGTTTTCGGCTCGACGACCCGTAGTCTCTTCAGGGTCTTAAAAGCCTCCTCGAGCGAGCCGTAGATTTCCGCGCCGACCCCTGCCCCCCTGGCCGCACCGAGCGCGCCGTCGGTGTCGTAGAGCTCGATCGTCGCCCCGCTGACCGACGCCAGGCTGTCGCAGAAGACATCGCTCTGGAACATGTTGGCGAGACCGGCCCTGACGGTGCCCGGGATCACCCCGATGCTCTTCATGATCTCCATACCGTAGTGGAAGGAGAACACGACCCCCTCCTGGACCGCGCGGCAGAGGTGGGCGCGGCCGTGTCGGTTGAGATCGAGCCCGCAGATCTGGGCGCCCACGACCCGGTTGCCCAGCATCCTCTCGGCGCCGTTGCCGAAGGGCAGGACCGCGAGCCCATCAGAACCCACCGGCGCCTGACCGGCCAGCCGGTTCATCTCCTGATAATCGAGGTCCCCGAGCAGACGCCTGGTCCACGCGTTGATGCTCCCGGCCCCATTGATACACAACAGCACACCGAGTCGTGGCGCAGCGGTCACGTGGTTTACGTGGAGGAAGGTGTTGACGCGGGACTTCGGATCGAATCGCTTCTCTACGCTGACCCCGTAGACCACGCCAGAGGTGCCTGCGGTGGCGGCCACCTCACCCGGGTTCAGCACCTTGAGCGAGAATGCGTTGTTCGGCTGATCGCCGGCCCGGTAGGCCACCGGAGTTCCGGCCGCCAGCCCGAACTCGGCAGCGGCTGCGGCCGTGACCTCCCCATGGACTCCAAAGGTGGGCACTTGCTCGGGCAGGAACTCGGGGTCGAAACCGAAGTGATCCAGGACAATGGCACTGGGGGCCTCCTCCTGGAAGTCCCAGAACACGCCTTCTGACAGGCCCGACGGCGTCGTAGAAATGCGACCGGTCAGGGCAAAGGCCAGCCAGTCTCCCGGCAGCATGATCCGGTGGATCCGGCCGAAGATCTCCGCTTCCTGCTCCTTGATCCACGCCAGCTTGGAGGCGGTGAAGTTGCCGGGGGAGTTGAGGAGGTGGGTCAGGCAGCGCTCCTCGCCGATCTCTGCCATGGCGGCATCACCGTGGGCTACGGCCCGGCTGTCGCACCAGATGATCGCGGGTCGCAGCACCTCGCCGTTGGAGTCGACACACACGAGCCCGTGCATCTGGTACGCGATCCCGACCGCCTTGATGTCCTCCGGCGCGATGGCGGCCGCCTGCATGACGCCGCGAACCGCCAGCCTGGCGTTGCGGTACCACATCGCGGGATCCTGCTCGGCAAATCCTGGCTGCGGTACGGAGATCTCCTGCTCGGTCTCTGGACTGCTCGCCTCGGCGACCCGAAGACCGGACACTGCGTCAAGAATCGACGCCTTGACCGACGAGCTCCCAAGATCGATGCCGAGCAGGTACACGCTCACCCTCGATATATTAAAGGATGGGTGCCACTGATCACAACCTGACAATCTCATCCGACCGAAGCAGCGTTGTCAGGATGTGATCGGGGGCGCCCTTGCTTACAGTATGTTGCAGTTTCCCGTCCGATCCGGTTGTTTTGCAACATTCTAAGGTCCTGAAGCCTGGCACCTATGAGATTCGCTCCATAGGTGCCAATGTTGAGGAAATTGACGATCTGCGCGATGATGATCACCATGATCGAGGTGGAAGTCTCCAGAGTAACCTGATGACCTTACGAGAAGGCCAAGAAATTGGGAGGGGAATGATGTCTGATTACAAGATCTGGATTGACGGCAAAGCTGTGGAAGGCGCTTCCGAAATGAGTGTGGTGAACCCGGCGACCGAGGAGGTCTTTGCGACCATCGCACGCTCGGGCCCGGAGCAGCTCGAGCAGGCCATCGCATCAGCCAAGGCCGCGCAAAAAGAGTGGGCGAAAACCTCTATGGACGTGCGCAAGGATGCCCTCAGAGCTATCTCCAGGGGGATCAATGAACGGGCGGATGAAATCGCCCGGATCCAGACCATGGAACAGGGCAAGCCGATGGCGGAGTCGATCGGTGAGGTGGAGGCGACGCAGGCCTTCCTGGACCATTTCACGACCTTCGATCTGCCGGTCGAGGTCGTGCAGGACGACGAGGAAAAGTATGTGGAGGTACACCGCATGCCACTGGGCGTCGTGGCCTGCATCGTGCCGTGGAATTTCCCGTTGCTGATCGGTGCCCACAAGGTGGCGCTTGCCCTCCTGGCCGGCAACACCTGCGTGCTGAAGCCGGCACCGACGACACCCATCACATCGGCCATCTTTGCGGAGATCTGTGCCGGCGTGGTGCCCGCGGGCTGCGTCAACACGGTCAACGACGAGAACGATCTCGGCGATGTGCTGACGGCTCACCCGGACGTGGCGAAAGTGTCCTTTACCGGCTCCACCGCCACCGGCAAAAGAATCATGGCCAACGCCGCCGACACGCTCAAGCGGTTGACGCTGGAGCTCGGCGGCAATGACGCCGCCATCGTTCTGCCGGATGTCGATATCGAAGACACCGCAGAAAAGTTGTTCGGCGCCGCCTTCTTCAATTGCGGCCAGGTATGCATCGGGCTGAAACGCACTTATGTCCATGAAAGCATCTATGACGAGATGTGCGATGCGCTGGCGAAGTTGGCCGATACAGCGGTGGTCGGTGACGGTCTCGACGAGGGCACACAGATCGGCCCCCTCAACAACAAGATGCAGTATGACAAGGTGCGCGGTTTCCTTGAAAACGCCAAACAGGCCGGGACGGTCGTCATTGGAGGCGATGTCCCGGACAAAAAGGGCTATTACATCCAGCCGACGATTATCCGCGACGTCAACGACGGCGACGAGATCGTCGACGTGGAACAGTTCGGTCCCATCATGCCGGTCATCAAATACAGCGATATCGATGATGTGATCGCGCGCGCCAACGCATCAGAATATGGGCTCGGTGGCTCCGTCTGGACCAAGGACCTCGCCAAGGCGAAGGAGATCGCCCTTCAGATCGATTGCGGCACGACCTGGATCAACAAACACCTGGATTTCGGTCCCAATGTTCCCTTTGGCGGATGCAAGAGGTCGGGTATCGGGGTCGAGTTCGCCCAGGAGGGTTTTTACGAATTTACGCAGGTACGGGTCATCAATCAGGCGAAATAGGACGCGATTCAGGAATGTCAGGGGCAACGCACCCTATCACTGTAGGGGCGGCACCTGTGCCGCCCTTGCGCGTCGATGTCCCTCAAGGCGCTCAGGTTCCAGTTCTCCTGTAGGCGGGTCCTTCAGGGCCCGCCAACGAATGCCTCAATGCGCTATCTCTGTAGGGGCGGGACCTGTCCCGCCCCTACACTGTCGCTGAAGACTGACGCTGTTGGAGAACCCACGCGGTTGATCACCTTCAGGTTTGAACGTGATGTAGCCCGAACGGTGAAGACCTCTGCGCCGCGCGCGTCCAGCATGCGGAAGCCGTACGTCGAGCCGGCTCGCGTAGTGACCTCCAGCGTCAGGTCACTGGGCATCAGAACGATACCGGAGAACCGGCCGCCAATGCGCTCAACCCGGACGGGATCGCCGTCGGCTAAGGCGTTCACCAGCGCAGTGACACCAAGCGCCAGTGTGGCTGTCCCGTGCAAAATGATATCCGGGAGACCGGCAGCCTTGGCATACTCCGGGTCGCTGTGGATTGCGCTGAATATGCGAGCTGTTTCGGTGTAGGTCTTGCTCAGGCCTTCAACCACCGGTATTTCAAACGTTCGTTGTAGCGGCTCTGCGCCGGCAAGATCCGGCGGAACCGGTGGCGCTTCTTTAACGCCTGACTCACCCTCGATGGCGACACCACGACCGATACCCGTGTGCCAGGTCTGACACACGAGTTCATCCAGGCTGTTGCGGGTATCAAGGCGGGTGACCACCGCAGCGCCCGGGCGAATCGCCTCGAGCGAAACGACCTGGGCCTGGGTCGTGTAGCTTTCACCCGCGACGATGGGCCGGGAAAGGTGCAGATCGTGAGCGGCATGAACGATCCGGGCGGACTCTTGCGGGCTCAACGTGTCATAGCCGGGCAGTTGACGGCTATTCAGTATCACCGGCCACTCCAGGCACACCGGAAACATCGGATGCGCCAGGACTGAACCCTGCTTCGTCTCCATATAGCAAGGGTTGTTGTCGCCAATGCCGGCGGCATACCCCGTCAACCAACCGGCATCAACACTGTGGGTGAAATCGCGGGTGCTCTCACCCACCACACGACTGTTCAACGGCATTACTCAATCCTTTGCGCGGCATTTCGGCCTACGACTTCCAAATTGCCCAGCCGCTCCGCGAGTTGCACCCGATCATTACGGCGCGATATACGCCGTCTTGACGTTGGTGTAGAACTCCTTGGCGTAGGTTCCCTGCTCGCGGCTGCCGTAGCTCGAGTCCTTCCTGCCGCCGAACGGCACGTGGTAGTCGACGCCGGCGGTCGGCAGGTTGACCGTCACGATGCCGGCCGCGGACCGCCGTTTGAAATCATGCGCATACTTGAGCGAGGTGGTGCATATACCGGAGGATAGGCCGAACCCGGTATCGTTGGCGACCTCGACCGCCTCTTCGTAGTCCTTGACCCTGATGACCGATGCGACCGGGCCGAAGATCTCCTCGCGGTTGATCCGCATGTTGTTGTGGGTCTCCGTGAACAGCGCGGGCGAGAGGTAGAAACCGGGGGTCTCGCGCTCGAGCGGCTCGCCGCCCCAGACCAGGTTCGCCCCCTCTTCCTTGCCGATCTTCAAATAGTCCAGATCGATGTCGAATTGGCTCTGGCTCACCGCCGGGCCCATCTCAGTCCCTGGCTTGATGGCGTTGTCCACCTTGAGGTTTTTGATGCGTTGGGTTACCGCATCGACAAAGGCGTCATGGATCCCGTCGGTCACGATTAGTCGGCTCGACGCGGTGCAGCGTTGGCCGGTTTGAAAAAAGGCACCATCCACCGCAGCCGCCACCGCCCTGTCGAGATCGGCATCGTCCAAGACAATCATCGGATTCTTGCCACCCATCTCGAGTTGGACCTTGGCGCCGCGCGGTGCGGCGGCGGCCCGAACGCGACGGCCGTTCGGAACCGACCCCGTAAACGTGATGGCGTCGACCTCGGGCGAGTCGACGAACGTCTGACCCACCCTGGATCCGGCGCCCATGACCAGGTTGAAGACTCCATCCGGCAGCCCGGAACGTGAAATGATCTCTGCCAGCTCCCATCCACAGGCCGGTGTCAGGTCGGCAGGTTTGAACACCACACTGTTGCCGTAGGCCAGGGCCGGCGCGATCTTCCACGCCGGGATCGCAATCGGGAAGTTCCACGGTGTGATGATGCCGACCACTCCAACCGGTTCGCGCGCTATCTCCACCTCGACACCGGGACGCACCGACGGAATCGCCTCGCCGGCCGGCCGGAGCGCCTCACCGGCGAAGAACTTGAAGACCATGCCGCCGCGGATTGTCTCGCCAATTCCCTCGTTGAGGGTCTTTCCCTCTTCGCGGGACAACAGCTTTCCCAGCTCTTCACGCCGAGCGAGGATCTCGGTGCCGATGGCGTCCAACACGTCGCTGCGCTGCTGGATCGTCGCGAGCTTCCAGCTCTCCAAAGCACCCCGTGCCGCAGCGATGGCCTCCTTGGCCTGAGCCTGATCAGCACGGGCGTACTCCCCCACCACCTCGTTGGTATCGGACGGGTTGATGTTGCGATTGACCTCAGCCCCCTCCACCCATTGACCGTCGATGAAGTTCTTGTGCAGCTCCATATCGATATTCCTTTCTCAAGCACGAGCGTCAATTGGAAGGTACCATATTGAGTCGAGGGGAGGCTGAGTATGCAGAAGCGACCACTGACCGGCGTTCGGATCGTCGGCATTGAACAGTATATGAGCGCGCCCTACTGCACGATGGTCCTGGCCGACGCCGGTGCCGAAGTCATCAAGATCGAGCGCCCCGATGGCGGCGACCCACGTCGATCGATCCCCCCCTTCGCAACCGACGACCAGGGCAAACGCGTGGCCGGAGGCTTCCTGGGCTACAACCGCAACAAAAAGAGCGTGGCGGTCGATCTTCGTCAGGAATCCGGACGCAAGGTCCTGAAGGATCTGGTCGAGGTTTCGGATTGTGTGGTCGAGAATCTGCGCCCGGGCGCCATGGAGCGATTGGGCCTGGGATACGATCAATTGAAGACGATCAATCCCCGTCTCATCTACGCCGCGATTTCTGGCTTCGGACGACTCGAAGGCCACACCGGGCCGTACGCTCAGAGACCGGCATTCGACATCGTTGCCGAGGCGATGAGCGGCGTCATGAATCTGGTCGGGTTCGCAGACAAGCCGCCGTCAACGACGATCTACGGAATGGCAGACGTCTACAGCGGAATGGTCACGTGTTACGGAATCATGCTGGCGCTCTATATGCGCGAGCAGACCGGAGAGGGCCAGTTCGTCGACAGCTCGCTTCTCGACAACATGTTGTCGCTCAACGAGCGCATGGTGACCATGTTCTCCTTCACCGGCGAAGCACCGGCGCGCGGCGTGCCGAAGCACGGCTATCCGCGTGGGGCATTTCGTTGTCAGGACGGCTATCTGGCGCTCAGCGTCCCGGATGATCTGCAGTGGGCTCGGTTGTGTCGGGCGATGGGGAGAGAGGATCTGATCGAGGACCCCCGCACCGAAGATGGAACAGGGCGCGGGAAAAACGCCGACTTCATCCGCCCGATCGTCGAAGGCTGGCTGGCCGATTTGACGCGAGCCCAGGCGATGCAACAGTTGGATGAACAGGGTATGCCGTCCGGGCCGGTGTACACCGCCGAGGATGTCTTTGCGGATGAGCACTTCACCGATCGAAAGATGCTGGTCACCGTTGACGACACCGTTGCCGGACCACGCACGTTCGCTCGAAGTCCCATTCATCTGTCGTCGGCGCCTGAGATCCTCACGGAACCAGCACCTCAGCTGGGTGAGCACACGCGCTCGATTCTCGGCGACCTGCTCGAGTACAGCGATGTGGAGATCGATCGACTGCACGAACAAGGCGTCATTGGAATTCCGAAAGACTAGCCACGAACGCGTCAGGAGCGTCGGCGAGCACGGAGTTACAATGAGCCGGGGGAAGACACATGGCAAACGAAACCGTATTCAATATGGCGACGTCCAACATTCGTTTCGGACCGGGTGCGACGGCCGAGATCGGGATGGAACTGAGCGACAGGGGTGCGAAGCACGTGCTGGTCGTGACCGACCCGACGGTTGCGAAACTGGAGCCGGTCTCGGTCGCCCTGCAGGCGCTCGATGACGAGAAGGTCCCCTACACGGTCTTCGACCGCGTCCGCTCAGAGCCGACCGACCGGTCGATGAAGGAAGCGATTGACTTCGCCAACGCCCATCCGTGCGACGCCTTCGTCGCCATCGGCGGGGGGTCGGCCATCGACACTGCGAAAGCGGCCAACCTCTACAGCACCTGTCCTGCCGATTTCCTGGACTACGTCAACGCCCCGGTCGGAAAAGCACTGCCCGCCCCGAAACCGCTCAAGCCCCTCGTCGCAGTGCCCACCACAGCCGGCACCGGCAGCGAGGTAACGGCCGTGGCGGTCGTCGACATCGAGGAACAGCACATCAAGACCGGCATTGCGCATGCGTACCTCAAGCCCACACTCGGGATCCTGGACCCAAACAACACAAAAACGCTCCCTCCCCTGGTGGCCGCTTCGACAGGATTGGACGTGCTCACCCACGCCGTCGAGTCCTACACGGCGATTCCGTACACCGATCGGCCGAAACCGGAGCGGCCGAGCTTGCGCCCGGCGTATCAAGGCGCGAACCCGATCAGCGACGCCTGGTCGCTGGAGGCGATGCGATTACTGGCCCGGTACCTGCGCCGCGCCGTCAATGACCCTGCCGACGAAGAAGCACGGGGCATGATGATGATTGCCGCGTCCCTCGCCGGGATCGGCTTCGGCAATGCGGGAGTGCACCTGGCACACGGCATGTCCTACCCTGTCTCGGGGATGGTGCGCGACTACATGCCCGACGGCTACGAAATCGATCATCCCCTCGTGCCTCACGGCATGTCGGTGGTGCTCAACGCACCCGCCGTATTCCGGTTCACCGCTCCCGCCAACCCCCAGCGGCATCTGGAAGCGGCCCAGGCGCTTGGAGCTGACGTGACCGGCGCAGAGCCCGAAGACGCCGGCACCATCCTCGCCGATCGCGTCATCGATTTCATGCGGGACGTCGGCATTCCGAACGGCCTTTCCGCAGTCGGCTTCACACCCGACGACATCCCCGCCCTGGTCAAAGGCACGGTGCCCCAGCAGCGCATCACCAAACTCGCTGCCCGCCCGAATGACGAGAAGGACCTCGCGCGGATGTTTGAAGATGCCATGACGTACTGGTGATAGAGAGTGCTCCGGTGACTCAACGAGGGACTCATGAGGCGTTGGCGTTAGGCCCTGTCATGTGGCCGGGTTTCCCGCCACCTTAGGCGGGGCATCAGGAGGAGTGGAGTATGAGCACGGCAGAAGTTTTTTTCGAGGGCCTGTACTTCGGTGAAGGCCCGCGCTGGCGGGACGGGCGCTTGTGGTTGAGCGACTTCTACGCCCATGCTGTCTGTTCGATAGATCCCGCCGGCAACATCCGTACCGAGCTCGAGCTGGACGATCAGCCTTCCGGCCTGGGTTGGCTGCCCGACGGGCGTCTGCTGGTCGTGGCGATGCGAGGCATGAAGGTCTTGCGCCTGGACGAGGAAGGCCTCAAGGAGCATGCCGACGTGTCGCGCCTTTCGCGTCACCTGTGCAACGACATGGTTGTTGACGGGCAAGGCCGCGCCTGGGTCGGGAACTTCGGGTTCGACCTGGATGAGACTCTCACACGGGTGGGTCCCGAGGCGCTGATGGAGAATCATCCGACCACCAATCTGGTGCGAGTCGACCCCGACGGCAGCGTGCACCTTGCCGCTGACGACATGCACTTCCCCAACGGCAGCGTCGTGACGCCGGACGGCCGAACACTCATCGTGGCCGAGACTTTGGCGCTCCGCCTGACCGCCTTCGACATCGCCGCCGATGGATCGCTCTCCAATCGACGGGTCTGGGCACCGGTCGGTATGAGGGCGCCGGACGGAATCTGCCTGGATGTGGACGGCAACATCTGGGTGGCCAACCCCCTGGCGCCGGAGTGCGTGCTGTTCGCGCCCGGTGGAGAGGTGCTGCAGACGGTGGAGACCAGCCAGCCCTGCTACGCGTGCATGTTGGGGGGAGAGGAAGAGCGGACCCTGTACATGCTGACCGCACCATCCTCCGAACACACCGAGGCGGCGCAAGCCCGTCACGGTCGCATCGAATCACTCGAGGTGTCTTCTGCCAGGGCCGGCTATCCCTAGTCCTCTCCGCCAGGCCCGGAACATCAGCCCCTTATTCTGATGACGCTTCTATGAAGCGCTCATGGAGCAGAACCAGGTCGACATCCAGCTCGCCGATTTTCCACTCGCCTTGAACGCGCTTGAATTCCCAATACCAACCGGTGATGGTATTTGGCGCACGCAAAACCGCCTGCCCTTCACGCTTTGAATCTGCGTACCCATGCTGGTAGTGCGTCACGTAGCAAAACCCCGTGGCATTGTTCTCGTCAACCACGGTGATGACGAGGTTGTTGGCCATGAGTACATTGAGTTCGACGTTCCGGGCGTCGATCGTGCTGAAGAACTCACGTATGGCTTCGCGCCCGACCGTGATTTTCCCAATCGGAAACGGCACACTCCCATCTTCCGTGAACAGGTCGGCCGTCTTTGCGTGTTCACCTTCAAAAAACCGTAGGAAGGTGTACACATGCCGTTCGCATTCACGTTCGATTTCCTGACGCTTTTGAATATCCATCGACTCTTTGCCGGTGGCCTCGGCTGTAAACGCCAATGGCGTCACCGAGAGCAGGGCCAGCCCTATGCCTGCCAATACAATGTTCCTTCTCATGATGTGTTCCTCCTTCGTACTTCGTTTGAGTTCGCCTGCCCGTCAGCCGGGTGGCGAGACCCAAACAGTTCATCGACGTGTTCCTTTGGCAACGGTTTCGTCAGCTTCGAGACGATCAACGTGGTGAAGATCGACACGCCTTCACCCAGGGCCGCGCACGAGTACGGATTCGGCCCCTCGCCGTACAGCCAGGCGACGAGGTCGTGCGGGAGGCCCGAACCGAACCAGGCCGGATCGAGCAACTGCATATGCAGTATCACAAAGGTGAAGAACCCGGAGGCGAGGCCGGCGTACGCGCCGCGCCGGGTGATACCGCCCCAGAGTGCGCCCATTACGAGCGGACCGGCGAAGGCCGCCATCATGCCGCCGATGCCGATCCACACGATGAGCACAATGTTGGTGCCGATCAGGGCCCACGCCATCCCCATGCACAACAGGAGCACGAAAACGGTGCTCACACGGCTGATCTTCAACACGCGCCTGTCGAGTTCCTCCTCCGACGGCGGCTTGGTTAGGCGTGGCACGATGGTTCGCCGATAGAGATCGTTGGCGATGATCTGCGAGGACGAAACGACCAGGCCATCGGCCGTCGACATGATGGCCGCGAGAATGCCGACGCCGATCAGTGCCGCGAGCCAGGTTGGAAAGAGCTCGACGAAGAGCATCGGCAGCGCCTGGTTGGGTGATGCCCCGTCGGCGTAGAGCTGGGCACCGAACAAGGCGCGGGCAAGCAGGCCACCGAGGCCCATCATGCCGAGCGTGACACCGAAGACGGACGCCAGCTTGATGAACGAACGTTGCTGGTTCACCTCCTTCAGCGCCCACAGCTTGTTGCCGACGTGGGGGAGGAGACCAAGCGGGATGTGGGCGATGAAAATCGCGACTATGGACCATGCCGAATGGAACATCGGCGTCGAGCGATTCAGAGCCCCGACGAGGTTGGCGTCCTGCACCTTCAGCCGATCGAGCACGCCGAGGAATCCTCCCTCGACGCCGACGCCGAACAGCACGAGAACGATCACCACCACCGCGAGGACCAGCATCATCGCGCCCTGTACAGCATCGGTAAGAATGTCGGCGTGCGCGCCGCCAAGGACGACATAGAAGAGCAGGACCAGGGTGGTGATCGAGAGCGCCCAGAACGGCGAGAGTCCCAACATGGTCTCGAACATGACAAGCCCGGAGACCAGCTGACCGGCAAGGTAGAAGAAGAGCACCAGTGAGAAAACCGAAACCATCACGCGGATTCCATCGGATTGGTAGCGGTCGCCCAGATACTCAGGAATCGAGCGGTTGCCGAACCGGTTTCCAGCGGTCGCGATCAGGCGCATCGAGATCAGGACGCCAAAGTAGACGCCGGCGGGGTACAGGAAATTGACCCACTGCGCCGCGAGCCCGAACTCGTAGCCGAGCCCGGGCACACCGAGGAAGGTGGCGCCGCTGGCAGTCGTTGCAGCGAACGCGAGCGCGAGAACTACGGGTCCGTACGATCCGCGCGCCGTTGCGAAGTCGTCCGCATGCTTCACCTTGCGTTGCCCGATGACGCCGATGGCGAGCATGCCCCCGATGTAGACGACCAAGAATATCCACGACCACGTGATCAGGCCCATCTATTTTCCCCGCTCAATTTTCCTCGCTATTCTTCGTCTTTTCTGGTCGGGCGTCGACAGCGCAAATAGCTCGAGCAATCTCAGCGTACCAGGAGTAGGTGCCACGTGAGCCTCCTGCAAAATTACCGCTCTCGTTTGTAGGCGGGTCCTTCAGGGCCCGCCAACGAAAATCTCAATGCGCTTCTCGCGCGCCCTAAAGGACGCGCCTACGAGAACCACACCATTTTTTGTTGGGATTCATATCCTCCCATTCGTGATGTATCGCAATGCGATTTCGAGAGATTCGGGATTTTGAAAGAGGCTCACTTATAAAATGTCACATGAGACCGCGCAAAGTCATGAAGTGATACGTGCCACCCAGGTGGCACAGGGTATTTGGACGATATGAAATTGGTCGGCACGATCATTGACCACGGCCCCTACGCGGCGACAATGACTGGCGGTTACGATGTCGAGTCGAAGACCGTCCATTGGACGACGGAAGCCATGGATGCGAATGGAAAGCCGATGGTGAAGAAGACATTGGTGACTCAGAAAAACGCCGACGAACGTGTGCTGGTATTGATGGTGCCTGGCGAAAAGATAAGCGACTTCACCAAATTCATGCATATTGAATTCGTTAAGCGGAAATAGCATTCATCGGAGCCAGTCACAACCCCCGTACCTCGCACCCATGATGATTTCGGATTACTGATGCGCTTGGCGGTCGTGCCGCCTGGAGATCAGACCGGCTCCTGCCAACACTGGAGCGACCGACCGTTTCTGAGCCCTTCAAGACATTTGTTACAGGATTTGCAGGTGGCCGGGTCCGTTTGGCCATTGGCCCAGTTACCGATCAGGTCGGGCTGACGGATGAGGGGGCGGCACAGCGAGACCAGGTCTGCTTCGCCTCGCTGAAGCACCTCTTCCATGAAACCGCGAGACCTCAGGCCGCCGACCATGATGACCGTCACGTCGACTTTGTCCTTGATTTCTCTGGCCCATGTACGGAAGTAGCCTTCATTGTCGACGTTGCGGATTCCTGTTCGCCACTCGGTGCCGTCATACCACTTGCCCCTCAATCCCTGGCTGATTTCCAGAGCGTCCCAACCTTGGGCAGCGACCATTTGGGCGGCTTCCAGCCCTTCGCTGAAATCCAACCCGCCCGGGAATCCATCTTCGACTCCCAGCTTGATGAGCAGGGGATAGCTGTCGCCGACATTGGCGCGCATGGCCTTGAAAATTTCGTGGTGAATACGGAGACGATTCTCCAACGAGCCGCCAAAGTCATCGTCGCGGCGGTTGGCGTATGGAGACAGGAACTGACTGGGCAGAAAGGCGTGGGCCGCATGGAGTTGTACGGCATCGAAGCCGGCCTGTTTCGCCCTGGCGGCGGCATCTCCGAAGGAAACGATGATCTCCCAAATCTCCTCTTCGGTGATGGCCCGGTACACTTCGGGGAAGTAGGGATCGTTTTCGATGTAAGACGGTCCCATGGCCAGTTCCGTCTTGCCCCTCAGAAATTCGGCCCTGTCACGACCACCGTGAAAGAGTTGAATGGCCACCTTGCCGCCATGCTCGTGGACCGCGCCCGTCAGTCGCACCAGCCCTGGGATGCACTCATCGTCGGCCAGTGAGTTCTGGTGGGTGGCAATCTGCCCTGACACATGGGTGTATGTGATGCCGCTGATGATCAAACCGATTTCACCGGCGGCCAGATCCGAGAACAGTTCAATCTGTTTGTCGGTGACATGACCCACGCTGTCGGCCAGACAATCGCAGGTTGCGGACCTGACAGTCCGGTTCCTCAGTTCGAGTCCTTTGATTGTGGTGGGTTGAAAAAGGGCGCTCATCCGAAAATCCCCTCCAGGAAGATCCCAGCTTATAAGTCTCCGAACGGCAGTGCCACCCTTCGCCTGAGCGCGTCGGCCGTTTTTTGCTTGCGCATCCCTCGACGGAGACGTCAAGATAACCCTCGTCAGGGGCCCCAAGCTCGAGCCGCCCACGGAAGGACAAGATAATGAGTACTCGACGTTTCCCGTTTCTTTCCTATCGCTCCACCCTGATCCTGGCCGCAGTGGTCTCGATTCTGCCGCTGCAGGCGGCAGCCCAGGATGTACTGGAAATGGAGTTGTCCGTTCTCGAGGACAAGATCCGCGGCGGCTGGGCCGGGCAGATGGTGGGTGTGGCCTACGGCGCGCCGTGGGAGTTTCGGTGCTTGGAAGAGATCTGCGAGGGTGACATCGAATGGTCGCCGGACATGGTCGAGGGGGCCCTGGCCCAAGATGACCTTCAGATCGAGATGACCTTCGCCGAGGTCATGGACACGGTTGGTCTTGACGCGACGGCCGAGCAATACGGCGACGCCTTCCGCGACACGACGTATCTGCTGTTTCACGCCAACGCCAGCGCCCGCCGGAACCTGAACAACGGCCTTAAGCCCCCAATGTCGGGCCACCCTAAAAACAACCTGCACGCCAACGACATCGATTTTCAGATCGAGGCGGACTTCATCGGCATGATGTGCCCCGGCATGCCGCAAGTGGCCATCGAATTGTCCGACCGCATCGGCCACGTGATGAACTACGGCGACGGGGTATACGGTGGCACCTTCGTGAGCTGCATGTACGCGGCGGCTTTCTTCGAGACCGACGTGCAGAAGGTTGTCGAGGCGGGGGTCGCCTGCCTGCCGAAGGGCAGCGGCTACCGCGCCATCATCGAGGACGTGCTTGCCGCCCACGAGGAGCATCCGGACGATTGGCGCGAAGGCTGGCGCATTATCAGCAAGAAGTGGGACAAGCAGGATCCCTGCCCCGAGGGCGCGCTCCTACCGTTCAACATTGACGCCCGCCTCAACGGCGCCTTCATTGCCCTTGGCCTGTTGTACGGCCAGGGCGATATGGAAAAGACGCTCGAGATCGCAACGCGCTCTGGCCAGGATGCCGACTGCAATCCCGCCAACGCGGCCGGCGTCCTCGGACTCATGTACGGCTTCGAGGCCCTCGACGAAAAATGGGTCGGCAATATCGAAGACATGAGCGACACGAAATTTGTCGGAACGAACTACTCCTTCAACGACATTGTCGCGTCGACTCACGGGCGCGCGCTCGAAGCCGTTCGGCGTTCCGGCGGCGAGGTTCGTAACGACAGCTTCACCCTGCCGAAGCAGACCCCCGTGCCGCCGACCCTCGAGCAGTGGTCGCCCGGAATTCCCGTCAAGAGCTACGACCACGATGACCCGGCATGGACTTGGACGGGCGATTGGGAGGAGGAGAAAGACACCGCTTATGCTGCGCTCGCCGGAAAGGTCAGCCATAGCGCCGGCAACGTGGCCGAGCTCGCCTTCTCAGGTACCGCGATCGGCCTGGTCGGGTACGCCACGACCAACGGTGGGATGGCCGATATCTTCCTCGACGGAGAGAAGGCAGGCACCGTCAACGCCTACATCGGCCCCGGCAATTTCGAGCAGGACCTGTGGCGTGCCTACGACCTCGAGGACGGCCCGCACACTTTGCGCATCGTCACCCTCGACAAGCACGACCCTCGCATGGAGGATACGTGCAGGCCGTCGGCGGGCATGGGCGCTACGGATGACCGGCCCAAACGATTTCCCATCCATCGTGCTGTGGCCTACCGTCCGGAGGAAGCCGTCTCCAAGAAGACGTCCGCCGCCGAGTCAAGCGACAAAGAAGGGCAATTCCGGCGGCTGCCGGTCAGCGAGTACGTGGACAAAATGAAAGCCGGTTGGGTTGGCCAGATGGTCGGCGTCGGCTGGGGCGCACCCACCGAATTCCGCTGGCGTTCTGAAATCATCCCCGAAGACGAGGTCCCGAAATGGAAGCCCGAAATGGTGAACCAATTCGGTCAGGACGACATCTACGTCGAGATGACCTTTATCAGGTCGCTCGAGGAGCACGGGGCGGAGGTTCCCATTCGCCAGGCCGGCATCGACTTCGCCAACAGCGGCTACATGCTCTGGCACGCGAACAAGGCGGGACGGGACCTCCTGCGAGAGGGTATCGCGCCGCCTGACTCGGGACATCCGGAATTCAACACCCACGCGGATGACATCGACTATCAGATCGAAGCCGATTTCTCCGGACTCATCTCGCCGGGACTGCCCAACGAGGTGGTTCGCCTCGGCAAGATCTTCGGACGACTGATGAACTACGGCGACGGCCTGTATGGTGGCCAGTTCGTTGGCTGCATGTATGCCGAAGCCTTCTTCGAAGATGACATCCAGAAGATCGTTGCCGCGGGGCTCGAATGCATCCCCGAGGAAAGCCGTTACGCCGAGACCATCCGCGACGTTGTGAAGTGGCACGGCGAGAACCCCAACGATTGGCAGAGGACCTGGCAGCTCATCGAGGACAAGTACCAAGCAAATCCGGACAACCGGCTCTTCTCATGTAGCCAGGGCGCTTTCAACATCGACGCCAAAATCAATGGCGCCTACATCGTGATGGGGATGCTGTACGGCGAGGGCGACATCGAGGACACGGTGGTGATCTCGATGCGTGGCGGTCAGGACTCCGACTGCAACCCCGCCAACGCCCTGGGCGTGCTCTCGACGACCATGGGACTCGAGGCGATGCCGGACGAGTACAAATCGGCCCTGGATGAGAGCACCAAGTTCAGTCACACCGAATACGACTTCGCCGGCCTTACGAAGGTCAGCATCGACCTCGTGCGCTCCCAGGTTCTTCGTGCCGGCGGCTGGGTCGAAAAAAACGACGCCGGCGAGGAGGTCTTCGTGATCCCTGTACGCCCGGTGCAGCCCTCCGCGCTCGAGCAGAGCTGGGAACCCGGGCCCAGTGCCGGCAGCAAGTTCACCGAAGACGAGATGGCGAAGATCAATCCTCCCGAGGAGTCCGAAACGAGCCTCACCGTGGGCATGGTGGACATCAGCAAAGACGTCGAGGAGTTCGCCCCGGGCTGGAGCATCAAGGCGTGCGGTGACCACATGGATCCCGGCCTTCACGCCGAGGTCGACGGCCGGGCCAACGTGCTGATCACGCACCCCGTCAGTAAAGAAGAGCCCGCCGTGCTTTACAGGGAGTACGCAGTGCCCGAGGGGACCAGGGCGGTGCTCCACCTCGAGGTGGGCCACGATCCCGACGGCGACTGGCAATTGGGCGTCAACGCCGGCCAAGACAGGTTGCTTTCAAAGAGCATCAGCTCCGCCCTGACCCAGGATGGATGGGTCGACTTCACATTCGACCTCAGCGATTACGCCGGCGACAATATCTGGCTCGTGCTGACGAACGATGCCAACGAGGGGGATAACGAGGCCGCCCGATGGGCCAGAATCGAAATCGTGACTGAGTAGTCCGTTTGGCCGGTCCCGGGGCAGCGTCGCCAGGGTGCCACACATGGTCTTACCCGTTTCAGGGCCGGGCCGGGAAACGCGAAGCGTCAGGTTCTGTATTCTGTAGTTACTAGATGGCAGATCGGGAACCCGGAGCCGTGGTTTCCCGTTGAAGCTCCTGGGACCGAACACGTGCCGAAGGGACGATCCACCGCCAATGAAAACGCTCACCACTGCGTGTCTCACTCTCCTGCTGTTGCTGACCCTCGCCTCGTGCTCGGGCGTTGGGGACGATGATCGGACCTGGGCCGAGGGAGCGGCAAACGACGAGGACCGGCCAGAGGAAGCGGTTCCGGTCGATGTCGTTGCCCTCGAGCGCGGCACCATCGAGTCGGCGCTCCGGTTTTCGGCAACCCTCGAGGCCGAGCGCGACGTCCAGGTCTTAGCCGAGGCCCAGCGCCGGGTGGTCGAGCTCCGGGTCGAGGAGGGCGACGGCGTGAAGGCCGGCGCACTGCTCATCCGGCTCCAGGACGACGAGCAACGGAGCGCGCTCAACAAGGCCGAAATCGAGCTGCGGCAGGCGACCCGCGAGTTCAACCGGCAGAAAAGCCTGTTCGAGCAGAACCTTGTGAGCGAGCAGGGTTTCAACGACGCGGCGTCGGTCTTCGATCAGGCCGAGATCGCGGTCGATGATGCGCGGCGCAATCTGGCTTACACGGAGGTTCGGGCACCGTTCGCCGGCGTCGTCACCGAGCGGCTGGTCAACGTCGGCGATTACGTGACGCTCAACCAGCCGCTGTTCCGCATCATCGACTTCGACTCCATAGTTGCCCGGATCTACGTTCCCCAGAAGGAGCTTCCGTCGCTCGCGCCCGGGCTCGCCGCCCGGATCACGGCCGATGCGGTCGGCGGCGCCAGCCTGGTCGGCACCGTGGACCGGATCGCTCCGGTGGTGGATCCCGGAACCGGGACCCTCAAGGTCACCATCGCGATCCCCCTCCAGCAGGGGCTGCGGCCCGGGATGTTCGTCGAGGTCGAGCTGGTGACGGCGGTCCACATGGACGCCCTGCTGTTGCCGAAACGGGCCGTGGTCTACGACAACGACCAGCTGTTTGTCTTCCGCCTGGGCGACGAGCGCCGGGTGGAGCGGATCAAGATCCAGCCGTTGCTCGAGGACGTCAACAACATCGAGCCCGCCTCCGGGCTCGGCGAAGGCGATCAGATCGTGGTCGCCGGTCAGGCCAGCCTCAAGGACGGCGCGCTCGTTCGTTTGCCGGGTGATCCGGAGCCCGAGGAGGACGGCGAGGACGAGGCCGAGTCGTGATCACCGAGCGCGAGACTCCATCGGCTGTGATTGCCGAGCGGTCGTTCCTCGTCGATCGACCGGTGGCGATCCTGATGGTTTTCCTCGCCACCGTGGTCTTCGGGTTCTTCTCCTTTCTCCGGCTGCCGGTCTCGCTCATGCCCGAGCTCAGCTACCCGACGCTGACCGCCCGCACCGAGTACCCGGGCGCGGCCCCGGAGGAGGTCGAGAACGACGTCAGCCGACCCATCGAGGAGGCGCTGGGCGTGGTCGGCGGTCTGCGCCGGATCTCGTCCATCAGCCGCGCCGGGGTGTCCGACGTGGTGCTCGAGTTCAGCTGGGGAGTCGAGATGACCGAGGCGATCCAGGACACCCTGGAGAAGCTTGATCTCGTTTTTCTCCCGGTTGATGCCGAGCGGCCGCTGATCCTGCGCTTCGACCCGACGCTCGATCCGGTGCTCGAGCTGAGCCTGTCCGGCGAAGGGGTCCAGTTCGAGGGCGACGAGGGGTTGCGCCGGCTTCGGCGTCTGGCCGAGCTCCAGGTCAAACGCGCCCTCGAACCGATCAAGGGCGTGGCCGCGGTGCGGGTCCGCGGCGGGCTCGAAGAGGAGGTCCATGTCCTGATCGAGGCCGACCGGCTCAACCACACCGGGCTCAGCACCGACGACGTGATCCGTCGGCTGGCCGAGGAAAATATCAACGTGGCCGGCGGGACCCTGCGCGAGGGCCGCATTGAATACATGGTGCGAACCCTCAACGAGTACGCCAGCCTCGAGCAGATCGGCGATACCATCGTCTCATCCACCGAAGGCCGCCAGGTCCGGATCCGCGATCTCGGCGAGGTGGTCTGGGCCAACCAGGAACGGCAGATCACGACCAGCACCGATGGTCGCGAGAGCGTCCAGATCGAGGTCTTCAAGGAGGCCGACGCGAACATCGTCGCCCTAGCCGATCGGGTCAGGGAGCGGGTGGGCGAGCTCGACCGCGGGGTCCTCGAGGAAGCCGAGCAGTCGGAACGGGCGCGCCGCGAAAGACCCGGCGGCCGCGGCGGGCCGGGGGGAGGAGGCCGCACCCTGGCCGACGAGCTTTTTCTCACCGAGGGCGCGATTCTCACCCTCGTGGCAGACCGCTCTGTCTTCATCCGCAACAGCATCGACGAGGTCCGCAACGCGGCGGTTTTCGGCGGGGTGCTCGCGGTCCTCGTGCTTTTTCTCTTTCTCCGCAACGTGCGCTCGACGGCCATCATCGCGATTTCGATCCCGATCTCGATCCTGGTCACCTTCGCTCCGCTCAACCTGTTCGGCGTGAGCCTCAACATCATGTCGTTGGGCGGGCTCGCGCTCGGGATCGGGATGCTGGTCGACTCGTCGATCGTCGTGCTCGAGTCCATCTTCCGCTGTCGCGAGGAGGGCGACGACATCCCCACCGCGGCGGTCCGCGGCGCGACCGAGGTTCGGATGGCGGTGATCGCCTCGACCCTGACCTCGATCGCGGTCTTCGCACCGATGGTCTTTGTCGAGGGGGTGGCGGGCCAGGCCTTCGGCGATCTCGGACTGGCGGTGGTGATCTCGTTGCTCGCGGCGCTGGTGGTCGCGCTGGTCTTCATCCCGATGCTCGCGAGCCGCGAGGGACTCCGTCTCGAAGGACCGGCGGGCAGCCTGTCGGTGCTCATCCCGTCCCGGAGCTTTCGTCAGCTCAGAAGCGATCTTGCGGGGACGACGACCTTGCGGAAGCTGATCGCCTTCCCGTACCTGTTGGTCCGCATGGTGATCGGGACGGTCTTCGAGGTCGCCGGCTCGGTCCTTCTCGTGACGGCGGGCCTGGTGGCAGCGCTGTTTCGCTGGATCCTAGTACCGCTTGCACGGCGCATCGTGGATCTTTTGATGGCACTGACCCGGTTCACCACCCAACCGCTGCTCGAGCTGCTCACCCGGGTCTACGAGAGGGTCATTCGTTGGGCGCTGGGGCGCCCCGGGGTCGTCGCCTTCATCGCGCTGGCGACCCTGGCCGCGATGGTGGCCGTCGCCCTGAGCCTGTCCAGCGAGCTCCTACCCGAGGTCCACCAGGGTGAGTTCACGGTCGAGGTGGCGCTTCCGGTGGGCACCCCTCTCGAGCGGACCGAGGAGATCCTCGGCCCGGTGGAAGCGGCCATCCTCGCCGAACGCGAGCACATCGAGGCGCTCATCGTCACCTTCGGATTCGACCCGGCGACCTCGCAGCGCTCGGACGAGGGCGAGCACTCGGCGCGGTTCAAGCTGATACTGGAGAGCTCGGACCCGCGGGTGGAGGCCGAAGTCCTGGCGAGGGTCCGCTCGCGGCTCGACGAGATCCCCGATCTCGAGGCCCGGATGGTGCGGCCGGTGCTGTTCAGCTTCCGCACCCCAATCGAAGTCGAGATCCACGGCGACAATCTGCTCGAGCTTCGGCGGATGTCGGAACGGGTGGCGGAGGTGATGTCGGTGATACCCGAGCTCGCGGACGTCGAGACGAGCCAGCGGGTGGGCGCCCCCGAGGTCCAGGTCGAGTACGACCGGGAGCAGCTGGCGCGCTACGGGCTCAACATCGAAACCGTGGCATCTCGGGTGCGCGATGCGGTCAAGGGCGCGGAAGCCTCGCTTTACAACCTGGGCGACCGGCGGATTCCCATCATGGTCCGCTTCCGGGAGGCCGATCGCCGCCAGGTCACGGATGTCGCCAACTTTCTGGTCAACCCCGGTGGCGACCGGCCGATCTCGCTCGATGCGGTGGCTGACGTAAAACTCGCCGAGGGTCCTTCCGAAGTGCGGCGAATCGACGGGCGCCGGGTGGCGGTGCTGTCTGCCAATCTCGGCACGGGCTCTCTGGGAGGCGCGGTGGAAGCGCTCGAGAAGGCCCTGGTCCGTGAGATCGACTGGCCCTCTGACATGACCTTCTTCATCACCGGACAGAACCAGGAGTGGGAGCGGAGCCGGTCGAGCCTGCTGCTCGCGCTGTCGCTGTCGATCTTTTTGGTTTACGTGATCATGGCGGCCCAGTTCGAGTCGCTCGTGCAACCGCTGATCATCATGCTCACCATCCCGTTGGCCTTCTTCGGCACGGTGCTCGCGCTCAAGGCGCTGGGGATCTCGGTCTCGGTGGTGGTCTTTCTTGGGATGATCATGCTCGCCGGGATCGTGGTCAACAACGCCATCGTCCTCGTCGATTACATCAACCGTCTCAAGCGGCGGGGGATGGACCGCATCGAAGCGGTGGTGACCGCAGGTTCGGTCCGGTTGCGGCCGATCCTGATGACCACCGCCACCACCGTGCTCGGGCTGCTGCCCATGGCCATCGGGCTGGGTGACGGCGCCGAGATCCGGACCCCAATGGCTATCGCCGTGATCTCTGGGCTCATCGCCTCCACCGCGCTGACCCTGGTGATCATCCCCAGCCTCTACTCGGTCGTCGACGCGCTCAGGGAGCGGGTGTTCGACCGGTCGCGGGCCGGTTCGGTCCCGGAGGGCGCTGCGTGATGGATGACAAACGCCACATCGAGGAGGCCCTGCCGCGGTTCTCGCTCAATCGGCGGATCGGGGTCCTGGTGCTGCTCGCCACGATGGTGGTGGTGGGTTTGGTGGCGGCGCTGGGGATTCCTCTCGAGCTCATCCCGTCCGGGTTCTCGCCACCGTTTCTCTCAGTCAGAGTTCCCTGGCGTGACGCGCCGGCGCAGGAGGTGCTGGAAAAGATCGTCAAGCCGCTCGAGGACGAGCTCAGCACGGTGCGCGGGCTCGAGTCGCTGTTGTCATTCTCGACCACCGGCTTCGGCCGCTGTTTCCTCAACTTCAAGAGCGGGACCGACATGGACGTCGCCTACCGGGAGGTCCGCGATCGGATCGAGAGGGCCCGGGCGCTGCTGCCGGAGGATGCCGACCGGATCTACATCCGCAAGGAGGACCAGTCGGCGATCCCGGTCTTCGTCGTCGGTCTCGCCATCGACCCCGAGCTGACCGACCCCTACACCCTGGTCCAGAAGCAGATAGTCGTCCGGCTCCAGCGGCTCGAGGGGGTCGCATCGGTCGAGGTCAACGGGGCGCTCGAGAAGGAGATCTTCATTGAGCTCGACCGCAATCGTACGGAGGCGGCGGGGCTCAACATCTACGCCCTGGCGCAGGATCTGGGGCGGGACAATTTCACGATGGCCTCGGGCGATGTCCGGACCGGCGGCCGCAAGCTGCTGCTGCGCTCGGTGGCGCGCTTCAAAAGCCTCGAGGATCTGGAGAATCAGGTCGTCGCGCCCCAGGTCCGTCTACGCGACATCGGCACGGTGAGCTACAAGCCGCCTGAGGCGCGGTTCCGGGTCCGTGCCAACTCTCGGCCCGCAGTCGCCCTCGTGGTGCTCAAGGAGGGGGACGCCAACACCCTCGAGGTGGCGCGGACCATCCGCGGCGAGCTTCGGGCGATGCAGGAAAACCCCGCGCTGCAAGGGATCTTCATGGTGCCGCTCTTCGATCAGGGACGAGTGATCACCGAGAGCCTCGATACCCTGCTCGACAGCGGCAAGATCGGCGGGCTCTTCGCCGTCTTCGTGCTCTACTTCTTCCTTCGACGGCTGCGGATGACCCTCATCATCACCCTGGCCATCCCCTTGAGCCTGCTCATCGCGCTCACCGTCATGTTCTTTGCCGACGAGTCGCTCAACATCCTGTCGCTGCTGGCGCTGATGATCTCGGTCGGTCTGCTGGTCGACAATTCGGTGGTAGTGGCCGAGAATATCCACCGCCTCAACAGGGCGGGTCTGGCGCGCCGCGAGGCGGCGATCCGCGGCACCGCCGAGATCGCCCTGGCGGTGTTGATGGCCACACTGACCACCGTGGTCGTGTTCCTGCCGGTTTCGCTGGTCGGTGGGCAGGCCCAATTCTTCCTGCTCCGGCTGTCGATTCCAATCTCGGTAGCGCTGCTCGGCTCTCTGGTGGTGGCCGGAGTCTTCGTCCCGCTGAGCGTCTATCTCACCCTGTCTGACGGCAACGGCGGTCGCGAGACGTTCTTCAGCCCGGCTTACCGCCGCTTCGTGGCGGTCATGGAACGGATCTACATCGCCTCCTTCGGCCGGCTCAACCAGCTCTACGGCCGGTTGCTCGCCGTCTTTCTCCGACGGCGCCTCGATCTGGTCCTCGTGATTCTGGCGGTCTTCGCGGTCACCGTCGCGGTGCCCATGCAGCAGGTCGAGTTCGTCGAGATTCAGGAGGAGGAGCGCGGCGGTTTCGAAATCGAGGTCCGGCTGCCGCGCAGCACGACGCTGGAGGAAGCCGAGGCCCTCTTTCTCGAGTGCGAGGCGATCATCGAGGCGGCGGCGGAGGAGCTCGGGCTGTCCGGCTGGTTTCTCGTCCATCGCGAAACCTTCGGCCGGCTCCAGGGCTTTTTCGACAACCCCCGCACCACCGATCTCAGCCCGCGCGAGGTGACCCGGATCGTGCTCGAGCGGCTTCCCGAACGACCCGGGGTCAAATACTACACGGGCCAGGAATCCGAGGCCGACGAGAGGGGCGAGCAGGTCCACGTCGTGACCCTCTACGGCGAAGACGCCGAGCAGCTCGAAACCACCGCAGAGGATCTCGAGCCGTTGTTCATATCGATTCCCGGGGTGCTCGGCATCAAGGCGTCGGGCGATCCCGCACCGTCGGAGCTCGCTCTGGTCATCGACCGCGAGCAGGCGCAGCAGCAGAACATCAGCCCGAGGATGGTGGCCGGGATGGTCGGTTACGCACTGCGGGGCCAGCAGCTCAATCGGTATCGCACCGACGGCAACGACATCCCGGTGAGGATCCGCTTCCACGAGAGCGATCGCGAGACGCTGAGTCAGCTGAAGAGCTTCTACCTCCCCACCGGTTCGGGCGGCTTTGTCCCGCTGTCCTCAGTGACCGACACCACCTACCTCAAGACCGCGCGACGGATCTTCCGGCGCGACAAGCAGACCTCGCACACCATCACCCTCGAGCTCGAGCAGGGCAAGGAGGAAGAGGCCCGGCGGCGGGCGGCTGCGTTCGAGAAGTCCGTCGATCTACCCGAGGGCGTGCGGTTCGGCCAGCCGCCGCAGGCCCAGAGCTCAGCCGAGGACCTCCGGGGTCTCATTATGGCGGCGGGTCTCTCCGTGGTCTTCATCTATCTGCTCATGGGCTTTCTCTTCGAAAGCTTTACCCTGCCGCTGTCCATCATCCTCACCATCCCGCTGGCCGGGCTCGGGGTCTGGTGGACCCACTTCGGCTTCGGCTACAACATCGATTTTCTCGGCGGGGTCGGGCTGGTGCTGCTCATCGGCGTGGTGGTCAACAACGGCATCGTGCTGGTGGACTATGTCAACCGACTCCGCAGCACCGGGTTGAACCGAACCGAAGCGCTGCTCACGGCGGCCAACCGACGATTCCGGCCGATCATGATGACCGCGCTGACGACGATCTGCGGGATGATCCCCGTGACCCTTTCCGGGTCCAACTCCATCGGCTTGAGCTACACCAGCTTCGGCCTGACTCTCATCGGCGGGCTCACGACGGCAACCCTGTTGAGCTTGTTGGTGGTGCCGGTCTTCTTCACCCTGTTCGACGATCTCGGTGCGACCGTTCTGGCGTTGCTCAACGCGCTGCGATCGAAGGGAATGGGGGCGACAGAGGTCGGCCCCGGCAGGCGGGGCAGCACGTCCCCTTCTCAGTAGGGTGCCCCGCTAGGGCGCCACTCGCTGCACTAGGGTGCTACCCATGTCTAAGAGCATCGGCTCCGCCCTGACCCAAAATGGATGGGTCGACTTCACATTCGACCTCAGCGATTACGCCGGCGACAATATCTGGCTCGTGCTGACGAACGATGCCAACGGGGGGGAAAACGTGGCCGGCCTCGGGGCTGCATTAGGGGTGCCACGTATCACATTGTGACGTTAGCCGGCACCGATCCGATTCAAAAAGTCATCAAGTGATACATGGCACCCATGGGCACCCATGCGTAGGGCTCGGAGTGGGGGTAGAATCTTTGAAGCGTGTGGTATCCGCTTCACGCGCGAGAGGGGGGTACGGGATGAGTGATCAGCATCGGCGCGACGGACTTTCACGACGTGGTTTCCTTGCGGTGGGCGGCGCGGCGGCGGCGGCTTCGGCACTACCGGTTGGGGCCATCGAAGAGGCAACAACAGGAGGACCCGCTGTGAATGCGTGGCGCACCCTCGGCCGGACGGGCTTCAAGGTCTCCGATGTTTCGATAGGCAACGGCGCTTCGGATTCGAACGTGATCCGTTACGCCTATGACCACGGCATCAACTACATCGACACCGCCGAGGAATACGGCAACGGCAACCACGAGAAGCTCATCGGCGAGGCGCTCAAGCACATGGACCGCTCAAAGGTCTTCATCACCACCAAGCTCGAGCTCAAGGAGGGCGATACCGAGCAGACCATCCTCGACCGTTACGGCAAGTGCCTCGAACGGCTCGGCACGGAGCACTTCGACGCGCTCTTCATGCACTCGGTCTACTACGCGGAGACGACAAAGAACGTAGGCTTCCACGCGGCGTACAAAAAACTCAAGGCCGACTCCAAGGTCCGGTTCTGCGGGCTGTCCTGCCATGGCCCGCACGAAGAGAAGCAGGACAGCATGGAAAAGGTGCTCGGCGCCGCGATCGAGGACGGCCGCTTCGACCTCATGCTCATGTCCTACAACTTCATGAACTTCGAAGAGCCGGAGCGGGTGCTCGCGTTGGCCAAAGCGAAGAACGTCGGCGTGACCGCCATGAAGACCGCCCCGGGTGGGTCCGAGCTCCCCGACTTCGATCCCGAGAACCCGACTGGCGAGTTTCTCGGCTATATCGAAAAGATGGAGAAGCAGGGCATGTCCCGGGAGGAGGCGATCCAGGGGATCGTGGACTGGATCGCAGGTTCGAAGGATGCGTACGAAAAAACCGCGCCCTTCCGCGAAAAGTACGGTGTCACCGACCGCACCGAGTTGCGCGACACCGCCATCAAGTGGGTACTTCAGAACGAAGATATGCACACCGTTTGCGTCAGCATGAGCGACTTCGAGCAGGTGGAGCGATTCGTGGCCCTTTCGGGTCAGAAACTGAAGATGGCCGAAACCCGATACCTCGACGAGTACCGTCTCGCCCACGACCGGCTCTATTGCCGCCACGGCTGCTCCGATTGCCTCGGGCAGTGTCCCGAGGCCTTGCCGGTGAGCACCATCATGCGCTACTGCTATTACTTCACCGGACAAGGGCGCGAGAAGGAAGCCATGGGCAAGTATGCTCGCCTCGACAACCACAATGGCGCCCGCTGTCTCGGGTGTGCAGCGCCCTGTGCCGGCGCCTGCCCCCACGGGTTGGACATCCGGGCCAGCGTGCTCACCGCCCACTCGTTGCTGACCCTCGCGTAGGAGGTGGTTGTTGAAAAAGCTGTTTCTTCTCTCTGTCCTGGTGGCGTGTGCCCCTGCGGTGGTCACCGAATTTCCCGAGATCGAAGGGTGGCGCCCGGAGACCGAGGTCACCTCCTATGATGCGAGCAGCTTGTGGGAGTTCATCAACGGCGCCGCCGAGACCTTCATGCAGTACGGGTTCCAAGGGCTCGAGACCGCCGAGCTCTCACGGGACGGTACCGTGGTGGCCGTCAGCATTTACGACATGGGCTCTGCGCTCAACGCCTATGGGATCTATCGCAGCGAGTTCCCGGATGGAGCGAAACCGTTGGCCATCGGCGCCCAGGCTATGGTGTCACCGCCGTACCAGGCCTTGATGGCTAAGGACCGGTTCTATGTCAAGGTCGATGTCTACGACGGCGCGATGGACGGTGCCGCCGGCCGCGCCATGCTCGAGACCATCGCGGCGTCGCTCCCGGGATCGGACGGCATGCCGGACGAGTTCGCCGCGCTGCCGAAGAAGGACCGGGTGGCCGGGTCGGAGCAATTCACTCGAGAGGCATTCCTCGGTCTGCGCGAGCTCGAACGCTGCGTGTCGGCCGAGTACGTGGGCGGAGGCACCGTGTTCACCGTTCTGCCATCCGCGGGATCCGATGTCGATGCGACCTGGCAGGAGCTGTCCTCCAAGTGGAAGGCTATCGATGCTGACGGAGAAGCTTCCGTGCTCGCCAAGAAGGTACCCTACACCGGGCTCGTGGGTGTCACCCGGAAGGGCGATGCCATCGTGGGCATTGTGGGTGCTGAGGACGAGGCGGGACTGCTCGATTCCTTGTCGCAGTTGCGTTGACTCCCTCCTCTCGAAGGGGAGTAGTAGAGCGTCTCAGATCCCAGGGGTGGCACCCTTCCTTGGGATACACTTTGTTTCGACGCTGATTGAAATGGGCCACGGATTGACGCTATTGAAATTCTGCCAAGAATGACCATCGTGAAACTTGCCTTGGGGCTGTCCGGTGTGGGCGGACGATTGGCGTAACGGGACTCAGAAAGGAGTGGTCATGCGGATTCTTCCTGCGGTCATCGTGGCGTTGGGGTGCATGACCGCCTCATGCGGCGTTGAAACAGCAGGTCCAAATGTCGTTCTCATCCTCGCCGACGACCTCGGTTATTGCGACAGCGAGCTCTATGGCTGTGACACGATCCCGACGCCCAACCTCAAACGGATCGCTGACGAAGGTGTGCTCTTCACCGCTGGCTATGTCACGAGCCCCGTTTGCTCCCCCTCACGCGCGGGTCTGCTCACGGGTCGTTACCAACAGCGATACGGCCACGAGTTTCTTCCTTCGAATGATTCCGTTGGTCTACCTGCAGGCGAAGCGACTCTGGCAGATGCCATGAGACAAGCCGGCTACACAACGGGAATGGTGGGCAAGTGGCACCTGGGCGATGCGGAGGAGTTCAACCCGACCCATCGGGGTTTTGACGAGTTCTTCGGGGTCGTCGGTTGGGGAAGCGACTACATCGATCCAACCCGCGAAGACGTGAAAAGCAGTCGTCCCGGACAAAAGACGGCGCAGGCGTCAAAAACGGCACCCGTAGCCTCATGGGGTGGCCGAGGAGGTGTCAGCGCGATCAGGCGGGGAACCCGGGTGGTTGAAGAGGAAGATTACCTGACGGAAACGTTCACTCGAGAGGCCGTCGCCTTCATCGAAAAACACTCGAGCAGCCCGTTTTTCCTCTACGTCCCGTACACAGCCGTTCATCAGCCGCTCCAGGTCACGCAGAAATATTACGACCGCTTCCCCCACATCGAAGACGAGAGCACTCGGATCTTCGCCGCCATGGTTTCTTCCATGGATGACAGCGTCGGTTCTATCTTGGATGCGCTCGAGCGAAACGGTCTCGATGAGAACACCATGGTGATCTTTCTCAGCGACAACGGGGCCGGCGTTGCTGACTACTGCAGTAACGAACCACTTCGGTTGGGCAAGCAGACACTGTTCGAAGGCGGAGTCCGGGTCCCCTTCAGCATGAAGTGGCCCGGACAGATTCCCGAAGGCATGACCTATGAGCACCCCGTCAGCGCTCTGGATATATTCCCAACAGCCATGGCCGCAGCCGGGCACGGCGAGCCGTCCACCAACAGACCGGGAGACGGTGTGGATCTGATGCCCTACCTCACGGGGTCGATCGACGACTGTCCCCATGACACGCTGTATTGGCGGAGCGGCGCCAACTGGGCCATTCGGCAAGGGAACTGGAAGCTCATCCACGCCGGGGACCGAGACTGGCTTTACGATCTCTCTGAAGACATCGGCGAACAATCCAATCTTGCAGCGGAGCGCCCCGAAATCGTCGAGCAACTCAAAAGTGCCTTTGATCGCTGGAACAGCGAGATGATCGATCCGCTGTGGCCGCCGATCGGTGTCAAGGCATCACCAGATTTTTCAGTTGACGGTGTCGCGATCGACTGGCCCGTCTAGCACGCATCATTCATCAGTGGTCAATGCGGATTCAAGAGCTTCGGCGACCTGCTCAGGGCTCATGTCGCTGTTGATCAGATCGAGCCGCTCGAGCAGGGTCTCGATGGTCACCGCTCCATCGGAGAAGTCCGACAGCTTCTTGAACGGCAGGTTTCTGTACACGGCGGCGCCGAAGGAATCCTCGTCCAAATCGGATAGCGGCTTCCAGCCCTGCCGGGCGAGGCTCAGTCGCGCACGCCGGTCACACTCATCTCGCCGACACCGGTAAAGAAGTCACCCGTGATTGTGTCACCGCGCACAATTCCCTCGAACCGGACCTCCATCTCCCAGCCGTCTTTGTCCACGAAATAATCGAAACCCACGGTATCGCCATCGACCGTGATCTTCGGGAGGTCATGGTGCATGCCCCAGCCCGGGTTTGTCAGGGTGCCCGTGAGGTCGGGCCTGACGACCAACGAGTAGTGCCCCTCGACCCCGGCCCAACTCGAGGTCAGGCTCCAAGAGCCAACGAGGGAACTCTCCGAACCCCCGCCGACTCCCTCCGTGCCGGGTGCGCTGCGTCCCTCCTCCAGAGCCTTCTTGACGACTTGGTGGGTCCGGGCCGCCAGGTCGGAGATGCTGTTCTCGCTGCATCCTCGAACGAAAGAGAGCAGGCGGTCGTTGAAGACGCCCACCCACTTTGCGGGCAGGGCGCGAGCCCCGCTTCTCGCACCCAGGATCGAACCGACGGTGGCGCCGTTGCAGTCGGTGTCCCAGCCACCACGAACGGCGACGACGATGCCCGTTTCGAAGTCATTCGCACCGAAGAGAATCCCCATGACGACGAGGGCGGCGTTGTTGATGGTGTGGACCCCGTGGTAGTGACCGTATTTCTCGTTGATCTTGCTCCAGACGGCCTCCCAGTCAGACTCTTCCCTGCACCAGGCCACGGTGTCGCTGACCGCCTCCGCGAGGCGACAGCTCGCGGGAATCTCGCTCAGCCCAATTTCGATGATCTTCTCGATGTCGTCCGTCACAAGAGCTGCGGACAGCATCGCGGCGACGAACATCTCGCCGTAGATTCCGTTTTTGACGTGCGATATGCGTGCGTCGCGATAGCCGAGTTCGGCCGCCTTCTCGGGCCAACCCGGCGTCACCCAGCCAAAAATGTCCGCGCGGATCTGCGCGCCGATCCATTCGCGAAACGGGTTGCGGTAGGCGGCCGACTCCGGCGGCCACCGATCGTTGACGAAATTGCAGTAGGCGACACTCTCGGCGGTATAGAGCAGCTGGTACGGCATATGGCCCAACCAGGTGTTTGCCATGCCGCGAGAGGTGAAATCCAGGCCCTTTTTCTCGAGGAGAAGCAAACCGAGGAGCGGATAGTCCATGTCGTCATCCCGCTCCATCGCCTCGATATGACCGCGTGTACAACCCTTACTCCGCAGCACCAGCCCGTCGGGATGATCCTTCGCAAAGGGAATGTAGTCATCCAGGGGAAGAGCCTTGGTGAACGAGAGGTAACTGTCGATGTTCGCTTTCGGCCAGCCCTCCACAGGCTTGCCGAGCGCGCATCCGGCCGCACGCCCCAGCCATGCGCCGTGAATTCGGTCGAGCAAGTCGTCGTCCGAGAGCTCCACCTCCAGCTGGCGAGGTCCGTCTGGCCGCAGCGATCGGATCTCGCTCAGAGTCGACGGCTCGTTGTACGGGAACGTCACGACGGGCTCGAGGCCGACCAGGCTCTCGTAGAGGATCTCGTACTCGGAAACCTCGGTTCCGTCAGCGTCCTCAAGGGCCGCCTGGATACGCTCTTCGATCGAGGTGGTGTCGCAGCCTTCTTCGCGCCGTTGCGTCAGCTCTTGCCGGATGATCGATCGCAGTGAGAAGCCCATTTACGATGCCCCCTTCTCTTTGGAAGAACTCTCCGAGCATTCGGATTATGATACGCCGTTTCAAGCCCTCGGCAGCTCCCCGAAAGAGAGATGCAGCATGAGTTTCTCAAAGTTGACACACTGTTACAAGTTCACTAGGATTTCCGAGGAGCTACACTCCGTGCCGTCGATGAAGAGCCCCTCCTCACCGATACTCGACGGCGATTCGCTCTTTCTCGCCTCGAGATGACCGGCTGCGCCGAAAACGACTGAACGATGGAGGCCACATATGACGGCAAGATCGAACGACGAAGAGAAGTTGGAGTTCGGATCCGCCGAGTGGTGTCAGTTCGCCGGCGAGCTGGGGGTCCGGCTTCTCGGAGAATCCGATCTCGATCTCGATAAGTTCGAGTGGGGTTTCTCAGAGATCTACACCCACCTTCCCGAGCGTCTGATGGCCGGGCGGGATCTGGCTGCCTTCCACTTCCACGTCACCGGCGGCAAGGTGAGCGGCGGCGCCGGAGCGCCGGGGAAGAACCTGGCGCTCCCCGGCTTCCACATCACCTGTCCCTGGGCGGCTATCGCCCACGCCTCGTCGTACCTCTACGATTTCAAAGGCCAGCGGGATCGTGGCGCCGACGAGGAGGTGATGTGGAAAGAGCTCACCGAGCTGACCGGCAAGCCGAGGGGCTTGGTAAAGGACCAGCCCGAGAGCGAGGGTGAGCCCCGCTGTGTCGTCTGCGGCTCTCCCGATCACGAGCGGCCGGACTGTCCGGTTTGGCCGCCCGGCATCGGGGAGGCGCTCTCCGTCGACGTCAAGAACGGTGGCGGCCTCCACAACCTGACCGCCAAGCGCCTGATGCACTCGCCCGAGCTCGCAGAGTTTCCGAAGACGAAGTGGGGCGTTCCGATCGTCTCCGAGATGAGCGACGAGCAGAAGGCGCGTTTCGTGGCTTTGCTCGGGTACTGAATGCTGGCCGACAGGGAGAAGGAACCATGTCGAAATTCGATCTGAAGGACAGGGTGGCGATCGTTACTGGCGGCGCCGGGGGCATCGGCACCGAGATCTGCCGCGAGTACGGCCGTGCCGGCGCCAAGGTGGTGGTCGCGAGTCGCAACCAGGAGAACATCGAGAGAGTGGCGGCGGAGGTCTTCGAGCTCGGAGTCGAGTCATTAGCGGTCGTCACCGACATCACCAATCCCGACGACGTCGACCGGCTGATCGCCACGACTGTGGAGACATTCGGACGGCTCGATGTGATGGTCAACAACGCCGGCGGCGGCATCAAGATGCGCAAGGCCGAGGACACTCCCTACGAGGAGTGGGTCCAGTTGATCGACTTCAACCTCACCGGCACCTTCCTCTGCTGCATTGCCGCCGGCAAACAGATGATCGAGCAGAAAGGCGGCAAGATCATCAACATCTCGTCGATCGCCGGCACCAAGGGCAACCCCGGGATGTTGCACTACTCGGCGGCCAAAGCCGGGGTGATCAGCCTGACGAACAACCTCGCCTTCCTGTGGGCGAAGCACAACATCAACGTCAACTGCGTCGCTCCGGGGCTGATCGCGACCCCGGCGATGGTGGGATGGAATGTGATCCCACCTGCGACCCGCGAGGACGGCACCGAGGTCCCGCGTCTGGAGAGGCCCCCCGGCCCCGAGCACGTCGCTGAGATGTGTCGCTTCCTCGCCTCACCGGCGGCCGATCTGATCACCGGCGAGATGATTCCGGTGCGCGCGTGGTTCAAGCTGGATCGATTCTGGGAGTGAATGTGATGATCTTCGAGTTTGTCGAAGATCCAAATCGGAACGAGGTCGAGAGGCAGAGAACATGAGCACAACGACAACGAAATACGTCTTACCCATCAGTACCACCGAGGACTCTCTCGAGCTGGTCGGGGGAAAAGGACGGTCTCTGGCGCGCATGGCGATGGCAGGCTTCGCGGTGCCCGGCGGTTTCCTGGTGACGACATCTGCCTACCGCCAGTTCGTCTCGGAGTATGACCTGCAGGCAAGGATCCTCGAGCTCGTGAAGCCCCACCTCAAGGACGGTGTAGTCTCGTTCCAGGAAGCGTCGGAGAGCATTCGGCAGCTCTTCGCAGAGCCCGAACTCTCGGAGGAGCTGGTGGCTGAGATCACCCAGGCCTACGCAGCGCTCCCGGATGACGAACCGGCTCTGGCGGTCCGCTCGTCGGCGAACGCGGAGGACCTCCCCGATCTGTCGTTCGCCGGACAGCAGGAGACCTACCTCAACATGCGGGGCGCCGAGGCCGTGGTTACGGCGGTGAAGGACTGCTGGTCATCGCTGTGGACCGCGCAGGCGATCACCTATCGCCATCAGAACGGCATCGACCAGGGATCGGTCGCGATGGCGGTCGTGGCCCAGGTGATGGTGCCTTCGGAGGTCTCGGGCATTCTCTTCACTGCCAATCCGGCGACCGGTGAGCGCTCCGAGCTGATCGTCGAAGCCAGTTTCGGCCTCGGAGAAGCGGTGGTCGGCGGTCACGTCACACCCGACAGCTATGTCGTCGACCGAGAGACCCTCAGCGCGAAAGAGACGATGATCGGTCCCAAAGAGCAGCAGATCGTCTCCGACGGAGAGCACGGCACGCGAATCGAAGAGGTTGCCGAAGACGAGCGACAGCGGTCTTCCCTCAGCGAAGACAGGCTGAAGGAGCTCTCCGCGACCGCGATCGAAATCGAGACCCTCTACGACGGCCTGCCCCAGGACATCGAGTGGGCGGTCTCGGAGGGCAAGCTGTGGTTGCTGCAGTCGCGTCCGATCACCAACCTCCCGCCCCAGCCGATCGAGGTGGTCTGGGAGCCCGATCCCCCGGCCAAGATCCTCTATCGGCGGCAGATCGTGGAGAACCTTCCGGGCCCGGTCTGTCCCCTCTTCGAGGAGCTCTATCTGACGGAGGGGCTCGAGGCATCGCGCGGGGGCAAGAGTCTCATGGCGGGAGGCGGTCCGATGTTCGTTACCCTCCACGGCTTTGCCTTTCAGCGGGCGGACTGGCCGCAATTCGCCGACAGGGAGCTGAAGGAGAACCCCACCGAGGAGGAGCTCGAGGCCGCCGAGCGCGTAGCGAAGGAGTACATCAAGACATTCGTCAAGCACGACCCCGAGATGGAGGAGCACGATCTGGCGCTGTTTCTCGAATCGCTCGATGGCGAAGATCGCCGGACCTTCGAGGACTGGGCAAAGACGGCCGGCATCGACGACCTGGCACATCAGGTCACCATGCCCGAGAGCGACAATCCCACCTACGTGGCCTTCAACAAGACGCATGTCAACGAAGGCGTGCTGAAGAAGTGGCGGGAAGAGACGCTTCCCCGGCTGCTCTCAACCATCGAACGCTGGAAGGAGGTCGACCCAGGGGCTGCGAGCGACGAGGAGCTGCTCCGGGGCATCCAGCGAGCTCAGCATCGCAGAAGGCGACTACTGGTCCAACGACACGAGTCACACCTTTGGCGTCGCGAAGTCTACCGACGATCAGCTGCAGTGCTTCCTGCGCGAGACCCTGCCCGATCACCACTTCACCAGTGGCCAGTTTTTGAGTGGCTTCAAGTCGACGACCATGGAGGCGACCGAGGCCATGTACGGGATCTCGAAGCAGATCCAGGCGAACGAGTTGCTCTACGAGCTGGTGCTGACGACCCCCGCCCAGCGCCTCAAGGGGGAGCTCGAGAGCCACCCGGAGGGTGGTGCGGTGCTCGATGCCATCGACGAGTACCTGGCGGCCTATGGCCACCAGGGCTACACCCTCGACTTCGTCGAGCCACCACAGATCGAAGACCCGACAGCGTGCTTCGCCACTCTCAAGACCATGGTGGCCAACCGGGACTACTCTCCGGAGCAGCAGAAGGTCGAGGCAACACGCAAGCGCGAGAAGGCCATGGCGGAAGTGGAAGAGCTGCTGGAGGGTCTCCACTACTGGCAGTTCCGCTATCGCCACTGGTTCACCCATCGCTTCTACTACATCCGCGAGGAGTGCATGTCCTATCTGGGCAGTGCCTGGCCGACCCTGCGCCCGCTGGCGGCCGAGCTGGGTCAGAGGCTGGTGAAGACCGGCACCTTCCAGCTGCCCGACGACGTCTACTACTGCACCACGGCGGAGCTGACCGAAGCGATCGATGCCCGCGGGGAGGGCAAGGCCCTGCCGGAGATGGGGCAGCTGGCCGCCGAACGACGTGAGCTTCGAGAGGCCCGCAAGCGCCTGCACCCGCCGGGTACGGTCCCACCCGAAGCGAGCCAGATCTTCGAGATCCGATTCAAGGAGACTCAGGCGGCCAACGACCCCTCGAGCAACACCCTGAAAGGGGTCCCGGTCAGCCCCGGCACGGTCACCGGCCCGGTCAGCGTTATCCGCTCGCCGGCCGAGTTCGATCAGATGAAGCCCGGCTCGATCCTGGTGTGCACGATGACCAACCCGGCCTGGACGCCGCTTTTCGCACACGCGATCGGTCTGGTCACCGACATCGGCGGCATCCTCGGCCACGGCTCGATCGTCGCCCGCGAGTATGGAATTCCGGCAGTGGTCGGCACCGGCATCGTGACCCAGCGCTTGAAGAGCGGCCAGGAGATTCGGGTCGACGGCGACGCGGGGATCGTGACGATTCTCTCTGATTGAGGGAGCGGGCAGAAAAAAAGGGGGCGCGCATGGACACTCAACGTGGTGGACGCCGGGCCCGGTTCGAAATCGTGACCAGGCCATCGCCTCCACCGATGCGTCTTCTTGCGGTCTGCGTGCTCACCCTCTCGATCTCCGTTGCGACCGCCCAGGAGTCCTATTCGCCGCACGTCGATCGGTCCAACCCGACCAATGTCTATTGGGGCGATACGCACGTCCACACCACTCTGTCCGGCGACGCCTACGCTTTCGGCGCTCGGCTCACGCCCGCCGACGCCTATCGGTTCGCCCGCGGCGAGTCCGTGCGTGCGGACAGCGGACAGGAGGTCCGACTTCGCCGACCCCTGGACTTCCTGGTGGTTGCCGATCACGCCGAGAACCTGGGTGTGCTGCCGGCCCTCATGGCCGGCGACGAGGGGGTACCAGCCACCGACGAAGGCAGACGCTGGTCGGGGATCCTCGCCGATCTGGCGCCGATCGCGGAGATATTCGGCGCGGAGAGCGACGAGGTCTTCGACAGCTGGTACAAAAAGCTGGCGATGGCAAAGGGCGCGGCAGGGGCCGACTACGGCATCGAGGCGGGCTTTCAACGCTTGATGTGGCACGAGGTCATCGCGACCGCAGAACGATACAACGAGCCCGGCCGGTTCACGACCTTCGCCGGCTTCGAGTGGTCCGCACGGTCCGGCGCGGGGCCGATGATCCATCGCAACGTCGTATTCCTCGACGGTCCCGACCGTACCCGACAGGTTCTACCGTTCTCCCGATTCGACAGCGACGACCCCGAGGATCTCTGGTCCTATCTGCGGGACTACCAGGAGCGCACCGGTGGCCGGGCGTTCGCGATCCCACACAACGGCAACCTCAGCGGCGGCCAGATGTTTGCGCTCACCCGCTTCTCCGGCGAACCGTTGACCCAAGAGTACGCGCTCACGAGATCCCGCTGGGAGCCCATCTACGAGGTCACGCAAATCAAGGGAGACGGCGAATCTCACCCGCTGCTCTCGCCCGACGACGAGTTCGCCGGCTTCGAGCCCTTTCCCGCCTATTTCGGCCGCGCCCAAACTGACTCGGAAGAGCTGATCGCTTCGACCTACGCTCGCTCGGCGCTCAAGCTGGGGCTCGGTCTGGCGGCCGATCTGGGTGCCAACCCCTTCAGCTTCGGCATGATCGGCAGCACCGACTCGCACACGGCGCTGGCGACCGCCGATGACGAGAACTTCTGGGGCAAGATGGCCGTCAACGAGCCCAGCCGCTACCGTCTGGCTTCCCAGTGGCAATACGCAGCCTCCGGCTATGCGGCGGTGTGGGCGCACGAGAACACCCGCGCTTCCCTCTTCGCCGCCATGACCCGGCGGGAAGTCTATGCCACCACCGGGCCGCGCATGGTCATCCGTTTCTTCGGCGGCTGGGGCTTCGTGGCGGGAGATGCCCTGCGGCCGGACCTGGCCCGAGTCGGGTACCTTGGCGGCGTTCCCATGGGGGGTGATCTCACCGAGGCGCCGTCGGGGGGGTCACCGAGGTTTCTCATCAGCGCCTGGAAGGACCCGTATGGCGCCCATCTCGATCGGGTGCAGGTGATCAAAGGGTGGCGAGACGCCAAAGGCGAGTTGCGCGAGAGGGTCTACAACGTGGCTCTCTCCGACGGGCGAACCCCGGATGAGTCGGGCGCGGTCGAGCCCGTCGGCAGCACGGTCGACGTGGACGATGCTTCTTACACCAATGGCATCGGCGATGTCGGCTTCACCGTGGTGTGGACCGATCCCGATTTCGATCCCGATGAGCCGGCCTTCTACTATCTCCGTGTTCTCGAGATCCCCACCCCTCGCTGGACTGCCTACGACGCGAAGTTCTACCGATTGCAGGAGCGGCCGGAGGAGGTGCCGATGGTGACCCAGGAAAGGGCCTACACCTCGCCGATCTGGTATTCGCCGGCATCGTCTCCGCGCTAAGAGCAGGCCACCGCGCCGCCATCGCAGGTGATCGTCTCGCCGACGGTGTAGGCGCCGGCCCGCGAGGACAGGAAGATCGCCATCCCGGCGATGTCCTCCATCGTACCGACCCGACCGCGGGGGTTGTCGGCGCCGATCCGATCCCAATCCTGTCCTTCGACCTTGCCGCCGAATCCGACCCCGGCCGACAGCATCCAGGTCGGGAACGGACCCGGCGCGATGGCGTTGACGAGGATGTGCTGGCGAACCAGATGTGCGGCGAGCATGCGCGTAAGGTGGTGGACCGCCGCTTTCGACGCACCGTAGGAGAAGTTGTCGAAGATCGGTGTCTTGATGCCGTCGATCGAACCGATGTTGATCACGCGCGCCGGGTCGTCGGCGGTGGCGGCGGCCCGAAGCAGCGGCAGGAGCTTCTGGGTCAGGAAGAAGATGCCCTTGACATTCGTGTCCATCACCTTGTCCCAACCGGATTCCGGAAACTCGTCAATAGGTGCGCCCCAGGTGGCGCCGGCGTTGTTGATCAGGATGTCGAGACGCTCTTCTTGCTCGGTGAGGGCGCGGGCAATCCCCTCGATCCCCGCCACGTTGGACAGGTCGGCCGCGAGGGCGGTGCACACTCCGCCGTACTCCTGCGCCAGTCGCCCCGCCGTTGCCTCCAGGACGTCAGCCTTGCGTGAGCTGATGTAGACCTTGGCGCCGTTCGCCAGGAATCCGGCAGCGATCATCTCGCCGATTCCGCGCGAGCCGCCGGTGACCAGCGCCGTCTTGCCTTCGATCGAAAACAAATTGTTCATGTCGTTTCTCCTCGGTTTATGGGCCTTCGCTGCGCGGATGTTGGCTGCGGCTTGTCGATACAGCAACCTTCGCCCGAGGGCCTGGAGTTCTACCCTCCCGGCCTTGGACCGAGCCATGCTATCAGTGCTTCACCGGCATCGTGGCCTTCGAGGCAGCCTTCTGTAAAATTCCACCATTTGTTGTCAATCGGCGCTCAAGGTCACTCTGACGTCGATACGCCCAAACCTATGAAGGCCAGTTGAAACCATTGTAGGCGCGTCCTTTAGGGCGCGCCCGAGCGCGCTGCCGGCAGCGACGGCCTCCGAGCGATTCAATGACCCGTTGGCGGGCCCTGAAGGACCCGCCTACAGAGGATCGTCCGTAATTTCTTCAAGAGGCTGGAGGAAGAGCCGCTGAACTGGGTGCCGAGTCCCATGGGAGGCTAGAGCTCTAGAAACGTGTTACAGTGTTCCAAGTTTGCGGGTCGCTGTGACAATTCCGAGCTCCTGAGCTTCGAGGTTTGAAAGTGCCAGATTCAAAAGTGCCAGACCCTGAAGTGCCGGAGACTGAAAACGTAGACTCGACAGAGGACGCCCAGCCCGAGGCCGGTGCCGCGTCGTCCACTGACCGCAAGCGGAAAGTGCCACTGCGTACCAAACTGGCATATTCATCCGGCACAATCAATGAAGCGGTGGTGTCGGCTGCGGGCATCACCACCCTGATCTTCTACAACCAGGTCCTGGGTGTGGCGCCCGCGCTCTGCGGTCTGGCCTTCACGATCGCCGCCATTGTGGACGCGGTTTCCGATCCCCTGATGGGTGCCTTGTCCGACCGGTTCCATACACGCTGGGGAAGGCGTCATCCCGCGATGCTGGCCTCTGCATTGCCGTGGACGGTTTCCTTCTACTTTCTCTACCAGCCCATGAAGGGGCTGGACGAAACCGGGAACTTCATCTGGCTGACGGTCTTCCTGGTGTTCGTGCGCTTGTCCTATACGATTTTTGCTGTCCCCCATAACGCCCTGGGCGCGGAGCTCACCGACGACTATCACGAACGCACCTCGGTCTATGGCTACAAAGTGGTGGTCTGGAGCGCTGCGAGCGTGATCCTCGGGATGATCGTATGGTGGGTCGTCTTTCCATCAACAGAAGGGTACGACAACGGCCTGCTCAACGAGGCGCGATATCCGGTGCTGGCGGTGTCGGGGGCGATCATCATCTTCCTGGCGACTGTGATTTGCACCTATGCCACGCGGGATCAAATTCCCTTTTTGCACGAAGCCAGCGCGAACCGCCCGAAACTCAGGGAATACCTTCGCAATATCGTTCGCCTCTTTACGAACTCATCCTATGTAGCTGTCTGCGTCGCCTGGCTGACGCTTGCAACCGCATTGGGAATCCTGATGGTGACCGTCAACTACGCATATCTCTACGCGTACGGGCTCTCGACCGAACAGATGTCAGTTCTGACCTTTCTCAAGCTGCCGGGAATCCTCATCGCGCTTCCGTTGGCCACCTATTTGACGCGCCTGCTCGACAAGAAATTCAGCTTCATGACCACCGCGCTTTTTGCCGCGACCGTCATCGCCCTTCCGCATGTGTTTATGATGGCCGGTGTGTTCCCGGCAAGTGATACGGCCCTGTATCTCTGGGCCATCTTCGCACCACTGTTTATCGGGTACATGACTCTGCCCGTCATGAACATCGTGGTGGAAAGCCAGCTCGTCGATATCTGTGACCTCCAGGAATACAACACCGGCACCCGGGACGAGGCAGTGATCTTCGCGATTCGCACCTTTGCGATGAAATCCACGATTGGCATCGGCACGTTGATCGGTGGATTCGGCCTCGAATTCATCAACTTCCCGGATAACGCCGTCGCGGGCGAGCTCGAGCCGGGAGTTGTGAACGGACTCCTCTTTATGAGCGGTCCAATGTACTTCTTTTTCATGGCATTGGGTGTAGCGGTCATGTTCATGTACCGGATCGACTCGAAACGTCATGCGGAGATCCTGGCGGTATTGGAAGAGCGGCGTGCGGCACAGGCGGAGGAGGGTCCGGCAGCCGACTGACCGGAAGCGAAGGGCTTTCCTGCAGGTGCTGACGGCGCCGCCCGGAGAGGCCTCGTCCCAGGCTGATTCGGTCGAGAAGAAAGTGGTCGGTGAGTGAAGATCCTGATTATCTCCGACGTGCACGGCAACGCCGAGGCGCTCTCCGCGGTGCTCGCCAAGGAACGAGACGCCGACGCCACGGTCTTCCTCGGCGACACGGTCCTGCCCGGCCCTCAGCCCAACGAGACCATGGAGCTGCTGCGAGGGCTCTCCGGGCACCCTGATCCAGGGGAACCACGACGCCGAGATGCTCGAGCCGGAGCGCCTCGAACATTGGCCGCCGTCCTGGCTGGCCTTCGCGCGGTGGGTGCTCGACACGCTCGATCCCTCAGGGTACGACTTTCTCCGCAGCCTGCAGCCGGAAGGTGAATACCTTGTGGGCGGCGTCCGTCTTTTTCTGAATCACGGTGAGTTTCCCGACCGTCCCCGGCAGGCGCTGCCAGACACGCCGGTCGAGCGGCTCGTCACCCTGGCCAGGGGGAGCGACGCACCGTTCGTGCTCTTCGGTCATTCCCACATTCAGTTCCGGCGAACCATCGACGGTCAGGAGTTCATCAATCCGGGAAGCATCGGCCAGCCACGCTGCGGCAAACGGCTGGCCTGCTACGGCCTGATCGAGGACGGAGCCTTCCGCCACTGCCAGGCGGAGTACGACCCGGGCCCCTGGCTCGAGGCCCTGGACCGGATCGCGCCTCTGGATGAGTTTCCCGAGTTCCGCGAGTGGTTGAAACAGGGTCTGCTGAGCGGCTATGGCATCGGTGAAAACGAGCCGTGGACGAGTTTTGCGGCCGAAGGATACATTTGAGGGTCGAGAGGATGAAGGAGGGTCAGCGCATGATCGATATCAGAGGGTGGTTCAAAAGCGGTCTCCTGGTGGTGGTGGCGATGATTGCCTCGGCGGCGCTTCCTGCCGGGGAGATACCGACCGCCAAGCCGGAGGATGTAGGAATGTCGAGCGAGGGCCTGCTCGAGATCGACGCCGTGATGCAGCGATACATCGATGCCGGGAAGATCCAGGGTGCGGTCACGGTAGTGGCTCGGCGCGGCAAGGTGGTCCACTTCAAGGCCCATGGCCTGATGGATGTCGAGCACGACCGGGCGATGGAGAAAGACGCGATCTTTCGCATGGCCTCCTCATCGAAGCCCGTGCTCGGTGTGGCGGCGATGATGATGATCGAGGAGGGGCTCTTCAAGCCGACCGACGAAGTCGCCAAGTACCTGCCCGAATTCAAAAATATGCAGGTCGCCGTGCTCAAGGAGCCCGAGGACAAGGACGTCAGCCCCAAGTGGGTGGCGAGAGGCAAGGTTCCCGAGCATCGACTGGTGCCGGCTGAGCGCCCGATCACGATTCACGATCTCCTGACGCACACCGCCGGGCTCGGGACCTACGGCCTGGGCATCGCGGTCGCCGAGTGGCCGGAGCCGGGGCCCGAGGACACCCTGGCGAGCATGATGCCGCGGTACGCCAGCATGCCTCTGGACTTCCAGCCGGGCACACGCTGGGCCTACAGCGCAGGTGCGGGGCTCGACGTGGTCGCCCGCATCATCGAGATCGTCACCGAGATGCCGTACGAAGATTTCCTTCGCGAAAGGACCTTCGAGCCCCTCGGCATGACCGATACCTACTTCTTTTTGCCGCCGGAGAAAGAAACCAGACGGGTGGTCATTCACGGCCTCGATGCGAAATCGAAGGGTTGGGGCCTCGAGACTCGCTACGCCTCGGCTTCCGGTGGGCTCTCCAGCACGGCTGAGGCCTTCCTTCGCTTCGAGCAGATGATGGCCCACAAGGGCACGTTGTTCGGCAATCGTATTCTCAGCCCAGGATCTGTCGCGACGATGTCCAGCAACCAGGTCGGTGAGCTGTATCAGGGGAAAGGAAAAAATATGGGCGTGGGGTTTGGATACACAGTGGAGGTGGTCCTCGACCCGGCCGCCGCGAAGAGTGCACGCGGCAAGGGGTCCTTCGGTTGGGGTGGGGCGTTCGGTACGTCGTCCTGGACCGATCCGACGAACGAGATCACGGCCGTCCTGTTGGTGCAGCAGCCCACAAAAGTTGTGCTCGCCGACTTCGAGAACGCCATCCGGCAAGCCATCATCGAGTGACGACTTCCGTCGTCGGAGCGTCCGTTGTGCTCCGGCGGCGGTCTCTGGCGCAATCAGTCTCGGAGGTCTCCCTCCGATTGGGCGCGTGGAAGGGTGGAGGCTAGCCCGGGTTAGGGAGGAATCCTCAGGAGGGCGTGCGCGCGCTCGCGGAACTCCGCCGGGAGTTCGCCCTCTCCGCTGGCCGCGCTTCAGAAATCAGTCTCGACGATGCACGTGACCTCTCCGAGCCGATGGCCCCATCGATCCCCAAACCTGCATTCCCTCCTCGCAGGCGAGCCCATTGCAGCAACACTCTCAGTCCCAAGAGCTTTGCTTCCCGACTCCGCCTCCAGGCATTTCTAACCGTCTTCTAAATCTCACCTTCGGTTGGTTGCATCAATGCAATGGGTGGCACCCTAGTTCTTGAGGTGTTTGTCAGGCGCACCGGTCAGACCATGACCCTCTACGGCGACTACGCGATCCCCTTCCTTCAGAAACCTGATCCGGAAATTGTCGATCTCATCGAACATGAAATCGTTTTCTGCGATGGGGATCATTTTCATCTTGGGGCGCTCCTCTCGCTGATAGAACAGAGAACCGTTTTCCAGCGTGATCGTTCGGGGGCCGTAGGTCCCGACGTAGGATCGCAGTGTCTCTTGGTCGAGTATCACGGGGTCGAGGGCGGTCTCATAGATGTCGCGGTACCACTCGTGGTAGGTCTTGATATGTGGCGGGTTCTCTTTCTCCGACAGGCTCTTGCCGGCCAAGGCCAGAGCTGTTTCCAGGGCCTCGTCTCGGGATGCCTTGACGTCTGGCTCGACTCCGACCTCCTCCCAGTTGGTTTGTGTGACTGGGTTGATGGCCCGCGCAAAGGGCAGGCTCATCATGAACCTGTCGGTGAGAATTACGAACTTGTTGTCGTGCCCGCCGCCGCCGGTTGTTTCCCCGATGATGACTGCCCGTTCCATACTCTTGAAGTTATAAGCAAACTCTTCCGCTGCTGAAAACGTATCCGCGCTGGTCAACACGTAGAGGTCTACCTCGGTCAATCGTTTCCCGGGGAGGTAGCTGTAGGTCCAATACTGGGTCAGCCTTTCCTTTTCCCGGTAGGTGAATGAATTGAGGTGTTTGCGGGGGTTGTCCAAAAAGTAGCTGCAGAGAAACTGGACCATTTCCGGGGATCCACCCCCGTTCGATCTGAGGTCAATGATCAGGGCGTCGGTATTGGCAAGGAATTGCATCGACCCTATGGCAACGTCATAGGCATTGGCGTCGTAGCTGAACGAGTCGAACTTCAGATAGCCGATGTTGCCCGGGAGTATCTTGATTTCCCGGAAACCGTAGTTGAAGGTGCGGTTCCGCCATTGTCGGAGCTCGATCGCCTCTTGGTCGAGCTCCTTTCTGTTCCTCTCGTCATTCACCCATTTGGGATTGAACCAGACCTTGAGATGTCGATCCCGGTGTACGGACGCCATGTCATCAGTAATCGCGCGGGCAAAGTCCTGCGGTTTTTCGATGCTGTCATATTTCCCGGATTGAAGATTCTCGCTGAGCGTCTGAACAAATTTCTCGGTGATGTCGGGGAAAATGTACTCGCGCTCCAGGTTTTCACAGAGCGCTTCGATCACGGCCCCTTTCTCAGCGCTCTCGAAAACAGCATCCTGCCCGGTCTGTCCAAAAACCGACCCAACCGACAAAAGACACAGGATCACAGCATGAACGGCAACTCCCATAAATCTTACCCCCCAGAATTCAAGATGTCAGGGCGATCGGAAGACAATGTCTCGTGTTTCAGTACGTCAAAGATCTCAGGTAGTTTTTCCGATCGTAGCCCGAAACCTGGAACGGTGGGTGACTTGAATCTTGCATCTTGGATCTTCTATCCGCCCTCATCTGCGTAACCTGCGATTTCTCCTCATCCGACCCCGGCAAGAACCAAACATCCTCCCCAAGATCCCGTATCCTTAGGTGCCCGCGACGCTTTTGATTTCCCGAAGGAGGGTTCCGTTCCAATGCGCTTCAAATTGGCTCTGATTTTTCTGTGCCTGTGTCTGACCGCCGCAACCGCGTCCGCCGAGGTGGATGCGCGGATGCTGCGCTACCCGGATGTGTCCGACACCCACATCGCGTTTGTCTATGCCGGTGACATCTGGCTGGTGGCCAAGGGCGGCGGCACTGCCCACCGCTTGAGCTCGCCTCCCGGCGAGGAGCTCTTCCCGCGGTTCTCACCCGACGGGACGCAGCTCGCCTTCAGCGCCAACTATGACGGCAACATCGATGTCTATGTGATTCCGACGATGGGTGGTGAGCCGGTGCGCGTGACGTACCACCCGGACGCCGATCGGCTCTCCGACTGGACCCCGGACGGCAAGCGGCTGCTCTTTGCCTCGGGTCGAGCGAACGGCGTGGGCAGGTTGAGCCAGTTCTACCTGGCGTCCCCAGAGGGTGGATTCCCGGAGGTCCTCCCGATCCCCTACGGTGATGTCGGCGCCCTTTCCCCGACCGGGAAGACCATCGCCTACACCACCCGTGACCGCGGATTCCGCACCTGGAAGCGCTACCGAGGCGGCACCGCGCCGGACATCTGGTTCTTCAACCTGGAAACCCTCGAGGCCCGCAACCTCACCGACAGCGCCGCCAACGAGAGCCGGCCGATGTGGCACGGCGACACCCTCTACTTCCTCTCCGACCGCGGCCCCGCCCTGCGCGCCAATATCTGGGCCCTCGACACGACCGCCGGAGAGATGCGTCAGGTTACCCACTTCACCGATTTCGACATCACCTTCCCGGCCATCGGCCCGTCCGACATGGTCTTCCAGGCGGGTGGCCGGCTCTATCTGATGGGGCTCGACGACGAGCAATACGCCGAGGTCGAGGTGGACATCGTCACCGACCTCGCCAGTCTGCGGCCGCGGCGGGTCAACGCCGCCGATCTCATCCAGGTCGCCGACATCTCGCCCAGTGGCAAGAGGGTCGTCCTCCAGGCCCGGGGCGAGCTCTTTTCCGTGCCCGCCAAACACGGGGTCATCCACAACCTGAGCCGCACATCGGGCGCCGCTGAGCGTTTCCCGGCCTGGTCGCCCGACGGCAAGAGCATCGCCTACTGGAGCGACGCCGGCGGCGAGTACGAGCTGACCCTGATCCCGTCGGGCGGCGGCGAACCGAAGACCCTCACCAGTCTCGGCCCCGGATTTCGTTACCAGCTCTTCTGGTCGCCCGACAGCACCAAGATCGCTTTCATCGACCACACCCAGACCATCTGGGTCTACGATCTCGAAACCAATGGTTTCTCCGAGGTCGACAAGGGCCTCTGGCGACTGCACCCGAACCTCCAGGGCTTTGCTCTCAGCTGGTCGTCGGACAGCCGCTGGATCGCGTACTCCCGCGGTCTCGAGACCGCCAACACTGCCATCTTTCTCTTCGACGTGCAAAGCGGCACCCGCCACCAGGTCACCTCGGGTTATTTCAGCGACTCGGATCCGGTCTTCGATCCCGACGGGGATTACCTCTACTACCTCTCCAACCGCACGCTGGAGCCGATCTACTCGGACATGGACGACACCTGGGATCTACCCCAACACCACCAACATCGTTGCCGTACCGCTCCGCGGTGACGTCCCGTCACCACTCGCGCCACGCAACGATGAAGAGGAGATGACAGAGGAGGACGGCAACGACAACGATGCCGGGGAGAGCGAAGGTAATAAGGAAGGGAAAAAGGGGAAGAACGCCGATTCGGATGACAACGACAGCGACAAAGAGGAGAAGCCCGAGCCAGTAAAGATCGATCTCGAAGGCTTCGAGAACCGCGTAGTGGTGCTACCGCCCGAAGCGGGTAACTACGGCGCGCTGGCTGCCGTCTCCGGCAAGGTCATCTTCCACCACCTGCCGCGCTCGGGCTCAACCGACGAGAACCAGCCCATCGCCTACTACGACCTCGAAGAGCGCGAGGAGGAGACCATCCTCGACAACGCAACCGGTTTCGTTGTCTCGGCGAACGGCAAGAAGATGCTCATTCGCTCGAAGGACACCTTCGCCATCATCGACATCAAGCCCGGCCAGAAGATAGGCGGCGAAGGCAACTCAAACAACAAGCTCGACACGTCGAAACTGGAAATGACCCTCGATCCACGGGCCGAGTGGAACCAGCTCTTCACCGAGGTCTGGCGCACCTACCGCGACTACTTCTACGATGCCAACCTGCACGGGCTCGACTGGAATGGTCTCCGCGGGCACTACGGCGCCTTGCTCGACGACGCGGTCACCCGTTGGGACGTCAACTTCATCATCGGCGAGCTCATCGGTGAGATGAACGCCTCCCACACCTATGTCGGCGGTGGCGACACCGAAGACGCGCCCAGTCGGCCCGTCGGTCTGCTCGGGGTCGACTGGTCGTTGGAAAACGGCGCCTACCGGATCGCCCGGATTGTCCACGGCGCACCGTGGGACGCCGCCGAGGTGCGATCGCCGCTGGCGGAACCGGGTGTTGACATCTCCGAGGGCGACTATGTCCTTGCCGTCAACGGGGTCCCCGTTGACATCACCCGAGACCCCTACGCCGCGTTCCAGGGTCTTGCCGGTCAGACGGTTGCGATAACCGTAAACTCGAACCCGAACATGGACGGTTCACACGAGGTGCTGGTGGAGACCATGACCAGCGAGGCGCGGCTCCGCCGCCGCGAGTGGATCGAACACAACCGCCAGTGGGTGCTCGAGGCGTCGGACGGAAAGATCGGCTACGTCTACGTGCCCAACACCTCGGTCTCCGGCCAGACCGAGCTCGTCCGCCAGCTCAACAGCCAGCACCAGCTGCCGGGCCTGATCATCGACGAGCGTTTCAACGCCGGTGGTCAACTGCCCGACCGCTTCATCGAGAAGGTCAACCGGCCCATGCTGACGAGGATCTACTTCCGCCACGGCGCCACTCGCACCCACCCCACCATCAGCCACTACGGCGCCAAGGCGATGCTCATCAACGGTTGGGCCGGCTCCGGCGGCGACGCCTTTCCGTTCTTCTTCAAGGAGATGAAGGTGGGCCCGCTGGTGGGTGAGCGCACCTGGGGTGGGCTCATCGGTCCCGCCGTGGGCCACAGCCTCATCGACGGCGGGCGCTACACCGCCCCGCCCGGCCGGCTCTACAACGTCGATGGCGAGTGGTTCGCCGAAGGCCACGGCGTCGACCCCGACATCCCGGTGGTGGACGACCCGACCCAGCTCGCCAAGGGCATCGATCCGCAGCTCGAGGCAGCCGTCAACGCGGTCCTCAATGAGCTTCGGACAAACCCACCGGTTTTCGCCGATCCGCCGGAGTTTGAGGTTCGGTAATCCGCAGTTCTCAGGTTTCAGGTAGCAGGTTCCAGGTCCCATGCAACCTGCAACCTGTTACCTGTGACCTGTGATCTGCGATCTGAATGTGGGCGGGTCTGATCACTCCAATGAAACTCCTGTGTTCCATTGTGACGGTTCGAACCAGCCGCGGCTTGTCACGGCGAAGTGCGAAGCACGAAGCCGGAAGCGGCGACAGACAATCAGAAGATGATGGCTGCGGCTCACGCCGCACTGATTACTGATTACTGATTACTGATCACTGGTTGCCCGGCCGGCGGGCGTACTCGAGAGCTAGATCCCGCCAGGGTCCGGTTGCGCGCAGGGTCGACAGATTGCCGAAGTGGCCGCCGAAAGTCCGGCCAATGAAAATCAAGTCCTCGGGGAAGCGGATATCGGTAGTGTAGGACCAGGTGCTGAGCTTGAGGTCAATCAGCCGGCTGAAGAACTCGTCATCATCGCCGAAGGTGTAGGGCGGTGCCACGGCGAGAATGGGGTCGAAGATCTCCACCCACGGATCGGTCAGCTCGAGGGGCAAGGGCACGTCGCCCTCCTTGGACATGCCCATCCGATAGAGAATCTCCGGCATCTCGGATTTGCGGTCGTCGATCGCCGCCTGCATGAGGTCGGCGTAGCCCAATGCCACCTCGGTGGGAACCCGCTTGACGCAACCGTAGTCATACACCACCACCCGTCCGTCCTCGCGGAAGGAGAAGTTGGCCAGGTTGGGATCGGCGTGGAGCATCCGGTGGTCGAGCAGCCCCCGCAGCAGGAACTCGACCAACACGGTCCCCCAGCGGTCCTTGAGCTCCTGGCTGTAACTGTCCGAACACGCCTCGCTCGGCGGGATGCCCTCGACGTACTCCATGGTCAGCACGTTGCGCGAACTCGCCTCGTCCACCACCCGCGGGACGATGATCTCTGGGATCTCGGCGTGGAGCTCGCCCATACGACGAATGTTCTCCGCCTCGTGCCGGTAGTCCAGCTCTTCGAGGAGCCGGTCGCGGACCTCCTTCCAGATGGGGTCAAAGTCCCCATCCATGACCAGCGTGAAAAGCGCCTTGAGAATGGTCTTGAGGTTGGAGAGATCGGCGGTCACGATCTCGTCGATGAGCGGGTACTTGATCTTCACCGCCACCTGGCGGCCGTCGCGCAGCACCCCGCGGTGGACCTGGCCGATCGAAGCGGCGGCGAAGGCCTCGAGATCGAGCGACTCGAAGAGCTCGTCGTAATCGTCGAGCGCGCCTCTGATCTCGAGATCGATCACCTCGGGGGGGACCGGGCGCGTCTCCTGCTGCAGCGCCCGCAGAACCTCCGCCACCTCGGGAGGAAGCAACCCGTCCTGGAGGCTCAGCATCTGGCCGACCTTCATCGCCGCCCCCTTGAGCTCGCCGAGGGTCTCGACGATGCGGGCAGCGTTGCGCAGGAGGTTCTCCCTTTGGTGCTCTTCCTTGCTCGCGCCCGATCGGGCCAGACTCAAAGCCTGGTCGCCAAGTACCGACACACCGACCCGGCCGGCCAGCCCGCCGAGCTTGACGAAGCGTCGCAGCGCCGAGGTGATCAGCTCATCATTGCCCATGATGTCCTACGCGAGAGGCAAAGTCCGCAGGTCGAGGAGCCCGGAATCGACGATGATTTGCAGGTCGCGGTCCTTTGACAGCAGCAGCGCATCGTTCTCCTCCGCGAGCTTGGCGATGATGCAGTCGATGGTGGACCGGATCGTCACCCCTCGCGAGCGAAGTCGGCGATAGAGATCGGCCGCTTCCAGGTAGGTCTCGGGTTCCCGCGGCGTCAGCCACTCCATCTCCCGGAAGTGCCGCTCGATTTTCGTGAGACCCTTCGATCGCCTGATCCCCTGCAGCACCTCGGCGGCCACGACTCCGCAGGTCAGCACATCCGCCTCCTCGCGGATTAATCGGGCAAGACCCTCGGCATGTGGGCTTGGGTGGCCGTTGAAGAAATCCACCCATGCGGACGAATCGACAAGCACCCTCATGCGCGTTTCCTGAGGGCGTCGATGTCCCCTTCCCACTCGACTTTCCCTTGCAGCTGGAGGAGCTGACGGCGTCTCTTGGCCCTGACGAACCTCCGCAAGGCGTCGTTTATCACCTCGGTTTTCGTCCGTCCTTGGGCGAACTTCATCGCCGCCTGAAGGGCGTCGTCATCGATGTTCAACGTGGTCCTCATTGATCTGCACCTCTATGCATAGAATAATGGCATAAACGATGCCTGTCAATGCATACGGACGCTGAACTTGTCACGGCGTAGCCCGAAAGGCGAAGCCGGATGCGACAGAACAATAAGCTATAGCCGGGCAATTGGCGCGCCTCCTCAGCCAATCTTCTCTTCGAGGTCGAGCGTCGATTCCTCGAACATCTCTTCGAGACTGACGCGTAGTTTGGCGAGGCCCTGTTGGTGAACATAGCGGAATGCCGCTTCGAACGATGTTGCACTCGCCTTCAATCCGTATGAATAGAAGTTGCTTCCCATCAACTCTCCAATCACCTTTCACGCATGGAAACACCAGGAACAAACAAGGGCCCGCCGTCGGCGGGCCCTTGCTGAAGCGTTCAATTGTCGTTTTAGTTACCCGCGCCCCAGAATTCCATGGCGGGATCGTAGGGGAACTCAAAAGTGAGGAATTCGTTTGGATCAAAGGGCAGATCTTCCGCGTTGATACGCGGTTGTGAAGCTTTTTGAACGGCCGGACGTGGATTCTCCAACCCGGTGAGGGGCATGCCTCTGGGATGCTTTGAATTCGGGTATTTTTGTATCCACAAATTGTGCCGGGCGACCATGACATCGAACATCGTCTTGGTGGTGAACCCGGGGAGCATCTTGGGCATGATTTCGCGCGGATCGTTGTAGAGATCGAAGAATGCCGCGCCACTGAGACCTGGCAATTCACCGACCCAACGACGTTTGAAACGGCTTTTTACGGTGGCGGCCAGAATATCGCCAGTGTAGACGAATACGTAATCGCGGCGACTGTTGGTGTCGCCCTTCAGCAGCAACGCGGTCTGATCGACTCCATCGATGATGCGGTCGGTGGGAATGTGCTGTGTCGCACCCGCGAGACGAGCAAAGGTCGTGTAGAGATCCGTCACATGAATGATGTCGCCTACGATTTGACCGGGCGCGATGACACTGGGCCAGCGAACAAGAAAGGGAACACGGAGGGCGCCGTCCCAGGAATCTCCTTTGCCACCGCGATAGAGGGTTTCAACCATGCCGTCAGGGCCGTGGTGGGTCATCGGGCCGTTATCGGCCATGAGGACGACGAGCGTATTCTCTTCGACGCCTTGATCCTTCAGTTCCTGCAACAACTCCGGTATCCATTTGTCGAAACCCGTGAGGAACTCGGGCAGCATAGCCCCAGACACGGTCAGTTTGGGGTCGCCGGGTTTGGTTCCCAGGAATGAGGCGGCAACGGGCTGATAGCTGATGAAGAAAGGTTTGTCGGCTGCGACGCTCTTACGAATGAACTCAAGGGTGCGCTTCTGGAACTCAGCTTCGAGCGCGTAGTAGTCGTCTTCATTGGGCGGTGTACCCCATTCGCGCACCGGCCCGCCTTTGGTGCCTTCCAGTGCCCAGACGTAGCCATCGGGCCGCCATCCGTCGTCGATGTCATAGGGATCATTCGGATACAACCCCGGGACGACGGAGGTTGGGAACATCGGCCCAAGATCACCACGGGGCACATACATACTGGGCACCTGATTGAAAGGAGACCAGAGCGATTCATCAAATCCCATATTGGTCATGTAGCTCTCTTCGATGTCGCCGAGATGGCCTTTACCGTAGAAGGCCGTCGCATAACCCGCAGCGCTCATGACTTCGCCGATCGTCGTTTCCTTTTCGCTCATGCCTCCGTATTCGTAGGGGAAACTCACCGTATACATACCGCTTCTGACAGCGTGCCGCCCGGTCATGAAGGCTGCCCGTGTAGGCGTACAGGACGGTTCGGTATACATGCGGGTGTAGTACTGGCCCTCAGCTGCGAACTTGTTCATGTTCGGGGTTGCGAAGCCGCGATTCTTCTGCAGGTGCGGGATGCCGATTTCTCCAACCGCAGTGTCATCCCACATGATGTGGATGATGTTGGGCGGGGCGCCATGCTTTTCGCGCAACGCCTTCAGCTTGGCAGCGATTTCCACATCCTGCGCGGCCCACGTGTCGCCGTGCTGGGCCTTGAGAATGTAGTTTTCGGCGTCGTGAATGATCTCCGCCGCCATCAGCGGCGCCCCGGCGAAGACCGCGAGGGCCACCAGGGTCAGGGCGATTTTTCGTGGCATAATTGTCTCTCCTTTTGTGTTGATTATTCTGATGCGAGTAACCAGAACCCTCCTGGAAGGGACCTAGCGCGATGACTTCTCCTTCGTTAAACAGCGACAGTCTCGCGGAGATTTCATATCAAGACCGGCGTCCGCAACATCAAAAACCGGCCATCGACACATCCGGCGTGACTCCGTCGTCATTTGTAATCCGCCATGATTTCACCGACATCGACGAGCTTGGTGAGGTGGCGCGCGCCTGGGACCTGGACTTTCGTCAGCTCAACCGAGGCGACTTTCGCGGTTCGGTGATTCAAGCCGGTACCCCCCAGCTGCAGATCGGTCGACCTCGGCTGCAGGGCATCCTCCACCAGCACGGCTCCGCGCCGGCAGGGCTTCGTACCTTTGCTATCGCAACCGATGGGAACATCAACCTTCGGTGGCGCGGCCACGAGGTCGGGGAGAACTGCATTCTGGTATTCCCGCCGAGCGGTGAGCTCGAGTCAATCTCGAATCCGGACTTCGACATGCTGCTGGTATCCGTGACGGAGGACAGCCTCGAAGCCGCGCGTCATCGGTTGGGCATTCCGGGTTCGGAAGAGGCGATGGTCGGAGTGGAGATATCGTTCGGCCAGGAATCGACACTCGCCGACCTGCGCCGGTGGATCCTCGGCACCCTGGCCGCAGTGATTCAGGATCCGGCGCTCCTTCACGACCCTGAGCAGGCAGAAAATGCCGAAATCGAGGTGAGTGATCTCATCGTTCGCGCCTTGGTCATCGGGCGAATTGACCACGAGCACCACCGCAGCATTCGGTGGCGGCGCCTGGTGAAACAAGCGGTCCGCCTCGCTCGCGACAATGCCCAGCATATCCATTCAGTGGCTGACCTCAGCCAGGAGTCCGGCGCCTCCATTAGAACCCTGCGCCGGGGCTTCCAGGAGCGATTCGGCGTGTCGCCAAAGGCCTACCTCCTGGCCCAACGCCTGATCGGGGCGCGCCGCGCGCTGCGCTCCGCAACCCAGCGCACACTGGTCACCGATGTAGCCAACAGCTGGGGCTTCTGGCACATGGGCCAGTTTGCGGCGGATTACCGCCGCCAGTTCGGTGAGCTACCGTCGGAGACGCGGCACTACATCCACCGCACCACCTAGCCCGCACTCATCAGAGTTCAGATGTCTCATTCATATTGACAAAATTTATTCATCGCCTAATATCTAAATATGGACATTCGGTTTCTTCCCCACAATTCGCACCGCGAGACGCCGCTACTCTTCCACGAGCGGGATCCTCAGCTCCGGCATCTGCAAGGGCTTCCTTTGACCCACCGCCCCGCTCTCCTCGATCAACTCCCGCGGGACGTTCCGGGCATCTACATTCTCGGTGGGGGGAGGCAGGTGGGGAAAACCACCCTGCTCAAGCTGTGGATGGCCCAGCTCCTCGACCAGGGCTGTCCACCGGGGTCTCTGCTCTTTCTCAGCGGCGAGCTCATTGACGATCATCACTCCCTCCTCCGTCACTTGCAGGAGGCCCTGGCGGAAATGCCTGCCGACCAGACTGTCCGACTGATCCTGGACGAGGTCACCTTCATCCGCGACTGGGACAGGGCGGTGAAGTACGCCGCCGACGCCGGACTCCTGGACCGGACCGTCCTGATGATCACCGGGTCCGACCTCGCCTCTTGCGAACGGCCGGGCAAACTTCCCGGACGAAGGGGCCAGGAGAACGTCGTTGACTTTCATCTCCGGCCATTGTCTTCCGGGAGACCTTCGCTCTCGAACACGGGGAGCAGAGGCTGCAGGAACTTGCCGACGCGGAGACAGAGGCACCGGCCGAGGCAGTCGAAACCGCATTTGCAGCTTTCGACCGCTATCTCGCGCACGGCGGGTACCTCACGGCCATCAACGACATGGCCATCGGGGGTGCAATCCGCGTTGCGACGCTCGCGACCTACGCCGACTGGATCCGGGGAGACGCCTCCAAGAGCGGGAAGTCCGAACATTACCTCCGTGAAATCCTCGGCGCGATCGTTCGGCGAATCGGAAGCCAGGTGACCTGGAACTCTCTGGTCAAGGAGCTCTCCATCGACCATCCCAAGACGGTGGCGGATTACATGGAGCTCCTGACCTCGATGGATGCCGTGTTCATCCAACCCGCGTTGATCGAAGACCGCCTGGTCGGCGCCCCCAAGAAGGCACGAAAAATCATGTTCGCCGACCCTTCATCTATCACGCGATAAAGGCATGGCTCGAGCCCACTGCAGACCCCTACGCCGACCAAATCCTGCCGGCCGTCAGAGAGCCACGGCAGGCCGGACGGCTGGCCGAGGCCGTCGCCGCAACGCACTACGCCCGACAATGGCCGACCTACTACATCAAGGGCGCCTCGGGCGAGGTCGATGTGGCCTGGGTTGCCGAGGGGCGTTTCTGGCCCGTCGAAATCAAGTGGTCTGAGAGTATCCGCCCAACAGACCTCAAACAGATCGTGAAATATCCAAACGGCCGGATCCTCACCCGCTCGAGACGCTCATCCACGACCTTGGGTCTCCCAACCACGCCCCTTCCTCTGGCTCTTCTCAGGCTGAAGGCTCAGCCTCTTGCAAAAACCCGCTCTTGAACAGTTTCGCCAACAACTGGGGCTTCTGGCACATGGACCGGTTTGCAGCGGATTATCGCCGGCAGTTCGGCGAGCTGCCGTCGGAGACGCGGCGCCACACCCTCCGCACCACCCGGTGACCAGTATTCAGTAATCTGGAGGATCGACGGCCGATCGCGCCGTCAGTTCTACTCAGATTTCGGCTCCATCGCCTTCAACTGAAATTCGAAATCGGTATCGAACTGCTGATTGAACTCTTCGAATACCTTGTCCATTGTCGGCATCGTCTCCCAGGCGAATCCCTGCAGAATCCACTCCGGCGTCTCGTACTTCTCGCCTCCCGGCGCCGCCTGTTGTCTGGCCGCGACCGACGGGGGTGGATAGGGCTGCGAGTTGAGCATGGCCACACGTGTCCGCACGCCGTCCTTGGTGATCTTCCAGGTCATGCCGTCGACGGCGAAGTCCACCGGCCCGTCGTAGACCTGGCGGACCGCTGTGACGACCTCCGGCAGCGTTTCCGGGTCATTCTGGAAGTGGTAGGCCACCGCATGCTTCGGCTCGGTCATGGCCATGATCTTGCCGAAGACC
>PVMK01126327.1_pt1 | contig 63596 bp, 60 predicted proteins | sample 1853481 | NCBI WGS metagenome assembly PVMK01 (sample SAMN08533507, study PRJNA380276) | Marine sediment metagenome, whole genome shotgun sequencing project.
AACCAAATACTATCATAGAATTGTAAAACGCTTTAATTGGTCGATGTGGAAGGCTTAAAACACCCCCATACCCCCGAAATAGCCAAAGACATAAGGGAGGTATAATGACACGCTAATTCTTTGGGAATCTAAAAAAACAAGGGAATAATTTAGGTAAAGAATTATCCCCTTATTTTCGACTATAAATAGCCATTGATTAATAGCAAAGCAAAGGAATTGATAATCTTTCCTTTAAACAATGACATTTATCATTATAATTCACAAAGCTATAAAACGCCCTAATTGGTCGATGTGTAAGGCTTAAAATGGGTTGTAGACACAAAAAAGAGCCACAAATTAATGTAACTCTGTACAAGGTTGGTCCCCCTCTTGGACTTCCATCAAAAATAGTGCGTTGTGATTTGTGATACCACTTCTTGACAAAAATCAAAACCTAAACTGATAAAAATCATTTCATTTGTTTTTCTTAATCTCTAACTTTGACATCATAAATGCACTATGGTGCATTAAAACCTTAATTTAAATCCATTTATGTCTGTTAAAATAAAATATAAAACTTTGTGCAACCTGACGAATTATTTAATGGTGTTCGTCTTATTATGTGGGGGCTTACTTATAAGTAGTTGCAATGAGCATGCGCGCGGATTTGCATTGCCTGAAGGCAACGTGGAAAAAGGAAAAGTGACCTATAAGAGATTGGGTTGTAATGAATGTCATAGTATTTCAGAGATCGAGTGGAAGGGAGGAAGTGATAATCTAAAAATACAACTCGGCGGTGAAGTATCTTCTCAAAAATCTTATGGAGATCTAGTCACTTCAGTTATCAATCCTTCTCACAAAATCGCACGGCGCTATAAACAAAAAATCTCCACCGAAGAAGGTCTTTCCAAGATGAAGAATTATAATGAAGTTATGACTGTTCAGGAACTCATTGATATAGTTACTTTTCTTCAATCGGAATATAAAGTAAGAATACCACCAACGAGTTACACTCCTTATTATCAATAGTTAGTTGGTTTCTAAAGATACTGAAAGTCTAAAAGGTGAGTTTAAATCACAAAAAAAGTCCAACATTTATGCTGGACTTTTACTAAGTTGCTCCCCCTCTTGGACTCCCCTCGGCTTCGCTCGGGACAGGCTGCTCGTAACAAAAGGGGTCAAAACAAAAACGCCACCTTTTGGTGACGTTTTTCTTTCGAAGCTCCCCCTCTTGGACTCGAACCAAGGACCCTCTGATTAACAGTCAGATGCTCTAACCAACTGAGCTAAGGAGGAGTGTGTTTTTGATTTTTCTGTCTGGTCTGACCTTCTTATTCCTATTTGTTCCCTTATGCCGGAATTAATAGCTCAGTTCTGAGCCCTGCCTGCCGGCAGGCAGGTAAGGAGGACTATGTTTGCTTTAGCGAGCGCAAATATAAATTAATTTTTATCCACTGCAAAACGACTTTAAATTTTAATTGCTATTTTTTTATGCAATTAAAAAATTTAAACAATGTTTCCCTCTGTCCTTTTTAAAAACTAAAATTAGCAGAGGAAATATAATCTTTAAAAAAAGCTAATCAAAAATTGCTTTAAAAATATCATTCCCATTGGCAAAGAGCACTAATGCAATTAAAAAAAAGAACCCTACCATTTGCGCGTACTCCATGAATCTGTCATTGGGCTTTCTACCCGATGCCATTTCGTATAATAAGAACATGACATGGCCCCCGTCCAATGCCGGAATAGGTAACAGGTTTAAAACCCCTAACATGATAGACAGAAAGGCCGTTATGGCCCAAAAGGACTGCCAGCTCCAGTTATCGGGGAAAATATCGAAAATGGCCTTAAAACCACCCACACCCTTATAAGCTCCGGTACTGGGGCTAAAGATCAGCTTAAGCTGCATCCAGTATGATCCCATTTGCTGGCGGAATTTCGTCCATCCCACACCAAAGCTCTCTACAAATCCATATTCTTTTTTAACAATATCGTAATACCCTAAGGTTTCAATATCACTTAAACTACCGCCAGGATAAATTCCAAACTTTCCGTTTTCATCCACTTGAAGGTCGATCACATTGGTGTCCCCATCTCTAAGGATCTCAACGGGAACGGTCTGGCCCTTCAGGGAAGCCAACATGGACTGGGCCTGATCGAAATATTTTATCTCTTCATTATTGATGTAACGGATAATATCGCCCTTTTTAAGATCTGCCGATTTATTTAGGGAAGAATCCGCAACCCGTGAAACTACGAACGGATACCTCAGTTCGAAGAAGGAACGGTCCTTACTGGTACTTAACTGACCCAAATAATCTTCGGGAAGGGTAATCACTTTCTCTTCCCCGTCACGTTCCAAAGTAATGGTCTTTGCTTCAATTAAATACTTTCTTAACTCGGCGTAATTTTCGATAGAATAATCATTGATGGCAAGCACATTATCCCCGGTTTGAGCCCCTAATTCGGTCAACAAGGGGTTGGTGATCCAATACCCGTCTTTGATGCTCTTGGTAGAAATATCAACATCACCATAAGTGAAAGCCATAAAAATATAAATGATAACGGCTAAAATAAAATTCACGGTCACTCCTCCTAACATAATTATTAAACGTTGCCAGCTCGGTTTGGAACGAAATTCCCAAGGCTTAGGGGGTTGTGCCATTTGTTCTTTATCCATACTTTCATCGATCATCCCGGCAATCTTAACATATCCTCCAAGGGGTAACCAGCCAATACCATAGACCGTTTCTCCTACTTTCTTTTTAAAAAGGGAGTACTTAATATCGAAGAACAGATAGAATTTCTCCACCCGGGTCTTAAACAGTTTTGCAGGGATAAAGTGTCCCAGCTCATGTAAAATAATGAGTAGGGAAAGGCTCAATAAAAATTGAGATATTTTAATAACAAACTCCATAGGCTATTGATCAAAAAATTTTCAAGGGAACAAAAGTAAACCTTTAATGCAATATTTAAAAAATTAAAATGAACTCATTAGTGTTTTAACATCGATTTATGAACAACGCCCTTATCGGTCTCCAGTCTAATAAAATGCAACCCGGAAGACAATTGAGAGATATCAATGCTATTTTTATACGCCTGTTCTTTAACAGTCTGCCCCAATATATTTAATATTTTAATCTTATGAACGGCTATAGATTCCGGCTTTTGAATAAAGACATGTGATGACGCCGGGTTAGGAAACAATTTAAAATCTTTCTCTAACTGAAACCCTCCGCTGCTCAATGTAACACTATTATTCTTCGATATTAAATCGGCCTCAGGATCGAACTCCACCGAACTTACAGTAAAAGTTACGGCCTCAAAAAATTCCTGGCCATCAGAAGTATGATCTAAAACCACATCCAGTACTTCTCCTAATGTGCCATATACCCGCAGGGGAACAGGAGCTTCAAAAAAAGAGACAGAGCCATGACTTTGCGTCTGGCTTATTACAAATCGCACCTGGCTGGCATTGGGCTGATCCCATACTACAGTGTAACTTGGATAGCCTTGATTATATAACCAGTCATTAAAAAATTCGGACAGATCTTCACCGCCGGCAACTTCCATAATAGGAATAAAGTCCGCTGTCTTCGCATAATCATAGGCCAAATTCGAATCACTCAAATAATCTTGTACCCCTTGATAAAAATTAACATCTCCCAGTGTTTTCCGCAGCATGTGCAACACCATAGAACCCTTATTATAAGTGAGCCTTCCATCAAAAATTCGACTTACATTGGTGGTGTCGGCATCGGTAAGATATACGGCTCCCGAAGTTTGCGAAGTGATCGAACTGTTGCGTTGCTGTTTCCAGGTGGTAAATGCCCCATTACCATCAAAATCCTCAATAACCAAACCCGATAAATAGGTAGCAAATCCTTCGTTCAACCAGATATCTTTCCAGCTGCCGCAGGTGATCTTATCTCCAAACCACTGGTGTGCCAATTCGTGCGCTATAAGGTTTCTGCCAAAACTACCCATAAACGAAACGGTAGTATGTTCCATTCCTCCTCCCCAGCCAAATTGGGCATGTCCATATTTTTCGGCCGAATAGGGATACTCTTCAAATAAAGTGCTGAATAATTCCATGATATTTACCGTTATAGCCGTGCTTGTCTGCGCGGACACTAAATTTTCGGGATACACATAATTCACGATATCGAAAGGATTACCGCCATTAGGAACCGTATGGGTATAAATCGAATAATTGGTTACCGCAAGCGCGATCAAATAGGCAGGAATAGGAAACTGATGTTTAAAATGTGTGGTCTTATTGGGTGCATTTATAACCTGGCTTTGTTCTAAACCATTGGAAACCGCATAATATTCTTCGGCCGAAGGATTGTTTTGTGGAGTAGTAATATAGACATCAATTTCATCGATCTTATCGTTAAGGTCTTGCTTGCAGGGCCACCAGTCACGGGCACCATAAGGCTCCGAAAGCGTCCAGATTATAGGATCCCCATTGTGTGTAGATTGCTCAAAAGAATCAAAACCCGAACTTATGGGAGTACCGGAATAGGTTACGGTGAGCGAATCCAAAACCCCCTGGTTTAGTGTTGCCGGTAATGTTATTACGAGCTCTTCATTTGCATTTTGGAGGAAGCTTAGTGGATTTCCTCTTTGCATGACCTGGGATACGGTCATATTATCGGCCAGGTCGAAAGTTATTTCCGTCATATTCTCCTTAGCCTCAAAGTATGAAGTAATATCCCCGGCTATTGAAGCCACATTGGGATCCAAAGTAATCTCTAAACGACAGTATTTTAGGTCGTAATTTCCGGTGTTTGCATTAACCTTGTAATTTAGCATTTGGGACGACACTTTCTTTTCAGATTTGATAATGTCGTCAAAACTGCTTTTATAATTCTGTCCGCATACAATAAGAGAAAGAAATAGAAATTTAAGGGGTAAAATTCTTTTCATACGTTTTCTTTTTCACGGTTAAAAATACTTATTTTAAACCATTTGTATTGTATTTTTGCTGTCGAACTTTTTAAATCTCAGTAGATGCTGTCCTTTTTTAAAAAATATAAATTATTTGGTATTAGCCTGTTAATTCTGTCTGTGATAATAATTTCTGTCTTCTATTCCATTCTAAATCCAAAAAAGGTCCTCCCCATATATCAGCCTTCACAAGTAAATTTTGAAATGGTGGATAGCACGATACAACACCAAAAAAAATATCACCGTATAGCCGATTTTAGCCTAACCAACCAAAACGGCAAAACCATAACACAAAACGATTACAAGGACAAGATATATGTGGCGGATTTCTTTTTTACGACCTGCCAGACCATTTGTCCCATCATGACCAAAAACATGCATGATATTCAAACGAGTATCCTGGCAGACAACGAGGTGATGCTGCTCTCACATACGGTAACCCCCGAAATTGATACGGTAGCCCAACTAAAACGCTATGCCGATGAAAAAGACGTAAATGCCTCCAAATGGAATTTGGTAACAGGGGATAAAAAACAGATCTACGAACTCGCCCGTAAATCATACCTCGCCGTTAAAGATATTGGTGATGGAGGACCTTTTGATATGATCCATACCGAAAATTTTATGCTCATTGATAAGGAGCGCCAGATCCGGGGATACTACGACGGAACGGCTCCAAAAGAAATAGAGCGCTTGCTCAAAGACATAAAAATCTTAAAATCATCTTACAAAGACTAATCTTTTTATTACATTTGCTTCTTTATAATGAATCTAAATAAGGATGAATTTCACTATTGCCGATTTAAAGAAAGGAGAGCAGGGCATCATTAAAGATATCTCGTCAGGAGCTATACCGCTAAAATTACTTGAAATGGGTTGTTTGCCTGGAAATATAGTGGAATTGGTCCAGGTTGCTCCCTTTGCCGATCCCATGTACGTCATCATCAATGGGAGCCATCTCGCCATTAGAAAAGAAACAGCTGCTTTAATAATAATTGAAAAACGCTAGATGAGTAAACAAATAAAAGTCGCTCTAATAGGCAATCCTAATACAGGCAAGACTTCTGTTTTTAACGCACTTACCGGATTAAATCAAAAAGTCGGGAATTATCCGGGCATTACGGTCGAAAAAAAGGAAGGGATATGTAAACTTCCCCGTGGTGTTAAAGCTCACATTTTGGATCTTCCTGGAACCTATAGTCTAAATGCATCCTCCATAGATGAGAATCTTGTTATTGAGCTGCTTTTAAACAAAAATGACAAGGATTTTCCAGATGTTGCTATTTTAATAAGTGACGTAGAGAACCTGAAACGCAACTTGCTCCTGTTCACTCAAATAAAAGACCTTAAAATTCCCACGATCCTGGTTATAAATATGGCCGATAGGATGAACCGAAAGGGAATATCTTTGAATATCCCCGTTTTAGAAGAGCATTTACATACGAATATTGCGCTAGTAAGTACCCGAAAAAATGACGGGATTCAAAATCTAAAGGATCTCATCACCAATTATAAGGATTTGTCTTTAGAGCCTTGCCTGGATACATCTTCCATCGATGTGGACTATTTTAGCAGGCTTAAAAGGGCCTTCCCCAACCAGGATCTTTACAAGCTTTGGTTGGTCATTACCCAGGATGTGAATTTTGGAAAAATAACCCGGCAGGAAATGGACTTCTCCCAATTTAAAACTAAATCGGAGTCCGATCTAAAGCGCCTGCAGCAAAAAGAAACCATAAAGCGGTATCAATTCATTAACGGGGTATTAAAGATAGGACAGACCATTGATCCTTCACAAGCCAGGGGATTAACTGCAAAATTCGATCGCATATTAACCCATAAGGTTTGGGGCTACGCTATTTTCTTTATCATTTTACTTACCATCTTCCAGGCCATATACGATTGGGCCACCGTTCCCATGGATTTTATTGACGCTTCATTCGCTTCCCTATCCGATTGGGTAAAGCAAACGCTTCCGTCCGGGGTCTTTACCGACCTGTTGGCCGAAGGGATCATTGCCGGAATTGGAGGTATCGTAATCTTTATTCCACAAATAGCCTTCCTGTTTTTATTTATTTCTGTACTGGAAGAGAGTGGATATATGAGCCGGGTCGTATTCTTAATGGACCGAATCATGCGCAAATTCGGATTGAGTGGAAAGAGTGTTGTCCCTTTAATTTCGGGTACGGCCTGTGCCATTCCCGCTATTATGGCCACTCGAAATATTGAACACTGGAAGGAACGCCTAATAACAATTTTGGTCACCCCTTTTACAACCTGCTCAGCAAGGCTTCCCGTATATTTAATCATTATCGCTCTTGTAATTCCCGAAGGACGGTTTATTGGACTCAGTTTTCAGGCATTATCATTGATGTTTCTTTATATTATCGGTTTTATGATGGCGGTGTTCTCGGCCTATATCCTGGATAAAATTTTAAAGACCCACCGTAAATCGTTTTTTGTTATAGAAATGCCGGGTTATAAAATCCCACTGCTAAAAAATGTGGGCATTTCGGTAATTGAAAAAACCAAAACATTTGTGTTTGAAGCCGGTAAAATCATATTGGCAATTTCCATTGTTTTATGGGTGTTGGCTTCTTATGGGCCAGGAGAATCTTTTAGTAATGCTGAAGCTATTGTAAGTTCTGAAAACACAAATTTGAACGGTATTGAATTGGAAGACAAAATTGCTTCACATAAACTGGAACATTCCTACATAGGAATTATTGGAAAGACCATAGAACCGGCCATAGAGCCCTTGGGTTACGACTGGAAGATCGGGATTGCCTTGGTTACCTCTTTCGCAGCCAGAGAAGTATTTGTAGGTACACTCGCAACAATTTATAGCGTGGGAAGTTCGGATGCGGAACAAGTTGATACCATTAAGGATAAAATGGCTGCCGAGATCCGCCCGGATGGAATAAAAATATTCAATCTTGCTTCAGGAATTTCGCTATTACTGTTCTATGCCTTTGCGATGCAATGTATGAGCACACTCGCTATTGTAAAACGCGAGACCAATAGCTGGAAATGGCCATTAATTCAATTATTCGGGATGTCTTCCATTGCCTACGTGGTGGCCCTGATAGCCTATCAATTTTTGAAATAAGCAATGGAACTAAATATAACTGTCTTAAAAAGCGTAAATTTATTCGAATAATACGACCAATATAAAATGAGCAACTCCCTTCAAATACTCTTAGTCATTGTCTCTGTTGGCCTTGCCATTGGATTTTTGGTTAATAAATTCTTATGGAAACCCAGGAAAAAGGCCAAGAGCTCCTGTGGCAACGATGATTGCGGATGCCATTGATTTTCTTATTCATTATACTTTCTTAACCAGGCCAGGGTATGGGCGACCTTACTTATGAGCTGGCTGGGTTTGTTCGAAATGTTATGAAAAGACTCCGGAAGTTCCACCAGAACCGTTTCCACTTTGCGCCATTTAAGAGCATGATACAATTGCTTTGCTTCACTTGGAGGAGTACGTAAATCGTTCATCCCTACCATGACCATAGTTGGTGTTTCTATATTACCCACTAAAGACAGGGGAGAGAATTTCCAGTAGTTCTCAAAGTTTTCCCAGGGTTTCCCGGGATATCGGCTGTCGGCATACATAAAATAATTGTCGGCCACCAGGGTCTTACTAATCCAATTCATTACAGGTTTATGAACCACCGCTGCTTTAAATCGGTTATTCTTACCTATGATCCAGGCTGTCATAATCCCACCGGCGCTGCCTCCGGTAACGAATAGTTTATCATTATCTGCCATACCCTTATCAACCATATGGTCCACACCATCCATAACATCCTGGTAATCGTCCCCGGGATAATTGTTATACAGCAAATTCCCGAATTCTTCCCCATAGCTCGTGCTTCCTCTTGGGTTTGGGTAGAATACCAGGTAGCCGTCTGCGGCATACAACTGAATTTCAGGCGAAAACCGATCCCCGTAATTTGAAATGGGCCCGCCATGATTTTCTACCAATAGCGGGTATTTTTTTGTCGCGTCGTAAAAAGGTGGTTTTACGAGCCATCCCTGAATGTCCCGTCCGTCAACCGAAGAGGTGTACCATACTTCTTCAACTTTCCCAAGTTCACGATACCCTAAAACATCGGCATTTAAATTCGTTATTAATTTTGCCTCCTTTGATTTGGGTTGAATTACTGCCAGTTCTGCAGGATATTCGGGTCTTGTTTGAGTATAGGCTAAAGTTCCATTGTTAGACACCGAAAATGATCCCCCACCATAAGGTCGTCCTATGGTTGTGCCTCCGACATTATCGGCCAGTTTCCGTATTTTCCCATTTAATGTAATATGAGCAACTTTGGTATTTCCTTTATCATCGTACATAAAATACAGGCCTTTACCGGAGTTATCCCATGTGATATCGGAAACACTTCTATCTAAATTCCCCGATAACAATTGCCGATCGCTACCATCGGGATTCATTATATACAATTGACTAATTTGATAAGTTTGCACCTTGTCTTTGTAGCTTATAAAGGCGATTTTAGACCCATCCGGTGATACCTTCGGAGCATAATCCGGGCCTTGCTGCGTGGTTAAAGCGGTAATTTCTTTGGCGCTTGTATTTACTTTATATACCTCACTGTTTCTATAATTGTATTCCCAATCCTCATTTCGGTTAGAAGAAAAATAGATGTGCGTTCCGTTTGAAGAAAACGAAAGCGGTCCCCGATGATTATAATTACCAGAGGTCAATTGCCTGGGGGTGCCTCCTTGTGACGGAATAATAAATATATGGGTGAATCCCGGGGTAACGTAACCGCTGCCATCGGCTTCATGCTTTAATCGGTCTGTTATTCTCGCAGGGTCTGCCCATTTCGCCCCTTTGGGTTTGGCGGGTGCTTTTACGATGACCGGAGCCTCGGCATCAATTTTCATAGTAAATGCCAGTGATCTCCCGTCCTGAGACCATATAAGATTCCCCGGAGATTTTTTAAGGTGGGTCAGTTTCGCGATTTGCCCTGTATTTATCCAATACATATAGATCTCCGATCCTTCATTTGTACTGCTAACAAAAGCAATTCTATCCCCGTTGGGCGACCATCGTGCCTGGGATTCACTAAGCTCTCTCGTAGTTAATTTTCGATGTGCGGAACCATCACTATTAATAATCCATAGATTCCCCTTAGATTTATCCTTCATGATATCGAATCCCCGCCTTCTGTAAATTATCTTCGTCCCATCAGGGGAAATTTGAGGGTTCGAAGCATATTCCAATTCAAAAACATCCAATGGTTGAAATGGTAACTTTTTATCTTGACTAAATGAAAATTGGATACAAAAAAAAGTAATTAGAAGAACTATAAATTTATTCATTGGAAGCTTTTTAAAATTAAAGCTGAAAGGTAATAATTCTACATCTTATTTCTAGAAGGTATTACTTCTCATTTTTAATGCTTATTAAAATAATCTCCAAATTTGGGCCACTAAAAATGTAATCACTAATCCCATAATTACTGGTAACACAGAGGCTACAGTTGTCCATTTCGCACTTTTAGTTTCTTTATAAATAGTATAAATAGTTGTACTGCAAGGATTATGTAATAAACTGAATAACATTAAATTTACTGCAGTAAGTAAAGTCCAGCCTCCAGCTTTTAAAATATCTCCTGTTGCATTTACCGAATCCAATTCGAACATAACTCCTGCGCCTTCACCTCCCGCAATTCCACTTGCCATAACCGTTAACATTAAAATCGTAGGGATCACAATTTCATTAGCTGGAATAGCAACGATATATGCCAATAATATAACACCGTTAAGTCCTAAAAGAAAACCGAAACCATCTAAAGAACTAATCGTCCAAGCAGCTATACTTTCGTTACCTATATATATATTTGAAATCAGCCAAATTACAGCTCCGGCAGGCGCTGCAAATATAATAGCTCTCCATAAAACAATTAGCGTTCTATCGATTAATGAGGTATAAACTGTTTTCCAAAATCTTGGCGGACGATATGGTGGCAATTCTAAATTAAACGTTGATACTTCCCCTTTTAATACGGTTTTAGATAACCCCCAAGACGTAAAAAACATAAAAAACATCCCTAAAACGGCAATTCCTATAACAGCCGATAAAGATGCAAAAGCAGAAAAAGAAGTTGGAACAACGGCGCCTATAAAAATGGTAGCAATTAATATTTGCGTAGGCCATCTCCCATTACACAAAGAAAAATTATTAGTAATAATTGCAATTAAACGTTCTCTGGGGCTGTCAATTATTCGAGTAGCAACTACTCCAGCAGCATTACAACCAAAACCCATACTCATGGTTAACGCTTGCTTACCATGTGCCCCCGATTTTTTAAATAGATAATCCAAATTAAAAGCTACTCTAGGCAAATAACCAAAATCCTCGAGAAGTGTAAATAATGGAAAAAATATTGCCATTGGTGGTAACATTACTGCAATTACCCAAGCTATCGCCAAATAAACACCATCAATTAAAAACCCGTCTAACCACCAAGGAAGTCCTACGCTAGATGATAAACTTTTTAATCCTGGATGTATAGTATCCAACAACAAATTTGCCAACATAGATGAAGGATAGTTAGCTCCTATAATTGTAAGCCAAAGAATCACTCCTAAAATGAAAAACATAATTGGAAAACCCCAAATCTTACTGGTTACAATCTTGTCTATTTTAGTGTCTAATCGAAATCGCTTTTTGCTATTATTAGCCTGTACTGTACTTTTCACGATTTCGGAGGCATCTGCATAAATGCCTTCGGCCAGATCGTCGTGAAAATCGTCTCCAATTTGCCAACGTAACTCATTAGATAAAGCTATTATACTATCTACGTTTGAATTCTTCATAATTAATTCTATACTAATTCTCCTGTTTTCAATGCGTCCATAATTTGAGCGTCTCCTTCTAATAACCGAAAAGCAATCCATCTACTATTTGGAATTGTTGGAAATTGATTTTCAATTTCTACACTTAGCTTTCTAACGGCTTTATTAATATTTTCAGGGACATTTTTTATACGATGTGGTTTGCAAATAATAGTACCGTTTGCAATTTCACTAATTGCTTGAATCAATTCAGGTATTCCTTCATTAAATCTTGCACTAGTAGCAACCACAGGAATTCCCAGACTTCGAGCTAAAGCGCGTTCATCAATCTCGATCTTATTCCGTTTAGCTTCATCCATTAAATTCAAACATAGCACTGCTTTATCCGTGATCTCCAAAATTTGTATTACTAAATTCAAATTTCTTTCCAACCTGCTTGCATCTACAACAATTACTGTTACATCTGGTTTACCAAAAAGAATAAAATTTCGTGCTACTTCTTCATCTTCTGAAGTTGAAAGCAAAGAATATGTTCCTGGTAAATCCATTAACTTATATTTCTGCTGATTGTATTCAAAAGCCCCTTCAGCTCTGGCGACTGTTTTTCCAGGCCAGTTTCCAGTATGTTGACGCAAACCTGTTAAAGCATTAAAAACAGTGCTTTTGCCAGTATTTGGATTCCCAGATAAAGCCACAACAAAATCAAAATTATGAGTTTTTACTCCTAATTTTTTCAGTCCTTTTGCATTAAAATGGGTGCAAGTATCACATGCCCTTTTAATCTTATTCTCCATAACTTTGATCTTTTTTAATAAGAATTTTAGAAGCTTGATTTAATCTTAAAGCAATCGAAGTTCCTTTAACCAAATAGGCATTTGGTTCTCTCAAAGGATTCATCAAATCAATGCTGATTTGCGTTCCTTTTACAAAACCTAAATCCAATAATCGTCTTCTGTTTTCTCCTCTACTCTCTTTTGAAATTCCAATAATTTTTGCCGTTTCATTTTCTTTCAAACTTGATAATCTTGCAATGCCATCTTCAACTAAAACATCTTTTTCTAATATCGCAATTGTAAGATTCGCAGCTACAATTGGTGCTAATATAAATTCTTCGCCTTCTGAATGAAAAATGATACGAATAGCATTATTTTCTACAACTCTTATTTGTGACCCAATATGAATATTTTCCGCAAGGATTTGCTTATAAATTATATCGGGTTCGTCTTCTATATGTGTTATTTTCCCAATGGTATTTACCTCCAATAAAGGAAGTGCAACACCATTAACTTTAGCAATCTTTCCAGTCTTTGTTGGAATTGGATCACCATGAGGATCATACATTGGATTGCCCAATTGGGTTGCTAATAAATTTGTTTCTTCATAATTTAATTTGTGTTCCATCAACTCTGCCCTATCATGCCATTCTTCTTTTTTAAATCCTGTTTTTTCCGCTAGGTATCTTTCCCATAATCGATGTACTCTTACTATACGTAAAGCGTAATCTCTGCCAGTATCTGTTAATTTTAAGACATCGGCTTCAAAATATAATAATTCGTTGATTGTCATTTTTTTAACAACATCTATAACTTGTTTGTTATTGAATTTTAAGACACCAGCCAAATTTTTAATGTTTACTTCATTTCCTGAATTTTCAATATGGTAAAGCTGCTTTAAAATATCTTCAATTACTGTTTTTTCGTTGAGTTTATAATTCCTTTTAATAAGCCAAAACCATCCTTTTCTTGGTCGGAATAACAGATACCCTAAAAATGAAATAGCAAAAAATAGAAGTAAGGCGTGTATTGGATTATAGATGTTCATGCTAATTGATTTTTACATATATATTATTAGCTATATCTTTTGAAATAGCCAAATCTGAATCATTAATTTTAATAGTCATTGATTCATCAAAAGGTTCTTTAGTTAACACCTTAATATCTGTTCCTAAAGCAATATTATTTTTGTCAAGATATTTAAGGAATTTAGCCGAAGAATCTTTTACTCCAACACAGGAACAATTAACACTTTGATTTACTTGTGATAAAAAGATTTTTTGAGATTTATTCAAGTTTCCTTCCTTATCTGGAATAGGATCACCATGAGGATCATCGGTAGGAAATGCTAAAAATGAATCCAATTCATTGATCAACTTTTCCGATTTAATGTGCTCCAACTGTTCGGCAACATCATGAACTTCGTCCCAGGAAAAATTTAATTTATCCACTAAAAACACTTCCCAAAGCCTGTGTTTTCTTATTACTGAAGCGGCTGTTAATCGACCCTCTTCTGTTAGATTTACACCTTGATACTTTTTGTAGTTAACCAAATTCTTATCTGCAAGTTTTTTAAGCATATCGGTAACAGAGGATGCCTTGGTATCAATTTTTTCTGCAATTGCGTTTGTACTTACGGCAATGCTCCCCAGCTTGCCTAAATGGTAAATAGCTTTTAAATAATTTTCTTCGGATAGTGTAACCAAAACTTGTGTTTTTAGAGTTACAAAGGTAGTAAAATTTACTTTAGAGTAAATATTTTTTTAGATATGTCTAAATTTTAATTTATCTTTGCAGAAAATATCGGTAATAGATTCATTATTTGCTTTATGCTTAACGACATAAGTTTAAAATAATCTTTAATTGTTTTATTATTAAATATTTAGACCTTATGAAATCTAATTTTTTAACATTTTTGTTAATTGTTGCCTCTTTTGTTTTATCAATGTCTTGTGAAGCAACATTGATCGATGCGCCTGAAGAGAACGAACTTTTGGACGGCCCTCAGGAAGGACTTACCGAAGCACAACAACTACAGTTCTTCAAAGGGGATGAGGCCTTTGGCGATGTTTTTACTATCGAAAAAGGCCTGGGGCCAATCTTTGTAGCCAATCAATGTGCAAGCTGCCACCCGGGAGATGGCAAAGGATCGCCATTTGTAAGGTTTACCCGGTTTGGACAGCCGGACACTATGGGCAATCAATTTCTTGATATGGGCGGCCCGCAATTGCAACACAAAGCTATTCCGGGATTCCAACCCGAACAACTGCCGGCAGGTGCCACATTCACAGATTTAGTGGCTCCCGCTGTTACGGGGCTTGGCTTTTTAGATGCCGTAAGTGATGCCGATCTTATTGCGCTATCGGACCCAAATGATGCTAATGGGGATGGTATAAGCGGCAGACCACATTGGAATTTCATTCCGGACTATGTCACATTAAGACCAAACAGCATCTCTCAGGACGGGAAATATATAACCCGAATGGGTAAAAAAGGAGCCGTTTATGATTTGCTTCAACAAACCTCTGGCGCTTATAATCAGGACATGGGTATAACATCATTATTCGAGCCCATTGACCCTTTTAGCGGATTGGAGGTAGATCCGGAAGTGAGCACACAGACCGTAAACGATGTCGTTTTCTATCTTAAAACCTTAAAAGCTCCTTTACCAAGAAATGAAAACGATGCAAATGTATTGAATGGAAAAGAGATCTTTTCACAAATACAATGCGCTTCCTGCCATATACCAACTTTGAATACAGGCTTCTCGCCCATTGAAGTATTGTCCAATAAAGAATTTCATCCATATACCGATCTATTGTTACACGATATGGGGGAAGAATTAAATGACAGCTATACCGAAGGCTATGCCGAAACTCCCGAATGGCGGACACCTCCCTTATGGGGACTCGGTTTATCAAAAGATGCACAAGGGGGATCCTATTTTTTAATGCATGATGGCCGGGCATTGAGCTTAGAAGCGGCAATCTTATTTCACGGTGGTGAAGCAGAGCAGGCTAAAATCAATTTTACACTGCTCTCAGACATAGAAAAGGAACAGCTCATTACATTTCTTGAATCCCTATAGCCATGGAACGTCGAAAATTTATTAAAAACTGCTGCTATACCGGCATTGGGCTCACCATAACAGGTGCCATTTTACAGTCCTGCGGTTCAATTTACTATGCTACAATCAGTCGTAAAGGAGATCGACTTGCAGTTGCAAAATCTGAATTTTGGATAGATAAAGAAAAGAATAAAGCGAGATCTTTTGTGCTTATAAAACCCGAAAGATCCGAGTTTCCCATTTGTATTTATAAAATTAAGGACGATACCTATGTCGCTTCATTATTAAAATGTACGCACAAAGCCTGTGAACTCAATGTAGGTGGCGGAATTTACAGCTGCCCTTGTCATGGGAGTGAATTTTCCATAAGTGGAAAAGTACTTGAAGGCCCTGCAGAAGACGATCTCAAAACATTTAACATAGAAACAGACCATGAAAATATATACATTTCTTAAACTTATTAATTTACTATTTGGAGTTATGCTACTCGTCTGTAGCGGAACCCTCCAGGCCCAAACAGAAAAAGCAGTTACCCGGGTTGTTCCCGACACCACTTCGGCTTCGTTAAATATGGATGCTGTTTATAATCGCCCTTTTCTGGCCTTAAAAAATGTGCCTGTCGCTTTAGGGGGATATCTGGAAGCCAATTCAATTTACAGTTCGGAAGAAGGTGTATCCGAAGGGCTGTCCTTTCAGGCACGAAGATTAACTATATTCATGTCGGCATCTATAAGTAATCGCATCAAATTCCTGTCGGAAATAGAGTTTGAAGACGGCACCAAAGAAATAGGAATTGAATTCGCCGCAATTGATGTCGCACTACATTCTGCACTTAATTTTAGAGGGGGTATCATCATGAATCCCATTGGTGCATTTAATCAAAACCATGATGGCCCCAAATGGGAATTTGTCGAGCGTCCTGATGTCGCTGTAAATATGCTGCCCGCTACCTGGTCTAATGCCGGTTTTGGAATATTTGGAAAAACCCATAGCCAAAACTGGATATTTGGATATGAAGCTTACCTGACCAATGGATTTGATGACAGCATTATAAACAATGAACAAAATAAAACCTTCCTTCCAGCAGCTAAAGACAATGAAGAGCGTTTTGAGGAAAGCAATAGCGGAAAAGCCCTGTTTACAGGGAAAGTCTCCATTAAGAACAGAAAAATAGGAGAGATCGGACTTTCTTATATGGGAGGAATCTATAATAAATTTGAAGAGGACGGGCTTACGTTTGATAAAAAAAGAAGGGTTGACGTTTTTGCCTTGGACTTTAACACCACTATTAATAAAACTGATACTTATATTGTGGGAGAAGTGGTGTTCGTCAATGTAGATGTTCCCGAAACCTTTACCCAGCAATTCGGTGATAAACAATGGGGTGCTTTTGTAGATGTTGTACAACCTGTATTGAAACGGAAAATATTGAACTGGGAGAATGCAACCTTAAACCTTGCCGCCAGGCTGGATTATGCAGACTGGAACGTGGGTACATTTAATGAAACCGGTGCCGATATAGGAGACGAGATGTTTGCCATAACACCCGCTATTAGTTTTAGACCTACAGCGCAAACCGTTTTCAGACTGAACTATCGCCACCAATGGCAAAAAGATATTTTAAATAATCCTGCATCAAAAAAGGCTTCTTGGTTATTCGGGTTTAGCACGTATTTTTAGATTCTGAAACCTGTTTATTTAGATTCTGAAACGAGTTCAGAATGACAAAACATGGAACTTCTTCCTTCCGACTTCCGACTTCCAGCTTCCAGCTTCTGTCTTCTGTCTTCCCACTTCCTGCTTCCCGCTTCCATCTTAAATCAAAATCCCCGTTCCTTCTGTAGCTGCTCATAAGCTTCCTGAACCTGCCGGAACTTTTCTTTAGCGCCTTTCTGGTGTTCTTCCCCAAGATGTATAACCTTGTCCGGATGGTACTTTTTCGCCATGCGACGATAAGCTTTCTTGATCTCGCTATCGGTAGCTGTTTTGGTAATCTCCAATATCTTATAGGCGTTTTCACTGTCGCTATAGAACATGGCTTTAATACTATCGAAGTCCCGGGCACTTATCCCTAAATAGCCGGCGATGGTATAGATCTGTCTTACTTCACTATCGGTTACCAGGCCATCGGCCTTTGCTATCCCGAACAAAAAATGAAGGAGCTGCAGGCGCGACGGGTGATCCATCATTTGCTTAATTTGCAGGCATACCTGTCTCGTAGAAATATTGGGTTGTGAACTTATATTTTTAAACAGTTTAAACGCATGATTAGCCCGCTCCTTACCATACATACTTACGAAATGCTGGCGCACAAAATCCAATTCCCGCTGGTCTTGCTTGCCGTCGGCCTTAATAACAATGGAAGATAAAATGAGCAAGCTCACCTCGAAATCACCCGATTGGGTTTGCGGACGTTGATATGTCCTTTTTCTTCGGGTTCGTGGCTCTCCGTATGTACTCACTTGTACATTTCCAATTGAATCCACAACACTGCCCAGGGCTAAACCAATAATAGCCCCTATGGGCCCTCCAAAGGACCAACCTATTGACGCCCCAATCCATTTTGAAAAACTCATGTAAGTATAAATTTTAATTACCGTCAAACCTATAGATAATTTCTCTATTAAAAAAAGAGAAATACTATAAGAAGGTTTACTCCGTTATATTTTTAATATAGGAAATCATCAGAGTAAATATAATATTTGTTAGTTGTTAGTTAACAGGATATGTTACACAATTATGTATCTTTGTGACCTAAATTATTAAAAATAAAAATTCGAAATATGTATCCAGCAGAATTAGTAAAGCCAATGCGGGAAGATTTGACCAGTGTTGGTTTTGAAGAATTACAAAATGCAGCAGATGTTGATGCTGCTTTAGCCAAAGAAGGAACAACCCTTGTGGTTGTAAATTCGGTTTGCGGTTGTGCAGCAGCAAATGCAAGGCCGGGAGCGCGATTAAGTTTACAAAATGCAAAACGTCCGGATATGTTAACTACGGTTTTTGCCGGTGTTGATAAAGAAGCCACTGAGAAGGCGAGATCTTATATGATGCCGTTTCCTCCCAGTTCACCTTCTATAGCATTGTTTAAGGATGGAGAACTTGTACACATGTTGGAAAGACATCATATTGAGGGCCGTCCTGCCGAATTGATCGCAGAAAACCTTGTAGATGCTTTTAACGACTATTGTTAATAAGCGGGAAGTCAAGAGTCAGAAGTACGAAGTCACTAGACCTTTGATCTAAAAACTAAAACCACAGCTTAAGTTGTGGTTTTTTTGTGGAAATACGCAACCTTTATAGGGTTGCTGAATCTAATTAATAAATACAATTGCCTTGAAGTCCATGTCTAAATATATAATTCCTTTCACTATAATTGGTATTTTACTGTTTGCAGGCTGTAACTTAAATGATGACAGTGATAATTTTGAATCCGATCTGGAAGAATTGACCGTGATGAGAACTGCGATAGAGGAGTTAGTCGACACTTCGTCATGCAGTGACAATATGGAATGCCTGTTTATTGGTTTTGGGAGTAAACCCTGTGGCGGCCCCTGGTCTTATTTAATTTACTCCACCTCTATTGATACGGCTCAACTGGAAGAAATGGTCGAATTATTTAATAATAAACAAGCCGCTTTTAACACAAAGTATGAGCAGTCTTCCGATTGTATGGCCGTTCTTCCACCAACGTCACTTATTTGTGAAAACGGCAAGTGCATGTCCGGCTCTTAAAAGTTAAATACATTAAGATTTTCATTATTTTTGGTCTTTATAAGATCTAATACTAATGACCAAACTATTAGCTTATCCTTTGTCAGTAATCTACTTTCTGTTTTTTGGAATAACCTTAATCGTTTTCCATCCCATACAATGGGTGTGTTTCAACGTATTTGGCTATAGTGCTCATAAAAAAAGCGTGGACATATTAAATCTGTGCATTACACGTTGTACTCATATCCTTGGTACCCGTTACTCTTTTAACAATCCGCATCCCTTTGTTGTCGACCAGCCTACAATTATTGTTGCCAATCATCAAAGCATGAGCGATATTCCTCCAATTATTTGGTTTATGCGCAAATACCATCCAAAATTTATCAGTAAAAAAGAACTGGGCAAAGGCATTCCGAGTGTATCTTATAATTTAAAGCATGGTGGTTCGGTGCTCATTGATAGAAAAAACCCGGTATCATCGGTAGTGGCTATTAGGAAATTTGCCACTAATGTCGAAAAGAATGGTTGGGCCGCCGTTATTTTCCCCGAAGGCACGCGTAGCAGGGACGGTAGCCCAAAAAAGTTTCAAACCAAAGGACTACTGGCGCTATTTGAACATATGCCGTCGGCAGTTGTTATACCCGTTACGATCAATAATTCATGGAAAACCTTACGTTATGGTAAATTTCCAATGGGTTTGGGGGCAAAAATAACATACATGGTACATCCTCCTATATCGGTAAGTGAACATAAGGCTTCCGATCTTTTAAAAACTATTGAACAACAAATAACCGAAACTATTGTTTATGACTAACTCCGAAATTATAGAAGCTACAAAGACCTTTGTACAGCAACAGTTGGAAAATGCTGAAGGCGGACACGATTGGTTTCACATCTTAAGGGTGTATAATAATGCGAAGCTGATCTCCAAAAATGAAAATGTGGATCCATTTATTGTAGCATTAGGTGCATTATTACACGATATAGCCGATAGCAAATTTCACAGCGGAAACGAAGCCATAGGCCCTGAAATTGCACGAAAATTTTTATTTGAACATGATGTTGACAGTAGCGTTATTGAGCACGTCATAAGGATCCTTGAGAACATTTCATTTAAGGGCGGAAACGAAGCTCAAAAATTCCGATCTCCCGAACTGGATGTCATACAGGACGCAGATCGGTTGGACGCCATTGGAGCCATAGGAATCGCCCGTTGCTTTAATTATGGCGGATATAAAAACAGAACCATTTTTGATCCGGATATATTGCCGAACATGAATATGACAAAGGAAGAATATAAGGCTTCGAACTCCCCAACGATCAATCACTTTTATGAAAAATTATTGTTATTAAAAGATAAGATGAATACAAAGACCGGACGTCACATCGCCACGGCCAGGCACGGTTTCATGGAGCAATATTTGGAACAATTTTATGCCGAATGGGATGGAAAAAGATAAGATCAAATACAAAACTTATGTTGGGATGCCTCCAGAAAACATTCTTCAGGATATGATTGATCTGTATTCTAATATTTTCAAGGATGCCGATATAATATTTTTTACCCAACGTATTGAAGCCCAGCCCGAACTGTATTCTATATTAGCTTATGATACTGATGCATTGGTCGGCTATAAAATGGGTTATCCTTATGATAAGCATACTTTTTACAGTTGGATTGGAGGTGTATTATCCCCTTATCGGCAAAGGGGTATTGCAAAGCAATTAGCACATCTTCAGGAACATTGGGCCAAGGAGCATGGATTTGCAAAATTAAGGACAAAGTCCATGAATCGATTTAGGGCCATGATGATATTGAACCTTAAAAACGGCTTTAATATCACCAATGTTTATACGAATGCCAGGGGTCAAACTAAAATTGTGTTTGAAAAATCCCTGGACTAACATGAATTATTAACTGAATAGGAAAATTATATTAAAGCCACCTTCCAAATGAAGCGCGATGCTTTTTCCGGATAAGTTTTAAAATAGTTTTAGCTGTCCGTCTTTATATTGCTCATGAAGTTGTGTGTTAAGCTTTGGAAATTTTCGGTCTTTGAAATATTTGATTTTAGCCAAACGCATCATGGCATGTATCTGTTCGGCAATATTGCCCTCGCCCTTCATTCGTGTTCCGAAACGACTATCATTTAACCGGCCTCCGTGACAGCTTTCTATCTGGTGTAATACCTTTTCGGCCCTATCGGGCATGGTTTTATGGATCCAATCTTTAAATATATGGCCTATAGCCCCGTTAAGTCTTACAATAGTGTGGGCTATTGATAGTGCACCCTGCTCCGATACTGCCTTTGCCAAAGGTAAGATCTCATGGCTGTTTATAGAGGGAATGATTGGGGCAAGCATCACGTTTACAGGAATTCCTGCTTCACTTAAAAGCCTAACCGTTTTAAGGCGCTTTTTAATAGTAGCCGTTCGAGGTTCGAGAATACGCCGGGTAGATTCAGATAGAGACGTAACAGATATGCTTACTGCAACCAAATTATCTCTTGCAAGCAATTTCAACACGTCCAGATCCCTTAGAATGGAAGCGTTCTTTGTGATGATCATAACAGGATGTTTATACTTTAAGAATACCTGCAGACATTGCCTGGTAATTTTATATCTCTTCTCAGCGGGTTGGTAGCAATCCGTATTTCCGGATAAAACGATGGGATGTGCTCTCCAATTCTTATGTCTCAGCTTTTTTTCCAATAGATTAGGCGCCTCCCTTTTAACCAATATGCGTCTTTCAAAGTCCAGTCCGGCACTATAACCCCAAAACTCATGGCTGTTTCTGGCATAACAATAAACACAGCCATGCTCACAGCCCTGGTACGGATTCATAGAGTACATCATTCCAAGATCAGGGCTGGTCAACTTGTTGACTATCGTTTTTGGGTGAACCTCTAAATAAATGGTCTTATTTTGATCGGCCTCTTCCCCTTCTTTTTCACAATACTCCAAAAAGTCATCACGCGCTTCATGATGTAATTCAAAGAAACGATTATGGACGTTGAGCTGCGCACCTCTTCCTTTTAAGGCAGCATTGAGATTCATATTAAGAGCATTAGATTAAACAATGAGTGATAAAAAATCTCTGTTTGAATAGCAAAAATACGCCGTAATGCTCTTACATGATAGCTACAAAATGTAGATATTCTTAAGTTTTGTGAAGTCTAATTCCCTGGAAAATCAGCTTTGCGTTTTTCCAGAAAGGCCGTGGTACCTTCCTTAAAATCTTCTGTGCCAAAACACCTGCCAAATGCTTCTATTTCAACATTAAATCCATCGACCCCTTCTTTAAAATTAGCGTTAATAGATTTAATGGCGGCGCCAATTGCAGTAGAAGAATTCCGCATTATTTTACCGGCTATCTTATGGCATAAATCGAGTAATTCATCCTGTGTAGTTACATGATTGACCAGTCCGTAATTCAAGGCCTGTTCGGCGTCTATCATGCCTGCGGTCATTATCATTTCCATGGCCCGGCCTTTACCTACCAATTGGCCTAAACGCTGAGTACCCCCATATCCCGGGATAACCCCCAGCGATACTTCCGGCAGTCCCATTTTGGCATTATCACTCGCAATTCTAAAATGACAGGCCATGGCTAATTCCAACCCACCTCCAAGTGCAAATCCATTTACCGCAGCAATTACAGGGATTGGTAGGTTCTCTACAAAATCGAACAATAATTCCTGCCCCCGAGCTGCCAGATCTTGCCCTTCCTCAACACTAAAATCTGCGAACTCACTTATATCGGCTCCTGCAACGAAGGCCTTTTCACCACTTCCGGTCAAAATGATCACTTTGGTATTTCTGCTGTCGGCGGCATCAAAAGCAGCATGTAACTCTCCGATGGTATCGGTGTTTAAAGCGTTTAATTTACTGGGCCTGTTAATGGTGATTGTAGTTATACCATTTTTTGTTTCCGAAAGTATGTTTTTATATTGCATCGTGTATAGTTAAAATCCCGTATCAGGCCGGGAATAAGTTAGTCCATTGGAAAGCTTACCTTAAATGTTGTGCCACTACCTTCCTGAGACTCAAAAGTTATGCTTCCTTTATAAGTTTCTACAATTTTTTTAAGCATTGGTAAACCTAAGCCCATACCACTGGATTTAGTTGTGAATTTAGGCTCGAATACTTTGGCTTTATTTTCTTCGGAAATGCCATTCCCATTATCTGTCACGGTAATAAAAACGATATTATTTTCCGAATACACCTTTACTTCAATCCTTGGTGTTCGATCCTTGGGTATGGCTTGTATGGCATTTTTTACCAAATTTGTAACAACCCGTATTAATTGGGTCTTATCGAATTTCGCAATGATCTCTTTTTCTTCAGAAATAAATGAGATGTAATCTTCGGTAAAAATATCCAATGCTAAATTGATGACCTCAACGATATTTAGTATTTCACTTTTTTGAGCTGGCATATCGGCAAAACTGGAGAAGGCAGATGCAATAGAACTCATTGTATCTATTTGTTGTATCAATGTTTTGCTATACTCCTCTACTTTTTGATCCACCTTTGGGTCCTGAGCATCGAACTTTCGCTGAAAACTCTGTACGCTCAATCGCATAGGTGTTAGAGGATTCTTAATTTCATGTGCCACTTGTTTTGCCATTTCTCTCCATGCCCGCTCTCTCTCGCTTGTCGCTAATTTCACGGCGCTTTCTTCCAGTTCATCTATCATACTATTATAAGATTCTACCAATACAGAAACTTCCTCACTTGCTCCTTTGAGTTCAATTTTTTTATTCCGCTTCTCTAATCGCGTTTCATTCATTTTATCACTTATGGTCTTTAGCGATCTGGTAATAAATCTGGAAACAAAGTAAGCAAAGGCAATTGCCACTAACAGCATTACAAAATAGGCGTAGCCCAAACGCACTAAAAACTCTCTCAATTCGGCCTCATTAAGCGAATCGTCTTCAAAATATGGCAGGTTTAATATCCCTAAAGGCTTTGCTTTTGAATCTGAAAAAACCGTATATGAAGACCGGTAATCGCCTCCCAATTGTACATTGCTTTCTACGTAGCTTTTATCTATGCTTTGGGTTAAGGCATTTAAAACATCTGCCGATATGCACCTGGTGATGGAATCATTTTCGAATCTTGGTTTGAGCTCTTGATTAGTGTGCCCTCCAGATCGTATAAATTGAATTCAACCTTCTGTATATTGGCAATTTCATAGATCTTGTCCTTAAATATCAATCCCAAATTCTCCGTTGTAATAGGATAGGTCGTTTGCCGCAGTACATAATTTATACTGGACAGCAATTGTGTCTCCTTACGCTCCAACCTATATTCATGGTAATCTCTGGACTGCTCATTATATTGATAGATGGTAACGGCAGCAATTAATATTGAAGCTACCACTACGAGTAAGATCATATAAAGAAAAATTCGGGATCGTAATGAAAGTCTGTTCGAAGCCATTTTTAATATTTCCTCATAAATATAGCAATTATCAAGCCATGCCTAAGCTTCCGGATTCTTATCTCTAATTCTTTTATACAATTTTATCCCCAGCATCAACAAAATAATTAAAACTAACATGCCCACCATCCCAAAGATCCAGTCAATTCCATTTCTCAGGACAACCAGAAAAACGACCGCAAACAGTATTATTGTGGCTCCTTCATTCCAAATGCGCATGAAATGAGAGGAATACCTGATATTATCGCGTTGTAGTTCATTAAAGATCTGATGGGTTTTAAGATGATATATAATAAGTAAAACTACAAACCCCAGTTTAATGATCATCCAGGTTTCCTTGATCCAATGCGGCATTAAAACCATTAGCCAGATGGCAAAGAGCGTAGCCAGTATGGCTGAAGGCCAGGTAATAATGTACCAAAGCCGTTTGGCCATAAGCTTTAATAAATTCCCCAAAATCTGCCGTTCCGGGGAAGGTTTATAGGCCGATTCTATCTGGTACACAAAAAGCCTGGGAATATAAAATAAACCGGCGAACCAGGTAATAACAAATATAAGATGGAGCGCCTTTATGTATTGATAGTATTCCATATATTAATTCTCAATAAATAGATAGTTTAAATTTTTACTGTTAAATGCAGCATTGAACGTCTTAATTTCATTATCTATCAACTCATTAAATGCCTTAAGTTGATCATTGATCGCCTTGGATAATTCGTTCTTTACCGCAATGTCCTGATCGGTTGGCGGAAAGTCTCCCATACCAATAAGGGCATTTAAATGTCCTAATTTGTTGGTGAGCCTAATGGGAAAATTTAAAGGATCCTGGTTGCTCCGGTTTTTGGTTTGATAGAGCGCTTTTTCGATCTCTGAAAATTGTTCTTTCAATGCTTTCGCTTTTTCCAATAGGTCCTTAACATTTTCGTCATCCTTATATTGTGTTTCAAACGCGCTTAATTGATCATTTATATTTCTGATCTTTTTTATGGACTTATGGGCCTCGTCCATAGTCTTATTAACTTCTTTAATGAATTGAAATTGCCGTTCCATTCCACCCTGGTCGGTTTCAGATCTTGGATCTGCAAGGACCGTAAAATTCCTGGAAATACTTTCTCCATTTACATTAAGGCTTACTTTATAATTACCAGGAATGGCTTTTGGCCCGGATAGGCTTGCCCACCACAAAATCATTTCGTCCAGACTTTCGGCTCCATCATAGGTCATATTCCAAACGAATTGGTTTGCTCCTTTTTTGACCTCTAACTTATCTTTCTTTTCATTCTCTGTGCTAAAGGTTTTAATAGTATCGCCTTTAATATCAAAATAAGTCAGGGATACTTTGTCTTTTTCTTTATCAAAATCCTTTATATTGAAATAGGTCATCACACCATTGGGATGGTTGATGCCCCTGGTTTTACTTTCTTTTGCACTTCCTCCCGGCATTCTATAAGTATCCTTTGGTTTATACAAAATATTGCCGTTCCCGTTTTCATTAAACAACTGATGTATTACTGTTAGATCATCCATCACCCATAAACTTCTCCCTTGTGTCGCGACAATTAAATTATTGTCCTTTATTGTCAGGTCCGTAATAGGAACGATTGGCAAATTCAGCTGAAAGGGCTTCCAGTTCTTTCCATCATTAAAAGATATGTACATGCCTGTTTCGGTACCGGCATATAACAGCCCTTTTTGCTTAGGGTCTTCCCGAATCACCCTTGTAAAGTGTTCGGAATCGATGCCGCTTGTGATCTTTGTCCACGTTTCGCCGTAATCGGTTGTTTTGTAAAGATAGGGTGCAAAATCGCCGGTTTTGTATTTTGTTCCTGCTACATAACAGGTTCCGGCATCAAAAGCGCTGGGCTCGATACTGTTTATCATCATCCATTCCGGCATCCCTTTGGGTGTTACATTTTCCCAGTTATTACCGCCATCTTTAGTGAGGTGAACCAGTCCGTCATCACTTCCAACCCAAAGTAAACCTTCCTGGATTGCCGATTCCTGAGCGGCAAAAATGGTACAATAATATTCTACGGAGGTGTTATCTTGTGTTATTGGGCCTCCCGATGATTTTAATTTATCAGGATCATTCCGCGTTAAATCGGGGCTTATTATTTTCCAGGACTGGCCTTCATTTTCAGTGACATGAACATGATTGGAAAACGTATATAGCCGTTTTGGATTATGTTTGGAAAATATTATAGGGAAATTCCATTGAAATCGATATTTCATACCCTCGGCCCCATGACCCATGGGATTGTCCGGCCAAACATTTATTGCTCTTACGGTTCCCGATTTATGATTTACTCGTGTTAAAAAGCCGTCATAGCTTCCTCCGTAAATAATATCATTATTTTCAGGATCCACGGCAATATGAGCCGATTCTCCACCGGCTGTACTTTCCCAGTCATCTTCCCCAATGGAGTTTCCATCCGTTCGATGGCTTATTCGGATTGCCGAATTGTCCTGTTGCGCCACATAAATGCGATACGGAAAATGATTGTCTGTGGTTACACGATAAAACTGTGAGGTGGGTTGGTTATGGTAAATGCTCCAGGTTTTACCGCCATCATAAGTCACCTGGGCGCCACCGTCATCTCCTATAATCATCCGATTTGGGTCTTCGGGAGCGATCCAGAGATCGTGATGATCACCATGCGGGGCATTATGCGTACTAAATGTTTTACCTCCGTCGGTAGATTTATGGTAGCGTACATTTAAAACATACACAAGATCGACGTTCCTGGTATCGGCATAAATCCGTGTATAGTACCATGCCCGTTGACGCAATTTTCGCTCGCTGTTCACTTGTGTCCATGATTCGCCTCCATCATCACTGCGATATAAGCCTCCCTTTTCCTTATTCTCGACAATGGCCCAAACACGCTGATTATTTACAGGCGATACGGTTACTCCAATTATTCCTAAAGTGTCGGTTGGAAATCCTTTATTTGTGGATATCTCTGTCCAGGTCTCTCCACTATCCGTACTTTTCCATAAAGCCGATCCTTCTCCTCCGGAACTTAAACTATAGGGTGTACGTTGTACACGCCAGGTTGAGGCATATAAGATTCTTGGATTTGTGGGATCCATAACTAAATCCACCGCTCCGGAGTGTTCATTTGAAAATAATGTTTTACGCCAGGATTTCCCGCCGTCGATACTTTTATATACCCCTCTATCACGTGTCGGTTTATAAATGTTTCCTAATACCCCTGCATATACTATGTCCGAATTTGTAGGGTGTACTGCAATCCTTGGAACGTGCCTGGAATTCTTTAATCCCGAAGCGGTCCAGGTCTTACCGGCATCAACACTTTTCCATATACCATACCCGGATGAAACATTTCCCCGAACTGTTTTTTCTCCACCTCCTACATACAACACGTTGGGATCGCTTTCGGCAACCGTAATGGCTCCTATACTACCGCCAAAATATCCATCAGAAATATTTTCCCATGTTCTTCCGCCAGTAGTTGTTTTCCAGATTCCCCCTCCGGTAGATCCAAAATAAAATAAGTTCGGCTGGTGAGGAACACCAACAACCGCTGCACTACGTCCTCCTCTAAAAGGCCCGATAAGTCTATACTCTAAAGCATCGTATTGTTCTTCGTCGAAGGTTTGGGCATTGATCTGAAAATCGCTTACAATAAAAAGCAGCAGTAATGCCAGTGAGGATGAAAATCGCATGTTGTTCTTTTGGTTTGGTTTTGAGCAAATAAAAGTAGCAATTAAATGTCATTATCTCTTAAACGATCTTAATTTTAACTTAACCTTGTTATTTAGACCAAAACCTCCTCTAAAACCCAACTATTAATCCATTTTACTAGTAAATTAGTCCACTCATTGTTGTCATTTAAACAGGGTACGGTGGAAAAGGATTCTCCACCCATTTCTTTAAATATTTCCTTGCCTTCCATGGCGATCTCTTCAAGAGTTTCAAGACAGTCACTTACAAATGCAGGAGTAACAATGGCCATTTTCTTTATGCCTTCTTTTCCCAATCTTTCAATAGTGAGATCGGTATAGGGTTGTAGCCAGGGATCGAATCCAAGACGGGACTGGAAAGAGGATGAAAAAGTTTCAGGTTTTAGCTGAAGCCTTTCGGCAACTAATCGGGTAACCTCAAAACATTGGTGCCTGTAACAGAATTGATGAGCCTTGGAAGGTGCTGAGCAACAGTCCCCGTCAATTTTACAATGCGATTTTGTGATATCGCTTTTTCTGATATGTCGTTCGGGTACACCATGGTAAGAAAACAAAAGGTGTTCATATGATGTATCTTTTAAAGATTCGGCTATAGAGTTCGCAAGGACTTCTATATAATCGGGTTTGTTATAAAACGCCGGTACGGATTCTATTTTAAGATCTGCGAAATTCCTTTCTTGTACTTCTTTGGCTAAAACTAAAATTGTTTCGGTAGTGGCCATGGCAAATTGCGGATACAACGGAAATAATAAAACCTCTTCCACACCCTTGTTTACCAATTCCTGAAGTCCTTTTTTGATGGTCATACTGCCATAACGCATGGCTAATCCGATGGGAATGTCCACTTTGTCCTGAATTTTATCCTGAAGCCTTTCTGAAATCACGATGAGTGGCGATCCGTCTTCCCACCAAATTCTTTTGTATGCAGCAGCCGATGCCTTTGGTCTTGTATTTAAAATAATACCCTTAACAATTAATGTCCTTGCCCAAAGCGGGACATCGATAACGCGCTCGTCCATTAAGAATTCACCTAAATATTTCTTAACATCTTTGGGTTTCGGACTGTCCGGAGAGCCAAGATTTACTAATAATACCCCTTTTTTCATATTCATTTTCCGTGAAAACGGAAATCTTAATATTAGAAGTTACGAAGTTACAGACATTATATATTTTTTTGGAGTCGTTCCATATTTCTTTTTAAAGGCGGCGATAAAATGACTGGATGTACTATATCCTACTCTTAAACCGACCTCATTCACATTATGCGCTCCCGATTCCAACAATTTTCTGGCCACCTCCATTTTATATTCAAACAAAAAACTAAAAACGGTATCCCCATAAATTTGTTTAAACCCTTCTTTCAACTTTTTTAAGCTCAAGCCTATTTCTTCTGACAACTCCTTGAGTGATGGTGGTTCGGACATTTTAGAAATAATAATATCCTTTGCCTGTCTGATTTTGATCACATTTGTTTCGTCCACCAAAAAGGGGCATTGTTCTATATCGGCATCCTCACTTCTGTTAAAATACAAACTTAAAAGCTCATAAGCTTTGCCTTTAAAGTATAGGTTTTTTATTGATTGATTTAGATTGTAGTTTATTAACTGATTAAGAACAATTGCCATTGAGGGTGATATCTTTCCATCTTTATAATACTTTTTATCCTTATTATCGCTGCTTAAAAACGTAATATAATCTGCCTCCTGAGAAAATAATCCATGAAACTTTTTGATCGAAATTAAAACAGACATTATCCAGGAATTTGAGGCAATTTCCATATCAATCGGGAGACTTCGTTGCGGATTATACAGGAGTAGTGAATTTTCTTCAAGAATATCCAAAGCATATCTGCCTTCATTAAAAATAAATTTACTCAACCCTTTTAAACAAAAATGAAACTGAATAAAACTACTATCTATATCGCGCTCAACATATTGTGGCTCATTAGATTCATTTTTATAGGTTATTATATAAAAGTCATCTTCAACAATCGTTTCGTTAAAAGACCCTGTAGCGACATTTTTATGGTTCATTTTCGGAATATATTTGTTGACACTATTTAGATTCGTTCTACATTAATTGCTGAAAAAGCGCCGTATTCAGGGCAAAAATATGATATTTTTCATAGAATGTTTAAAAAAATCTTTAAAAACCCACAAACGATAATAAAAGTTCTTTTAGCGTTATTTTTTTTGTTTTCAGCTATATACATTTGTTCGCCAATGCCAGAATAAATAATGGAACAATATAATATTTCCAAAGGAAATTCATTTTACGTTATAGGATTAAGTTATAAAAAAGCAGATGCCGATATTAGAGGGCATTTTAGTTTAGATCAATCTTCCAATACAGCTATACTTAATCAGGCCAAAGAAACTGGAATAGAAAGCCTGGTGGTGACCTCAACCTGTAACAGGACCGAAATTTATGGATTTGCTCAGCATCCTTTTCAACTTATAAAACTATTATGTGATAATACCAAGGGTACGGTAGAACAGTTTCAGGAGGTCGCTTATATCTATAAGAATAGAGACGCCGTTTCACACATGTTTAAAGTGGGTTCGGGATTGGACAGTCAAATTTTGGGTGATTTCGAAATTATTTCCCAGTTAAAGACCAGTGCAAAAATTTCCAAGCGGCATGGACTACTCAATGCTTTTCTAGAGCGTTTGGTGAATGCTGTTATCCAGGCAAGCAAGCGCATTAAGACAGAAACCGAAATTTCCTCGGGTGCGACTTCGGTGTCTTTTGCTTCGGTTCAATATATTTTAAAGACCGTTGAAGGGGTATCGGATAAGAATATTTTGCTCTTCGGAACGGGAAAAATTGGCAGAAATACCTGTGAAAACTTGATCAAACATACCAAGAACGAATCGATTACCTTAATTAACCGTACCAAGGATAAAGCGGAACAAATTGCAGGTAAATTCAACCTTGTAGTTAAAGATTATGCGCAATTGCAGGAGGAAATTAAAAGATCTGATATTTTAATTGTAGCGACAAGTGCTCAAAACCCAACAATTGACAAGCTCATTATCCAAACCGATAAGCCTCTGCTCATATTAGATCTGTCCATTCCTAAAAATGTGAATGAAGATGTCAAGGAAATGGACAATGTTACACTGGTGCATTTGGATAATTTATCTCAGATAACTGACGAGACCCTGGAGAAAAGAAAAGCACACATCCCAATGGCCGAAGACATCATCGAGGAAGTTAAATCCGAATTCAACGATTGGTTAGAAACCCGAAAATTTGCGCCCACCATTAAGGCCTTAAAACATAAACTCATCGATTTTGCAACGGCCGAATTAGAAATTCAACGTAAAAAGAACTCCGATTTTAACGAAGAACAGGCAGAATTGATCAGTAAAAATATTATTCAAAAGATCACCAATCATTTTGCTCACCATCTTAAAGACGATGCCTTCTCTACCGACGATAGTCTTGAGCTTATAAAAAAAGTATTTCAGTTAGAAACTTTATCAAATGTCGAAAACCATTAGAATTGGTACGCGCGATAGCGAATTGGCCCTTTGGCAAGCCAGGACCGTACAACAACAGCTTGAAGCATTGGGTCATAAGACCATTTTGGTTCCTGTAAAATCTACCGGCGATCTGGTTCTTGATAAGCCTTTATATGAGTTGGGTATTACTGGTATTTTTACACGGACACTGGACATCGCCATGCTGAACGAGGATATCGATATTGCCGTTCATTCTTTAAAAGATGTCCCAACTATACTGCCAAAAGGTATTGTACAGGCTGCTGTTTTAAAACGAGGTAATGTCAATGATACTTTGGTTTATAAAAACAACGAAGAATTTTTAGCACAAAAAGATGCCACTGTTGCTACGGGGAGTTTACGCCGCAGGGCACAATGGTTAAACAGATATCCAACTCATAAACTTGTGGATTTACGGGGTAATGTAAATACCCGCTTACAGAAATTACAGGACAATGACGATTGGAATGGCGCCATTTTCGCAGCTTCAGGATTAGGCCGCCTGGGATTAAAACCTCGGGAAGCCATAAATTTGAATTGGATGATCCCGGCTCCGGCTCAAGGCACTATTGTAATTGCTGCCCTGGAGGAAGATGGAGAAACCAGGGCTGTTTGTATGGAGCTCAATCATGAAGAAACTGAAATCTGTACTTCAATAGAACGTCGCTTTCTAAATCTGCTCGAAGGGGGTTGTACAGCCCCGATTGGTGCACTGGCTACCATAAAAAATGAAGAAGTAAATTTTAAAGGCATTTTATTAAATAAAGACGGCACCAAAAAAATCGAGGTTACCAGGGTTGAAAAACTTGGTAAACACCATGATATGGCTAAATATTGTGCTGACTTTATTATAGAACGTGGTGGAAAACGACTTATGGACGACTTTCAAAACGTAAATAAGCGGATTAATGTATATTCCACAAAAGCGCTTACTCCTGCCCAATCAAATTTGTTTTATGAAGATATTTCGGTCGACAGCAGTGATTTTATTCAAATAAGTATGAATAGGCTTGTCCCTAATGTTTTGAAGTCTAATACAAAAAACATCGTCATCACGAGTAAAAACGCTGTGGAGTCATTGATAACTAATTTTTCTGTCGAGGAATTACAGTTTGAAAACATTTACTGCGTGGGCCGACGTACAAAACGATTGGTAGAACAAAGAATTGGCAAGGTAAAACACTCTGAAAAAAATGCCAGAAAACTTGCCGAATATTTAGTTGAGTACATCGAAGGAACCGAAGTAACTTACTTTTGCAGCAATTTGCGCTTGGATGATCTGCCCGGCATATTGAATGAAAACAACATCGTGGTTAATGAGGTTGAAGCTTATGAAACTAAAATGTCGTCGGTAAAAATTGATGACCAGGTTGAAGGGATCATGTTTTACAGTCCGTCTACCGTTAAAAGTTATGTGTTACAGAATAAAGGAGAAGGTATTGCATTTTGTATTGGTGATTCCACGGCGGCAGAAGCAAAACACTATTTTAAGGACGTTAGAGTGGCCAAAGTACCAACCATTGAAAGCGTGATAGAACTGGTAAATGAGAATTATGTATAAATTGAATTAAAAAGATTCCCGCTTTCCTGCCCGATTGGCAGGCGGGCGGGGAAAATAAATATGATAAAGAACGATTTATTTTTAAGAGCATTAAAGGGAGAAACTGTCGAACGCCCCCCGGTTTGGATGATGCGCCAGGCGGGACGGTTCTTACCGGAGTTTATGGCCATCCGGGAAAAGTACGATTTTTTTACCCGATGTCGCACACCGGAACTGGCAAGTGAAATAACCGTACAACCCATTCGCCGATTCGGGATGGATACCGCTATACTTTTCAGCGATATCCTTGTCATTCCCCAGGCCATGAATATTGAAGTACAAATGAAGCCTGATTTTGGCCCCTATATTCCAAATCCTGTTCGGGATCAAAAAGGATTGGATCATGTTATTATTCCCGACGTAGATGTAGAACTGGACTATGTGATGCAGGCCATAAAAGCCACAAAGGAATTATTGAATAACGAAATCCCTTTAATTGGTTTTGCGGGCTCCCCCTGGACTATTTTATGTTACGTTGTCCAAGGGCAGGGCAGTAAAACCTTCGATAAGGCGAAAGAATTATGCTTTACCAACCCCTCTGTCGCACATCAATTATTACAAAAAATAACAGATACCACAATCGCGTATTTAAAAGCAAAAGTTAAAGCAGGAGTGGATGTGGTTCAAATATTTGATTCCTGGGGGGGTATGTTATCTCCTGTTGATTATCAGGAATTTTCATGGCAATATATCAATCAAATTATTGAAGCATTAAAAGAAGATGCCCCTGTGATAGCCTTTGGAAAAGGGTGTTGGTTTGCGCTTCAGGAAATGGCAAATAGTAATGCTTCTGCTTTAGGGATCGATTGGACCATTACAGCCCAAAATGCGCGGTACTTAACAGGAGGAAATATAACCTTACAAGGGAATTTCGATCCGTCCCGTTTATTATCGCCGCCTTCAGAAATTAAAAAGATGGTAACTCAAATGATCGATGATTTTGGTAAGGATAAATACATTGTAAACCTTGGTCATGGCATATTACCAAATATTCCACTGGATCATGCCAAGGCCTTTGTAGATACGGTAAAAGAATATCATGTTTAAAAATATAGTTAATGGCATACAGGCATATTTTGGTGCATTCGGATTAATATCGAAACTCAAACTCTGGAAATATTTTGCTGTTCCTATGATAATAAGTGTGGTTACTGCAGTAGTGATAGGGCTTTCAGCTTATGGTTTTTCCGATAATTTAGGGGCCTATTTATTAAACATTTGGCCCTGGGAATACGGCTTGTCCGTTGTTGAAAAAATATTGACCATTTTTAGTGGATTAATAATAATTGTCCTTGGATTAATTGTTTATAAGCACATCATTTTGGCATTATCGGCCCCTTTTATGAGTCCGGTCTCAGAGATAATAGAATCCCATTTAACAAATACCGCCGTACATTCTCACAGAAACACTTCATTTAATTCTCAACTTTGGAGGGGTATTAGACTTAATGTAAGAAACCTGTTTATGGAACTGGCGCTGACGATACCTATTTTACTTTTAGGCCTTTTACCAGTAATCGGCATTTTTTCAACGGTTCTATTATTTTTAGTTCAGGCTTATTATGCAGGATTCGGGAATATGGATTATACCCTGGAACGACATTTTAATTATAAGGACAGCCTTAATTTCGTGCGAAAGCATCGCGGAATAGCTATTGGAAACGGAATCGTATTTATGCTTTTTCTACTAATACCGGTTATAGGGATCATTCTTGTATTGCCTTTGTCTGTAACTGCCGCCTCTACAAAAACCATTGGCCTTCTCAACACTCAAAATGTATATAAGGAACCATGAAGGAAAAATTCTACCAGTTCATATTAGATTTACAGGACACCATAACTTCACAGCTCGAAGCTATTGATGGAAAATCCAAATTTCATGAAGATATCTGGAAGCGTCCTGAAGGGGGTGGTGGAAGAACTCGTGTGATCGAAAATGGAGCCGTTTTCGAAAAAGGTGGTGTAAACATTTCCGGGGTACACGGAAAACTTCCAAAGTCCATGCAGGCTTATTTTAATGTTGGCGATGTCGATTTTTATGCCTGCGGACTGAGCCTGGTAATGCATCCCAAAAACCCTATGGTACCAACGGTCCATGCCAATTGGCGCTATTTCGAAACGTATAATGAACAGGGAGCTATTGTGGATAGTTGGTTTGGTGGGGGTCAAGACCTTACACCCTATTATTTATTTGAAGAAGATGCTAAGCATTTCCATAAAACTTGCAAAAAGGTTTGTGATATTCACCATCCAGACTTTTATAAGAATTATAAAGCCAGATGCGATGCCTATTTCTATAATACCCATCGTGAAGAAGCCCGTGGTATTGGAGGGCTGTTCTTCGATTACTGCAAAGCTTCAGATGATATGAGTATGGGAAATTGGTATAACTTTGTGACCCAAGTAGGAAGCAGTTTCCTTCAGGCTTATGTCCCAATAGTTGAAAAGCGAAAAGATTTATCGTATTCTAAAGCTCAGCGAGACTGGCAGGAAATTCGACGTGGTCGCTATGTGGAATTTAACCTTGTTCATGATAAAGGCACCCTTTTCGGGTTAAAGACCAATGGAAGGATAGAAAGCATATTAATGAGCTTACCTCCTCATGTACAATGGCTTTATGATCATCATCCGGAAAAGGACAGTGAAGAATATAGACTATTAGAAGTATTAAAAACACCTAAAAATTGGATTTAAAATGTTTAATTTAACTTCTCAAATAAATAGAGCTTGTATTTCGATACCTGCAAATATTGCTGAAGGTTGTGGAAGAGAAACTCAAAAAGGGCTTATTAGATTTTTATATATTTCGTCAGGTTCGGCACATGAATTGGAGTATCTTTTATTAGTTTCATCAGACCTCGAATTTATTGGAAAAAAGGAAATAAAAGAAATTCTTTCAAGTATTGCAGAAATTAAGAAAATGCTATCTGCCTTAATAACAACAATTAAAAAAAGTCTTAAGCCATAAGCTATGAACTGTAAACTGTAAACTGTAAACTAATAACTATGTATCCATTACGCCGTAACAGACGATTAAGAACTAATGAAGCCATTCGTTCATTGGTTCGGGAAACCATCATTACACCCAATGATTTTTTAGTGCCTCTTTTTGTGGTTGAGGGTAAAGGCATTAAGGAAGAGATCACATCAATGCCGAATTATTTCAGGTTGAGCTTAGATCTACTTGAAGGTGAAGTAAAGGCATTATGGGAATTGGGCTTAAAATCCGTATTGTTATTTGTAAAAGTCCCCGACAACCTTAAAGACAATAAAGGGACAGAGGCATTAAATCCAAATGGGCTAATGCAGCGCGCCATTAAAACGGTTAAGAATGCCTGCCCTGAAATGTTGGTGATGACCGACGTTGCCCTGGATCCATACTCGGTTTATGGACACGACGGGATTGTTGAAATCGGATCCATCCGCAATGATGATACCACCGCGATTTTAGCCGAAATGAGTGTTTCACATGCCCAGGCCGGAGCCAATTTTGTAGCACCCAGCGATATGATGGATGGTCGCATCCTCACTATTCGTGAATCTCTCGAAGATAAAGGCTTTACCGATACCGGAATTATGAGTTATTCTGCAAAATACGCCTCCGCTTTTTACGGTCCTTTTCGTGATGCTTTAGATTCTTCTCCTGTGGATTTGGAAAATGTGCCAAAAGATAAAAAAACTTATCAAATGGATGTAGCGAATCGTATCGAGGCCCTCCGCGAAACCCGAATGGATATCGATGAAGGTGCGGATATTGTCATGGTAAAACCGGGAATGGCCTATCTGGATATTGTTCGCGATGTTAAAAACGAATTTGATGTTCCCGTGGCCGTTTACCAGGTAAGTGGTGAGTACGCCATGATTAAGGCCGCAGCCGAAAAAGGCTGGCTGGACCATGACCAGATCATGATGGAGACCACTATTGCATTTAAAAGGGCAGGAGCCGATATTATTGCTACTTATTTTGCAAAGGATATTGTGAAATTGATTTCGTAAATTAGTCTAATAGAATCAACCATTCATGAGCTTACTCATCTTTTACGGTTTAATCTCCATTTTCTTTTCCTTTTTGTGCTCCATTTTGGAGGCTGTGCTGTTAAGTGTTACTCCAACGTATATTAGCATTAAAAAGAAAGAAGGCAAGGTTTATGCTTCGGCATTGGAAACTTTAAAAAACGATGTGGATAAGCCACTAATTGCCATCTTAACCCTTAATACGGTTGCACATACCGTTGGCGCCATTTTAGTCGGTGTTCAGGCCGAGAAAGTTTTTGGAACAGGCGATAATTCCATCATGATCGTATCGGCGATAATGACCATTTTAATATTGGTGGCCTCTGAAATTATCCCTAAGACCATTGGAGCAACCTATTGGAAACAGTTGGCAGGGGTTTCTACCAGAATATTAAACGCTTTAATATTTTTCTTTAAATGGACCGGAGTGATCTGGACCTTACAATTTTTCACAAGACTTTTTGGTAAAAACAAAGAAGGAGAGAGCGTATTAAGCCGTGAAGAATTTCATGCCATGACCGATATCGCCCATGAAGAAGGGGTGTTCCAGGAGTCTGAAAGCACCATTATTAAAAACCTTATCAATTTAAAAGAGATCCTCGCTAAAGATATCATGACCCCCCGAACCGTTATGAAAATTGCTTCTCAAAATATGAAGTTACAGTCTTTTTATGATAAAAATCCGAATTTGAAGTTTTCGAGGATTCCAATCTATGGTAGTAATACCGATGAAATTACAGGGTATTTTTTAAAGGACAATTTACTGGAGGCCATTATAAAAGGGAATGGAGAAAAACTTCTTAAGTCCATACAACGTGAACTTTTAGTTACTACACGAAATTTACCTATCCCGGAATTGTTTGACACCTTGATTGCCAAACGCGAGCATATTGCTTTGGTTGTGGACGAATACGGCTCTGTAAGCGGATTGGTAACCCAGGAAGATGTAATTGAGACCCTTCTTGGATTGGAGATCATGGATGAAAGTGATAACGTTGCCGATCTTCAAAAACTGGCAAGAATGGGCTGGGAAACCCGGGCAAAACGCCTTGGGATAATTGAAGAAAAGAAAACAGACGAGTAAGTGGAAACCTGTACCATAGAAACCCCTTTAGGTATTGCCCAAATTACTGGTGATACTAACGGCATTGCATCAGTTTCGGTGTTAAATACATATCCACCTGTTTCCGATCATATTCCGGAGGTATTGGAAGATTGCGTATATCAGCTTCAGGAGTATTTTAAAGGCGAAAGAGAATGCTTCAACTTAAAGCTTTGCCCTCAAGGAACAGATTTTCAAAAGCGGGTATGGAAAGAACTTCTAACCATTCCCTATGGTAAAACCATATCTTATTTAAAATTGTCCAAGCAACTGGGCGATGTAAAGGCCATTCGGGCCGTTGCCGGTGCCAATGGCAGAAACCCGATGTGGATCATCGTGCCCTGCCATCGTGTTATTGGTACTGATGGTTCATTAACCGGATATGCGGGAGGATTAAACAGGAAACAATGGCTTTTGGAACATGAAAGCCCTTACAAACAACAATCCCTTTTTTAACTCCTTCTCCGGAATTTGGGAGCCTAATTAATAGATAAAATATTGTTATATTTAAAATCAGAAAAACTTACTTATATGAAATTTCTAAAAAAACTCCTCAAATGGGTTCTTATCTTCTTTGGTCTGCTCATTATTATTCTTTATGTTTTTGATTATGACTATATGATCAAGGCCGTAAGGACCATTTACGCTAAGGGTCATAAAACTGCTTACCTTGAAGATTATAAAGAATTTGACAACAGAACCATCGAAAATGCCACCGGACAGCCCTGGAGTTTACATAAAGATTATAATTCGGTTGGCGAGACCGAAGGATTAAAATCGTGGAACGAAGAATTAGGAACCATAGCCTACCTCATTATTAAAAATGACAGTATCTGGTTTGAGAATTATTACGACGGCTTTGATAAAGACACCAAAAGCAATTCCTTTTCAATGGCAAAAAGCCTGATCTCAGCTATGCTTGGAAAAGCCATTATGGAAGAGAAGATCAAAGGTTTAGACCAGCCTGTTAGTGATTTTTATACAGAATTCAGCGATGGATTTGCTTCAGAACTAACCGTTGGCGATCTTTCCTCCATGGCTTCAGGAATGAATTGGGACGAATCCTATTATTCTCCATTTTCCATTACGACCAGAGCCTATTTTTATGACGATCTGGAAAAAATGATGCTTGGGGTTAAGTTCACGGAAGCACCCGGTAAATCTTATAAATACTTAAGCGGGAACACACAGCTTTTAGGAATGATCATAGAAAAAGCAACCAGCCTGACCCTTTCCGGATATTTAAGCGAAAGTTTTTGGAGGCCTTTAGGTGCCGAAAATGATGCTTTCTGGCAAATAGACAGTGAAGAACAGGGATTGGAAAAAGCTTATTGTTGCGTGGCAAGTAACGCCAGGGATTTTGCACGCTTTGGTAAATTGTATAAGGATCACGGCAAATGGAATGGAGAGCAGCTACTGGATTCTGCCTTTATTGCAAAATCCGTTACCCCACGGTTTTCTTCAAGCCCACAATATGGTTATGGCTGGTGGTTAATTCAGGACTACAAAGGCAGGGACTTCTTTATGATGCGCGGGCATTTAGGGCAATATGTTATTGTGGAGCCCAATGACAATATCATAATTGTCCGCCTTGGACATTTAAATGCAAAAGACCCCAATTCTACAGATCCGTTTTCACCAGATATCTATGGATATATTGATGAGGCCTACAATATGATGCAATAATGGTTGGTAAGTTAGATCTCGAGAATATCTTATTTCTGGATATAGAAACCGTTCCTGAAGTGCAGGATTATGCGAAGTTGGATGAAACCAAACAAGCACTATGGGAATTAAAATCACAATACCGGCGCAAAGATGAGTTTACTGCTGAAGAATTTTACGAGAGGGCGGGGATCTGGGCCGAATTTGGCAAAATAATTTGTATCTCCGTTGGGTATTTTACCTTTAAAGGGGATTTGCGACAGTTTAGAACAACTTCCTTCTTCGGAGAAGAGGTGAAGATCCTGAAAGATTTTAAAAACCTTCTTATATCTCATTTTAGTCAGACCAAACACCTGCTTTGTGCACATAATGGTAAGGAGTTCGATTTTCCATACATTGCAAGGCGTATGATTATCAATAATTTGGAATTACCCTATAAGTTGAATTTATTTGGTAAAAAGCCATGGGAAGTGCCTCATTTGGATACAATGGATTTATGGAAGTTCGGTGATTACAAGAATTATACTTCTTTAAAGCTTTTAACCAATGTCTTAAACATCCCTTCCCCTAAGGATGATATTGATGGCAGTGACGTGTACCGTGTATTTTACGAGGAAAAAGACATGGATAGAATTATTACATATTGTGAAAAGGATACTGTAGCTGTGGCCCAAATATTCTTAAGATTAAAAGGAGATGCTATTTTAAGCGAAGATGAAATACTGCATGTATAAATGAGCACCAGACCTGTTTTAGAAATTAACGACTTATCCATTTCGTTTCAAAATAACGAGGTGATTCATGATATTTCTTATGCTATCCTTGAAAATGAGATCCTTGGTGTTGTGGGTGAGTCGGGCTCCGGCAAGTCCGTATCTGCATTAGCTATATTGGGGTTGCTCCCCAAATCTATTTCTAAAATAACAAATGGCACTGTCCTTTTTGAAGGCGAGGACCTTATTCAAAGTTCCATAAAAAAGATCCAGAATATTAGAGGGAATAAGATCGCAATGATCTTTCAGGAGCCAATGAGTTCTTTAAATCCATCAATGACTTGTGGCAATCAAGTTCAGGATATTTTATTACGACATACCTCATTAAATAAAAACGAAGCTAAAACAGAAACCATTTCACTTTTTAAGCAGGTAAAACTCCCGGAACCAATGATTACCTACAAGAAATATCCTCATGAGATTTCCGGTGGTCAGATGCAGCGTGTAATGATAGCCATGGCAATAGCCTGTAAACCAAAAATATTAATTGCAGACGAGCCCACAACGGCTCTTGATGTTACGGTGCAAAAGGAAATTATCACGCTTTTAAAAAACTTGCAGTCCGAAAATAATATGAGTATACTATTCATATCTCATGATCTATCACTTGTATCGGAAATCGCCGATAGGGTTGTGGTTATGTATAAGGGCGAGATCGTCGAGCAGGGTGAAGTTTCTGAAATATTTAATGCCCCGAAACATTCCTATACCAAAGCCCTTATAAATTCCAGGCCTTCGCTAGGTACAAGATTAAAAACCCTTCCTACAATTCAGGATTACCTTGATGGTACTATTTCGAAGGACATAATAACATCGGAAGAGCGTGAGCGCGAGCATAAGAAAATTTACAATCGGAAACCATTGTTGGAAGTTATAAATGTTGAAAAAGAATACTTTTCTAAGTCGGGCTGGTTCACCAAGCCACGGTCTTTTAAAGCTGTAAATAATGTGAGTTTTAAACTATATGAAGGTGAAACTCTGGGATTGGTTGGTGAATCGGGTTGTGGTAAATCAACTCTGGGAAACGCCATTCTTCAACTGGATAAAGCAACTGCAGGAAGCATTTTATACAAGGGGACCGATATTACCAGACTTTCAAAAGCGGCTATAAAAAAACTTCGTAAAGATATCCAGATCATCTTTCAGGATCCCTATGCTTCACTCAATCCAAGAATTCAGGTAGGGAGGTCTATCATGGAACCCATGAAAGTTCATAATCTATATTCATCAGACCAGGAACGTAAAGAAAAGGCCATAGATATATTGGCCCGCGTAGGATTGGATGCCAGTTATTTTAATCGTTATCCCCATGAATTTTCCGGAGGACAAAGGCAACGTATTGGCATTGCCAGAACCATTGCTTTACAGCCAAAACTAATAGTTTGTGACGAATCTGTTTCTGCATTGGATATATCGGTACAGGCGCAAGTACTGAATCTTTTGAACGAATTAAAGTCTAAATTAGGATTTACTTATATATTTATTTCACACGATCTTGCTGTTGTAAAATATATGTCGGACCAGCTCCTGGTGATGAACGAAGGGAAAATAGAGGAAATGGGAGATGCAGATGCCATCTATAATAATCCTGAAAAAGACTATACCAAAAGGTTAATAAATGCTATTCCGAAAGGGTTGTAGCATCACTAATTTTTTACTCGGTAATTATATCTCTTGAATAGTCTTACTGTTTATTGAAAACTTAAGAATGCCATTTTAATTCAGTAAGTAGGTTCAGGTAGATTTGAAATGACATTCTTAAGTTAAACTCATGGTAGATCTGGAAATCTATCAGGTCTGTTTGGGGAGTACTAATATGAGATATTTATTACATAAATCAGTTAAAAAGTAATTTTAATCGATAAAATGCATAATATTTTAACATTTAGGCGTTTTTGAAAACAAATTCCTCTAACTAAATATCCATTTCCGGAATGTCTCCTTCTATAATTAAATTACCTTTTGTAGCGGTTTTGATGTCCTCAATAGAAACTCCGGGGGCACGTTCCAAAAGCTTGAAGCCCTTATTGGTAACATCCATTACAGCAAGATTGGTTACCACTTTTTTAACACACCCAACACCGGTAATTGGCAAAGAGCATCTTTTAAGAAGCTTAGATTCTCCTTTTTTATTGGTATGCATCATGGCGACAATAATGTTTTCGGCGCTGGCCACCAGATCCATGGCGCCTCCCATGCCTTTAACCATTTTCCCTGGGATCTTCCAGTTGGCTATATCTCCGTTTTCGGCCACCTCCATCGCTCCCAATATGGTTAAATGCACATGTTGCCCTCTTATCATTGAAAAACTCATGGCCGAATCGAAAAAGCTCGCTCCGGGTAAAGTTGTTATGGTTTGCTTTCCCGCATTGATAATATCGGCATTCTCCTCTCCTTCATATGGAAACGGGCCCATGCCCAAAACTCCATTTTCACTCTGGAATTCAACATCAATGTCCTCTCTTACAAAGTTAGCCACCAGGGTAGGGATCCCTATGCCTAAATTAACATAAAACCCGTTTTGCACCTCTTTGGCTATACGCTTTGCTATTCCAATTTTATCTAACATAATTTGATGATACTTTTTTAAATAGGTTTCGACTACGCTCAACCTGACAGTAATACTAATTTCGGGATCTTACTGTACGTTGTTCAATTCTTTTTTCATAATGCTCTCCTTGAAAGATACGCTGTACAAATATGCCCGGAATATGAATTTGATTGGGATCCAGGGTTCCTAATGGAACGAGTTCTTCGACTTCGGCCACTGTTATTTTAGCTGCTCCACACATAGCAGGATTAAAATTTCTAGCTGTACCATTAAAGACCAAATTTCCGGCTTCATCACCCTTCCAGGCCTTAACAAAAGCAAAATCGGCTTTAAAGGCATGTTCCAGGACATACATCTTCCCATCAAATTCACGGGTTTCCTTCCCTTCTGCGATTTCCGTGCCATAACCGGCCGGAGTATATATTGCAGGGAATCCCGCCTGTGCTGCTCGGCATCGTTCGGCTAAAGTACCTTGCGGAATAAGCTCTACATCCAATTCTCCTGTTAACATTTGCCGCTCAAACTCTTCGTTTTCACCAACATAGGAGGATATCATTTTTTTTATTTGGTGCTTTTGAAGTAACAGTCCGAGACCGAAATCATCTACCCCTGCATTATTGGAGATGCACGTAAGGTCCTTTAAATCTAGTTTAACCAGTTGGCCAATACTATTTTCGGGAATTCCGCAAAGACCAAATCCGCCTAACATGAAAGTCATTCCATCACTAACCCCTTGTAATGCGGCTGATACATCATCTACTTTTTTGCTGATCATTTATGAAAATTTTTGTGTTATAAAATTACAAATTAATTCAGTGAATGTTAATATGGGAGATACTGAAATAAATTCAGTATGATGTTTCACGTCAAAAATCTATTTCCGGATCATCGTCTTGTGCCCCTTTGCGTTTGCCCTTAAGATTTTCATTATATTTTTCACAATCAATTTCAATTGATAAAAATTCCGGTTCTTCAAAGGCTTCTTTTGAAACATTTAAGGTAGGATCTGCATAGCAACGCTTCATATACAGCCCCCAGATAGGTAATGCCATGGCTGCCCCCTGCCCGTATGTAATGGTTTCAAAGTGAGCGGATCTGTCTTCGGCACCTACCCAAACACCAGTCACTAAATTTGGAACCATTCCCATAAACCAGCCATCACTTTGGTTTTGTGTTGTTCCGGTTTTCCCGGCAATGGGGTTATCAAATTCGTAAGGATACCCTGTAATAATTTCCTTATAAACCCGATCTGACCCAAAATTATGTCTTAACCTCTGGCCGGATCCATAATGAGTGACCCCCTCTAATAAACTAACGGTAACATATGCGACTTCCTCACTTAAAACATCTTTGGTTTCAGGTGCGACCTGGAACAAAATAGTGCCGTTCTTATCTTCTATGCTTGTGATCATTACGGGCCTGGTATAAACCCCTTTGTTAGCAAAGCTGGAGTAGGCAGCTACCATTTCATAAACACTTAAATCGGGAGTGCCTAAGGCGATTGAGGGTACAGGCAGAATATCTTGCTCAATTCCCAAGCTATGTGCCAGGTCTATAACAGGCTGAGGCCCTATTTTATCAATCAATCTGGCAGTAACGGTGTTTACCGAATTTGCAAGTGCGTTTTTCAAAGTTCTTATGCCACCATACTTCTCTCCCGAATTTTTTGGACACCATTCTTCCGGATTGCCATATTTATTCTTTTCTATACAAAAAGGGGTGTCCGGAAATACATCGCAGGGAGACAAATGTAATTGATCTATAGCAGTCGCATATACAAAAGGTTTAAAGGCAGAGCCTATTTGACGTTTGCCTTGTTTAACCATATCGTATTGAAAGTGTTTATAATTCATTCCTCCAACCCAGGCTTTAACATGTCCTGTTTGCGGCTCCATAGACATCATTCCCGACCTCAGGAAAGATTTATAATAACGCATGGAATCGAAAGGCTTCATAATGGTGTCAATCTCTTTGACTTCACCATTCTCTCCCCAGGAAAAGATCGACATCTTTACGGGTTTATAAAAGGAGGCTTTTATTTCTTCATCCGATTTTCGAAGGTCGTATTTCATTTTTCGCCATCGCTCAGACTTTCTGATAGATTGTCTCAATAAAGTATCTATCGCGCCATAGGTAAGCTCTAAAAAAGGAGCCGTTGGATTTCGTCTTGGAGTATTCTGATGAAAAAATTCCGCCTGCAGCCTTGGCATATGCTCCATTATAGCTTCTTCGGCATACTGTTGCATTCGCGAATCAATGGTGGTATAAATTTTTAGGCCGTCACTGTAAAGGTCGTATTTTGACCCATCAGGCTTAGGATTATCTTTGATCCAATTCTTCATAAATCCTCGCAAATATTCTCTAAAATATGTGGCAATGCCTTCGCGGTGGGATTCAGGGGAATAATTCAGTTCTAATTCTAAAATCTGAATCGAATCTTTAACCGATTCTGTGATGTAGCCATATTTTTCCATTTGGCTTAATACAACATTTCGGCGGTTTTTGACGCCTTCAGGATTGCGTTCGGGCCTTGGATTATAAAGTGAGGAGTTTTTAAACATGCCCACCAGCATTGCCGATTCTTTTAGATCGAGATCTTGTGGCTCTTTTCCAAAATAAATTCGCGCCGCACTGCGAATACCATCGGCGTTATTTCCAAAATCATAGACATTAAAATATTGAGCTATAATTTCCTCTTTGGTATATTGTCTTTCCAAACGAATTGCAATAACCCATTCTTTAATTTTTTGGGTTATGGCTTCATATTTGTTTCTTGAACGAACTCCCACAAATAATTGCCGGGCAAGTTGTTGTGAAATAGTACTTGCTCCCCCTCTTTTTCCTAAAAATACTGCGGCTCTTAATGTCCCACGCGCATCAATTCCTGCATGGTCATGAAATCTTGCATCCTCTGTTGAGATTAAAGCATCGATCAAATGCCGGGGTAAATTCTTATAATCAATAGGCGTTCTGTTATCATTAAAATAGAATTTTCCTAACGTTTGACCATCTGAAGAAATGATCTCTGTCGCCAGGTTGGTCTTGGGATTTTCGAGAACGGTATGATCGGGCATTTCGCCCAAAACGCCCCAGGAGGCTAATAAAAATATTAAAACTATAAAGAGGATTCCACTTATGAAAAGTCGCCAATACCAACGAATGTACTTTGTAAAATCCACAGCTTTTTTCGCTTTTTTCTTTGCCGACATATTTAATCTTTACTTGTCATTTTCTCAATTCTGAAACCTATATCGGTAATCCCTTCAAGGGATTCCAATCCTTTGATACTACCATTTTTTCGCATCGCGTGCTGGATATTCACACTATATTCACCACTTTCATCAAAAACCACACCTTCTTTAAACCAAAGCTTGTTTTCCTTTAAATCGGAAAAACCCGTCCCTAAAAATTCGCCATTCGCTTTGGTCATAATATACTCCAATGTGTCTTTTGTTCCTTTGCCATTGGGGAAATTTGTTTCAACAATTAAAAATAAATTACTATATCTGTAATCGCTGTTATTTCTTAAATTAATAAATAAATTATAGGCCTCTGTCGAGTCGGGCGGATTAACTTTAAAACTTATTATGGAGTCTTTATGCCATTTATTGGGAACAGATTTGTACTCGTCGAAAATGCTGTTCGAATCGCATGACACAAATAAAAAAAAAGAAGCCAAAATGTATAATAACATCTTATCTCGCATGTTTTTTCTTCCTTCTGTTTCTATTATTTCTACGTTTCTTTTGACGTCTTGGACTATCAAAGCGTGTTAAACTATCTTGACCAACAACGTTTTCAAATTCGGTTTTAGTATCTTCTATGAGCTCGACAGCATATTCTTCCAGGCTTGGAACTTTTCGGTTTTTTTTATTGAATGCGATAATTTCATTGGCATGCTCGGTCGATATCTTGTGCCAATTCATCCATTCGCCTTCGTAGGCATACCATAGATGGCCTTTAAAAATATCGGTCTTTTGACATACCGCTGTTCCTTTTTCTGTATGGAGCTTAATCTCTGTTTTAGGAAAATCTTTTAGGGCATCAAGATATGTGTCGAGTTCATAATTTAAACAGCATTTAAGTTTGCCACACTGCCCGGCCAGTTTTTGAGGGTTTAGTGACAATTGCTGAAACCGAGCAGATGAAGTACTCACTGAGCGAAAATCGGTCAACCATGTTGAACAACACAACTCTCTTCCGCAAGAACCAATCCCTCCAAGCCTGGCAGCTTCCTGGCGAAACCCAATTTGCCTCATTTCGATTCTTGTTCTAAATTCCATGGCAAAAACCTTGATAAGTTCCCGGAAATCCACACGCTCTTCGGCAGTATAAAAAAATGTAGCTTTACTGCCATCGCCTTGATATTCAATATCTGAAATCTTCATTTGCAATTTAAGATCTATAGCAAACTGACGTGCCTTTACCTTCATTGCTTCTTCCTTGTCCCTGGCTCTCGACCAAATATCTATATCCTTTTGGGAGGCTTTTCTATATACTTTCAATCCCTCATCTTCGTCTTCTACAATCTTTTTGCGTTTCATTTGAACCCTCACTAGTTCTCCTGTGAGCGTTACCATACCGACATCATGTCCGGATTGTGCTTGCGTAGCAACAATATCTCCAATACTTAACGATAGGTTTTCAGAATTTTTATAATATTGTTTTCTTCCGTTTTTAAAACGAACTTCCATCCAGTTAAAAGGGGATTCTCCATTGGGAAGTGACATGTTTGAAAGCCAATCAAATACGGTTAGTTTATTGCAACTATCTGTACCGCACGTTCCGTTGTTTTTGCACCCTCTAGGCTGACCATCTTTACCAGTTGAACAACTGTTACAAGCCATAAAATAGATATATAGAATTCGTTAATAATACAATTATTACGAATGGAAGTTCATAATTATTTAAAACGTAAAGATAGGATTATTCTAATTATTTAAAACAAAGAATTTTATTCTATATTTTATTTCATAAATAAAGTACTTTATGAATGTTCATTTTCCGAACGATTAAGGATATTTCTTAAATCTTTTTTATAAGACAAATGATCTGCCCGGCCTTTTTTAAATATATCATTACTATTCCCCTGACCCTTTCTAATTGCTTTTTGCTCCTCATAAGGTAATCGGTTTATTTCCATGCAACGTGATGAGCAACAATTTTCCATTATATCTTTACATGCATTACATTGAATAAACAATAAATGACAGGCTTCATTTGCACAATTGGTGTGTAGATCGAAAGGGTTTCCACATTGATGGCAATTGGAAACTATGTCCTCACTAATGCGTTCTGCGCGACGATCATCAAACACAAAATTTTGACCAACAAATTTATTCTCTAAATCCTGCTCTTTTACTTGTCTGGTATATTCGATGATACCGCCTTCCAGCTGATATACATTTTTAAATCCTTTATGTTTAAAATAAGCGCTTGCCTTTTCACAACGAATTCCACCAGTACAATACATTACCAGTTTTTTATCTTCCTTTTGATCGTTTAAATCGTTTTCAATGATATCCAGTGATTCCCTGAAAGTGTCCACATCGGGAGTTATTGCATTTTTAAAATGCCCTATTTCACTTTCATAATGATTTCTCATATCGACAAGTACAGTCGTTTCATCTTCTATAAGGTCATTAAATTGTTTGGCCGATACATGGATTCCTTTATTTCTTACATCAAATGAATTGTCATTAAGCCCATCGGCCACAATTTTATCACGCACTTTTATTTTAAGTTTTAGAAACGACTTATTATCCTGTTCAACAGCAATGTTTAATCGCACCTCTTTTAAAAAAGTAATACTATCCAAATGGGCTTTAAATGCTTCAAACCGATCTGCCGGAAGAGACAATTGAGCATTAATTCCTTCGTGAGCAATATATATTCTACCCAAAACTTCCATGGTATTCCAGGTAATAAATAAATGGTCTCTAAAAATTTGCAGATTGCCAATTTTGGCATACTTATAAAAAGAAAGCGTTAATCGTTTTTTACCGGATTTGTCGATTAATTCCGCCCTTTCTTTTGCACTTAATTTATTGTACAGTTGCATGCTATACCAATGTTTTAAGGTTAATTCCAATTCGCATGCAAATGTACACTTTTATGTGGAAAACTATAAAGCACAAAAAACGTTTTGGTTTTACCAAAACGTTTTTTCAGACTAACTCGTTATACAATTTGTTTATTGATAAACTAAGTATAATTGAGTTAACCACCATCGGCTTTACAGCCACCACTTATTGAAATGGCGTTTGCAAGACCTAATTCATTCATCAATAGGGTTCTTTTAAAATATTTCATAGCAAAAATTCCCTGTTATAAATTGTAGATGCAAAAAGTTTAAAAAGGTTGCGTCTTAAAATTGTATTGTGCTAAAAGAAGTATTATTTTAGCAACTATTACAAATGAAAAACCGAAGAAATGAGTAAAGAGAAAGAAGCGAAATTAAAAGCGTTAAAGCTTACTTTAGATAAATTGGATAAAGCCTATGGTAAAGGAACTGTAATGAAAATGAGTGATGCGCCCGTTGTGGACATAGATGTCATTTCATCGGGTTCATTAGGCTTAGATATAGCTTTAGGGGTTGGGGGTTATCCGCGAGGAAGAGTGGTTGAAATTTATGGCCCGGAATCCTCCGGTAAAACAACATTAACCTTGCACGCGATTGCAGAAGCTCAAAAAGCAGGTGGAATTGCCGCATTTATTGATGCTGAGCACGCTTTTGATCGTTTTTATGCCGAAAAATTAGGCATAGATATTGACAACTTAATAATTTCTCAACCCGATAATGGTGAGCAGGCCCTTGAAATCACCGATAATTTGATACGTTCCGGAGCCCTGGATATTGTGGTTATAGATTCTGTTGCGGCCCTTACACCCAGAAGTGAAATTGAAGGTGAAATGGGTGATTCCAAAATGGGATTACATGCGCGATTAATGTCCCAGGCCTTAAGAAAACTTACGGCCTCAATTAGCAAAACCAATTGTACTGTTATGTTTATTAATCAGTTACGTGAAAAAATTGGGGTTGTGTTTGGTAATCCGGAAACAACAACAGGAGGTAATGCTTTAAAGTTTTATGCTTCAGTGCGATTAGACATTCGGCGCTCCACGCAAATAAAAGATACCGATGGAAATGTATTGGGAAATAAAACGAGGGTTAAAGTAGTAAAAAATAAAGTTGCCCCTCCTTTTAAAATGGCCGAGTTCGATATAATGTATGGTGAAGGTATTTCTAAAGTCGGAGAGATATTGGATATAGCCGTAGAAAATGAAATCATAATGAAAAGCGGGTCCTGGTTTAGTTACGAAGGAACCAAACTTGGGCAAGGGCGTGATGCTGTTAAGACCATAATAAAAGATAATCCGGAATTAACGGAAGAACTCGAACAAAAAATAAAGGCCGTAATTACTATAGCCAAATAACGTCTAAACCCTTGTGAATTTCAAGGTATTAACCGTCCTCACGCAACCTTTTTAAGGATTTGGCATCTCTAGGATAGTATAGTTTGTATCTAAATACCTAATTAAAATGAATAATTTATTTTATTTGGGGCCGTCGTAGCTGTAATAGTTGCGATTTCAAATAATAATGAAAATACAATATGCCAGACTTTGCCAAGCTAATTAAAAGAAAAATAATTATCTTTTATGTAAATAAAATCGTAAGTACTTATAATTTTAAGTTTTGGTTGGGATGGGATGAAAATAGGTCGGAATCTTATTTAATTTGAAGGCACAAAAAGTAGAATAATTTTAATTAAACTTAGATACTTGAGTTTAGATCAACTCATAATAAAATGTAAAGAAAATGATACTAAAGCACAAAGCGAACTCTATAAACTCTTTTCGAGTAAATTATTCGCTATTTGTTTAAAGTATTCTAGAAATAAAGCAGAAGCCGAAGACAATCTGCAAGACGCTTTTGTGACCATTTTTAATAAAATGTCACAATTTAAATTTAAAGGGTCTTTTGAAGGATGGTTGAAACGGATTACTGTGAATACCGCCTTGCAACGATATAGGACCAAAGGCGTTTTTAATATTGTGAATGAAGACAATATCCAAGATTTTACAGTTGAAATCGAAGATGATATTGATTTAGATTTTTTATTGCAGTGTATACAGAACCTTCCGGATAGGTATCGTCTTGTATTTAATTTATATGTATTGGATGATTATTCGCATAAAGAAATAGCTGAAATGCTTGATATAACTACCGGTACGACGAAATCGAACCTTGCAAGAGCAAGAGCGATTTTAAAAGAAAAAATTAAGAATTATAAAGTGAATTTAAATTTGCAATCGATATAATGAAAGATAGTAAACACATAGACAGGCTGTTTCAGGAGAAGCTCAAAGATTTTGAGGCTACTCCCAATGACTCTCTTTGGGATAAAATATCTTCAGAATTACATATCGCAAACAAAGAAAGAAAAGGTATTCCCGCCTGGTGGCGCGTCGCAGGAGTTGCCGCCGGATTATTGTTATTATTTACTTTAAGCCAACTTATCAATAATGATCAGGATACCGTTTCCCCTTTAGATAATAATATTGTGGATATCGAATCTGAAAATGATGTATTAACCGACGAAAACACTGGCAATACTAATATTGAAGGAGATAATGTTATTAAAGAAAATAATGTTTTAGAAAATTCCAACCCTGTCCCTTCAAATTCGGTAAACAGTTCATTAACAAATGTTGAAAAATATACAGATCCTGTTAACCAACCGAATAATAAAGACAATTTAAATGCAGTAAGTGTTGGTGCCGAAAGTGGTACTGCTAATTATGATACTTCTACGAATATTGATAAAAAAGTAATTCTTGAAGATTCCGAAAAAACAAAACTTTCGACTACTAAAAATGATAGCCCTAAAATATTTGAGGACAATTCTCAAAATAATATTATTAAAAAAGAAAAGGCCGGTGAAATTTTAAATCAAGATCTTAAATCGACACAAATAGTTGAAACCAATCAAACAAATTTAGATAATACGAATACGATTGAAGTTAATAAGGAAAATAATGAGTCGTTAGAAATAAATACAAATGACGAAAAGGAAAAATTGTCGCTTATTGAAGAAATCGCTGTTAACGAAGATGAAAACATCGATGATGAGGATGAAGATTTCAAAAGATGGAGTGCAGCGCCCAATGTTGGCCCTGTTTACTTTAACTCCTTAGGTAACGGCTCTTCAATTCATCCTGAATTTGTCAGTAATTCCAAATCCGGAGATATTAATTTGAGTTATGGAATTTCGGCAAGTTATGCAATTAATAAAAAATTAACTGTTCGAACAGGAATACATAAAGTAAACCTGGGGTATAGCACAAACAATGTGGTCGTATATAACAACGTTGGATCTCCTATTAATACCCCATTATTAAAATTGGCCCGTAACATTAAAATGACAGAGGATGTTAAAAACTTATCTTTTATAAATGTTTCGGAATTTAATTTTGCTCAAGTACCGGTTGCTCTCAATAATCTTATAAATTCCTCAATTGACCAAAAATTAGGATTTGTAGAAATTCCTTTGGAATTAAAATACAATATTTCGAGTAAAAAATTAAATATTAATTTAATTGGGGGGTTTAGCACTTTAATATTGAGTGATAATGAAGTCTATGTGGTAGATAATGGTAACAGCATTTTGCTTGGAGAAGCAACAAATATAAATAATACAAGTTTTAGCGCTAACTTCGGACTGGGATTCGATTTTAAGATGTCCGATAATATTAGTTTGAACCTTGAGCCCGTGTTTAAATATCAGTTAAATACCTTCAATAATACTTCAGGGAATTTCAAGCCTTATTTTTTGGGTGTTTATTCGGGGTTAAGCTTCAAATTTTAAGATTTTGGTTGGTTAGATTAATTATCGTAATTCTCCCTGGAAGAACGATAATTGCGAAAAGCTGTTCTGTAATGGGGCAGCTTTTTACATTTACACATTAATCCTGCAAAGTCCTCAATACCATTTGTCTTGCCCTCTCGTTCAAGGTGGACGTGTCTTTAACGGTTAAACCAACCGTACTTAAAAACCGGAGTTTCTTAACGCGCAGAATTCCCGGGCCTCCACTAAAAAAAGTGTAAGAAAAGCGTTTTTTATTATCTAAAAACACAAGCGGCACAATAGGTATCTCATGATTAATCGCTAATCTAAACGCCCCATCCATAAATTGGTCCAACACGATGTGCTCTTCGGGAACCTTGCCCTCAGGAAAGATACAAACGCTAACCCCCGATTGTAACCGCCTTTGCGCTCTTAAAAAAACACCCTGTCTGCTCCTTGCACTGCTTCTATCTACCAATATGCATGTTTTTTTGTAAAAAAATCCGAATATGGGGATTTTTGCCAATTCCTTTTTCCCTACGAAAACAAATGGCATATTTACAGATGCCAGCATTAGCATGATATCTATCATAGAAGTATGATTAGCTATAAACATATAGCTCTTTTGTTTCTCCAGTACTTCGTCGTGTTCCACACTCCATCGAAATCCCATACCCACTAAAATAAATTTCGCCCATAAACGGGCAATCTTAAAAAAGAAAGGATACCATTGTTCTCGGGATACAGAAATAATAAGAATTGGGGATAAAATTATAATTGGTACAATTACAAGAATATAAAACCATATACGATATAAAACCCAAAAGATATACCTTAGCACAATCATAGCCTTAAAACTAATTAAATTAATTGAGCTATTTTAAAATTCGTTTATTATAAAAATTTACCTTTGCACTTGTTGAAAATAATAGTAAATTTTATTTAATAGATTCCCGTTATCACGGGAAGTTGGCATGGCAAGAATTTTAACCGGAATACAAAGTACAGGAACACCACATTTGGGTAATCTTTTAGGGGCCATCATTCCTGCTATACAAATGAGTAGCAACCCTGAAAATGAATCTTTTTTATTCATTGCAGATATGCATTCCTTAACACAAGTAAAAGATGTTGATCTCCTACGTCAAAATACATATTCAACTGCTGCCGCCTGGCTCGCCTTTGGACTAGATATTGAAAAAACCGTATTTTATCGTCAAAGCGATGTGCCTCAAGTTACAGAACTGGCCTGGTATTTAAGCTGTTTTTTTCCGTACCAACGCCTTACATTAGCACATAGTTTTAAAGATAAGGCAAATAGATTGGAAGATGTCAATGCCGGATTATTTTCTTACCCAATGCTTATGGCAGCCGATATTTTATTGTACGATGCCAATATTATTCCTGTTGGTAAAGATCAATTGCAACATATTGAAATGACGCGAAATGCTGCTTCGAGGTTCCACGCTCAAATGGGAGACACCTTTATTATTCCGGAAGCTGATCTACAAAAAGAATCCATGCTGGTTACCGGAACTGACGGCAGCAAAATGAGCAAGAGTAAAAACAACATTATCAATTTGTTTTTACAGGATAAAAAATTACGTAAGCAGATTATGTCCATCCAGACCGATAGTACGCCTTTGGAAGATCCAAAAGACTGGAAAACCTGCAATTGTTTTGCGATTTACAGGCTCGTGGCCAATAATGCACAAATTGAAGCCATGAAGGCAAATTATGAAAAAGGAGGTTATGGTTACGGTCATGCCAAACAAGAACTATATGAACTTTTGATCGACAAGTATTCAGTAGAAAGGAAGCGTTACAATCATTATATGGAAAACACCGATGAAGTTGATAAAGCGCTTGCCATAGGTGCCAGTAAAGCAAAAATTGTTGCCGATACGGTTTTGAACAGAGTTAGGTCTAAGGTTGGTTATTAAACAACTTCAAATTGTTTTCCGGGTAAAGGCCTTACCACGCCTTTAAGTTCCATGTTTAGGAGCAGGGATGCTATACGAAACGTAGGCATATCGCATTTTAAAGCAATGATATCCAAGATTTCTTTCCCGTTATCTTTTAAGAAATTATAAATTATTCTTTCATCCTTATCAAGCTCAACAAATAATTTCTTTTGTACCGTTTTTTTTTCATCTTTAATATGCCAATTTAGAATATAAGGCACATCTGCTGCTTTAGATAATACATGAGCCCTTTGATATTTAATTAGATTATTACAACCCTCACTTTGTGTATCGGTAATCCGTCCCGGTACTGCAAATACTTCGCGGTTATAAGAATTTGCAATATCGGCGGTAACAAGGCTTCCTCCTTTTTCAGCAGATTCGATTACTATAGTGGCTTCACTCAATCCGGCAATTATTCTATTCCGTTTTAAAAAATTATTCCTGTCAAAATTATCAGAGCTCCAAAAATCGGTTAAAAACCCGCCATGTCTTTCGATTTTTGCCACGTATTTTTTGTGGGTTTTAGGATATATTTGATTTAAACCATGAGCCAAACACCCTATGGTCTGTAAATTATGATCTAGTGCGGCTTTCTGGGCAGTAATGTCCGTTCCATACGCAAATCCCGAAACTATAACGGGGTTATAGGGCACTAAATCCTCAACCAGAGTATTACATGCAGTAATGCCTTGAGTCGTAATTTTTCTGGTGCCTACAATACTTATAATGCGTTGCTTTTTAAGGTTAACATTCCCCGATTGAAATAATAGTATTGGCCCATCTATACAATGTTTTAATTTTTCGGGATATTCGTCTTCGGTAAAATAATGGCAAACAATATTATTATCCTGAATAAATTTCACCTCTCTTTCGGCCTCAAGAAGATGATGATTACTAAATAAATCGCCAATTGAAATACGGCCAATCCCATTAATTTTAAGCAAATTATGCTTCTTCTCTTTAAAAACGGCCTCGGCAGAACCACAATACTGAATCAACTTCTTCGCTGTAATGTCACCAATTTTAGGGACATTTTGAAGGGCAAGCACATGGATCAATTCTTGTTCTGTCATTGTAATGTAGATTTGGTGCATATACCAAAAATAAATATAAAATAGTCCGATAATTTGTTTCTTTTTGCCCGGTTCGTCGTTAGAAATCCTCGGCGTATCTATGGATATGCCTGTGTTTTCAGCCTTGAACCAAACAAAAATATACTAAATTCTTAATGAAAATTTTATATCCACATTTGGTATGACAAGAAAGCAAAAAATGTTTTGTTAATAAATATTTGAGCCTTTTTTTTTAATCCGTAAAAAAAATTAACTTTGTTTTAATGCAATTCTACTCTTACATAAGCGATCTGTTATACCGATACGAATGTGTTATAATTCCGGATTTTGGATCCTTTTTAACTCGATCTGTTTCAGCGAAAATTGATGAAGGCTCTCATACGTTTTATCCTCCTGGAAAGGCCATTTCGTTTAACGAACAGTTAAAACAAAACGATGGGCTTCTGGCAAATTATATCGCCGAAGTTGAGAACATCCCTTATGAAGTTAGCGTAGAAAAAATAGCTCAAAAAATAAAGTCTTTAAAATCGCAACTTGCACTTGGCGAAACTTTAAGCTTTAAAAACATTGGCGAGGTTGTATTAAACAGTGATGGCCGTTTGACATTTGCTCCTTCTTATGATCTAAATTATTTAACGAATTCGTTTGGTTTAACGCAATTTGTCTCTCCAAATATTACGCGAGAAGTTTATAAAGAAGAAGTTGAATCTTTAGAAAAGGTCATTCCGCTAACAATTACCTCCGAAAAACGTAAATCCAGACCATATTTAAGATATGCTGCTATTGCAGTTATTGCCTTAGGACTGGGCGGTTTTATGGCTTCTAATTATTATGCCGGTCAAATAGAACAACACAATCAATTGGCTCAGGAAGATGCTAATGCTCAATTAGACCATAAAATTCAGGAAGCCACCTTCATTATAGATAACCCGTTGCCAGCAGTTATCTTAAACGTTGCAAAACAAAGTGGGAATTATCACATTGTGGCCGGGGCATTTCGCATTGAGGAGAATTCGACGAAAAAACTAAAACAATTGAAGGCTTTAGGTTATAATGCCAGAAAGATTGGAGTAAATAAATATGGTTTACACCAGGTTGTTTATTCCAGTTATGAAACAAGGTCCGAAGCTCATAAGGCCTTGTATAAAGTTCGTCGGGAACACAATCGCGATGCCTGGTTGCTGGCCCAAAAACTAAATTAATCGTTTTATACCAATTTAATCACAAAATATCCCATATAAACTTGTTCATTTTTCATTTTATTTCTTTATTCATAATTTCCGCAACTAAGGCTATGCAAATTAATCATAGCATCATAAAATAAAAAAGCAAAGTCGTTTCAAAAGAGATAATTTATAATTAATTTGGTATTACTTCTTAAGTTTTTAAAAGCACACTACCTTTACCCTTTATATTAACTTAATATTGATGGAAGCTAAATATCCCAGGGATTCTAAAACGGTAATGACCGATTTAGTTTTACCAAGTGAAACTAACCCTTTAAATAATTTGTTTGGTGGTGAATTACTGGCAAGGATGGATCGTGCTGCGAGTATTGCAGCAAGGCGTCATTCCCGGAGAATTGTGGTCACGGCTTCTATAAACCATGTTGCTTTTACACGCGCCGTTCCATTAGGAAGCGTGGTTACAGTAGAAGCAAAGGTATCGCGGGCGTTTAATTCTTCTATGGAGGTTTATTTAGATGTTTGGATCGATGATCGCGAGTCCGGAGAAAAAACAAAAGTGAATGAGGGCATTTATACCTTTGTGGCCATGGACGAAACCGGTAACCCTGTTAAGGTACCTGTTATAAAACCGGAGACTAAAGAAGAACAAGTGCGCTTTGATGGGGCCCTTAGACGAAAACAGCTAAGTTTAGTTCTTGCGGGTAAAATGAGCCCCAATGAAGCCACAGAATTGAAAGCCCTGTTTGATATGTGATTTTTAAGAATTATTTACTTTTTAAACTTTTCTCAATTATTGAAGTCTTAATAGTTATAAAACTCTAATACTATGAAAAGTTTATTAATTATTATCGGATTAGTTTTTACAATAACTCTAACTTCATGTACAAGCAGAATAGCGGTACAATCGCCGAAATACACCGTAGTAAAAGTTGCTCCAAAACATCACAAAATAGTTATAATTAAAGGCAAACGCTATTATTATTGGAATGGGTGTCATTACAAAAGAACTAAAAAAGGGTATATCCCAGTAAGAGTTTAGCTGAAATTAAGTGGCGCTAATTCATCTTATAGATCCAATGTGCAGGATTTTGAGTTTTACCATCCTTAAAAATCACGAAACTAAGAATGGTTTCTCCGGAAGCCCTGTTGGTTAAAACTTCTCCTATAGATGTTTTGGTTTTAATCTTATCCCCCTTTTTGACATAGATTTTCGATAGATTTTTATAAATGGTAAAATAATTACCATGTTGCACCATAACAATGTGATTTCCGTTTTTTGTTATCATAATAGAATGTACGGTACCTTCAAATACAGCTCTTACCTTTTCATTTCTGTTAGTCGCTATACGAACGCCATTACTATTAATGGGGATGGTTTTATCTATAGGCGAGCGCTGGAGGCCATAACGTAATTTTATAACACCTTTTTCAACCGGCCAGGGAAGTTTTCCTTTATTAGCGGTAAAATTGGTCGCCAACACTTTTTCTTCGGCAGTTAAAGCAAAGGTCTTGGAGGACGTAGATTTCCCGGCTTTTTTATTGGAACTGGCCATGGCCTCACGAATAATCTTCGCAATTTCTTTATCAATCTTTTCTGCTTCCTTTTGTTTTGATCGAATTTGTGCAGAATATGTGCTCAAATTTTTTCTTATTGAGGCCATTAAAGTTTCATGTTGCCTCATCTCTCCTTCAAGCTCCTTCTTTGCCTGCCTGTTCTCTTCAATAAGTTTTTGCTTGTCCTTTCTTTGTTTTAGTAAATTCGTGTTTAATTCCTGTAGTTCCAATGTTTTAGCTTTTATTTCTTCCCCTTGCTTTTTTTGATAATCGGCGTATTGCTTAATATATTGCAACCGTTTATAGGCTTGCTGAAAATTTATGGATGATAGTAAAAACATAACCTTGCTTTGCTCCGATTTACTCTTATAGGATTTTACGATCATTGCAGCATATTCTTCCTTTAGCAATTTTAATTTGTCACGTAAATTGGTAATGGTTTTCTGATTGCTATTAATTTCTCGAGTTAACAAATTGGCTTGTTGATTGGTAATACTAATTAAGTTTTGTCTCACCGTAATCTTATAATTAAGATCTTCGACACTGGATAGAACGGATTTTTGCTCTTTCTTACCCTGAAATAACAATGTGTTAATCTGCTGAATTTCCTGACGCAGTTCTTGCCGTCTTCTTTCGAGCTCTTCCTGTTTTTTACTTTGAGCTTGTAAAGTAACCCCGAACACTAAAAAAATTATTAAAATGAGTAACTTATATGTCTTCCCGGATAATCTCATTTAATAACAATTTCTTCAAATCCTGAAGGAATGCGAAACGGGAATCTTAATTCGTTATTCAAAGAAATAGATCTAAAATCCATTTCTATAATGGTTTCATTATCTTCTTCCAAAGCAATGATTTTTATGCTTTGAGGCAAAATTTGCCTTTCCACTATTTGATAATTTTTATAATCTATTTGTAACATTCTTCGCTTAATAGGTTGTGCTAATTGTTGTGAATCCATTTTAAAATGAGCAGGATTTAACAATAAGAATATCTCCAACAAAGTACTTTGATCCTTAGGCTGCAATACATACGACGACTCGTGAATTCCAACATCATACATTTGGTTGTTTAAATTGAATAATGCTTCCCCAAGAAGTAAATTTTGGACTTTATTAAAATCAAGTTCTGTCCCTAATAGATCGCTAATTAATGTAAAATCCCCATCAAAATAAGTGTGATCTAATTTATTGTAAAAACCAACGGTTGTCGGTGTTATTTTAGCCCGTACAACACCTAGTGCCCCACTAATCCAAATGGTTTTGTCTTTTTCAATTCTCAAGTTAATAGTATATGCATGAGACTGATCTCCCTGAATATATTCTACTTTTACCCTGGATTGTAAGGTCTTAAATTTAGCTTCTTGTTTGAAATGTTCTTTAATTATTTGTCCTGAAGTTATATTGCTATCCAGTTTACCTGTAGAAGTTATTTTATTCACGGATTTACATCCGATCATCAATCCAAAAAGAGCAATACATAATATTTTAAAAACCTTCATTATTGTTTCATTAACAGCTGTTCAGCTTTTTTAGCAAACGTTTGAGATTTGTTTATATTATTGTTTAACCTGTAGGATATGCTTAATTGAGTGTAAAAATCGGCTTCCATTTTTACATTTTCTATAATGTAATCAACGCCTGTTTCCAAAACTTCGATCGCTTCATTTGGGCGATTTAAATGGTTAAGTGCAACACCATTTACCAGATATAAAATGGGCTGGGAAGGATAAGTTTCCAACGTAGATTTACTTAAGGCTATAACTTCATCGAGATGATTTAAATCTAATTGAAGTAATAGAATGTTCTTAATAATATCGAAGTCATCACTGTCTTTTTCAAAAGCCGCCAGATAATGTTGTAAAGCCTGTGCTTTGTCTCCTTTCCCCAAATAATAGTGTGCTAGCTCTGCATGAGATTTCCAGCCCTCTGTTAAGGCTATCATTCCTGTAACTTCTAAAAGATCCTTTTCATATTCCGGATTACTTTTAACAAATCTTACAAAATCGTTCAATACCTTGGCCTTGGCATCGGGTTTAATTTTTGTGCTTTTAAGCACAACAATCATTGAAGAGATTGCCTTTTTCGCTTCATTATCTTCCAGATAAAATTTATATAGTGCCAAATGAACCAAGTGTGAGTTTGGTTTTTGCTGTAGTAACTTCATTGCAGTTTCATAGGCCTTTTCAATATCTCCTTTTTCGCTATATCTATAGATAAGTGATAAATAATTAGACTCATTTGTGGGATTGTTCTTCACGCGATCTTCTAAATTTTCAATTCTGTCTTTGTCATCTCCATTTGCATTATATATCTGGTTTCTTAAATAATCCCTCGATTTGGAAGCTCCTAATTCTGCATCCAGCTCATCCAAAACCCTAAGCGCCAACTTATATTTATTGTTTCTAAAATACAGAGAGGCTAAATCTTCCTTATAATCCGGATGAAATTTTACTAATTGTTTAACCGTTTTGAGCGCTTTGTCGTAATCATTCAATTGATAATACACCCCATAAAGTTCATCCAAATACCACTCGTTGTCCGGTTCCTTTGCGATGGCCTTTTTTAGTGCATTTTCTGCGGCTCCAAAATTTTTAAGTTGAACATAGTTCTTACCAAGTTCAAAATATATCGCAGCTTCCGAATTGTCCAACTCTACACATTGCAGCAGGGCCTTAATAGCCCGATCATAATTTTCGATCCCTTTTTGTTTCAATGCCTCGAAAAATAATTCCTGATATCTATCTTCAACATTTCCCAGATCGTCATCGGGTGTTTGATTGAAATTCACCTGAGCATACTGATGCTGTGGAAAAATTAATATCCCAAATAATAAAATCAATATGTAGTATTTATTCTTCATATTTACAAGGCAACTTCTAAAATAGCTTTTTATACTGAAGTTAAGATTTTTATTAAGCTATTTTTAACGATTGGTAAAATTATAATTATTTATTTATTTTGACCCTGTACTTCCAAAGCCACCTGCACCACGCGTTGTTTCCGATAATTTCTCTACTTCGGTCCATTCTGCCCTTTCATGCCTGGCTATAACTAATTGTGCTACCCGTTCACCATTTTCTATGACAAAATCTTCATGAGACAGATTAACAAGAATTACGCCAATTTCTCCTCTGTAATCCGCATCTATGGTCCCGGGCGCATTCAAAACACTTATTCCCTTCTTGGCTGCTAATCCACTTCTCGGTCTTACTTGCGCTTCGTAACCTATCGGCAACTCTATAAACAAACCGGTCTTTACATTGGTGCGATCCAGAGGTTTTAATGTAATGGATGCATCAATATTTGCCCGTAGATCCATTCCGGCGGAAGCCATGGTCTCATAACCTGGTAAATCGTGACCGGATCTATTTATGATCTTTATATTCATGTTATATTCTTAATAATTGTTTTAATTGATCCTTTTCAAATACCCAAATAATTGCTAAAAAAAACGTCAACAGTGGTATGCCAACATAATAATTCTCTCTAAAATAATAGAAAGAGACTATCGAAAATAATATAGATGTCATTAAATACAGACCTATCTTTTTTAAATTATAAGGGATTGGGTAATATTTTTTTCCATAATAATAGGATATAATCATCATACTTGCATAGGCCGCCAATGTAGCAAGTGCAGAGCCTTTATACCCTATTAATGGGATTAGCCAAAAGTTTAGCCACAGAGTAATTATGGCTCCGAAAGTCGATATATAAGCCCCGTATTTCGTTCTATCAGTAATTTTATACCAAACGGATAAGTTGTGGTAAATGCCTAAACATAAATTTGCCATCAATATTATAGGGACGACCCACATGGCTTCCCAATAGGCCTCACTCCTCACAATAATTGGCTTTAAAAGGTCGGCAAAGACCACTACAGACAGCAAAATTACAGCTCCAAATATTACGAAGAATTCAAGGATTCTCGCATAATTTTTTTGAGGGTTCTCGCTTTTCGCATGGCTAAAAAAGTAGGGCTCGATTCCAAGCTTATAGGCTGCCCCGAATAAGGTCATGAACAATGCAATTTTATAACAGGCGGAATACATTCCTATTTCGGTTTCGGCAATGTCGGCCGGCAATAAATAATCCAATAATATTCTATCAAAAGTTTCATTAATTGAAAATGCAATCCCTGCAATAAGTACCGGGATTGCATAACGCATCATTTGCTTCCACAAAACAGAATTGAACCTGTACTTAATTCTGGCATAAAATGGCAGCATAAGTATTAGGGTGATAGCACTTGCAATGAGATTGGCGATTAAAATATAATTGATCTCA
>PVMK01188350.1_pt1 | contig 63593 bp, 58 predicted proteins | sample 1853481 | NCBI WGS metagenome assembly PVMK01 (sample SAMN08533507, study PRJNA380276) | Marine sediment metagenome, whole genome shotgun sequencing project.
AGAAATCTGACGAGAAGCAGCAGAGAAGCGCCGTCATCCTTGCTTGCAAGGGTTTTGACGAGTTAGTCAACCGATAGCTTCTTTGTTGACTTTGGCATTGTCGGACGCTAATTATAAGGAGCTACGGAGGAGGGTTATGCCGACATTCACGACTAAGGTGGCCGCGGAAGTGGCCGGGGTGCATCAGCAGACGGTGATTCGGTGGGCCAAGGAGGGATTCCTCAAACCGTCCGTGCCTAGACGGAAGTGGGAGCCAAGGAAGTACACCGAGCGGGATTTAGTCGCGCTGATGATCGCGAACGCAGCGATTAAATTTGGTTTCCGTCGCGACGATCTAGCGTCGATGGCGAAAATGGCACAGAAATCTGACGAGAAGCAGCAGAGAAGCGCCGTCATCCTTGCTTGCAAGGGTTTTGACGAGTTCGAGGGTGTCGTGGAGCAGTATTGGTTGCCCGATGTGAACGACCCGAAGCAGGCTGAATTCATCAAAGAGTTCGGAGAAGAGGGGCTCATTCTTCAGCAGGTGAGTCTCTATGACATCGTACAGAGTATGCTCAAGACAGTTAACGAGAAGTACGTAGAAAAGAAGCCTGCTGGCACCAAGCGATGAGAGTTCGAGGCTGAGTGATGAGGAAGAAGCCGAAGGGCCGGAAATATCGAAATCTTGTCGCGCGCGGCAACGTGATCTGGATAGAACTCATCGAAGCAGGGAAGCGTCATCGCCAGTCCGCCAAGACGGACGATTGGGATACAGCGGCACTCATTCGAGACGGGTGGGAGCGTGGACGGCACGGCATAGCGAAGACTTTCGATGAAGAACCGACGTTCGCTGAGTTTTCTGCGCGCTATCTAGACGAAGCCATGTCGAACCTCGCGCAGACGACGAAGCGCGACCGTTCTTTGCAGCTTCGACCCGGTGGGCCAATCCTCTCTGTCCTGGGATCATTCAAGGTTTCACAGGTAGATGTCGCCGCCGTGCGCTCATGGTGGACAGCAGAAATCCTTGGCAAGCATCGGAGCATTAAGACGGGGCGCAACCTTCTTGGCGTGATCGCGCGGGTACTGCGCTATGCGCGATCCCATGAGCTGATCTCAGGCGACGATCCCGTGCGGGTCTTCTCGGAAACCCTGAGCCAGGACGATCGAACGAAGAAGGGCCGCGCCGCGAAGGAGTCCAAAGCGCAGCCAATCGAGGACCCGGCCGCGCTCGATCGCCTGATCGAAGAGGCTCACGCGGAAAGCATCGAAGCGGAGGTCTGCGCGCTTCTGTGTCTTGACGCGGGCTTGCGCGCTGGCGAGGTGTGGGCGCTTCAATGGGGCGACATCACTTGGGGCTCAGAGGGCGGGCCGCGCCGGTTGTTCATCGAACGGTCGCGACCGCGCGGCGGTTCAGAGGATGAGCCTACTAAGAGCGGGCGAACCCGGAAGGTTGCGCTGTCGCTCAGGCTCCGCGATGCGCTGATTCGGCTATACCGCGAGAGGTGGGAACCCAGCCCGTCGGCCCTCATATTGGATGGGATCAACTACTACACGTTCCGCGAAGTAGAGTGGCGGCGTATCCGAAAGCGGGCCGATCTTGGCTCTGCGCGATTGAAGGATCTGCGCGACACGTTCGCGTCCCAACTCCTCACGGCAGGCATAACGCTCCAATACATTTCCGGCCAGCTCGGGCACGAGAGCGTGGGCGTGACCGCGAAGCACTACGCGAAATGGATCGGCGACGACGACTACCGCGAGCCGATGCGGCTCGAAGAAGGGGAGGTTCCGGCCGACTTATTGGCGCGACTTCCTGAGAAAGTCACCACAATATCCACCACACACAAAAATGAAAGTGAAGGAATTCCGGGGGTTAGGTGGCGCTCCCAACGGGAATCGAACCCGTGTTTGAGCCTTGAGAGGGCCCCGTCCTAGACCGCTAGACGATGGGAGCCAATGCCCCGTAGAGGCGGCGCAAAGTAGCCGTGAACCCGCCGCACTGTCAACCAAGCCGGAGTTCGAGCGGCGGCCCAGGGTGACCATTTTCGTCGCTCTTGCCGCCGCAAAGCGTCACCGGGAGGCCGCTTGCGGCGCTCCTGAGGTCTGGGGGGGCTCGGCGCGTTCTCGCGAAAGTCGGTCCGTAATCCTCAGGTTCGAAGCGCTGCTTGCCGATCCACCCGTACGCAGCACGCGGTTTGGCATGCGCATTGCGATCAACGCCGGATCGAACGGTTCGAGTGCTCATCAAGCTCTCCGGGTGTGCCGGGGGCGGAACCGCAGCGGGCAGAGAGTTCCGCCCGGAGCGACACTCGAGAACAATGGGAGCTACCTAGAGATGAAGAAATTTCACAACCGCAAGGGTGGGTTTACGCTCATCGAGCTCATGATCGTTGTTGCCATCATCGGTATTCTGGCAGCGATCGCGATTCCGAACTTCCTGCGATTCCAGCTCAAGGCGAAGTCGAGCGAAGGCAAAACGAATCTCGCCGCGATCCGGACCGCCGAGGAGTCCTTTTACTCGGAATTCGGCGAATACGTGTCGGCGATCGCCTCCCCGGCCGTCATCGGGTTCAACAAGAAGACAGCATTCGTCAACGAAGATCCCACAAACGAAGGCTTTGACCAGCTGGGCTGGTCGCCCGAGGGCTACGTGTTCTTCAACTACGTGGTCGACGACGGGCGCTAGCGCTCGCAATTTACGGCTACCGCTCGCGGCCGACATCGACAACGACGGCACGGGGCAGACCTGGGGCTACCGGAAGGGCAGCGTTGCCGCGTGGCGCCCACGGTAATGCTGGGACGTGCACCGCGACATTCGCGTTGCCCGGAGACCGTGGGCTGCGTGCCTGAGAGTCGTTTCGGCCAGAGCGTTTTCTAAAACCCTGTTCGAGTCTGAATCGAGGAGGGCCGGCTCCGTCCGGCCCTCCTCGAGATCCTTATCTACCATCGCTGGGAGAGTCGGCATGAGGGTGCGATCGAATTCGGAAGCGGTTTTACGCTGGTCGAGCTCATGATCGTGGTCGGCATCATCGGACTCCTCTCCGCGATTGCGGTTCCGAATTTTCCTCTCCTACCAGGCTCGATCGCGACGCAGTGAGGCCTACGTAAACCTCGCCGCCGTCGCGCGCCTTCAGAGCACCTATCACGCCGAACGCGGCGAGTTCTTCGAGGTCGGCTCCTGGCCCAACTGGGTCGGCCTCTACGGTGGCGACCTGAGTACCCGAAAGATGGAATGGGACGCCGATTCGGAAGCCGCCTTTGCGGACCTCGGGATGGCGACCCGAAGGCCAGGTCTTCTACGCCTACGACGCCAACACCGGCGCCACACCCTGCACGTGCACCAACTGCTTTACGGTGACGGCTCTCGGAGATGTCGACAACGACGATCTGGAATCCGCAGTCATGTACGTTCATCCTGAGACCACTCCCGATGGCGCGGTGACCGGGGAGTGCCCATCGGGCATGCTCGGATTCGGTACACCGATCGACCGTCAAACCGGCCAACCGATCTACAACGCGGTGGCCGTCCAGAGATCCCTCGACCAATACTGATCTGATCGCCCGTCTAGCGGGCGCTGATTGAATGTCTCTAGGGAGGTAGGGCGTTGCATTCGGCGTGTTGGCGAAAGCGCGGCTGGTTGCGCGTTGGGCTTCTCCTGGCAGCCATCGCGACAACGGGTTTCGCTCACTCTCGTTTCGAAACCAGATCGCGTGTAGAACTGGGTCAATTGCAGGTGCCCAGCCCCGACTATGTGAAGCTGTGGTCGCTGGGTTTCGACGCCGCTGTCGCCGATTATTACTGGCTGCGCGCAATTGGAGTCGTCGGTGCGGAAGAGGGCGCGATCGAGGAGCAGGGGGAAGTGCTCGCGGATCTGATCGACCTCGTGACGACGGTCGATCCCTGGGTTAGCCACCCCTTACCGCTTTGCGGCCGTCTGGCTCACCCGCGATCGGGAGATGGTCGAGCGCGGAAATCGACTGCTCGAGCGCGCCATCAGCTACCACCCGCTGGATTGGCGCAACCGCTATCACCTCGGATTCAACTACTTCTACTACCTCGACGAACAACTGCGCGCCGCAGATCTATTGGAAGGGGCCATCGGCCTTGAGGGTGCGCCGGATTATCTGGCTCCGTTGGTGGCCCGATTGAGGAGCAAGCAGGGGGGGTTGCAGGTGGCCGCCGCTTTTCTCGTGCAAATGATCGAGTCGACCGAAGACAGTTACAAGAAATCCGAATATCTGAAGGCGTTGGACGAAATCCAGATCGAGGAGAGGGCGCGATTTCTCGATGATGCTCGTGTGGAATACTGGCGGCGCAATGGCCGCGACATCGAACAGGTCAGCGACCTGCTCGCGGGGCCCAACCCGGTCTTGCGGCGATTGCCGCGCGCTCAGTTGCACCTCGATGGGTTCGAGTGGATCCTCGATCCAGAAAGCGGTCAGATCGTCTCGTCCTACTATCGCATTCGCTATCAGCTGCACGAGTCGCAGGCCGACCGCAGCCGCAAGCAGAGATGGCGCGAGTTGAAAGAAGGTGTGGAAGCGGAGGGTGCGTGAGCGATCTGGCTGAAATCGTTCGGGTCGACGATCTCGTCAAGGACGTGCGCCCGGGTTTCGGGCTGCGCAAGAAGCGCATTCTCGAGGGCATTTCCTTTCGGGTCCGCGAGCGCGAGATCTTCGGCTTCATCGGACCCAATGGCGCGGGCAAGACCACGACCCTGAAGGTTCTGATGGGTTTGATCCGAGCCACGTCTGGTCAGGCCTCGATCCTCGGCCACGATGTCAGCGAGATCACCTTTCGGCGCCAGATCGGGTTTCTCCCCGAGCAGCCGTACTTCTACGACTATCTAACTGGGCGCGAGATTCTCCGCTTCTACGCAAAGCTCTCGGGCGTTTCTCGGGAGAGCCGAGAGCGGCGAGTGGCCGAGCTGCTGGAACTGGTGGGTCTCTCCGCGGCCGGCAACATGCGTTTGCGCGCCTATTCGAAAGGCATGTTGCAGCGCATCGGGGTCGCGCAGGCACTGGTCCACGACCCCCAGGTCGTGTTTCTGGATGAACCCATGAGCGGGCTCGACCCGGTCGGCCGCAAGGATGTGCGGGACATCATCCTGCGCCTGCGTGACGAGGGAAAGACGATCTTCATGAATACCCACATTCTCTCGGATGTGGAGATGGTATGCGATCGGGTGGCCATCATCGTAAGCGGCAGAATCCGCTACGAGGGCGCGATCGATGAGTTTCTCGACGCAGGGGAGCCCGAGGCAGACCTGGTGTTCGCCAACCTGCCGGCGGAAACCGCTGGCCGACTCGAAGAGTCCTTCGACGCGCGGCTGCGCGGGCACGGCGATCGCATCGAGCTTCGGATCGCCGAGAAGGATTCCAGCGCGGTGTTGCGTCTAGCGCTCGATGCGGGTGCCGTTGTGATTTCTGCGACGCCCCATCGCGTGTCACTGGAATCGATCTTCCTTTCCACGGTGAACGAAGCGGATGCCGAGGGAGGCCCCCAGTGATCGGTCGCATCTGGGCCATGGCGATCAATACGGCGCGAGAGGCGATTCGCAACAAGTTGCTCTACACGCTCTTGTTTTTCGCACTGGCAATGATGCTCTTCGGCACCGTCCTGTCGGCGCTTTCGTATGTCGATCGGGAGCGGATGGTGCAGGATTTCGCGTTTGCATCGATTCGATTGTTCTCCGTGGCGATTGCGGTTTTTGTCGGCGTTGGGCTGATCCACAAAGAGGTCGAGCGGAGAACCGTCTACACGATCTTGTCGAAGCCACTCTCGCGGGCGGAGTTCCTGATCGGGAAATACACGGGGCTGGTCCTGATCATCTGGCTTCAGGTTGTGATCATGGCATTCTTCTTTTCAGGAGTGTCGCTGCTGCTGGGTGCGCCGCTCGGTTTCACCCATCTCGCGGCTCTCGCCCTGACCGCGGTCGAACTGGCGCTCATCGTGGCGCTTGCGACGCTGTTTTCGTCGTTTACGACGCCGCTGCTCGCCTCGTTCTTCTCGTGCGGTATCTGGCTTGCCGGACATCTGACACGAGATCTCCGCGACCACGGCGCAAGTTCGGCGAGTGCACTCGTGCGCGATGGGACGGCCTGGATGCACCGCATCCTGCCGGACCTCGAGAGCTTCAACCTCTCCATCGAGGCGGCCCACCAGCTTCCCGTCGCCGCCTCGGACATCTGGTTTCCCGCGCTCTACGGTGCCGGTTACGTGGCAGTCATCCTCGCGTTCGCGGTGATGATCTTCGAGCGGCGGGATTTTCGATAGCGCCGCTCTAGCTCGCATGATTTGTGAAACCCTCTGCTGCGGACGCAGATCGCACCGGATCTTCGCGACCTCCTCCCTCCGACCGCCTCGACGGGCTACAGGTACGCCTTCGGCGACCTCCAGTCCGGGGGCCGCGAACCTCCGGCACGCTCTGCGCCCTCGCGACGAGGGATCATGAATCATGAGGGCTAGACTATCGAGATGAGTGAGCTCAACGCGCTCCCGCCCGCGTTCATCACAATCGCTGCACTCGGGTTTGGGCTCGCGATCGGGTCCTTTCTCAACGTCGTCGTCTATCGGCTTCCCCGAGGTGAATCACTCGTCCGCCCGGGGTCTCGCTGCCCCCGCTGCCGAGTTGCGCTGTCCGCATGGGACAACGTGCCCGTGCTCTCCTACCTCTGGTTGCGCGGGCGTTGCCGTCGCTGCGGGTCGAAGATTTCGCTTCGCTACCCGATCGTCGAACTCTTCACCGGCCTGGTCTTCGCCGCGATCGCATGGCAGCACGGAGCGACGCCGATGACACCCGTCTGGTGCGTCTTCGCGGCCGCGCTGATCGCGGCGTCGGTGATCGACATCGATCACCGGATCATTCCCGACGAGATTTCCGTCGGCGGTCTCGTCGTCGCGCTGGTCGCAGTGCCCGCCGTCACATCGCTCTCGGGCACGCCATTCGTCAGCGCGCTGCTTCGTTCCGGCCTCGGAGCCCTGGTGGGGGGTGGCGTACTCTGGTTCGTCGGGTTCACCCACGCGCGCTTGTCCTGCGCGATGGGTCGCCGTTTCGAACACTGGCCCGGACCGGGCGAAGAGATCCCCAAGCCTTCGAGCCTGGACTATTGGGTCTGGTTTCCCGGGGTGGGCTTTGGAGACGTCAAGCTGCTGGCGATGATCGGTGCGGTGCTCGGGCCGATCGGTGTGGTCGAAACCATCCTGGTCGCGTCGCTGATGGGCCTCGTGCTCGGCGTGGGCTGGGCGTTGGCGACCCGCAAATGGAACGCGCCCTTCGGGTTCGGGCCGGCGATCGCGGCGGGCGCGCTACTGGTGGTGCTGCTGCCCGGCCGGCTCTTCTTTCCCCACTGATCAGCGGGTCGCAGGCGTGGATGGGGCCGGTCGCAGGTGTGGATCCCCGGGGAGGATTCGAACCTCCATTGACAGGTTCAGAGCCTGCTGTCCTGCCATTAGACGACCGGGGAACTGGGTTTTCTATAACTGAGCTGCTCGGGAACCTCAACCGGCGTCGATCAGATCGAGGGCGCGCTCCATCCTCGCGAGCGTGCGAGACTGGCCGAGGACCTCGAGGGTTTCGAAGATGCCAGGTGAAACGCTGCCGCCGGTGACCGCTACACGGACTGGCTGGGCGAGTTTGCCCATCTTCAGATCTCCTTGAGCGGAGAGGACCTCCAGAAACACCGCCTCGATCGCATCTCTCGACCAGCTTTCGAGCTTCGCGAAGCCGTCGCGCAGCGCGCGCAGCGCGGGCTCGATGGCCGGCTTCAAGTGTTTCTTGACGGCCTTCGGATCGAAATCGACCTCGTCGACGACGAACCAGCGCGAGAGGCGGGCCATCTCCGACAGGGTCTTGCCGCGTTCGCGCTGTAGCTCCGCGAGTTCGCCGAGTTCGGCGGTGACGCGCACTTCGCAGCCGATCTCGTTTCCGAGGAAGGGTGCGAGCTTTTCGGCCAGCTCCGACGCGGGCAGCTCCTTCAGGTAGTGCTGGTTGAGCCACAGCAGCTTGTCCCCGTCCGCCTGTGCGGCGGAGCGGTTCACGGCGTCGAGGTCGAAGAGCGTGCAGATTTCGTCGGAGTTGAAGACCTCCTGGTCGCCGTGCGACCAACCGATTCGGATCAGCCAGTTTCGCAGCGCAGGGGCCAGGTAGCCTTCCTCGCGAAAGTTCTGGACGGAGACGGGATCCCGTCGCTTGCTGAGCTTCTTGCCGCCCGCACCGACGATCAGCGGAACGTGGGCGAACTCCGGGGGGTCCGCGTCCAGCGCGCGGTAGAGCGCGATCTGGAGTGGCGTGTTGGGGTGATGGTCGGCGCCGCGGATGACGTGGGTGATCCCCATTGCGAGATCGTCTACCACCACGGCGAGGTGATAGAGCGGCTGTCCGTCACTGCGCTGGATGATCCGATCACCGATTTCTGAGGCGTCCTGACCGCTCTGGCCGAAGACCCCGTCGTCCCAGCCGAGAAAGCCGCTCTCGGGCAGCCGTAGGCGAACCGTGTGCGGTCCCAGATCGGCCCCGAGATCGAGATCTCGACAGCGCCCGTCGTAGGTCCACTTCTGGCCGGCCGCGATGGTCGCCTGGCGGCGCTCCTCGAGCTGCTCGGCGGTGCACGCGCAGCGGTAGGCGCGCCCATTCGCGAGCATGCGCTCGACGGCGGCCCGGTGGCGGTCCGCGAACGCGCTTTGGCGCAGCGGGCCCTCGTCCCAGTCGATCCCGAGCCATTCGAGCCCCTCGATGACCCCGCGCTCGGATTCGGCGGTCGATCGCTCGCGGTCGGTATCCTCGATCCGGAGCACGAGTTTCCCCCCGTAGCGGCGGGCGAATGCCCAGTTGAACAGGGCGGTTCTCGCGGATCCCACGTGGAGGAAGCCCGTGGGGCTCGGTGCAAATCGGGTGCGGATCTCAGACATGGCGGCCCAGCATACCCAAAGCCGGGCGGTTGCCTCTGAGGGTGTGCTTTGCTATTTGACGACGCCACCCAAGCTACTGTTTTTGCTCACTTTCCATACTGCGAGTGCGGGGTAGGACTCGCGGATCGGTGCGGGTCTCGAGCGGTGCAAAGCATGAAAATCCCGGTCGATCGACTGAACGACGCGCCCACTTCGTTTTCTTTCGAAGGCGATGCGAACTGGTGGCGCTCGGCGCTCGCGACCGACTCCGGCTTGCCGGGTGAAATCGCAGAACCCGTCCAGTTCCGCTGTCGGGCCCAGTGGATCGGGGAGGATGTCCAGCTCGAGGGCGGTGTCGACGGTGTCGTGGAACTCGAATGCGGTCGCTGCCTCGCGCGCTATCGTCACCGGTTCAGCGAGGAGTTCCGGTTCGTGCTCGAACCGGCGAGAAACCGGGTGCCCGCGGATCCGGAAGGAGCCGAGGCGTTGGCTCGCGATGGTCTGTACCTGGGCGATGAATTGGAGACTGGCTGGTTTCGGGGCAGCGAGATCCACCTGGGGTCGATGTTCACGGAGCTCGTATCGCTGGCGCTTCCCGTGAAGGCACTGTGTCGAGAAGATTGTCCGGGCCTGTGTGCCCGGTGTGGAGCGAATCTCGCCGTCGCGAGTTGCGGCTGCGAGGAAATGAAATCGGATTCTCCGTTCGCAGTACTCGAGGGAATCCGTGACGATCTGGTTCGAGGAGGCAACTGATGGCTGTTCCCAAGCGGCGTACATCCAAATCCAAGCGCAACAAGCGGCGCTCGCACGACGCGATCGGGGTTCCCGCTCGGAGTACCTGTCCGCAGTGTCGGGAGCCGAAGCCACCGCATCGCGTGTGCTCGAACTGCGGCACCTACCGCGGCCGCGAAATCATCCGGACCGAAGAGGAGTAGATCGGCCCGTGCTCGCACTACTCTTTCCCGGTCAGGGATCTCAGGAAATCGGAATGGGACGAGAGGCCTATCAAGCCTCGTCGGCCGCCCGAGAAACCTTTGATGCCGCCGACGCCGCGTTGGGCTTCGCACTCTCGAAGATCTGCTTCGAGGGGCCCGACGAAGAGTTGTTGCGGACCGAAGTTCAGCAGCCCGCGATTCTCACCACCGGCATCGCACTCTTGCGCGCATTTCGGGAGCACAAGGCGATCGCTCCCGACTTCGTTGCGGGTCATAGCCTCGGCGAATACACGGCGCTCGTTGCGAGCGGTGCGCTCGATTTCGAGGAGGCCGTCCGGTTGGTCCACGCGCGGGGAAGATTCATGCAGGAGGCGGTTGCTGAGGGGCGCGGCGCGATGGCGGCGGTCCTCGGCCTGGCTCCGGACGAAGTCGCGCGCGTTTGCGAAGCGGTGCGCGAGGCGACGGGCGGAGTGGTCACCCCCGCCAACTACAACTCGCCACAGCAGACCGTGATCGCGGGCGATGCAGCGGCCGTCGAGGCGGCCTGCTCTCGCTTGCGCGAAGAGGGTGCGAAACGAACGATTCCGTTGGCCGTTTCCGCGCCTTTTCACTGCCCTTTGATGGCGCCCGCAGCGGAGAAGCTCGCGACGGAGTTGGGTCGCGTTCGGTTCTCCGCAGCCTCGCCGCCGGTCGTGACGAACGTCGAAGCGGAGCCCAATGACGATCCCGGGCGGATGGCGGCGCTGCTGGAGGCGCAGGTAACGGCCCCCGTGCGCTTTGTGGAAACGATCGAGCGGTTGATGGCGCTGGGCGTGACGCACGTGCTCGAAGTGGGTGCGGGGCGGGTACTAAGTGGCCTGGTAGCGCGGATCTCGCGTGGACTGGAGCGTGGCTGGCTGTCGTCACCCGACGATTTTGCCGGTGCTGAGCGCTTCGCCCTCGCCTCTGGCGCGGAGCCAAGCTAAACCGTTCATTCCGGAGGTGGAAAAATGGGTCTGGAAGACCGCGTTTCGGCGATCATCGTCGAACAGCTCGGTGTGACGAAAGAAGAGCTCGCACCGGGAGCCAGTTTTATCGACGATCTCGGCGCTGATTCGCTCGATATCGTCGAGCTCGTGATGGCAATGGAAGAAGAGTTCGACATCGAGATTCCCGATGACGATGCGGAGAAGATCCAGACCATCGGCGATGTGATCAGCTACGTGAAGGAAAAGTACGAGGCCTGACGCGATGCCCCGCCCCCCCACCGGTCGACGGGTCGTCATCACGGGTCTTGGTTGCGTGAGCCCGCTCGGCGCAACTGCGGACGAAACCTGGAGCGCCGCGATCGCGGGCCGGTCCGGTGTCAGCGCCAATCGACGATTCGATACTACCGAATTTTCGGTCGAGTTCGCCGCCCAGGCACCGGACGAATTCGAGTTTCGGCGATCTGGCTGCCAAAGAGGTGCGACGCCTCGACCGGTTCACGCTGCTCGCCCTGGCGGCCGCGCGCGAGGCGATGCAGGACGCGGGCCTCGATCTCGACGACGCGGAGAGCGAGCGCAGCGGCGTGGCGATCGGCTCGGGGATCGGCGGACTCCAGACCCTCTCCAACTCCTTCATGCGCTGAAGACATCCGGCCCCCGTCGGGTCTCTCCGTTTACGATTCCGATGTCGATCTGCAACATGGCGAGCGGTTACGTGGCGATCCAGCACGGCTTGCGTGGTCCGAATCTCTGTCAGACGGCAGCTTGCGCTTCGGGTGGCCATTCCATCGGTGAGTCCGCGCGCGCCATCGAGCGAGGTGACGCGGACGTGATGTTCGCGGGCGGGTCCGAGGCGCCGATCACGGAACTCGCCGTCGCGGCTTTTGCGAACATGAAGGCACTTTCGACGCGCAACGAAAGCCCCGCCGCCGCGAGTCGCCCATTCGACACCGATCGCGATGGCTTCGTGATCGGCGAGGGCGCCGCGGTTCTGGTCCTCGAAGATCTGGAGAGGGCCCGCGCGCGCGGTGCAAACATCCTGGCTCACGTTCTCGGGTACGGGATGACGGCCGACGCGGCTTCGGTCGCGCAGCCGACCGAGAACGGCGAAGGTGCTCAGCGGTGTATGAGCGACGCGATTGCGGACGCGGGCCTGAATCCGAGCGATGTCGATTATTTGAACGCCCATGCAACCAGCACGCCGCAGGGCGACCCCTCCGAGGTGCGTGCGATTCGTGCGGTGTTTGGCGAGCACACCCAACGGCTGCCGGTGTCGGCGACGAAGTCGATGACCGGGCACCTGCTCGGTGCGGCCGGGGCCGTCGAGGCGTTGCTTTGCGTGAGGGCGCTGCAGACCGGGGTCCTGCCGCCGACCATCAACCTGGACAAGCCGGACCCCGAATGCGAACTCGATCACGTAGCCAACAAGGCTCGCGAGACGCGCATCGGAGTTGCGATTTCGAACTCTTTCGGCTTCGGTGGAACCAACGCGACGCTGGTCCTCGGACGAGCGGAATAACGACGCACGATCACCGCGCCCGGCGCAGGAGTCGCCGACCCAGCGTGAGCGCTGAGGGGGCGAAGGTTCTCAAAGATTGGCAAACTGGCACTGTCGGGGACGCGGCCTGCCACCTCCGAGCGATCGGGATGACGGATCCGGAAAGCGGATGTTGAAGCGGGAGGCGAAGTGATGAGCAAATTGATTGCGCTGGCTAGCGACCACCGCGGTGCCAACCTGAAGGCCGAGTTGAGCAAGCGACTCGAGGCCGATGGCCATACGATTCGCGATTACGGTACCCATGGCCCGGACGCCGTCGACTATCCGGTGTTCGCGGCGCCTGCTGCGCGCGCGGTTTCGAGCGGAGATGTCGAGCGCGGGATCGTAATCTGCGGCAGCGGTTTGGGGGTGATGTACACCGCGAACCGATTTCCCCGGGTGCGCGCGGCGCTGGTTCACGACGTGGATACGGCAAAGCTCGCACGCCGGCACAACGACGCCAATGTTCTAGCGCTTTCGGCGGACGCTCTCGATTCAGCCGCGGCCTGGACGATCGTAGAAGCGTGGTTGGAAGAGCCCTTTGACGGGGGCCGCCACGCAAGGAGGATTGAGTTGATTGATTCACTGACGGAACCCAAGGCCGGCGCCGATTTCAGCAACCCCGCTTCGCCGGGAATGAACCAGAGTCTCGCCGAGGCAGATCCGGAGATCGCGAAGTTCATCGAGCTGGAAGCCCGTCGGCAGGCGCTGTCGCTGGAACTCATTGCGTCGGAGAATTTCGTTTCGGATCCGGTCCTCGAAGCGGCTGGTACGGTGTTGACGAACAAATACGCCGAGGGCTACCCGGGCCGCCGCTACTACGGTGGCTGCGAACAGGTCGATGAGGTCGAGAGCCTCGCGATTTCGCGCGCGAAGGAACTCTTTGGCGTCGACCACGCCAACGTGCAGCCGCACTCGGGATCCCAGGCCAACGAGGCCGCCTACCGCGCGCTGCTCGATCTCGGGGATACCGTGCTCGCGATGAATCTCGATCACGGTGGCCACCTCACCCACGGCAGCCCGGTCAACTTTTCGGGACAGCTCTACAAGATCGTTCCCTACGGTGTTCGTAAGGATGATGAGCGCATCGATTACGACGAAGTGCGTCGGCTCGCGAAGGAGAACCAACCCAAACTCATCCAATGCGGTGCGACCGCGTATTCGCGCACGATCGATTTCGCTGCGTTTCGATCGATCGCCGATGAAGTCGGTGCGATCCTGTTTGCAGACATCGCGCACATCGCGGGACTCGTTGCGACCGGGTTGCATCCGAGCCCGGCTGGTCACGCCCATGTATTTACGACGACCACGCACAAGACGCTGCGCGGCCCTCGCGGAGGTTTGATCCTCTGTGACGCCGAGTATGAGAAGAGGATCAACAGTGCGGTCTTCCCTGGTGGTCAGGGCGGCCCCCTGATGCACGTGATCGCCGCCAAGGCGGTCGCGTTCAGGGAGGCCCTGCAACCTTCATTCAAGAACTACTGCGAGCAGATCATCAAGAATGCGCGCACTCTCGCGGAGTCGATCGCAAATCAGGGTTTCAAGATCGTTGCGGGTGGAACGGACAATCACCTCTTCCTCTTGTCGCTGGTTGGGCGAGACACCACTGGGAAGGCGGCGCAGATTGCGCTCGAGCGGGCCGGCATTACGGCCAACAAGAACATGGTTCCGTTCGATCCCCGCAAGCCGATGGTGACTTCGGGAGTCCGCATTGGAACGCCCGCGGTTACCACCCGCGGAATGTGCGAGGCGGAGATGGCGGAGATCGGGAACCTGATCGTTCGATCCCTCGAGCGGCCTGGAGATGTCGATGCGCTCGACGCGGTGCGCGTCGATGTCGAGGCGCTGTGTCGACGGTTTCCGTTGTACCCGGGTCGCTGGAACGACTCCGCCTGAGCCGTGCGCTGTCCGTATTGTTTCGATTCAACAAACCGGGTGATCGACTCGCGCCTGGGTCGAGACGGTAACGAGATCCGCCGCCGTCGCGAGTGCCTCGAGTGCGAACGCCGATTCACAACGCGTGAGCGCGTCGAAGAAGTCTTCCCGAAGATCGTCAAGCGCGACGAGAGACGCGAGGATTACCAGCGCCAGAAGCTGCTGGCGGCCGTGCAGAAAGCCTGCGAAAAGCGACCGGTCAGCGCAGAGGCGCTCGACCGACTCGTCGATCGCGTCGAGCGACACGTGCAGGAACTCGGTGAAAAAGAAGTGACGAGCGGACTGATCGGTCAGCGAATGATGGCAGAACTCGTCGGTCTCGATCATCTTGCGGCGGCGCGCTACGCGTCGGTCTTCCTCGATTTCCAGGGCGCCGAAGACTACATGCGATTTTTCGAGTCGATCGAGCACCCGAAATGAAACCCGAAGCGGCGATGAAGATCGCCCTGGGCGCGGCGCGGCGGGCAACCGGGCGTACGTATCCGAACCCTCCGGTCGGCGCCGCGGTCTTTCGCGGCAATCAAGTGTTGGGTCGCGGAGCCACGCGACCGGTCGGCGGGCCCCACGCCGAGATCGTTGCGTTCGAAAACGCGAAGCGCCGCTTTGGGGTGAGGAGTCTGCGCGGTGCTTCGCTCGCGGTTACGCTCGAGCCCTGCTGCCGGACGGGGCGTACGGGTCCCTGCACGGACGCGATTATCGAGGTGGGCATCCGCCACGTTTTCGTCGGACATCGCGATCCGCATCCGGATGTATCGGGGGCGGGCATCCGTCGCTTGCGGCGCGCGGGAGTCGAGGTTCGGCTCGGCGTTCTCGAGGAAGCCTGCCGCAAACAGCACCGCGGCTTTTTGACTGTGTGTGCACTCGGGCGACCCTTTGTGATGCTCAAACTGGCCAGTTCGCTCGATGGCCAGATCGCGATCGGCAGCGGCGAGTCGCGCTGGATCACCGGTCCCGACGCGAGAGCGAAGGGGCATCTCCTGCGCTCCCGAGTGGATGCGATCGTCGTCGGATCGGGGACGGCCCTCGCGGATGACCCGGAACTCACCGCACGTCGCGGTGGGCGCGTCCTTCACCGGCCAATTCGGGTTCTGGTCGATTCCAGGCTGCGCGTATCGCCGGACGCGAAGCTCTATCGCGAGGGCGCCGATCGAACCTGGGTGCTGTGCGGTTCGAAGGCCGGGGCGCGTCGTCGCAGGGTTCTGGAGGACCTCGGCGCGCGGCTGCTCGAAGTGCCGACGCGCGCGGGGAAGTTGGATCTGAAGCGCGCCGTGGCGAGGCTGGCCCGCGAGGGGCTCACGGAGATGCTCGTAGAGGGCGGCGGAAATCTCGCGGCCGCGCTGCTGCGGGCTCGCCTGGTCGACGAACTCCATTGGTTCGTCGCACCCCGATTGCTGGGGGGCGATGGGCGCCCCTCGGTCGGGGATCTGGGCCTGCGGTCACTCGTCGAATCCCCGCTGCTCGATGGACGCATGGGCCGCGTGGGCGACGACCTGTACATTCGAGGTCCTGTCGATTACCCGGCGAGCCGCGGCGGACGTGCGCGGAGCCGAGGAGCAAGCCGGTGAATCAGTACGAGAGTTCAGAAGATGCCAGCGGCCTGCGCTTCGCGGTCGTGGTCTCGCGTTTCAATGAGATGATTTCAGTGAAGCTGCTCGACGGGTGTTCGGCCGAGCTGATCCGCTGCGGCGCGCGTGAGGAAGACATCGACGTAGCGTGGGTGCCCGGCGCATTCGAGATTCCAATCGCTGCCCGCGCGTTGGCGTTGAGCGGCCGCTACGACGCCCTGGTGACACTGGGATCGGTGATCCGCGGTGGGACGCCCCATTTCGACTACGTGTGCCGGGGTGTCACCGACGGGTTGCGGGATGTCATGCGGGAGACCTCGATGCCCGTCGCTTTTGGCGTGCTGACCACGGATGATGTCGCCCAGGCGCTCGCGAGGGCCGGCGGCGAACACAGCAACAAGGGTGAAGAAGCCGCGCGAGCTGCGATCGAGATGGCCCGATTGATGGCCCATCTCGGCATGCCACCTGGGGCGGGCACGTGAGCCGATCCGATCGCGCGCCGCGCCAACGCTCCCGCCAGGCCGCGCTGCAAACCCTCTATGCGCGCGATTTCGCCGACCCGCAGCAGGCCGGTGGCGAGATCTCGATCGAGGAACTCTTCGAGCGGGTCGCGCAAAATTTCGATCTCCCGGCGGGTGCTCGCGATTTTGCGTTGAAGCTCGCATCCGGAACGGTTTCTGAACTTTCGGAGATCGATGAGCTACTGGCTGCGAATGCAATCAATTGGAAGATCTCCCGGATGGCGGCGGTCGATCGCAACGTTCTTCGGCTCGGCATCTACGAGCTGACCCGAACCGACACCCCCGTGTCTGTGGTTCTCGACGAAGCGATACAGCTCGCGAAACGCTTTGGTGGTGAGTCCTCCCCGGGCTTCGTGAACGGTGTGCTCGACGCGGTCGCGAAACAGATCCGGGAGCAGGCGAAGCAGGCCTCGGAGCCCGACGCGGAGGGCGGCCGGGAATCGGGTCAGGGGGTCGCTTGATGGCGTCGGTCGTCGTCGAGTTCGAGGACCAGCCGCTCGAGCGGGTTTGCGCCGATCTGGTGGTGGTCGGCTATTCGCCCGACGATCGACCGTTGCGCGGCGCCGCGGGTCGCGCTGACTGGCGGCTTTGCGGTGAACTCTGGCAGCTCGTCACTTCGCAGAAATTGAACGGGGCGCTCGGGCAGGCCGCGTTGCTGTCGGCGGCGGGGCCATTGCGATCCCCTCTGCTGCTGGTCGTCGGCCTCGGGCACCGGGCCGAGCTCGACGTCGATGCGTGGCGTGAACTGGGAAACGAGATTGTCCGGCGCGCGCTCGATCTACAGCTGAATCGCGTCGTTTTGGGGCTCGTATCCGACGCGGCGAACCTCGGGTCCGAGGGCACCTGCGCGCTGTTCGGTGGAGCCGCGGCGGCCGCAGCCGAGCATCGCGCCGGGATCCATCTCGTGATCGCGGGCGAGGGGGTGCTGGTGAGGCTCTCCGAACTGCGATCTCTTGCCGAGGCCGGGTCGCTGACCGGGGTGAGCCTGAAATTGCCCGAAGCGACCCAAAATCCAGCGAAGCGCTCTCCGGCTACTACGGGTGTTTTTACCTACGATCCAGGTCTTCGGTTTAAGTAACTCCTCGGCTCGCCGATTCTTTAGACGGTAAGTCGGAGTATGGGAAGCCGCCGGTCTTTCGGCGCTGCAATCGGGTCGACCCGAATGCCGCGCGATTGGTGGACCTTCTCGTTTCCGGCTCGTGTTGATCGCGCAAATGGCTGCGGAGTCGCCGAATGAGCTTGGTCGGAAGCCTCGAGGATCTGGGTCTCGGGGATATCCTTCAGATCGTCAGCCTGTCTCGGAAGTCGGGCCTGCTGTTGATTCATTCCGAACAGGGCGAGGGCCGGATCGTTTTCTGCGACGGTCTGGTTCGGGCCGCCTACGTAAAGGGTGAGCCGGAAGATCTTCGCTCGCTGCTTGTCGAGGCCGACTTCGTCAGCGCCGAGGAGTTCGATCGCGCAGGGGAACTAGCGATCGCGCGCGGCGTGCCCGTGGCCGAGGTCCTCCCCGAGTCCACCTCGCTGACCGCCGAAAGTCTCGATTCGCTGCGTCGCGAACAAGTCGAGCGAGCGGTGTTCCGCATCTTTTCATGGGTCGTGGGCGAGTTCAGTTTCGAAGTGCGCGACGAGATCGACCCACGCGATTGCGAGATCTTGATCCCGGTGGGAATCAACGCCCAGTACCTGACGATGGAGGCGACGCGCCTCAGCGACGAAGGTGGCCACGACGAAGCAGAAGAAGAGGAGGCCATCGAAGACGCCTCACCCATTTCTGCAGCGGATCAAGAGCCGATCTTTTTCAGTGGCGAAGCGGAGCCCGAAGAATCTTCGGATTTCAGTTCTCCGCTCGGCGCCCCAGAAGAGACCGACCCGACTGAAACGGCCGAGCCCGAAGCTGTATTTGCTGAGCCCGCAGCTGTAGTTGCTGAACCCGAAGTCGCATTGGCGGAGCCCGAAGTCGCACCGGCGGAGCCCGAATCGAGTGGCGACGCCGTGGCAGCCGAGGACGTGTTGGCATTTGCGGCGGCTCGAAGCGAAGCCCCCGAGATGGAGTTCGAGGAGCGCGCGGCCGCTCCCGTCGAGGCGCACCCGCCCGAGGAATCTTCGACTCAGAAGAGTGTTGCGGCCGCGAGCCTGATCTCAATCGACCCAAATCTCAGTACCCTCGAATGGCAGAAGATGCACCTCGCCGACGTCTTCCCGCGAGTGCACATCTTCCAGAACGGTGAGAGCGGGATTACGCGGATTCGTCAGTATCTGCGTCGAGGAGAGATTCCGATCGTTCTCGTGTCGATCGATCTGGCCTCGGAGCGAGTGACGGGCGTCGATAGCCTCGCCGAGTTTCTCAGGCGCCTCAAACTTCTCGCGCCGTCGATGCCCGTGCTGGTTTGGCGATATGAAGAAGCGCGATCAGAGGAATCCATCGATGCCGCCGATGCCATTCTCACTGGACCGGATCCCGCGCTGCTCGCCAATCGAAAGGCGTGGCGGGACCTGAAAGAAGAGGCGGAGAGTTTTCGAACCGAGGTCACCGCATGGCTCAAACAGCCGGTGCAGCAGGCGAGCGATTCGAAACGCGCCGAGCGGTCTTCCACCTCCGCCAAAGCTGACGGGCCGGAGAACCTGCGCAGGCTGCGGGCCCTGAGCGAGCGCATCCGCGATCCCGCCAACCACGGAGAGGTGCTGAAGCTCGTGCTGAAATTCGCCTCGGAGGGCCTTTCGCGGGTCGCCATGTTCATGGTGCGAGACGAGGTTGCAAACGGTATCGCACAGATCGGATTGCCCCGCGGGGGAGGGCCCGAGGACGCCCAATTGCGGGAGATTGAATTGAACGTCTCGGAAGTCGAATGGTTCCGGCAGGTCCTCGAGTCCCGTAGCTCGCTCTGCTCACCCGCAACCGGTGATGGCGATCGGGCGCTCGCGCAACGGATCGGCAATCGGGAGCCAGACCAGGCCTATGTCGCACCGATTGTGAGCGGTGGACGGGTGGTTGCACTCTTGTACGCGGACAACCTGCCCGGAACGGAACCGATCGGAGACACGTCGGTCATCGAAATCGCACTCCACGAGGCCGGACTGGCGCTCGAGCGCGTGCTTCTCCAGCGCGCCCTCGCGCAGATCGGGGACCCCTCCGCGGCCTGAGATCCCGCTTCGCGAGCGGGCTCGATCGAGCGGCGACCGATGCGCGAGAAATCGCCCGAAGTACCGAGACTCCCTCAAGAAAGTCCCTGAATGTCCGATACAGAGATCGGCCAAATTGGCGACGAACAGCTCCAGGAGGGGTCCGTGAAGCGAATTCTGATCGTAGAAGATTCGCCGACGATGCAAGCGTTGCTCAACTCTGCACTCGAGGGTCTCGAGGTGCCGGTGAAGATCACGGAAGCCTCCAGTGGTTTCGAGGCGCTTCGCTGTCTACCGCGCGAGCCCTTCGACCTGATCGTGACCGACATCAACATGCCCGACATCAACGGCCTGGAACTCGTGTCGTTTGCGAAGAGCAACGAGGCCTACCGATCGATTCCTCTGGTCATCGTGTCGACCGAGGGTTCCGAGCGAGATCGCGAAAAAGGCCTCGAACTCGGCGCCGATGTGTATCTCGTCAAGCCCTTCGAGCCCGAGCACCTGCGGGAGGTCGTGGTGGACCTGCTCGCGCGCGGCGAACAGAGCGAGTAGCCGGTCATGGCAACTCGCGACAGCCGATCCCCTTCCGGGCGCAAAGCGGACCAGGAGTTCATATCCGAGGCGGAGGAGATCCTCGAGCGGATGCGAGAGGATTACGCCGACCTCGACGATCAGAGGGCAGCGGGCGGTGAAGTCGATCCCGACCTGGTCAACCGGCTGTTTCGCTCCGCGCACTCCCTCAAGGCACTTGCGGGGATGTTCGGGCTCGAGTCGCTCCAGGATCTCGCCCATCACCTCGAGGATATTCTCGACGGTTTGCGACTCGGCAGGGTGTCGATGGACTCACCGTGTATCGGACTGATCGACGAGGCGATTCACACCTTCGCGAACCTGCTCGAATCCGTTGGAAACGAGGAGGCGCTGGCCGCGTTCAACGAGCCGGTCGAGGACCTCGCGGCTCGCATCGCGTCATCCGCCAAAGAGGCCGCCGACGGTGGCGACGAATTGCAGTCTCTGGAGATCGACGACGCACTGCTGAGGGCGCTGACCGAATACGAGGAGCATCGACTCCGCGAGAACATTCAGCGTGGCCGTCACATCATGCTGGTCGGCTCGACATTCGAAATCATGTCCTTCGACGAGGGGCTTTCTGAACTCTCCGATTCGATTCGCGCGATCGGGGAGGTGCTCTCGACGTTACCCGCTCCCGGCGAAACTCCCGAGTCGCAGATCCGCTTCTCGCTGCTCGTCGCTTCCGATCTGAGTCTCCTGGAGCTCACCGCAGCGCTCGACTTCCCAGACGCTGATGTGCAATCGGTGCGGGAAGGTACTTCCGCGGCCGAGGTGGCTCCGGCGCCCTCGCAGGTCGCCCCCGCGCCACAAGCGCCGGCTGCTCCGGAGCAGGAGTCGTTGCGATCGATCAGCGAGACCGTGCGCGTCGACATTCGCAAACTCGATGAACTCATGAATCTGGTCGGCGAGTTGGTGATTCAGCGTGCGTCGATCGGCGAGATTGCGGCGCGGCTGATCGCGCAGCACCAGAGCGCCCAGGTCGGAGTCGAGTTGGCGAAAATCAACAAATCGCTCGATCGGAAGCTCAAGGGCATTCAATCCGCAGTTTTGGAAGTCCGGATGGTTCCGATGCGACAGGTGTTCGACAAAGTCTCCCGCGTGGTGCGTTCGCTGCGGCGGGACCTGCAGAAGGACGTCAGGCTCGAAGTTTCTGGTGCGGATACCGAGCTCGACAAATTGATCGTCGAAGAGTTGGTCGATCCCTTGATGCACATCGTCCGCAACGCGATCGATCACGGCATCGAGCCCGTCGACGAGCGAATCGCGGCGGGTAAGGATGCCCAGGGTTGCATCAAAATCGACGCATTCCAACGCGGCAACCATGTGGTCATCGCGGTTGGCGACGACGGCAAGGGAATCGATCGGGCTGCTCTATTTGCCAAAGCGGAATCACTCGGCCTGGTCTCTGCGGGCGCCGAGTTGAGCGACCGCGAGGTCCTGAATCTGGTCTTTTTGCCGGGCCTTTCGACCCAGTCAGAAGTCAGCGAGACGAGCGGTCGCGGGGTGGGCATGGACGTGGTGCGGGAGAACGTGATGGCGCTCGGCGGTGCCGTCGAAGTGGAGTCGATTCCGGGCCGGGGCACCACGATCTCGATGACCCTGCCGATTACGCTCGCGATCATTCAATCCCTGATCGTCGTCGTGGGTGAGCATCGATTTGCGATTCCGATCAACGCCGTACACGAAACCCTGCTGATCGATACCAGCGAGATTCAGCGCAGCGAGGGCCGCGAAATCCTGAACCTTCGAGGAGACGCACTCTTGCTGCGAAGTCTGGCGGATGAATTCGAACTCGACGTTTCACGATCTTCGGAGAAGCAATTCGCCGTGATCGTGGGCCTGGGCGAACAGCGAATCGGGTTGCTCGTCGATCGCCTGGACGGCCAGCAGGACACGGTGATCAAGCCGATCCAGGGCCCGGTCAAGAACGTGCGCGGCTTCGCGGGAGCAACGGATTTGGGCGATCAGGATGCGGTGCTGGTCGTCGATATCTCGAGCCTGGTGGATGACGCCCTGAGCAGGAAGGAAAGCGCGTGAGTGAAGTGACTACGCCGAGAGAAGAGGCACGAGATTGGGATGCGCTTGCGCGGGCTGCGGCGGATCGCAGCGGCTCTTCCGAATCGCTCGATGAAGTTCGTCAACTGCTGTCTTTCGAACTCGCAGGAGCCCCCTATGCGGTGCCCGTGGAGCGGGTGAGAGAGATCGTTCGGATGCGCCCCGTCACTCCGGTTCCCCGCATGCCCGATGAGGTTCGGGGCGTGATTTCGCTGCGTGGCGAGATGATTGAATTGATCGATCTCCGTCGACGGCTCTCTCTGGGGTCGGTCGAGACCTCTCGTCGGACTCGGATCATCGTGATCAAGACGAACGATGACGAGGTCGTGGGGCTGCTCGTCGACGGAGTGAGGGAGGTCTTGCGGGTTTCCGAAGAGGCGATTCAACCCGCCACCGGGTCAGATACGGGTGCCGTCAACGATCTCTGCAAATTCAATGATGAATTCGTGTCGATGATCGAATTGGATAGGGTGCTGAGTCTCGATGCCTGACGAAATCGTCACCACTTCCTCGGAAAACGAGGTCACGCTCGGCTGCTTCGAGGTGGGCGGTCGTTTGATCGCGATCGACGTCGCGAACGTCCGCGAAGTCGTTCGGTGGCAGCCCGTGACGCCCCTGCCCAAATCGCCCGCATTGATCGATGGTGTCATCGACCTCCGAGGCACACTGGTGCCCGTCGTGGACCTCGCGCGAGCGCTGGACGAGAGCAAGGTAGAGCCCACGACCGGTACGCGAATCGTGGTGGCCGAGACCGATGGCCTCGTCGTCGGATTGACGGTCGACTCTGCCGTCGAGGTTCTGCAGGTCAGCGCAACCAGCATGGAAGACCCGCCGCCCCTCGCCACCCAAGCGGGCTACGACGCGGCCCGGGCCGTGGTTCGAAGACCTGATTCGGAACCGATCGTGGTTCTGTCGTTGGAATCCCTGATCGAGGCTGTTTATCGCTCGGCACTGACCACCCATGAGGACGCGGCATGAGTCCGGCTCTTCCCAATTCGTCTCAATTCAGGTGGCACATTCTTTCGCTCTACTACGGCATCTCACTGCCGGGACCCATCGTATTGTTTGCATCTCTCTTCTCTCTGCTGGAGCTCTCGAGTGTGGCGTGGGTCTGGCTCTGCTCACTCGCGGGGGCGTGCGCGCTTCTCGCCGCTTTGGTGGCGACGAAGAGGCAGCTCTCCTTCATCGATCCGATTGCGACCTTCTTGGATCACTTCTCCGAAGATCAGGTTGAGGATGAAGGCTGCCGGGCCGGCTTTGCCGCCGCCCTGGACTTGCCGCGAAGTCTGGCGTTGGCCTCCATGGTCAGCTGGATCGCGGTGGGTGGTATTGCGGCCGCCGCGATGGCGCTTCGCTTCAGCTCATTCGGTTTGATGGAAAGCGCGGTTGTGATTACCGCGGGGTTGATTGCGGGCTTCGTGTCTGGGGGCATCTTGTTCTGCGCGGTCAAGCGCGAAGTCGAGGAGGTTCGCGTCGCACTCGCCACGCAGATTTCCGATCCCGACGTGCGCCGCGCGCAACTGAATCCGATTTCGCTCCGGAGCAAGATGATCTACGGCGCAATGAGCATGACGGCCATTCCGATGATGGTCGCGCTGGTGTTCTTCTCTGTGAAGATGGGCGGCAACACCGAAGACGTTGCGCTGCGTTGGCAAAGCGGCGTCCTCGATGCAATGGTGGACCGAATCGACGAGCAGGAACTCAGTGCTGTCGTGACTTCGGTGCTCGGTGACAAGTCAGCCCTTCTAGCACCGCTGGACGTCACGTTACTCGACTTCTCGGCGCCCGATGTAGGCGGGAGTGGGATGCTCGACGCTCAGCTCATCGCGGAAATCAGGACCGAGCGCGAGAGTGGCGTCAAGCACGGTAGCCGTGGGTCTCGGGTTTTCGGGCGATTCTTTTCGTGGCGAACCCTCGAGGGCGGCAGTGTCCTCGTGGTGTCAACGCCCCGCCGTGCGATGGCGTTCGAGTCGAGTCGAGCCTGGCTCGAATACGCGGGTCTGCTCGCTGTCGCGATCGCAATCGGTGGTCTATTGGCGTGGCTGATGTCAAGCGACATCATCCGAGGATTGAGTCAGCTGAATGCCGAAGTTTCGCGAATGGCTTCTGGCGATCTTCGTCGAAGCCACGTGTTCGATTCGGAGGATGAAATTGGAGATCTCTCGAGGTCCTTCGAGTCCATGGCTGAATCGCTTCGCGCGGCTCTAACTCGGATCTTCGGGGCCGCAGATCAACTCGAACATACCGCTACGGATATCGCATCGATTTCAGAGGGAGTGGCTGCGATTACAGCGGACCAGGTTGCTGGGATTCAGCAAGCAGCGGCTTCCACGGATGCGATCAAAACCCAGGTGGGGGAGATTGCGGACTCAGCGGGAGTGCTGAACGGCTCGGTCGAGGAATCTTCCAGTTCGATTCTGGAGCTGGGCGCCGCGGGCGACGACCTGAATGAAACTGCAGGGACACTGTCCGAGAAGGTCGAAGAAGTCTCCGCCTCGATGGAGCAGATCGTTCGAAGTGTCAGTCAGGTCGTGGAAAGCACGCAGTCGCTTTCTCAAGCGTCGTCGGAAACGTCTACATCGATGGAGTTGATGGCCAGCTCCCTGATAGAAGTCGATGAGAGCGCTGAAGAGTCGGCTCGACTGTCCACTTATGTTGTTTCGACAGCCGAGAGTGGGCAGGAAAAAGTCCGACAGACCATCGACGGTATGAATGCGATCCGGCTCGCTACCGAAACTGCTGAGAAGGTGATTCGAAACCTCGGCGGACGAACGAAAGAAATCGGCGCGATCGTCGATGTGATCGATGACGTAGCGGACGAGACGAATCTCCTCGCGCTGAATGCCGCAATCATCGCTGCACAGGCCGGTGAGCATGGACGTGCATTCTCGGTCGTGGCGGACGAGATCAAGGATCTGGCAGATCGCGTGTTGACTTCGACGAAAGAGATTGGAGAGCTGATTCGCGCCGTCCAGGAAGAGGGTGCGAATGCGATCGGAGCGATCGAGAGCGGAACCGAAAGTGTGGCGTCTGGTGTGGATCTTTCTGCGGAGGCGGGCATCTCGCTCGAGGAGATCACGCGCGCTTCACGGGATAGCGGTGAACGCATCCAGGGGATCCTCAAGGCGGTGCGCGCCCAGGCTCGCGCTGCCTCCCACGTGGTCGAGTTGATGGAGAAGGTCCGCGGTGGCGTCGATGAAATTCGCAACGCTGCAACTGAGCAGGAGCGCGGAAACACGATCGTCTATCGCAGCACGACTGCGATGCGTGACGTCGCGCAGCAGGTTCGCATGACGACCGAAGAGCAGTCTCGTGGCTCGGGGCGGATTCGGGAGAGCGTCGAGGGGCAGCGAGAAGCGGTCGAGCAGATCAACGAGGCGCTGCAGGAGCAGGCGGCGGCGTGTCGATCGGCAGTGGAATTCATCGAGGAAATCTTCGCGCAGACTCGGGCAAACGAGGAGTCTGCGCGTCGCATGGATGAGGCCTCGAAGGGATTGTTGAAGCAGTCAGCTGGACTCAGAGAAGATGTTCACCGTTTTCAGCTCTGACGTAGTGAGCGTCGATGAGGGGACCATGATAGCGGTAGTCAGGGATTGCAAAGTTGGAGAGGCGCGATGATCGTTGCTTGCCCCGGATGTAGTGCGCGCTATGAAATCGAACCGGATCGCCTGCGACCCGAGGGTGTCCGGCTGCGCTGTACTCGCTGTGAAGCGGTATTTCGGGTGAGCCCGCCCCCGGCTACGGCCACGGGCGGACCTCCCGCTGTGTCCACTCCGTCAGCTCCGACTCCGGCCACGGGCGGACCTCCCGCTGTGTCCACTCCGTCGACTCCGGCGCCGCAGCCTGAAGCCTCCAAACACCAGGCACCCTCTCTGTCGCCGCCCATGTCTCGCCCGGCACAACCCGTTGCTCCGTCCCCTCCGGTCGATCGGGAGCGGATGATTTTGATCGCAGATCCCGAAGTCGAGCAGGGCAAGTCGACGGCCAGCGCTCTGGCCCAGTGGGGGCTTCAGCCGACGCTGGTTCACGACGGAGTCGAGGCCATCCTGGCGATCCAGAGGTTGTTACCGCGAGCCATCGTGATCGATGCGGCTCTGCCGAAAATGTTCGGCTTTCAGATCTGTGAGATCGTGAAGCGAAACGAAAGCCTGCGCGACATACACGTGGTGCTCGTGGGTGCGATTCACGATCGAACCCGTTACCGACGCCCGCCCGAAGAGATCTACGGGGCCGATGCGTACATCGAGCGCCAGGAACTTCCCGATTCACTTCGACCCATCCTCCAGGGATTCGGAATTCTTTCGTCGGCCCCTGAACCGCCGCCGGTTTCAGCGACCGCGGCCACACCGTCGACTCCGCCTGTCGTCGCACCCACCCCGGTCACGGCGCCCCCGCCGGCAATGGAGCCCGCTCCGTCGGCACCGGCACCCACCCCGGCACCAGTACCTCCGCCGGCAATGGCACCCGTCGTGGAGGCAATACCCGAGCCCGAGATTCCCGCTGTACCCGAAATTGTCGAATCGGTCGGTTCGGTCGAGCCCCCGGTGGCAATGCCGACTCCGGATAGTGTCGCTCCTCCCGAGCCGGCATCAGGCAACCCTGAAATCGACGAACAAATCGAGCAGGCAGAGCGCTTGGCGCGAATCGTGGTGTCGGACATCGTTCTCTACAGCAAGGACAAGTTCGAGGCCGCTGTCGAGGCGGGCAACGTTCTCGAGGCCATGCAGCCTGAGATCGCGGAGGGTCGTTCGCTCTTCACGGCTCGGATTGATCCATCGGTACAGGAAATTCGGGATTTTCTGCAGGAAGAGTTGCTTCGGGTAGCGGCAGCGCGAGGCAAGCCATGAGTCTGGAATTCGACGAGAGAGACCGCGAAAGCATCGCCCAGGACATTCGAGATGGTGATGAAGAAGTTCGCCGTCTGGCGGTCGAGCGCGTCGATGCGCTTCCCGCAGAGGAAGCGATTCGCCATCTGATCAAATGCCTCGGTGATTCGAGTTGGCGGGTCCGGAAGACTTCGATCGAGCGCCTCGTCGCACGCAGTGAAACGGATGATGTGGCGAATGCACTCGTTTGTGCACTCGGCGATGGTGAGAATCCCGGACGGCGGAACGCTGCAGTGGATGCTCTCATACACTCCGGGGCGAAAGCGATCCCGGCTCTCCTCGCGGAACGTTCTAGTAGCGATGTCGATGTGCGAAAGCTCGTGGTCGATGCCCTTGCGGGCATCGCGGATTCGCGCGCCAGCGAACCGCTCCAGGAGATGCTCGAGGATTCCGATCCCAATGTTCGCGCGTCGGCGGCAGACGCGCTCGGCGCGATCGGTGGGAATGGCGTTCCGGAGGCATTGATTTCCAAAGCGGCCGCCAGCGACGAGGATCAGCTGGTGCGGTTCTCCGCGATCCACGCATTGAATGTGTTGGAGTTTCCGGTTCGCGCGAGTGATCTCGGATCCGTGCTGAACGATCCGATCCTCGGCCACGCAGGCTTATCACTGCTCGGCCGCGCCGACGGCGATGAAGGTGGAATTTCCATACTCCTCAAAGCGCTCGGTTCCGGATCCCGCTCCACTCGCGAGGCTTCGATATGCTCGCTGCTGAGGGTCGTCGGGCAGGCCGGCCCCGAACAGAATGATTCGCTGATTGCGCGAATTCGAGCTGCCGCAATGGCGAGCGACCTCGTGGTTGCAAGCGCTGTCGAGCGGATGCCCGAAGCGGATCTTCCGATGAAATTGATCCTGATTCAATTTCTCGGGATCGTGGCGACACCCAGCGCGGTCATTCCCATCCTCCTGGCTGGGCATGACGAAGCGCTCTCTGAAGCGTCGCTCTCGACCCTCGAGTCCCTGGGCGACATTGCCGAAAAAATCATCGACGCAGAGTGGTCGAATCTGGACGCCGAATCCAGGCGAGACGCCTGCTTGCTATTCGGTGAAACCGGTGGAGAGGAAAGTGCCGCGCGCCTGCTCTCGTCGCTCGACGATCCGTCGAGCGAAACCCGGTCCGCTGCCGCTCGCTCGATCGGCCATCGCGGCCTCGCCTCAGGGCTAGCGCCACTCGTCGTGCGACTTGCCGCCGCAGCGGCTGAGGATGACTTCGAAGGAGAAGAAGAACTCGCGGCGATTACCGATGGCTTGATTGCGCTCGCAGCGCCCGGGCCCAAGACGGGAGCCGCGGTGACCGCAAGAGCGATCGAACTCTTGACGGCTTGCCTCGATGGGGCTGCAGAGAGTGTTCGCCTCGCAGTCGCCACGGTCATCGGTCGCATCGGTCGCTCTGAGGATTCGCAAATCGTCAGCTTTCTGATGAAGGATGCCAGCTCGTCCGTCCGACGGGCGTCGGTCGAGGCGCTCGCTCGGCTCGAGCCCGGAACCGCGGCCGAGCCGCTTCGACTCGCTCTCGCAGACGAATCGCCGATGGTGCGAATCGTGGCGGCGCGTGCGCTGGGCGCATCCGAGAACATCGAAGTCGTCGATGACTTGAGACGGCTCGCGGATGACGAGGACTCGGGAGTTCGCGCTGCTGCGGTCCGGTCCGTCGCTTTCCGCTTCAGCCAATCGAGCACCGACCGGAGTCGGAGCGAGATGCTGCAGGTGATCGATGCCGCTCTGGCCGACGAACCGCCGGTCGCTCTCTCCGCGCTCGAAGCACTCTGCGAGGTGGGCGGAGCCGCAGCGGAGCGCGCGGTAGGGATTCTGGAGCGACCGGAACCCGAACTGGTTCGCGCGGCGATTCGCTGCGTCGGCCTCCACTCGGATTCGGATGGTCTGGAGGCGCTCTTCCCGCTGATCGGGCATCCCGACTGGTCGGTCCGCGCAGAGGCGATCCAGACCGTTTCCGATCGCCGGTTGATTCAAGCCGTGCCCTCGATTCTTCGCCGCCTGGATCTGGAGCAAGATGACTTCGTTCGTGACGTGACGCTCTCGGCCCTCAAGCGTCTCGAAGGCGAGGTCGGATGAAATCGCCGCTCACAAACGACGGCATGACGCTCACGGACACCGAATTTCGGATGTTCGCCGATCTCATTCGCGAACACGCCGGGCTCGATTTCAACGAGTCTTCTCGCTTTCTGCTCGAGCGGCGCCTGGCCCGGAGAATTCGCGAGTTGGAACTCGGGAGTGTCGCCGCCTACCACTATCACGTTCGCAACGGCAGTAGCGCATCCGACGAACTTCCGAATCTGATCGACGAGTTGACGACCAACGAAACCTATTTCTTTCGCGAGTACAGCCAGCTCCGCGCGTTGATCGATGAGATCATCGAGGAACTCCAGCTCGATCGAGAGAAGAGGGGTGGCCGGCCCATCAACATCTGGTCGGCTGGATGCTCGAGTGGTGAAGAGCCCTACAGCGTAGCGATGCTCGCTCGTGAGGCCGGCCTCGAGCCCGGTTCCGACGTTCACGTATATGCGTCCGACATCTCTCGCAGAATGCTGCGCAAGGCGCGCAAGGGGATTTATCGCGAAGCGTCGTTTCGGGGGACCGATCCGCACCTGCGCGACAAATATTTCATCGAAAAGGATCGACTCTGGCAGATTTCCGATGATCTCAAGCGAGACGTCGACTTCATTCATCTGAATCTGCTGGACAACTCGAAGATTGCGCTTCTCAGGACCATGGATGTGATCCTCTGCCGAAACGTAATCATCTATTTCAACATCGACACCAAATGTCAGGTCATTCGGACTTTTTACGAGAAGCTTCGCCCGGGCGGGCACCTCTTGCTCGGTCACTCGGAGTCCCTGATCAATCTGTCGACATCATTCGAGTTGCGTCACCTGCGGCGTGACCTGGTCTATCGCCGTCCATTGCCTGGAATGGCGGCTGAGGATCCGTGGAACGTTGCCGCGGCTGCGGCGATCTCCCGCAGCGATCACGACGGGATTGACGAATGAAAGAGCGCTCATTGATTCGAGTACTGGTGATCGACGACTCCGCATTCAGTCGACAGGCGATCACGCGTATGCTCGACGCCTCACCGCTGGTCGAGGTCGTCGGCGTCGCGCGTGATGGTGAAGAGGCCTTGCGGAAGACCTTCGAGCTACAGCCGGATCTGATCACCGTGGATCTCGAGATGCCGCGCATGGACGGATTCACCTTCCTTCGGGTCGTGATGAGCAAGCGTCCGACGCCTGTGATCGTCGTCAGCGGTCGGACCGGAGAGGAAGACGTGTTCCGGGCCCTTGAGCTTGGCGCGGTCGACTTCGTCTGCAAGCCGAGTCCTCGCGCGACGCCGGAGCTCAACAACATCGAACACGAGCTGGTTCGAAAGGTGCACGCGATTCGCGATCTGAGGATCGAAAAGGTCCAAACGCGAATTGGCCCGGCGCCCGCGGTGATCCAGGAGGAAAGCGCCTTTTCGTCCTTGACATCGAAGGTCGTGGCCATTGGGTCTTCGACGGGAGGGCCCGCTTCACTGATGCAGATTTTCAGCGCGTTCGCAGATACGCCTCAATGTTCATTCGTGGTCGCCCAGCACATGCCCGCGGGGTTCACGCGCGGTTTCGCGGAGCGCATCGATCGCCTGACTCGGCTGCGCGCGCTCGAGGCTGAAGGCGGAGAGACCTTGCTGCCTGGGACAGTGCTGATTGCACCTGGTGGCAAACACCTGGAACTCGAGAGCATTGGCGGGCATGTCGTGACTAGATTGGTCTCCGCCGATGGGCGGGACAAGTACACGCCGTCGGTGGATCGTCTGTTCGAGAGTGCAGCGAAACACGTCGGAGCGGATTTGCTTGCAGTAGTGCTCACTGGAATGGGTGACGACGGGAGAGAGGGTGTTCGTTCGGTGCATCTGGGTGGTGGCAGTGTCATCGCAGAGTCGGAAAGCACAGCGGTCATCTTCGGAATGCCTCAGCAGGCCATTCGGACCGGCCTCGTTGATCATGTTCTTCCGTTGGAAGAGATTGCTGCAGCGATTCAGATCGGATACCGAGCTTCGTCGAGACGGGGACAGGACCATGAGGGAACGTCATGAGTGGTGATCGCAAGGATCCCTTCAGCCGCGGAGAAGAGTTCTTGCAACTTTTTTCTCGGGGAGCTGAGTTCACCAAGGAGCTTCTCGTCGAGAACGAGCGGTTGCGCGCGAACCTGGCAGGCATCGAGCAGGAGCAGACCGACGCGTCGAAGACGCCCGAAGAGTGGGACAAGTATCGCGAAGAACTGCAATCGCGATTGCAGGATCTGGAGGAGGAGTGCGAGAGCGTTCGAATGCGTCTGCAGCAGGTTGAAGAGGAGAATCAGCAATTTGCGGCTCGCTACCTCGAGGTTGAAGAAGAAAACAACAACCTCGCGAACCTATATGTAGCTAGCTACCAGCTTCATTCGACGCTCGACCTCGACGAGGTATTGAAGGTCATTGTGGAGATCGTCATCAATCTGGTCGGTGCAGAGACCTTCGCCGTGTACCTGCTGGATGGTGATTCGGGAGAACTCGATGTGGCGGTTTCGGAAGGGGCAGAGCCTTCCGAATTTCCGAGTTGCTCGAAACCCGGTGGCATCATGGCGAAGTCGTTGGGGACCGCAGAGCCTCTGTGTGGAGATCCCACGCAGCCGTCCAATCTCGAGGATCCGATCGTTTGCATCCCCCTGATCATCCAGGACCGGCCGATCGGCCTGATTGGGATCTTCGCCCTGCTTCAGCAGAAAGACGGTTTCTCGGCGCTCGATCACGAGTTGTTCTCGGTGATGGGTGGACACGCGTCAACCGCTCTATTCGCGGCGCGTCTCTACTCGCAGTCGGAGCGGAAACTGAACACGATCCAGGGATTCATCGATCTTTTGACGAAGTGACAAGTAGCCCGCGTGATTGACGCGGAGATGGAGTTGAGCATGGACCGGAAAAGAATCCTGATAGTCGAAGACAGCCCGACGATGAGGCAGTTGCTGGTGTTCGCGCTTCGTCGCATGAAAGATGTCGACATCGTCGAAGCCCAGGACGGAATGGACGGGCTTCGCAAGGTGTCGAGCGATCATTTCGATCTGGCTCTGATCGACATCAACATGCCGGTAATGGATGGTCTCAAGCTGATCAGCCTGATTCGGGGTGAAGAGAGCCTTCGCAGCATTCCGATCGTGGTGATCACCACCGAGGGCGCGAAGGAAGATCGCGAACGGGCGCTCTCCCTGGGGGCGAACGAATATCTCACGAAACCCATTCAAGCGAACCATGTGCTGACGGTCGTGAAGGGCCTTTTGAAGGGCGAGACGCCCGCGTGAGGTGTGGCGATCTGGCAGCGCATCGAGGGAGCCGGCTCTCGATTGCATAGACGGCCCTAGCAACAACTCCTCAGATTCCAACACCGAATTCCCTCAATTCCAGCATCCTCCCGATGGACTGTTCTCGGCTTCTCCCAATTCTTTGCCGCGGGTGGCTGTGGTATACCTGCGCGGTGAATCGAAAATCCGCAATCGATGGGTTCTGGCTGGTGGCGTTGGCGATCATTCAGCTCGCCGGTTCCGGTTGCGGCTACAAGCTCGTCAATTACGACGAGCCGATCGAGAACCTGGGCTCGGTAGCGATTCAGACCTTCAAGAACAATTCCTACGAGCCCGGTGTCGAGTTCGTCGTGGCGGACGCCCTGCGCCGGGAGTTCCTGCGACGCGGCGCGGTGAAGTTGGTCGACGATGCGATCGATGCCGATCTGGTCGTGTCGGGTGTGGTTGAGCCACTCGTCACGAGAACCCGGAGTTTCTCATCCATTGCACTCGCGCTCGAGTGGGAAGTTACGCTTCGGTTGGCCGTCGATGCGGAGTGGTCCGACGGTACCCGGACGCGCCTCGATGGAGATGGGACGCGGGCGACGGAGCGTTACCTGGCGAGCGCCGATATCGAGGCAACCCGAAAGAATCGTGACGAAGCGATTCGGACGCTGGCGTCGGGCCTCGCTTCGCACGTCCACGACATGCTCTACGAGCTCTACCTGCCATGACCCTCGACGCTCTCCGCGCTGAGCTCGAGGAAGGTCGACTGCGCTCCAGCTACCTCGTTGTGGGTACGGAGCCGTTGTTGCGCGACGACGCATTGGAAGCGATCCGAATCGCCGCGCTCGCAGACGGCCCCTCGGATTTCGACTACGAGCGACTCGATGGAGAAACGGTTACAGGGGCTGCATTGCTCGATGCGGTGGGAACGCTGCCGGTGTTGGCTCCGAGACGTCTCGTCGTGCTGCGCGAGCCCGAGTCCGCGCGCGCCAAGGCGCGAGGGCTTACGGACTCGCTCGGTGAAGCGCTGGTCGCGTTGAAAGACAGTCGCGACACCGTCCTCGTCGTCCTCGCGGAGAAGGTGGACGGGCGCTCCCGCTGGGTAAAGGCTTTTGGAAGTGCGGCAGTGGTGCGCTGCGATCCACCGCGAAAAGGTTCAGCGCTCTCCGCTTTCATCGCGGCCGAAGCGAGTCGGCAGGGAATCCAACTCGACAGGGCCGCGATTGCATTGCTCGCGGAGCGGACGGGCCCGCAATTGTTGGTGCTGCGGCAGGAGATCGCGAAGGCTGCTCTCTTCGCCGGACCGGGTGAAAAGGTGAAAGCGAAGCACGTCGCGGAATCGACGAGCGACGTTGCCGAAGAGCCCATCTGGGATCTCACCGATGCAATCGGGGAAGGGCGTTGTGGCGACGCGCTGGTCCCTGCTCGGGAAATTGCTGCGTGCGGGGAGTGCGCCGCCCGCGATTCTAGGTGCGTTCGTCAATCACTTCCGGAAGCTCACGAGCGTGCGCAACGGTGGAGTCGTCACAGGGCCGCCCTTCGCGGTGCGCAAACTGGAGGGCCAGTCCGGCCGATTCAGCCCGGGGCGTCTGCTCTCTTGTCTCGCCGCGATTCACCAGACCGACCTCGCCCTCAAAGGTGCAGGAGGAATACAGCCGGAACTCGCGTTGGAGCGCCTGGTGATCGCGCTCGCCAGCTGACGGCGGGTCAGCGCAGACTTCCGCTCGTGGCGACCGACGTGTGCGGTGCGCGCCGCTGTCGTTACCTTGACGTGCCGCTGTCGTTACCTTGACGTGATTGGGTGCCGCGGAGTCGTTTCGCGCGATCAGGTCGAAGCGAGTCGATTCTGGCTCTTGGCGAGCCGGGAGACTTGTCGGCTCGCGCGCTTCTTCGGAATCGCTCCCTTCGATGCGGCGCGGCGCAGAACGCCCTCGGCGACCTTGATTGCCGAAGTCGTCTCTCCTGCGTCACCCGCGTCCAGCGCGGTCCGAGCACTCTTGATCGCCGACTTGACCCGGCTGCGGGTGTGGCGATTGCGCTCGGTGCGCTTGAGTGTCTGGCGGGCTCTTTTCTTTGCCGATTTGTGATTTGCCACAGAATCTCTCTCTCGGAATTGACGGGGGCCGATCATAGGGAGCGCGAGCCCCGGTGTCGACGGGAGCCGCCCCCCGGGTCTGGAGCCCGGCGTCCAGCTGGAGCCCGCCATTCATCCTGGGCCCGGCCTTCAGGGGGGGGGCAGAACCACCGATAAGCACCGCGGACCGGTGGGTTCCGGGGGGATCGCGGTGAGGGGAAGCAAGAGTCGGGTTGTAGCCCTTGCGGCGGTCGGAGGCTGCTTCCTGGCATTTTGGGTGCCTGCGAGCGCGCAGGGCCCCGCGGACCCGGCTCAGAGGGCAGCCCAGGTTGGGTCCGAAGTGGCTTCCACGGGCCCGGGCGGAGAATCCCCCGCTGATTCGGGGGCCGGGACGGGCCTCGAGGCGCAATCCCCCGATCCGGCAACGCCAGCCGGCTTTGCGAGCGACCTGGACCGAACCGCAGCGGTAGTTCGCCTCGCCTGGCGGGCCGAGGCCGACGGCCCAGCCGAGCGTGCCCGGCGAGCCCGCCGCGTGGCGCTCCAATACGGGATGTGGAACTTCGACCCCGCGGCGCGCGCGTTGATCGGCCCCGAACTGAAAGGTGCCGGTCTCGAGCATGCGCAGGCGGCGGTCGTGCTCTCCCCCGATCTGCCGGCAGCCCGAATGGCTTTGGCCCGGGAGATCTGGATGGAGGGCGATTCGCCGATCGCCGCGGTGCGGACGGCGTTTGGCGCGCTGCTCGCCATCCCTCGACACTTCGAATCGTCGGTCTGGTTTTCGGCGACGACCCTCTATATCTGTACGCTGGCCCTGATCGCCGGTGGACTGCTGACGCTCGTCATCTTCGGTGCCCTCGCGTTTTTCCACGCCGCCCACGACATCGGGGATCTGATTTCGTCAGCGATGCCCGCTTTTGCCCGCGCCGCGCTGCTCGGTGCGGTGATGCTCGCACCGCTCGCTCTGCAGCAGGGGTTGCTCGGACTCGCCCTCACGCTTTTTTCGGTTGGCTTGATCTACGGAGCCGTTCGCCAGCGCCTCGTCCTGTGTGTGGCAGCGATCGCAGTGCTCGTTGGCATGTTTCCAATGGCACGGCTCGCGGGGGTGTTGCTCACCGCCTATGTCGAAACCCCGATCGAGGCGGCGGTATTTTCGACCGAAGGATTTGCGTTGCCCGGAGACATGAGCCTGCTCGAGTCCGCAGCGGAAACCGACCCGATCGCCGCCATGGCGCTGGCCGTAGCAGCCCGCCGATCGGGTGATCTATCGGATTCCGAAGCGCGATATCGACGCTTGCTCCAGCAGGATCCCGCTCACTACACCGCCGCCAACAATGTCGCCAATGTGAATGTGGAACTCGACCGGCTGGAGAGCGCCATCGATCTCTACCGCCAATCGGTGGAAATGCGTGACTCCGCGACCGTGCGCTTCAATCTCTCGCAGGCCCAGGGACAGGCATTCAAGCTCGATGACGTCGGTCCGACCCTGGCGGCCGCACAGCGTTTGGATCCCAAGAGGATCGCTGAGCTCACGCTGTTGCAGGGAAGCGACCTCGCGATGTTCACGATCGATTTACCGCTGCCGCGTCGCATGCTCTGGGATCGGGTTCTCGCTAGCAGTTCTGGCGGGTCATTCGCAGCTGAACTCCGCTCGGCGGTTGCGCCTGGCGTGCTGGGCCATAGCGCGCAGGTTTCGGCGGGAGCATTTGCATTGATCGCAATCCTCTCGTTGATGGGTGCTTCTCGGGTGAAGAGGTCTCAGTGGTGCGATCGGTGCGGCAGAAGGATGTGCCCTCGTTGCGAACCAGAGCTCGGTGACGAAGCGGAATGCGAGAGTTGCAATCGCCTTTTCAAACATCCAGAGACGACCGATCGCGAGATGCGAGCGGCACGCGTCAACGCGCTCCGCTTTCGCGAGCTGCGTTTGGCACGGGTTCGGTTGATCGGCTCGATTTCTCCTCCCGGGAGTCGCGGGCGCGTTGTCGCGTTGTCCCTGGGCGAGTTTCATCGGATCGCTTTCGGCTGCTGTCGCGATCCTGGCAGTGGTCTGGCGCAACGGTGTCTCGCCCGATCCGCTGGTCGCGGGCATGGTGGCTCCGATCGCCTTCGGATTGATCGCGGTACTGGCAGTGTTCTGTTACGGCACTTCGGTCGCCGTTTCGCTTTCCGCGCGGAGCAGGAGTTAGCAATGGGCGCGTCTCTTCGTGGCGATCTCAAAGACTTTGGCATCGCAGATGTCTTCCAGTTAATCGGGCAACAGCGCAAGACCGGCGTGCTCGAGTTCAACGGCGATGGCCAGCAGATCCAGATTCTATTCGATCAGGGTGCAGTGGTGTCTGCCGCGCCGGTCGGGTCGTGGCCCGATGCAGCGTTCGGAGAGATGCTCATGCGGTGTGGGCTGTTGAGCCGGGACCGCGTCGACGAATTGAGACGAGAGTGCGGGGCTTCAGCGCGGACGCTATCGGGCGTGGTGACGGCCCGAGGCTGGCTCGGCGAAGACGAACTCCGGAAGATCGAAGAACTTCTCACGCGCGAAACCATCTTCTCGGTCCTGCGCTGGGAAGCGGGTTCGTTCGACTTTACGGCGAAGGAAATCGAACACGATCGGAGTGGTGGCCTGCTTCTCGGAGCGGAGCAGATCCTGATGGATGGCCTCCGTATGGTCGACGAGTGGCAGAGCTTTGCCGAACTGGTTCCGTCCGAGGATACGGTCTTTCGTCGCTTGCTCTCCTTCGAACAATACGCAGAGCGGCACAGTGGCGAGACGCCGGGTCAGATTGCGAATGCCGAGCGCGTCTTCGAGTTGGTCGATGGGCGCCTTCCGGTCCGCCGCGTCATCGATCTTTCGATGCTCGGCACGTTCGATGCGGTTCGCGCACTCGCTCAGCTTCACGGGTCCAATATCACCGAGACCGTGGAAATCGAAGTTCAGGAGCCATCGGCAGAGGTCGATCCACGGGGCGTTCACCGGCCTTCTCGGCTCGGCATACTCGCTGCACTCGTCTCATTCGCCCTGCTCGCGGCTGTTACGACCTCGATCTGGCTACGCCCGGGCTCCGGAGAGGCTCCGGATCCGTTTGCGATCCAGCGGCCCGCAGCGCTCGAAATCGCGAGGTCCACTCATGCAAAGCACCAGATTCGCCACGCCCTCGAGACCTATTGGTTTACCCATGGTCGTTGGCCGACAAGCCTCGCCGAGCTCGTAAGCGGCGGGTTCGTCTCGCAGCGGGAATTGGCATCCGAGGGTGGCCATCCCTACTATTTCGCGAGTCGCGAGAACGGAGTCTGGTTGCTCGCGCCCGATCGCTGAGGGAATCTCCTGTCCAAGACTGACTCGACTGCTCGCCAGACCTTGGTATTCGACGACAACCAGAGTGCGGCTGCACTCTACGGAGAGGAGGACCGCACTCTCCGGATGTTGGAGCGGGATCTCGGGGTCGATGCGAGAGCGCGAGGCAACGAAGTCCGACTGGTCGGAGACGCCGACAAGGTCGAACTCGCGCGCAAGGTCCTGGAAGAACTCTATGGTGTGGTTCGATCCGGGGGCGAACTGCGTACCCGCGACGTTCGTCAGGCGGTGCGAATGGTAACCGAAGAGCCCGATGTGAACCTCGGCGAGGTCTACGAGGACGTTCTGTCTTCGGTCGGGGGTCGGCGTCGGATCAAGGCCAAGAACGTCAATCAGCGCCGGTACATCGAGGCGATGCGCAAGAGCGATATCGTTTTTGCGGTCGGCCCCGCTGGTACGGGCAAAACGTATCTCGCGATGGCGATGGCGATCGCGGCCCTCAATCGCCACGAAGTTTCGCGCGTCGTGCTGACCCGTCCCGCGGTGGAAGCCGGGGAGAAGCTGGGCTTTCTACCGGGATCGATGGCCGAAAAGGTCGATCCCTATCTACGCCCACTCTACGACGCGCTGAACGAGATGATGCCGTTTGAAAAATCCACTCGATTGATGGAGCGAGGTGTCATCGAGGTGGCTCCTCTGGCCTTCATGCGCGGCCGCACGCTCAACGATTCATTCGTGATCTTGGACGAAGCGCAGAACACGACCCATGAACAGATGAAGATGCTGCTGACGCGCCTCGGATTCGACTCGAAGGCGGTGATCACCGGTGATGTTACGCAGATCGATCTACCCGCTGAAAAGAGCAGCGGGCTGGTTGAGGCGACGAACATTCTGGAAGGTGTCGAAGGGATCGAATTCCTCTATTTCAGTGATAAGGATGTGGTTCGCCACCCCCTCGTACAGTCGATCATCGTCGCCTACGAGCGTCACGAAGCGGAGTCGAAAAACGGCCGTGCTGAAGGCGCCCCGGTCCGGCAGACCGCACGTCAAGTGACGGACTCCGAAGACGAGTGACGGTTCGACTCACGCTGCCGCCGCGATCGCGACAGCTTCCCCGGCTCGATTCCCGCCTGCTCCGGTCTCGTGCGGTTCGCGCACTCCGAGAGGTCGGTCACTCGACTTCGGAACTCTCGATTGCGATTGTGCTGGATGACGAGATTGCCGCGTTGAATTCCGAGCACCGGGGCAAGCGCTCTGCGACGGACGTCCTGTCGTTTTCACTGCTGGAAGGTGAGTACAGCGACCAACGCGGGAAGCTTCTCGGCGATGTGGTGATCGGAATCGAAACCGCGGCTCGCCAGGCGCGGGCGGCCCATCGCGGGCTGGACGAAGAAGTGGCGAGACTCTTGATTCATGGGATCCTCCACCTGCTCGGGTGGGACCACGAAGAATCTGCGGAGGCCAAGCTGATGCGCAGGGAAGAGCGGCGGCTGTGGCGCGCGATCCGCTCTTGATCGGTCGGGCGCGGTTTGCGCTGCTGGTCGCTTATGGGGTCGCGAACTTCCTCGCGTTTCCACATCCCATCGGGGAGCGCGTGCTCGACCTCGGTCTGGTCTGTGGTTGGTTGAGCCCGGCCTTGCTGATCCTGGGGTTGAGCGGCCTGTCGCCCCGGACCGCTGCGAAGACTGGTTTCGTCGCCGGAACCCTCGCGCAATCCGCGATTCTGCATTGGATCTACGTCGTGTCCGTCAGTTACGGCCACGCGGTGCCACCCATGGGTGTGCTCGGGGTTCTCGGGATGGGCGCTCACGCGGGTTTGTTCACTGCGGTCTTTGCGGCCGGCTGGACGCTGCTCGGGCGCCGCGGGATGGCTTCTCCCTGGTCGGCCGCGCTGCTCTGGACGGTTTTGGAGTACGCGCGTTCCGCGGGTGAGCTCGGTTTTCCGTGGGCCGTGATCGGATACACCCAGCACGCCAATCCGCTGCTGCTCTCGTGGGCCGCCTACACGGGTGTCTACGGTATGTCGTTCGCCGTCGTACTCGTGGGCGCGACGTTGGCTGCCATCGTGCGGGAGCTGCGGGCCTCGCGAAGTTTGTCGAAGACGTCTCGCGTCGCGCTCGCTGGAGTGGCGCTAATTGCTGTGGCGGGCATCTCGCTGCGATCGGCACCCGATCCGGACGCCGAGACGATTCGGGTCGCCGTCCTTCAGGGCAATATCGAGCAGGGTGTCAAATGGGATCCCGCATGGGCCGAGCGCACCCTCACCGCCTATGAGGATCTGTCCCGCAGGGCTGTCGAGGCGGGTGCGGAAGTGGTGGTATTTCCCGAGACGGCAATGCCGGGAGCGCTGAACTCGGATCCAATCCTGCGCGGTCGGATGGTCCGGCTCGCGCGCGAGACAGGCGCCGCGTACGTGGTCGGTAGTGTCGCGGTGGAGCGCCGGCCTGGCCGGCCCGCTCCCGATTTCTTCGACAGCGCATTCGTGATTCAAGCCGATGGCAGTTTCGGCGAGCGCTACGACAAGAGTCATCTGGTCCCGTTCGGCGAGTTCGTGCCATTCCGCGCCTGGCTCAGGCCCTTCTTTGAAGCGATCGCTCGGGGCATGGCGACCGAAGGCGTGTCGCGGGGCTCGGGGCCTCGCGCGCTTTCGATCGCGACCCCCGCCGCGTCGACGGCGAGTCTGACCGCAGGAGTGCCGATTTGCTATGAACTGCTCTTCCCGGACCTCACGCGGCGTTTCGTGCGCGATGGCGCAGTCCTGCTCCTCGCGATTACGAACGACGCATGGTACGGGCGGACTGGCGCCCCCTATCAGTTCCTGGCGATGACCGCCGTGCGTTCGGCAGAAAACGGTGTCTGGACGGCGAGAGCCGCAAACACGGGAGTGTCTGCGATCATCGACTCTCGGGGTCGCGTTCGATCCCGCACGCGGATCTTCGAGCGAGACCTTCTTGTGGGTGACTTGCCGTTGCGCGCGTCGCCAGCGGGAGGGACATTCTACGCCCGGCACGGTGACCTCTTCGCCTACGGGTGTTGGGTGGCAATTGCGGCACTCGCGGTGGTGAGCGCTGCGCGAAAGGCGAAAGAAAAGAAAAGATGAGTTCCGAAAAGACAAAGTGCGACCTGGACCCCAACGAGCTTACGGAGCGATTGCGCAAGTTGCGCGCCCAATTCGACGAGCTCCGGAGGCGTCTTTGACCTCGCAGCATTGCGCCAGCGCCTCGATGCGCTCGAGACCGAGACAGCCCGGCCGGACCTGTGGGAAGATCGGGACGCCGCCGAGAAGCTTCTGCGAGAGAAGCGGTTGGTCGAGCGCGAAGTCGCCTTCTTCGACTCACTCGGATCCAATCTCGAAGATGCCGAGGTATTGCTCGACCTGGCTGCTGAAGTCGACGACGAGCAGACGCGTAAAGAGGCCTCGGAAAAACTCGATGTCGCCGCGCAGGACCTGGAGGATGCGGAATTCCGCCAGATGCTCGGCGGAGAGAACGACGCCTCCAACGCGATCGTCTCGATCAACTCCGGTGCAGGCGGTACGGACGCCTGCGACTGGGCAGAAATACTGATGCGAATGTATTTGCGCTGGGCGGAGCGGCACGGCTTCCAGACCGAGATGATCGATCAGCAGGACGGCGAAGAGGCCGGATTGCGCGGTGCCACCTTTACCGTCAAGGGGGAATTCGCGTTCGGTTACCTCAAGGCGGAGGGCGGTGTGCACCGCCTCGTGAGAATTTCTCCGTTCGACTCCCAGGCGCGCCGTCACACAGCGTTTGCGAGCGTGACCGTGGCGCCGGAAATCGACGACACGATCGAGGTGGATCTCGACGAGAGCGACATCCGGGTCGACACCTATCGCGCGAGTGGCGCGGGCGGCCAGCATGTCAACAAGACCGACTCGGCGGTTCGCATGACCCATGTACCGACGGGGATCGTGGTGCAGTGCCAAAACGAGCGCTCTCAGCACAAGAACCGATCCTCGGCGATGAAGATCCTGCGAGCCCGGCTCTACGAGCGCGCGCGGCAGGAAAGAGAGGCGGAACAGGCGGCCGCCCGGGGCGAGCAGAAGCAGATCGATTTCGGCAGCCAGATTCGATCCTATACCCTCCACCCCCAGCAACGGATCAAGGATCATCGGACCGATCTCGAGATCGGCAATGTGAATGCGGTGCTGGATGGCGACATCGACCGATTCATTCGCGCCTATCTGCTCAAGCAGGCCAGCGCGGAATTGGAGGGCGCGTGAGCGATCAGGAACGCGAGGCGCGGCGCGCTCGGCTCGAGGCCTTGCGGAGTGAGGGCGTCGATCCATTTCCCGCCAGGGTTGGTGAGTGGCTTCCGATCGCCGATTTGCGAGAGCGCTACGAGCCGATGGACGCCGCGCGTCTGGAGGCGGATCCGCAGTCGGTTGCCGTGGTGGGTCGCATCATGGCTTCCCGCTCCTTCGGCAAGTTGATGTTCCTGCGGATCGTCGAGGCCGGCGAGTCGATTCAGGTGAGCGCGAAGAAGAACGAGTTGGACGAGGCGACCTTCCGCTTCATCCGCGAGCTCGACGTCGGAGATTTCGTTCGCTTCGAGGGAGACCTCTGGCGGACCCGGACGGACGAACTCACCGTGGATGCAAAATCGGTCCAGCTGCTCGCGAAGAGTCTGCGCGGTCTACCCGAGAAGTGGCACGGCCTGAGTGATCTCGAGGTCCGTTACCGGCAGCGCTACCTCGACCTGATCGTCAACGAAGATGCGCGTCGCATCGCGATCGTGCGAAGTCGAACCGTGAGCGCGATGCGCCGGTTCTTGGATGCGCGGAACTTTCTGGAGGTCGAAACGCCGATCCTTCAGCCTCTCTACGGCGGAGCGACTGCGCGCCCGTTCATCACCCGCCACAACACCTACGACCAGGAACTCTATCTCCGCATCGCCACCGAACTCTATTTGAAGCGTCTGATCACCGGGGGGCTCGATCGGGTCTACGAGATCGGTCACGATTTCAGGAACGAGGGAGTGTCTCGTAAACACAATCCCGAGTTCACCATGATGGAGTGTTACCAGGCCTACGCGGACTACCGCGACATCATGGAGCTCGTCGAGTCGATGGTGTGTGAGATCGCGATGGAGGTGCGGGGAACCCTTCAGATCGAATACGAGGGTGAGAAGATCGATCTCTCAGGTCCGTGGCCCCGGCGCCCGCTGTGTCAGGCGATCGAAGAGGCCACGGGAATCGACGTGCTCGCCTGTGCAGACGCGGATTCGCTGCGCGCGGCAATTCGCGAGAAGAAGATGGGCTCGGGGGATTCACCCACCTGGGCGACACTGGTCGACGATCTGTTCAGCGATCACGTCGAGCCGACGCTGATTCAGCCCGTCTTCATTACTGATCACCCGGTCGGGTTGTCGCCGCTCGCCAAGCGTTCGCAGGAAGACCCCCGATTGGTGGAGCGATTCGAGCCTTACATCGCTGCGATGGAGATTGGCAACGCCTTCAGTGAGCTCAACGATCCCGACGACCAGAGAGCGCGGATGGAAGATCAGCTACAGAACCACGCGGACGGAGACGAGGAGGCGCATCCCGTCGACGAGGACTTTCTCCGGACTCTCGAGCACGCGATGCCACCGACGGGTGGTCTCGGAATGGGGATCGACCGCCTCGTGATGCTTCTGGCGGACGCTCCGAACATTCGCGAGGTGATCCTCTTTCCGCATCTGCGTCCGGAGACCTCCTAGTGGAGGGTTTCGCGGGAGCGGTCTGGAGTGTGTTGACCGCCACTGGCGGGGCGCTCTCGCTCACGTTCATCGTCGCGATCTTCCTCGGGATTGCCGCGCTCACGCTGCTCTTCCTCGGATCGGCGGTGGTCGCGCTCGAACAATTCGCCCGGGTCTCCAGGGGCTGGGGAAACCTGATCCGATTTGGACTGTGTTGGTCGGGCGTAGCGGCGGCTGGCTACCTCTATCAGTTCCACCCGGAGATTTCTGCTCGACCCTGGACGGAGTGGCTGCGCAATTGGTTGCTCGCGACCGGAAATGCAATCGTGGTCGTCGCCGTTGGGACCCTCTCGATCCGGGCCCTGCTCAAATGGGTACGGCCGCGCCGTCTCGCGATCGGCAATATCGTCGTGCTGGGGATCGGTTACTCGCTCGTGGTCGGTGGGAGCGACAGTGTTGGCTACTCGGCCACACCGCTGGCGATGGCGGTGGCGATCGCGATCCTGATCGGACTGCGGCGCCGAGGTCGGCGCGATCCGGAGCGAGCCGCTCTGGGCGAGGGCGAGCGCCTGCTCCGCGTGCTCTGCGGCGCGTTGGTTCCGGGCCTCGTGATTGCGCTGCTGCTTTCCGAACCCAGCTTCGATCTCGCGGCCGTCGGGGCGGGAATCCTGCAGCTCTACCTCGCTGGTATCCTGCTCGGATTGTTCCCCCTCGCCGCAGCGGGTTTCCTGGATTCCCGAGGAAGCTCGGAGTGGTTCATCGCAATTCGATACCTGATGGCGAAGCGCCGGCAGACCTTCATTTCGATCATTACGGGCATTTGTGTAGTCGGTATCGCGACGGGAGTGTGGCTCATCATCACCGTGCTGTCGGTGATGAACGGTTTCGAGCGTACCTGGCGCGAGGAGATCATCGGCAATCGCGCGCACTTCACCGTCCACCACAGCCTGGGGCCATTCGGTGACTACGAGGAGGTTCTCGAAAAAGTCACCGCCGTGCCGGGCGTCGTTTCGGCCTCTCCCTACCTCGACGCCGAGGGAATGGTTCGCGCACCTGGAGGCCAGATCATGGCCGTGCGGATTCGCGGTGTGGATCCCAAGCGGGTCGGAGACGTCACGGATCTTCGCGAAGATCTCTTGAGCGGATCACTCGAGGATCTCGAGCCTGGAGCTACCGCCGATGGTGAGGATCCGGCAATCCTGATCGGGAACCAGCTCGCCTCTTCCGTGGGCGCTCGCGTCGGAGACTCGCTGTTGATGATTTCTCCGTTCGGCGGCCCGCAGACACCGTTGGGTCCGGCTCCCCGACTGGCGCGGTTTCGCGTCGTGGGAATCTTTCAATCCACTTTTTTCCAATTCGATGAAGTGTTCACCTTCGTGAATCTCGCGGCCGCGCAGGCCTTCAAGCGCACGGATGACGTAATCGATGGCATCGAGGGCAGGACTACCGACTTCTATCGATCGCGCAGCGTCGCCGCTGAAGTTCGCACCGCGCTCGGCTTCCCGTTTTTCACCCGCGACTGGAACGATTTCTTCCCCGCATTCTTTCAGGCGCTCAAGACCGAGAGAGTCATGATGTTCGTGCTGCTCACGATGATCATGGTTGTTGCGGCGTTCGCGATCGTCTCGACCCTGGTGATGATGATCATAGAGAAGTCGGGCGACATCTCGATCCTGAAGACGATGGGGGCGCGAGATGAGATGATCGAGCGGATCTTCGCGATCGAAGGGACGCTGATCGGTCTGGTCGGTACCGTACTCGGTGTGATCGCGGGTGTGTCGGTGACCGGTCAGATCGCCTGGGTCCAGCAGCAGATCGAGGCGGTCATTGGTATCGACACCCTGCCCGCGAGCGTCTACCAGTTCGACACTCTTCCCGCCGAACTCGACTTCGGCCAGATCGCGATTGCGGTCGGGATCGCGATGGTCCTGGCACTGGGTGCAACGCTAATTCCGAGCCGCCAGGGCGCGCGCCTCGATCCCGTCGAGGCACTTCGGTATGAGTGAGCCGCTCATTCGCGTCAGCGGGCTGTGCAAGTCGTTCGAGACCGGTGACGGAACGATCGAGGTGCTGCGCGGACTCGACTTCGAGATCCATCCCGGCGAATGTCTGGCGATCGTCGGCAGTTCCGGTGTGGGAAAATCGACATTGCTCCACATCCTCGGAGCGCTCGATCACCCGACTTCGGGAAGCGTCGAGTTTCGCGGCGAGGATCTGTTTGCGAACTCGAGCGACGAACTCGCGCGCTTCCGAAGCGACTGCCTCGGCTTCATCTTTCAATTCCACCACCTGCTTCCCGAATTCAACGCGCTCGAGAACGTGATGATGCCCGGATTGATCGCGAACGAACCCCTCGAGCCGCTGCGGGATCGGGCGATCGCCTTGCTCGGGGAAGTGGGTCTGTCGCACCGCGTCGAGCATCCGGTGGGCAAACTCTCGGGTGGCGAACGGCAGCGCGTGGCCGTGGCCCGCGCGGTGGTGCGAGAGCCCGCACTGCTACTCGCCGACGAACCGACGGGAAATCTGGATCCGAAGACCGGGCGAACAGGTGCTCGACCTGCTGCTGGAACTCAACCGCACCCATCAGAGTGGATTGGTCGTGGTGACCCACAGCCCGGAGATCGCCACCCGACTCGGTCGAAAGCTGATCTTGTCGGACGGCTTCGTGGAGAGTGCCGAGCACTTCACCGACGCGCCGATTTCGTCATAACCCTTCGATAAATCAGAGGAAATCCAATCGCGGCGGGCTTGTCACCCCGTTCGGAGACGACTAGACTCCCGGCGGTCTGAGTGATGGGGCCCGGACCGCACCGCTCCCCCAAAAGGCGATCCGCTTCCGGTTCCCGAATTCCCGCTGCGGCTGGAGGTAGGTGTTGCGCGCTGCACCTTGTGCGGAGCGATTTCGAATCCGTTTCGCGACGTCGCTCGCGCTCTGCACCGCTGTTCTTGCGGCTGCGGTGGCCGCGGGTGCGGTCGAGCCATCGCACAACGTCGCGGTGCTTCCCTTTCGGGTTCACAGTGCCAAGTCCGTCGACTACCTCGGAGAATCGATCTCCAATTTGATCCGCTCGCGACTCGAGGCGCGCGGAGAGGTCACTGTCATAGACGTCTCTCTGCTAGGTGAGGCGGGCCGCCAGGCCTCGGACTCCGATTTGCGAGGCATTGCGACGAGGGCTGGGGCCGACACGGTCGTGAGTGGAAGTCTCACGGAACTCGCGGGTCATTACAGTCTCGACGTTCGTGTAACGCCCGCCGCGATCGGTCTGCGATCCCATACCTTCGTGCTCACCGCCCAGCGAGATGATGAACTGCTGGAGCGCGTCAACGAATTGGCCGATCAGGTCCTCAATCAGATCGTCGGAGCCGAGCCCGCCAGCGTCGCGGAAGTCCAGATCATCGGGCCGCCTAACGCAATGGAGGATTTCGCCCCGCTGCTTCAGACCCAGGCTGGGGTGGGGTACGACCCCGCTGCAATTCACGATGACCTGGTCCTGCTGCGCGCCATACCCGAGGTGGCTGACGCCGAGGTCGAGACCGAGCGCGGGCCTCAGGGCGTCGTCGTTCGTTTCAATCTCGTGATGGCACAACGCATCCTGACGGAGCCAACATCGCAGCAGGTCACGGGCGAGCAGGTGGCGGAGGTTCGCGTACGGGGCAACCGCAGGATCGAAGCCGATGCCATCAAGGCCCGGATCAGGACCGAGCCGGGCAGCCGGTACAGCCCCCGGCAGATCGCGAAAGACCTCACCGCTGTTCACTCGCTGGGATTCTTCAGCAACGTTCGGATCTTCCGCGAATTGGGACCTTCGGGGCTGATCGTAGTCTTCGAAGTCGAAGAGTATCCGGTGGTTCGTCAGATCTCGATTTCGGGCAACGAAAACCTGGACAGTGATGACATTCGCGACATCCTGACGCTCACGACGGGATCCTCCCTCGACTACCCGTTGCTGTTCGAAAACCGCTCGCGAATCGAGAGCCTCTACCGCGCTCAGGGTTATTACCTGGCAGATGTCAGCTACGAAATCGCGAATCTCGGAGAAGCGTCGATCAGTGTCGACTTCATCGTCGTCGAAAACGAAAAACTCAAACTGCGCGAAATCGTGTTCAAGGGCAACGAAGCATTTTCCGACAGCCAGCTCAAGCAGGGATTCAAGACCAAGACCTGGAAGTTCTGGTCGCTTGCGACCTCCTGGTTCGATCGATCCGGCACCTTCTCGGAGCCTCTGTTCGTCCAGGATCTCCGCCTGATCGAAGAGCGGTATCACGAATCCGGTTATCTCCAGGTCGAGGTGGGTTATCCGGATGTCGAACCCACAGAAACCGGGCTGTTCGTAACGGTCGAGATTATCGAAGGAAATCAATTTCGCGTCGGAGCGATCGATGTCGAGGGTGACAACACCGTCGATCTCGAACGCCTGCGCGGACAACTGAGCCTCCAGCAAGGGGACATCTTCAACCGCTCGTTTCTCACGCAAGATGTCGAAGGACTACAGCGGCACTACACGGATCGCGGCTTCTTTCTGGCGGACGTGACGCCGCTGATGGATCGATCGGACGAAGACCTCACCGTCGACGTCGTTTTTAAGGTCGAAAAGGGGCCGCTCTATTTCATTCGCGAGGTTGGCATTTCGGGCAACACCCGGACCGTCGACTCGGTGATCCGGCGCGAGGTTCCGCTGGTCGAGGGGCAACTCTACTCGTCGAGATCCATCGAAATCGCGCGGGCGAGGCTCCAGCGTCTCAGCTTCTTCGAAGAGGTCGAGTTGCGCCCGGAACCCACCGATGATCCCCAGCAGATCGACCTCGAAGTCGAGGTCGTCGAGCGCCCGACCGGATCGTTCAGTTTTGGCGCGGGCTTCTCGTCCCAGGACTCTTTCGTGCTGACGGGTTCGCTCTCGGAATCGAACCTCTTCGGCCGCGGCTACGGGCTCAACCTGACAGCCGACCTGAGCTTCAGGAGTCAGCGCATCTACGCGCAGTTCTCGGATCCCTACTTTCTGGATTCGAACTTCAGCATGAGTGCCACGGTCTTCCGCACGTCGATTCGCTTCGAGGACTTCGAGCAGGACCAGACGGGTGGGGAAATCATTTTCGGTCACCCCCTGACCGAAGACCATCGGGCTCGCGTCTTCGCGCGCTACAGCATTCGGAGCCGGAAAATCGACCAGAACTCGAATGTCGACACCGCCGCGATCATTTTTCGCGAAATCCTCGGCGGATCGGAGCTCACGAGCTCGGGCGGGCTCAACTTCATGGCCGACTACCGCAACGACCGCATGTCTCCCACCGATGGGTACGAGGTGAACGGTGCCGTCGAATTTGCGGGCATGGGTGGTTTTACCAAGTTTCTGCGCCTCGAGGGGAGGGGCGCCTACTACATCCCCGCACCCTCGTGGCTGCTGGATCGGTCGGCGTTCTCGATTCGGACCAGCGTGGGGTACGTGCTCTCGCTGAACGAGCTCTCCGACTTCGATTGGGACATCCCTACGGGAATCACCGCAGCCGCCGGGGATAATCAGGTGCGCTCTCTCGACGAGATCGACACCAACAGCACCCTTCCGCTGAGTGAGCGGTATTTTCTCGGGGGGCTGGGCCAGTTTCAGTTGAGGGGGTTCAAGGCGCGCTCGGTCGGGCCCAGGCGCCCCAGGCTGCGGAAACGCTACTTCGACTTCGGTGATGGTGTGATCGGCCCATTGTTCCAGCCGGTCGGCTACATCCCCGGCCCCGGAGGCGGCTCCTGCGCGCCGAAGGGAGTGAGGGCGAACGGCGGGAACAAGAACGGCCAATGCAACGACATCGACGCCAAGGACATCGACGATTTCGCCGATCTGGACGAAACCGACGTGATCGGTGGGAACAAATTCATCAGTTCGAGCATCGAGTACCGGTTTCCGATTTCGGATACTCTTGGACTCGAGGGGATCCTCTTCCTGGACGCGGGAAACGCCTTTGCGGAGGGTGATAACTTGTTCGATCTTACGGAGTGGCGGTGGGGAACGGGAGCTGGTGTATTGTGGTTTTCACCCTTCGGGCCACTGGCGGTCATTTTGGGATTTCCCCTGGACCCCACATCGCAGGATAAGTCGCCGGTATTCGAGTTTTCCGTGGGCGGCCGGGGCCTCTGAACCCGATTCGCATTCGAGCCGCACGCAAAGATGAGAGGAGCGAGATCATGAAAGTTCACAACGCAATTGTTGCACTAGGGGCGCTTGCTCTGCTTGTTGTCGGGACGGCGGCGCAGGACGAACCGATCAAGATCGGAGTGGTCGATCTCGATCAGGCGATCAGTTCCACCGAGGATGGCAAGGCCGCGCGAGAGGAGATGGCGCGCAAGCAACGCGAGGCTGAGGCCCAGGTTGCGCCGCTCTACGAGCGCTACCAGGCGCTGGATGAAGACCTCAAGGCGAAGAAGTTCGTTCTTTCCGACGAGTCCCTCTTCCAGAAGCAGCTCGACTTGGCGGAAGTGCGAAACCAGATCGAGAACAAGGTCAAGGAGATCGAGGGCCAGCTCAAGGTCGACAAATATCGGATTCAGGAACCGCTACTCAAAAAGTTGCGGAACATCATCAATGAAACGGGCCGCGACCAGGGATTCACCTTGATCTTGCAGCGGGGTGCCGCCGGTGTGATCTACACCCGGGAAGCTCTCGACATCACCGATCTGATCATCGCCCAATACAACAAGAAATAGCCGGGGCTCGGCGCGGGCCGGCGCGAACACGCCTAGATGTGGATCGCCGGCCTGCCGGCCGCGAGTACGGCTGAACGTTGAGGGATCGGGAAATGTGGCTCGACGAGGGCGAAAAATCGCTTTGGCGAGCCGCGGCGCGATTCACGTTCGCTCCCGTATCCGGGCTCCTCGGTGCGGGTACTCTGCTGCACCGCGCACTCTACGCGCGCGGGGTGCTGCATCCGAAAGCACTCCCGATGCGCGTCGTCAGCGCCGGCAGCCTCGTGAAGGGGTGCGAGAGCGCAACCCTGACCGCCGCCTGGATCGCGAATGCGCTGCATCGCCGCGGCCACCGGGTTGCATTGGCGGCGCGTGGGATGGGTCGGGCGCGGCACGGGCGCGATGCGGTACTCGTCGTCTCGGACGGCCGCTACGTCAAGAGTCGCGTCGAGCTTGCAGGTGCCTCTGCAATGATTCTCGCCGCGCACTCTCCAGGGGTGCCGGTACTCACGGGGTGGGATCGTTTCCACGTCGGCGTGCGCGCAGCTTCGGCATTCGGCGCGGAAGTTCTCGTTCTCGAGGACGGATTTCAGTGTCACCCGTTGGAGCGCGACGTCGATGTCGTTGCGATCGATGGCCAGTCGGGTTTTGGCAATCGCTGGTTGTTGCCCTGTGGCCCACTTCGCGAGCCGATTCGCGCGTTGCGTAGCGCGCACGCTGTGGGTGTGATCGACGGTCCGCTGCACGGCAAGGATGCGGGGGATCTCGGGCGCTTCGGTTCAGGGAGCTTTCGGTTTGCAGCCCATCGTAGGCCGGTTTCCGTCCGGCCCTTGATAGGCGGCGCAGGCGACTCTCCCGAGGTATTGAACGGCGCGGCCGTCGGCCTGATTTCGGGGCTCGCCCGGCCGACCTCTCTGCGCAACGCGGTCGAGCAGCTCGGTGCCAACGTCGTCACGGAGCGAAACTTCAGGGACCACCACCGCTACGGCCCGAGAGACGTGCGGTATCTCTATCGCAATGCCCCGCTGTGGATCACCACCGAAAAAGACGCCATTCGGATCAATCCCGACTGGATCGGCCGTGCAGATGTGCGCGTGCTATCCATCAAACTGGAAGTCGAGCAGGAAGGGCCGCTGCTGGATTGGTTGGAGGCGAGCTTGCGCCAACCCGCCTCAGATGCAGATCGCGCGAATGAGGCGAGGGCGAGCGCGGGGTAGTTCGGGCCAGGAAGATTGCAATCTTGCCGGGCCGACAGACCTGCTCGAGGGCGGTTGCGGAGCGGCCATCGAATCCGCAGGGGAGGGGTCGTGATTTTGAGTATGACCGGATTCGGTCGAGCATCCATGCGCCTGGGATCGCTCGGCTTCGACATCGAAGTGCGGTCGGTGAATCACCGTCACCTCGACGCGCGTGTGCGTGTGCCGCGCATTCTTTCGAGCTGCGAGGCCGACCTGCGGGCGCGGGTCCAGCAGAGGATCAGTCGTGGCAAGGTCGATTTGAGCCTCACCACGTCGGATGACAGCTCCGTTTCGGCTCGTGTGGAGGTCGATCGAGGTGTCGCTGAAGAGTACGGTCGCGCCGCCCGCGATTTGGCTGACATCGACGCTGTGGAAGGCTCTTTGACGGTCGACACGCTGATCGGGCTTCCGGGTGTCGCGCGCCTGGCGGAGCCCGAGCTTCCGCTCGATGAGCTTCTCGAGGTGCTGCTCGGTGGCGTCGACCAGGCCCTCGACGCACTCGTGGTGATGCGGACCTCGGAGGGAAAGGCGATCGAGCGGGATCTGATGTCACGGCTCGATCGGGTGGAATCTCTTGCGAACGCGATCGAGCAGCGATCCGAGCTGGTGGGTGACGTGGTTCGCGATCGTTTGAGAAAACGAACCGAACAACTCCGGTTGGAGACCGGATTGCTCGATGAGGCGCGTCTCCACCAGGAAATCGTGATGGCAGCCGATCGCCTCGACGTGACCGAGGAGATCGTGCGCCTGCGCAGTCATATCGAACAGTTTCGTGAGATCGTGCGGTCGGCGGGAGTCGACACCCCCGTGGGTCGACAGCTGGAATTCCTGCTGCAGGAATTTGGCCGCGAGACCAATACGATCGGCTCCAAGGGCAGCGACGCACCGATCGCTCACGATGTCGTGGAGCTCAAGACCGAGCTCGAGCGCATCCGCGAGCAGGCGCTGAACATTGAGTAGCCGAGCTCTGCTCAATATCGGCTACGGCAATTTCGTGGTCGCAGCCCGGGTGGTGTCGATCGTCTCTCCGCAATCGGCACCGATGAAGCGGCTGCGCGAGGAGGCTTCCAGCCGCAACAAGCTGGTCGACGCCACCCAGGGTCGCCGCACCCGATCTATCATCATCACGGATAGCGACCACGTGATTCTCTCCGCCATCAACCCAGACACCGTTGCGGCGCGCTTTGTCCACGAGGGACCTCTCGGGAGCGAGGAGTGAGCGTGAACGGGATCGAGCAGGGGATCCCTTTCGTGGTGGCCGCACCCTCGGGAACCGGGAAGACCACGGTCTGTCGGATGGTGGTGGAGCAAGAGGAGCGGATTTCGTTTTCGATTTCGCATACGACGCGTCGGAAACGCGACGGCGAGGTCGATGGTCGGGATTATTGCTTTGTCGACGAGCCGGAGTTTCGACGCCTGGTGGCCGAAGAGGCATTTCTGGAGTGGGCGGAGTACAACGCGCATCTCTACGGCACCAGCTGGGAGGCGGTCGATCGCGGACTCGCCGATGGCCGCGACGTGCTGCTCGAGATCGAGGTGCAGGGAGCCCGGCAAGTGCGTGCACGGCGCCCGGATGCTCGATTGATCTTCCTGCTGCCGCCATCGATGCAGGAACTCGAGCGCCGGCTGCAGGGGCGCGGCACGGATTCCCAGGACGAGATCCGCCGACGGCTCGATGTGGCAAGCCACGAACTGGAAGCGATCCGCGATTTCGATTACGCGGTAACCAATGACGAGCTGGACTCTTGTGTGGCGAGCCTGCTGGAAATCATCCGCGCCGAGCGCGACGGGTCGGCCGGTGCGTTGCGGGAAAGGTTCTCGCCCGCGCTGGCCGAAAAGAAGTTTCGAGACCCGCGCGTCCCCGCCAGCTTGAAGGGCGAACCTTGGTTTCAGGGGAGCCTCCGAGTTTGATGGACGCCCGGGGCGCAGTTGGTTATTTTTGTCCAAGCACCTGATCTTTAAGGGGAATCTCGCGGCGGATGCTCCGGTTCAACGACATCGCTGACCGCATCCTGGAGTACAACTCCTCGTGCGATCTCGCGCTGCCTCAGCGCGCCTACGTGTTCAGCGCCAAGGTGCACGAAGGCCAGGAGCGGCTTTCCGGAGAGCCCTACCTCGTCCACCCGCTCGAGGTCGCGGGCGTCCTGGTCGAGATGAGAATGGACGACGTCACGGTGGCGGCCGGCTTGCTCCACGATGCGGTCGAAGACACGCTCACGACCATCGAAGAGATCGATCGCCTGTTCGGTGAAGAAGTCGCCTTCGTGGTCGACGGCCTCACGAAGATCGCCAAGATCGAGTTCACCTCCGCGCGCGAGCGCCAGGCCGAGAATTTCCGGAAGATGCTGGTCGCGATGTCCAAGGACATCCGCATTCTGGTCATCAAGCTCGCCGATCGATTGCATAACATGCGGACACTCGACTTCATGTCCGAAGACGCGCGCGGGCGCATCGCGCATGAAACGCTCGACATCTACGCGCCGCTTGCGCATCGGCTTGGCATCCACTGGATGAAGCAGGAACTCGAGGCTCTGGCGTTTCGCGCCCTTCATCCCGATGCCGTAATCGAGCTCGAAAGGCGCCTGCATCCGCAACGCGAGGCCCGCGAGGCATACATCGAAGAAGTGATCGGTGTGCTGTCGTCTCATCTCCAGGGTGCTGGAATCAACGCGACCATCACCGGCCGGCTGAAGGATCTGTCTTCGATACACGCGAAGATGGAGAGTCAGGCGCTTAGTTTCGACGAGATCTACGACGTGATCGCGTTTCGGATCATCACGGATGACGCCGCCGAGAATGTCTACGCGACGCTCGGGATCGTTCACGCGATCTGGCGGCCCGTGCCCGGGCGCTTCAAGGATTATGTCGCACTGCCCAAGCCCAACGGATATCAGAGCCTACACACGACCATGATCGGGCCCTATGGCGAGCGGATGGAAGTGCAAATCCGAACGGAAGAAATGCATCGAAATGCAGAGTTCGGGATCGCCGCCCATTGGAAATACAAGGAGGGGCATGCGGGCGATCCGGACGACGCCAAGTTTGCCTGGTTGCGGCAGTTGCTCGAGTGGCAGCGGGACGTCGCTGATCCACACGAGTTCATCGATACCGTCAAGGTCGATCTCTTCCCCGACGAGGTATTCGTCTTTTCCCCGAAAGGGGATGTCATCAACCTGCCAAAGGGCGCGACGCCACTCGATTTTGCCTATGCGATCCACAGTGAGGTGGGGTCTCATTGCGCGGGCGCCCGCGTGAATGGGAAGATGGTGCCGCTACGTCATCGATTGGTGAATGGCGACACCGTCGAGGTGATCACGAGCCCCGCGCAGTATCCGCGAAAAGATTGGTTGGAGTTCGTCGTCTCGGGTCGCGCCCGAGGTCGGATTCGGCATTCGATCCGCGCCACGGAGCGCGAGCGAAGCCGCGAACTCGGTCGAGAGATCCTGGATCGCGAGTTGCGAAAGCGCGGAATGTCGCTGCCGCGATTGCTCGAAGGAGAGGATCTGACGGAGCTGGCGGCAAAAGAGGTCCACGGTTCGGTGGATGCGCTGTTCGGCGCGATCGGCTACGGGCGGACCAACGCCGTCGACATCGTGCGCAAGTTGCGGGGTGAAGAGCCACCCGAGCCCGAACCCGAGGGTAAGACCGCCCGGTTGCGAGGCTTGTTTCGGCGTCAGGCCAAATCTTCTTCGTCGGGCGTCCGCGTCAGTGGGCAGGCCGATGTGTTGGTGCGTTTCGGGCGCTGTTGCGCGCCGTTGCCCGGCGACGATGTCGTCGGATTCGTTACGAGGGGTCGGGGAGTGACGGTACATGTGAGGGATTGTGCCCGGGTCTACGAGTTGGATCCCGCTCGACGGATCGATGTGGATTGGGAATCGGACGCGGCGATGCCGCATTGCATCAAGATGCGCGTTCGATCCAACGATCATCCAGGCTTGCTCGCGAAAGTCACCAAGACGATTTCGGCCGCTGGCGTAAATATCGGCGCGGCCCGGGTTTCGACCACCTCCGACCAGAAATCGCTGCAGACGTTCGACCTCTGGGTCACCGACGTCGGGACACTCAACGTCGTCATGAAACAGATCGGGAAGATCAAAGGCGTGATTTCGGTAGATCGCTTGAGAAGTTGAACCCAGTATCGGGTGCGTGGGTGTGGGCTTTTCGACCCTGCCTGCGGTGCTTCGGATCCCCATCATCGATCTCTACTGCTAGACGAATCAATCGCACCCCTTCGCTGAGCCTGCCCATATGCCCTGCGATCGAGCTGCGGGCGGCCCTCCTGCGCATTTTCTGCCCATTCCTGTTCTCCCACTCGAAAAAACCCGGCTCGCCGTAACCGTTGCTCGCACCGCGGCGTAAGGGGGGGGGAGACGATCGGCTGGCGTCAGCCAGGTGATGAGCCTGTTTCTGCGTGCTGGGCGCGCGGGAACTCTTGAGGAAAGGATCTGGGAATGAGAAGAAGCGTCACCATTTCGGGCATTCTCGCGCTGGTATGCGGATTTGCAGCTACCGCTCAGGCTGAGAATTGGAAGATCGACGAATCCCATACCACGGTGGGATTCAGCGTCAGCCACCTCTTCACGAGCGTGCAGGGCAGGTTCGATCGATTCGACGGAACGATCGAATTTGATCCGGAAAAGCCCGAGGCCGCAGTCGTCCGAGCAACCGTGGAAGCGGCGAGTATCAACACGAACAACGCCAAGCGCGACAAGCACCTGAGAAGCGACGATTTCTTCGACGTCGAAAAGAATCCGGCGCTCTCGTTCGAGAGCACTTCCGGCGTCACGGGAATGAAGGGAAACCGCGGCAAGCTCGCCGGCAACCTGACGATCCACGGCGTCACGAAGCCCGTCGTATTCGACGTCGTCTTTCGCGGACAGGGAAAAGATCCCTGGGACAATGTTCGAGCCGGCTTTTCCGCGAGCCTGAACATCAATCGCAAGGACTACGGATTGAACTGGAACCAGATGCTCGAGACGGGCGGAGTGTTGGTTGGTGAAGAGGTGGAAATTCGAATCGACGTCGAGGGAATTCTCGGCGAGTGATGTGGCCGCTGTGTGGGGTGCGGCGGTTTCGCCGTGTCCGGCCCGGCAGTCCAACTGAAAAGGAGAAGCAAAGATGGCAAATGGCTTGAACAAGGGGGCAATGTTGCTCGCGTCTGCAGCCGCTGGTCTGTTGACGCTGGCAGTGCCGATCGGAACGGCCACGGCCGGGGATGCTGAGACGGCCCATTGCTACGGCGTGAACAAGTGCAAGGGAGCGGGAGACTGCGGTGGCAAGGGTCACTCGTGCGCGGGCGAGAACTCCTGCAAGGGGAAAGGGTATCTGGATATGGACAAAGAGACCTGCCTGAAGATCGAGGGCGGGCGACTCACACCCGAGAAGAAGTAGAGGTGAGATCTTGAGTGTTAGGCGCGCGGGCACGGCGGCGGATTGGCCCAGGCTGGGGTTCGGCGTCGGCCTGCGCGCCGAACACTATGAAGATGTTCTCGCGGGCTCGAAGGGGGCCGACTGGTTCGAAGCCATTACGGAGAACTACATCGACACGAAGGGCCGCCCCCTGGCGGTGCTCGAGTCCGTGCGCCGAGACCATCCGGTCGCGCTGCACGGCGTTGCACTCTCGATCGGTTCAGCGGATCCGTTGGATCGGCGGTACTTGAACGCGCTCCGGGATCTGGCCGATCGGATCGAGCCGGCGCTGATCAGCGATCACCTTTGTTGGAGTAGCATCGACGGGCGCGCGCTATTCGATCTGCTGCCCCTCCCGCTGACCGAAGAGTGTCTGGCCCACGTAACAGAGCGGGTTCGCAGGGTACAGGACGTCCTGGGTCGCCGGATTCTGCTCGAAAATCCCTCCACCTATCTGGGTTGGAATGCTTCGACGATTCCCGAGGCGGAGTTCCTGTCCGAGTTGGCCGAGCGGGCGGATTGCGGTCTGCTGCTCGACGTGAACAACGTTTATGTGAGCGCCGTCAATCTGGATTTCGACCCCAAGGCGTATCTCGACGCCATTCCAGCGCACCGCGTGGGCCAGATACACCTCGCGGGGTTCAGCGACATGGGAACGCATCTGTTCGATACCCACAGTCGGGCGGTCTCCGACGAGGTCTGGGAACTCTACCGGCACGCGCTCGAGCGGATCGGGCCGGTGGCCTCCATGGTGGAGTGGGATGACGACATCCCGCCCTGGTCGCGCCTGGTGGAAGAGCTCGATCGCGCCAGGCAGGTACACGCCCAGGTATTTTTCACAGACGAGGTCGGCCATGCAGCCGTCGCTGGCTGAACTCCAGCGCGCCCTTGCAGCGCGCATTCTGGCTGGAGAAGGCTCCGATCTCGACGATTGGATCTGCGTACCTTCCGAAGCGGATTCCGCGGCGCGTGTGGCGGTCTACGTCGAGGGTTATCCCGCGCGCATCCGAGAGGCGTTGCGTGAAACTTTTCCCGCCGTGGCGCAGATCCTTGGCGACGGATCCTTTGCGGCGTTTGCCGACCGCTACGCGAAAGATGTGCCCGCCGACCTCCAAAATCTCAATCTCGTGGGAGCGGCTCTACCCGCATACCTCGAGTCGGATGGTGCGAGCCGCGATTTGCCGTTCCTTCCCGCTCTCGCCGAATTGGAGTGGGCGGTCGACCGCTGTTTTCATGCGGATCTTCTGCCGCCCTTTGAACCTTCGGCCTGCAGTGGATGGTCTTTGGATGATTGGGCGCGCGCGAAAGTCGGGTTTCAACCCGGGCTCGCGCTCGTTTGTGCGCCGTGGCCGCTGCGAGAATTGCGCGAGACAACCCGGTGTGAGCGATCCGAGATCGACGTGGACGTGGTCGATCGCCACGACCAGGTGTTGGTTTACCGGCGAGACTTCGACGTCGTCGTCGAGTCGATCGAAGCAGCCGAGGCCGAGGCCGTGGCAGCGCTGCAAGGCGGAGAGTTGCTCGGCGAGGTGGCTGCGAAGCTTGCGGGTTCTGGCGCAGAGCCCGAAGCCGTGGTCGGGTATTTCGGCCGCTGGGCTTCTCTCGGGCTCGTCGTCGCTTGCGAGGTCTCCCCGCTTCCTTGAACGTGCGCGCGTTTGATGCGCCCGTCTCGTCGGTCTCGACCGAGCGGAAATCTCGAACGGCGCCCGAATCACCGGCGCTGATCGAAACCTCGGCAGATCATTCGCTCCCTTCCTGTATACTTCGCTCCAGTTCAAACGCGAGGCGTTTCGCTGCGTGGTGGCGGAGTGCCTGGCGACAGCCATCGCCGAATGCATCGGGCGTTTGGGGTTTTCGGATCCTCTGATGACACTCCAGGCGCATCGAGTTCTGGCCATCGCGAGCCTTGTTGTGGGCGTACTCGCGTACCGATCGCTCGCATTCTGGAATCCGGATCCGCACGGACAGGTGCGCTTTCAGGACTGGTTGTTCTCGTCCGTAGACGCCATCCCGCAGATGTATTTCGCGCTCGCCGCACTGCTCGTCTATCGGAATCGAAGCTCGTTTCGCCGCGCGATGGAAGGGACCGGTTCGCCGGTCCTCGGCGCTTCTCCCGCTGTCGCTGGGCTCGGCGTTATTCGTCTGGGGGCATTACGTCGCCGCCACGGATCTGCTCCTCGTATCGTTCGTGCTCGTCTCGATGGGAGTGGCGCTGCTCTGGTTCGGGACCGGCTTCGCGGTGGCGTGGTCAATTCCGTGTGTCATCCTCGCGTTCGCGTTTCCAATCCCAGCCGCCTTTGACGAACGAGATCTTCTATTCCCTCCGGCTGTGGACGGCCGATCAGGCCACCGCTCTGCTCACCCTGGTCAGATTTCCCCGTCTATCACGAGGGAAACGTGATCTACGGCGCCGATGTGGTCGCGCAGGTGATCGACAGTTGCAGCGGCTTGCGAGCCATGGAGATGCTCACCCTCGCCGCGTTCCTGTTCGTGCAGTGGTCTCCGGCCGACCGCCTCCGGGGATGGTTGCTGATCGCGGTGGCGCCGCTGGTCGCCTACGGGTTCAACCTCCTGCGGGTGTGTTTCATCATCCCGGATCCGACTTCCGATCTCTCCGCGACGCACACCGTGCAGGGCTGGCTCGCATTCTTTGGAGCGTTCGCGATCCTGGTGCTCATCGATCGCCTTCTGGGTCGCCTGCTCCCGGGGCGAGCCGGCACCGGATCCGCCTCTTCCCCTGCGAGCGATCGTCGTCAACCCGCAGCGGGGGCGGTGGCGCTGGCGAGTTCTCGGGCGGGTGCGCAGTCGGTCGCGGTGGCCGCGATGCTCGCGACCTTGCTCGGTGTATCCATCTGGATGCCCGAATGGAGCCCACCGGAGGGTGAAAAATCCGCCGGCGAAATGGTTTTTGGGCCCAGTGTCGAGCTTCCGCTTGCAATGGGTGGCTGGAGGATGGGTGAGGCGCTCCCGCTGGATCTCGTTTTCATCTGGACGCTGAGATTTCCGCAGTACGCAAATCGACCCTACCGGCTCGATGGGCAGACCGTGGATCTGTTCATCGGTTATGGCGACCGAGCAGATCGCAGCAGGAGTTTGCTCTCGCCCAAGAATGGGCTTCCGGGGCGCGGCTGGGAGGTCGAAGACCGAAGTTTCGCAAAGCTCGACTCGTGGGGTATCCGGGTCGAGCGGGTCGTGGCGCGTTCCGGATCGCGCCGCATTCTCACCTACCACTGGTACGAAGGGATGGATTCGCTGGTGCTCGAAGTGCTGCGCGCGCTGTGCGCCACCGACCAGTCCCCGCTCTGGCGCAGCGAGCGCCCGCGTGTGATCCGGATCGGCACTCCGGTGGGCGTGGGGGCGCTCGAGGAAGCCGAGGCAGATCGCCGGCTTATGGCGTTTGCAGGCGTGCTCGCAAATGCCCTGCCACAGAGCGGGTCGAGCAGGGGAAATTCGCGATCGGAAGTCACCGATGGGGCGCAAATTGACCTAGAGAGTTTTGCTCTTTTTTGGAAAATATTTTCCCAATCCGATTGGATTCAAAAGCGCATTTTAGGTGAAAAATTCTTCAGAATCAGGTAGTTGCGATATTCATAGCGTTTCCCGTCGCTTGGCACCGGAATTGCTCCCTATGCCGTGTGGGGGCGGTGGAAGAGGAAAAACGCCGTTGACATTGGTGGCGTCTTTGTGGTTTCTAGAGAGGACTGGGTTTCCGCGGCAACAGCTGCCGGTGGTCAAATCGCAGATATGGATTCTGAGACTCGAGTGAGTGTTTCGAAAAGGAGAGCAGTTATGAAGTTACAGCGCATGTTCTGCTGCATCACGGGTGCCTTCATTGCGGTTGGTTTTGCCGCGTCCCAGGCGGGTGCAGGAACGGATCCGCCGATTTGCGACTTCGCGATCGAGATCAATGCACTGCGCGGTGGCTCGCCCACGACGCCCTACGGCCCGGGTGCGGCGAAGAACATCACCGCCAAGGCCCGAATCCAAAAGGGATCGGCCGAGTCCGGTACGACGATCGTGACGGATCTCGTGATCCGTGCGTACGACAGCGGGGGTGAAGTCGATGTGAAGAGGTCGGACGACATTACTCTTGGAGTCGGCAAAGGCGGGCAAGGTGACAAGCTCACGATGTCGCCCCGCAGGTGCGATTCCGGGTCGATCGACTTCACCGCAACGTTCACCGGAAGGGACGACGACAATGACGTGTGCACGGCGTCGAGAACGATCACCAAGACCTGCAAGTAAATAGTCGCTGACCTGCAGTAGCCATTCTGCTGGCATTGGCGGGTCCACCAATAGTTCGAAACGATGAACTTCGGTGGGCCCGCACGCGGGGGCCTATGGATACTGAACGGCTTCAACGCTCCTCGAATGAATCGCCGAACCAGGTGAAATCAAAAGGACGGAGTCGGCTGCTCGGCTGGCTACCGCGTGCGGCGGGGCTGTTATTGCTCGGCCTATTATGGCTGTCCGTGCCCGCTCCGGCCCAAGCACAACAGGCGTGGGCGCATGACATCTGTGAGGCCGGGGATGCCCTGGCTTCGAATTGCGATCCCTGCGTTACCGACATCTGCCGATTCGACCCCTACTGTTGCGACAATTCCCAAGGGGGATGGGACGATTTCTGTATCGAGAAGGTCCTGACGCAATGTGGCGATTGGACCTGTGCGGCCGCCTGCAGCCACAATCTCTGCGAGGTCGGGGAGCCCCTCGACTCCACGTGCAACACCTGCTCTGCACAAATTTGCTTCGAGGATCCCAGCTGCTGCACCGATACCTGGGACTCGACGTGCATCGAGCTGGTAGGAAGTGTGTGCAACCACCAGTGTACGCCGGGAGCCAACTCTTGCGCAGACGCAACCCCGGTCTTTACGGGAACGGCCTTTGGTACCCTAACCGGCTCGACGAACGATGGTAGTGAGAGCGGGAATGTCTCCGGTCGAAGTGGGGATGTCTGGTACACCTACACCCACGTCGTGGACCAGCAATTTACGATCTCCACCTGCAAGACCGAGCGCTCGTTCGGGATTGACACCGTGGTGTCGGTACACGAGGGCTGCCCCGGGACGAAGAACAACGAAATCCGCGCGAACGATGACTGGAAGCTCGGGCTCACACCGACCGCCTGTTTCGATGCCGATCCTACCTACTTCCTCGATTCCGCACTTCCGGTCGGTGGGGCGTTTGGGCTCACGATCGGCCAGACGGTACTCGTCCGGGTCTCCCACCACGACGACTCCGTCAGGGGCAACTTCGAGCTCAGGCTCCTGCCGGAGCCCGAAGTCTGGATGGCGCTCGTTGCAGGGGCCGGAACGCTAGCTGCTCTCTCGCGGCGGCGAGCTCGGCGCTAGCAATTCATCTAGATTCGGCGGGGTGATACCGAAAACCCGACGCAATCGCGTGAAGTGCGCCCGCGCCCTGTTGATGGCTGCGGTCTTCGCGCTGCTCTCGGCGCCGAGTGCCTCCGCACAGCAAGAGACCCGATCTGCAGAAGTCGAAACGCTCAATGCCGACGTCGATCGACTCTACCGCGAGGGGCGTTTCGACGAGGCGATTCCACTCGCGGAGCGCGCTCTTTCGATCCAGGAAAGAGCCCTGGGCCCCGACAATCCTCTCGTAGTCGAGGCGATCAATAGCCTCGCCATGCTCTACCGGGCCGCGGGTGACTACGTGGGAGCAGAGGCCCTTTTTGAGCGGGTGCTCGAGATCACCACGGAAGCCCTCGGGCCTCGGAATCCCACGATCGCGATCACGATCAACAATCTGGGGATGGTCTACTGGGAGCAGGGTGACCACGAGCGCGCCGCGCAGTACCTCGAGCAGGCGCTCGAGATCTGGGAACACGCTCTAGGCCCCGACCACCCCAACGTGGCGGTCTCTCTCGGGAACCTCGCGTCCTTCTATCGAAGGCTGGGGGATCTCGAGCGCGCCGAGCCACTCTACGAGAAGGCGCTCGCGATCTGGGAGAAGAGTTCAGATCCCGTTCACGATCAACTCGTCGACACCCTGCGCAATCTCGGTGGCATCCGTCAGAGCAACGGCGATTACGAGCGCGCTGAGTCGTTCTTCAAACGCGCACTCGCTCTCGATGAAAAGGCGTACGGAGCGGACCATGCCGGAACGGCCGTCGCGCTCAGTAGCCTCGCGTCGCTCTACTACGAGTCTGGCGACTACGCGGGTGCCCTGTCTCTTTTGGAGCGAGTGCTCGCGATTCAGCAAAGCGCTCCTGATCCCGATTCTCCCAATGTCGCGTCCGCGTCGAGCAATCTAGCCGCGGTCCACGTCGCGATGGGCCATTATGCGAGCGCAGAGCCTCTCTTCGAGCGAGCGCTGCTGCGATGACATCGGCCCGCGCGCCGCGCGTACTGCATGTCGCGGTGGATGGTTTCTTCCTGCCCGATCAGATTCCGGAACGAACCACGCGCTGGGGTTCGATTCTGGGCATCGACCCTCAATTGCGACCTCCGGCTACCGAGAACCCGCTCTTGCGCTCCGGTTTCGCGTTGGCGGGCGCGAACCGTCGGGCGAATGACGCCGGCCGCGGCCTATTGACCGCGCAGGAGGTCGCGGGCCTCGATCTATGGGGAACACAGCTCGTCGGGATTGCAGTGCGCGGGATTGAATCGGGAGAAGCCACGATCGACCAGGCCGTCTACGCGCTTCGGCGCTCGTTGGTGCTCGCCGGAGCTGAGGCGCAATTCGCAAACCTGTGGACGACGGACTCCCGCGCTGCGGCGGAATTGGCGACTGCTTATTACGAGCGCCTGCTCGCGGGTGAAGGTCGCTCGGAGGCGCTGCGCAGTGTTCAGCTCGAAATGCTCCGAAGCGAGAACCGCAGCCATCCCTTCTACTGGGCGAGCTTCATCCCGATTGGTGCACGGGGACCGATCGTCTGGGAGGATGCTCGAGAAGCCGGCGAAGAGGTCTTCGGGTCTCCGTAGCTTTC
>PVMK01117841.1_pt1 | contig 63578 bp, 60 predicted proteins | sample 1853481 | NCBI WGS metagenome assembly PVMK01 (sample SAMN08533507, study PRJNA380276) | Marine sediment metagenome, whole genome shotgun sequencing project.
TCGTTCCTTGCTCTCAGCTGCGCTAACGACACCGTCCAGACCGAGCGCCTCATCGTCGATTGGGACAGGACGGTCGACTTCACTCAGTTCGAGACCTTCAGCGTCGTCACCAAAGAGGCGATCGAGAACAATCCCGACTTTCCCGACCCGCCGGAGGACTTGCCCGACGACGCGGAGGCCGCGATCGCGCAGATCAACGCCCTGATCATCGAAGCGATGGGTCCAACCGGGCTCGGCTACACGTACATTCCCCCCGGACGAGGTGACGCCTGAGAACCAGCCTGACCTATGGGCGGGCAACATCGGCGCAGTCACCGAAGAGCAGGGCATCGTCTACGACTGCGTCGGCGGTTGGTGGTGGGGCTACTGGGGTTGGTACTGGGACCCGTGCAAGTGGGTCGTACCGAGGACCATCGAGTTCGACGTCGGGTCACTCTTGATTCCCGTCGTTGCCACCGCTACGAAAGAGCCGATCTTCTGGGGCCTCGCACAGGGCATCGACTACGTCGGCGCCGACAACGAGCAGCGCATCGAAAACGCCGTGACCGCGATCTTCGCACAGTGGCCGATCGACCAAATGGGCCTCGACGGCGGGATGGGCGGATCGGGGGGCTCCGGCGGCAATGGTGGTATGGGCGGAGACGCGCCCTAGCAGCGACAGCGACAGTGTCAGCGAGAGTGTCAGCGTTCAGCGTCAGCGCCAGTGCCGGTGCCGGCGTTCAGCGTCTGTGCCTAAGGCGGCGTTTCTTCTTGGGGTTCGTGAGGTTGGCCCGGCCCCGTCGCGTGAGCTCTGGTGGAAACACGTATGCTGCCAGGTGGGCGAGTGGGTCTAGAACTTCGCCGTCCTTGAAGAGGCCGAAGTGCAGGTGAGCGCCTGATTCGTGAACTCCGGTTCGGCCGACGACGCCGAGTTGTCGCCCTGCCTCGATCGCCTGACCGACCTGGACCTCGTAGCTCTCGAGGTGCGCGTAAAGACTCACGATGCCGTCCCCGTGGTCGACCTCGACGAACAGGCCTCTTGGTCCCATGTGGCGCTTGTGGATGAGCAGCGCGCCCCACGGTTCGAGTGCGATGTTCGCGCGGCGCTCCCAATCCACGCCGGCAAAGGTCACCACGCCCGAGGCAACCGCTCGGACGGGCTCTCCCGCTTCGGAGGCGAAGTCGATGCCGCGGTGCAGGCGTCGGCCGTTGTCTCGTGGCTCTCCGAGGCCGCTCGTCGCAATGCGTGGGAACCCATCGAGCGGACTGACGAAGGAGATCCCCGGAAGTCTTCGACCATGGCGACGGGTTTGGGCATGACTCCGTAGGAGCCGCCGCCGCGCCGTCAGAATGCGATCCTCAGGACCGGTATCGCCGATTCTGTCTCCCCACACGAAATGCGAAACCGAATGCCGATGGGGGACCGAGTCGAAGGCGCGATCCATCCGGGGGCACTGTTGGCTGAACATGCTCACGAACGCCGCGGCGAAGTAGAGATTGGCCTCTGGGTTTGAGAGTGCCTTCCGATTGAACGGAAAAGCGCTGATATCAAGCTCCTTCCGCTGCCACCCATCGCGGGTGTACACGCCGAATCGATACACTCCCTTGCGAACGTGCTGGCGGTGCATTCCGACATTGATCAGGGTGAGGCCCGTGCCGTAACTGCTGTTCAGTTGTGTAGTGCACGCGCTTTGCGTGTACACGAGTGCAGCGATGAGCCACGGATCGACTTCGAACTCGCGGCTATACCGAACGATGGCCACGGCGTAGGTCGCCAGGTCCTGGGGGGTCGTCTCTGCGGGGCAGAGCTCGGCCATCGCCGCGGCAAGCTCGTCGGGCGAGATCGTGGCCGGCGAGGGCGGCTCCTCAGGCCAATAGGAAAGGTCTATCAGGCCAGCGCCCCGAGGCCGGAGACCGAGCCGACGCAGCTCCTGCGCATCCAAAGGTCCCGCCTCCTCGGCTCTACGCGGCGCAGGCGTATCCGACACCACGACTTCGGTCCGTAGGCGCCGGGTCCACGGCGTCCGTTGGGCATGGGTCGGCTGAAGGGTGACCGTCAAGGCGCAAAGAACGATCAAGCTCATCAAACTGGCGAAGGATTTCAAGCAGGGCTCCGGTTAAGAACAGAATGCCTCCCTGACCAGGCGGCACCAACTTTACGGCCCGATTGCCCGTTTTCTTTGGGATCTTCAAAGGTTTTGCGACCTTGTCGCATGTCCGCTAGGGTGCCGGTCAAGCCACGCGGCCGAAGACGTGATGACTGACGAAGTTGGGACACAAATGGGGAAGCGCCTTGCATTGCTAGTCAATCGTCAAGAGCTTTTCGCTCGGCGACAGTACGAGCCGGTGATTGCCCACAACTCGCTCGTCAACGCCACCTCGACTTGGTTTGGCGTAGGCGTTGCTACCGACACGGCTAGTTCCGGTCTTCCTGTCGACGTGCTCATTCTCGTGTTCGCCCAAGAGATGGTTCGTCGCGAGCTCGGCCATGCGACGAGCACCATCCTGATCGCGGACAGCAACGCATGCGATGCAGGCGTTCCACGACTTGACGTACACCGTGCCGCGTCACTGGCACAGGCCCCTCTCGAAGCGCTGCTCGAACGTTTTGGATTTCCGGTAGAGGTTCGTCGCGCCTCTGCGTTGGCGCCCGTGTCCGAGGTCGAGCGCAAACAGCGAGCACTTGATATCGAGAACGGCTATGTCGCCCAGCAACTCGTACAGACAGAGATCATGCGCGAGCGCGGTGCCGGGGTGAAAGTGGGTTGGGCGCTTTCTGCGTGTACCTACGACGAGACCTATTTCGATCGGATGTACGCAAACCGCTTTGGTGACCAGGTGACTTTCGCCTACACGATCGGTGGCCGTACCCTCAATCCGCAGCGTCCGCGGGCTTGCCCGTATCTATGCCGCGAACCCGCACACCGCCTGCTCCTTGGTGGTCGCGAGAACGCAGTGCGCAAGCTATATACCGACACGAGCACCACCGCCGCCAAAGGCTATCGCCGTTTGATCGGTAAGCTGGCTCGGGCGCACCGACATCTCACAGGTGAGAACTCCGGCACGCCCGAGAGTTTCCTTCAGTTCGTGGTCGACGTCTCGGCCCGGTCGGTTACTGGAGGAACGCGGCGAGCCCGCGAATCGCGAGCCGGTGTCCCTTCGACTTTGGCTCCCTGAAGGCTCGAACCTGGACGTCGTTCAGGGCACCTTGGCCTTGTCCGGCTTCGCCCGTTCGCAAAAACGACAGCGGCTTCACCCCATGCTCGAGGAGCAGCGCCGTGGCGTGGTCGAAGATCGGCTCGCGACGCTTCATCTGCTCGAATCCACTCTCGATCACCGCGCGTTGGATCAGCCGTTCGTTTCGTTCCCAGCCTAGGAAGTCGACGATTCGTTCGATGCATGCGCGGCGGTCACTCAGGAGATCTTCGTAGCGCACAATCAGCACCTCGGGGTCCGCAGCATGCTCGTGCCAGCCGGCGACGTGTTCGAACCACGAGCCATATTGCACGCGTCCCTGCATGAAACGACGGTAGAACTCGTCGAGTGTTCCTTCGAACCCGAGGTACGCCCGATAGAAGTGGAAGTACGACACGAGCACGTCCGGGCCTTCACGTTCGACGTAGATGTAGCGCGCGCCGTCGGGGATCCACTGTCGTGGCAGATGGCTCTTGAAGATGCGCGGCGACGACAGGGCGTTCAAATCGGCAGCGGTCCGCTCCCCGATCGCCAACGAGCGCTCGAACCACGGAGACACTTGGGACAGATGTGGTGGATCCGGCTCCTCGTCGTGCGTCAACAAGTAGAGAATCCACTGGGTTAGGGTGGTTCCTGAGCGTGGATAGCTCGAAATGAACACGTCGTCCGGTCGCACCTCGAGCTCCATGCGCCCATGCAGGAACTTGGCGATCCGGCGGGCATTGTCGAGATTGCGAACCGCCGAATCGAGGACCCCGGAGGTGACCGCGAGGACCCGGCTTGCTGTCTTGGTTGGCCGCATGTTCAGACCCTGACTACCCTAGCACCCCGAATGGAAGCCCTAGCACACATCGCAACGCCCGAGTTCGCCGCGGCGTTCGTCATCACGTTCATCGCGGCGACTCTTCAAAGCACGGTGGGCTTCGGCTTCGCCCTCCTAAGCGTGCCCTTGCTCTCGCTTCTGAACCCCGTTTTCGCCCCAGTTCCGCAATTGATCGTCGTCTTGCCCCTCACGATCGCCATCGTCGTTCGCGAATGGCGAGCTGTCGAGCCACGAAGCACGGCCTGGATCTTAGCGGGACGGATTCCCGGCGCATTCCTCGGTGTCGCGCTTCTCAAGCTTCTCTCCACTCCGGCCCTGGACGTTCTCATGTCCTTCATGGTGTTACTCGGCGTGGCTCTCGTCGTGGGTAGCGCCACGTTCCGGCGTACCCGGTGGAGTGAGTTTGCGGCGGGCACCGCTTCCGGGACCATGGCGATGGTTTCGGCCATCGGCGGACCGCCCATCGCGTTGCTCTACCGAAACGAGAGCGGACCCACCGTGCGCGCCAATCTCGGCTTGGTCTTCGCGATCGGGGTCTGCATCACCATCACGGTTCGCGCAGGGGCGGGCGAAGTGGCCCTAGACGAGGTGGTTGTCGGACTTGCTTTGATTCCCGCCGTCCTGATGGGCCTCCGGGCAAGCCGAGGTTTACTTCCCCGAGTCGAGGGAGCCGGTCTTCGAAACGCCATCGTCATCATTGCCGGTGTCGCGGCTCTGATGCTGTTCGTCCGCGGGGTGCTCAACTGGTGAAGTAGACCCAGGTCGTCTCGGGCTGAAAGCGAACCGCGTGCCAGGCGGGGGGCACGTCGGGGTCGCTCCAGTAGTAGAGCCAGCGGGCGTCCTCAGGCGCGACGTTGGTGCACCCGTGGCTACGCACCTTTCCGAAATCGGTGTGCCAGTATGCTCCGTGAAGCGCATACCCGCCATGGTAGTAGAGCGTCCAGGGAACCTCTTCGACCTCGTAGAAGCCGTCGATGGGATCGGTCGCGTTCATGGTGGTCGAAACGTACTTCTGCTGCACTTGAAATGTGCCGGTCGGAGGCTCGTATCCTTCTTTTCCGCTCGAGATCACCGTCGCGTAGACGGGCTCGTCACCCTCGTACGCAACGAGTGTCTGCTCGCTGAGGTCGACGTGGATCCACTTCGAGTTTGCGGGAATGTCGCTCGGGCGCTTCACGTCGCGGGCGATCCGCACTTCGTCACTAAGGACGATACCGTTCGACCCTGCGACGTACGCTTTGTTGTCGTCGTGAAACTCCTCTTTCACCACGAACCGAGCATGTTTCTCGGCCACGCCGACGGTTCGTAGTTCCCCCCGCCGGCGCTCGAGTAGGGGTCGCTCCTCTCCGTACACGAAGGCGATTGGAAGCTCCCAGCCGCCCTTGCCCAGCTGCTCGCCGCGCACCACTTCGGGGTTGCGAAGCTCGATGTCGTCCTCGCGCACGTAGCGATTGCGCACGGTGCGGTAGAACACGGTGCCGTCGCTTTCTCTGGTTTCCTTCTCGCCGAGGGCGAGGAAGTAGTCACCCTCCATCAGCGAAGAAACGACTTCCGGGGTCGGTCCTTTCTTTTCCATGGCCCTGCGCGCTTGCTTCTCTTCTTGGACCGTGGGCATTCGGTAGTAGCGCGGTGCCCGCTTCGTCGTCACTCGCGAGTACTGGTAGGGGAGGCGCGCCTCGAGCCTCGCAGGGGGGACACCGTACGTGTCGCTACTTGGGTCATCGTCGACGTGAAAGCCGAGGCTCGTACAGACATAGCCGAACGGGTGGGCCTTGTACCAGGTCCCATCCTTACAACCTGAGCCGTTCACGATCCCGCCAACTCGAAGGATGCTTCCACGGCGGATGATTCCCGCGATGCCCGGTTTGTCGCCTGCCTTGTCGTAGACGAAAGAATCGTAGTGAAAGGCTTTGCCAAAGAGCTTGCTTTGACCCGGGTTGTTTTTGGGAGGTGAGGGAGCGTCCCAGCGATCGGTTGGTGCTCGCATGATGCGCTGGCCACTCTGGGCCGCAGGCGGCGCGGTCGGCTTCCGCTCGGTGTTTTCGCCCTGTGGCTGGCGTTCTTCGGCTTCGCTCTCCTGCTCGCCGAAGGCAACGGTGCCTCCGCCGATGCAAGCGGTGACGACGACGAGAAAGATGACGGTCCAAGGGTTGGCGAGAAGTCGGCTCATGGATGGGGCCGAGAATAGCGCTCCTGGCGCGGGAATCAAAAGATCAGTATCGGCCTATTTGTCCCGCCACTTTTTCTAGAGGCAATCATCGGGAAAGGGTCAGTCGAACGAGATTTTTTTCCGCGTGGGCTGGCGGGACAGCGCTGCCCTCCCGACCCGGCGAATCCCCAACACGAAGCTCGCTGTTCGGAGGTCGATCGACTTCTCCTTGGCAACGTCCCGCACGTCAGCGTACGCGCGGACCATCTTCTTTTCGAGCTCGGTGTTGATTCGCTCTATCTCCCACTGAAACTGCTGGATGTTCTGGGCCCACTCGAAATAGCTGACCGTCACCCCGCCCGCATTCGCGAGGATGTCTGGAACGATGGTCACCTCACGCTTATTCAAGATGTCGTTCGCCTCGGGGGTAGTTGGTCCATTGGCCCCTTCGACGATGATTGTCGCTCGAACGTCGGCAGCGTTGTCCTTCGTGATTGCTTCTTCGAGCGCTGCAGGAATGAGCACATCGCATGGCCATGTGATCACGTCGGCCCCTTTGAACGGCTCTCCACCCGGAAACCCATTCACCGTGCGATGCTCGGTCGTCCACTCGACGAGCGCCGGCACGTCGAGGCCGTCGTCGTTGGACACTGCACCCAGGTGGTCCGCTACAGCGACCAGCTTGCCGCCCTGCTCCGCGATTAGTCGCGCAGCATGGCTACCGACGTTGCCAAACCCTTGCATTGCCACGGTGACGTCGGCGAGCGTCTTGCCCTGATCCTTCAACGCCTCCCGAAGCGCGTACATCACGCCACGACCCGTCGCCTCGTCACGTCCGAGGGATCCAAATAGATGAACCGGCTTTCCGGTCACGACTCCCGGTGAGAAGCCATAATGCGACGAGTACTCGTCCATGATCCAAGCCATCACTTCGGAGTTGGTATTCACGTCGGGTGCCGGGATATCTTGCATCGGGCCGATGACTTCCTTGATGCCCTCCACAAATCTGCGGGTCACTCGGTCGAGCTCGGTGACGCTCATCTCGTGGGGGTTGCAGTCGATTCCACCCTTGGCTCCGCCAAAGGGAACGTTCACGATCGCGGTCTTCCACGTCATGAGGTTCGCCAGCGCCGACGCATGGTCTTCGTCCATCGTCGGGTGATAGCGAAGACCTCCTTTGTAGGGGCCTCGCATATTGTTGTGTTGCACGCGAAAGCCGAGGTAGTGGATCAGATCTCCCTTCATCGTTCTCGGTGACGATCTCCACCTTCACTACGCGGCGGGGTGTGACGAGGATCTCGCGGAGTCGGTCGGTCAGGCCGAGGACGCTGGCTGCGTCGTGAAAGTATCGGTGTGCGGCTTCGAGCATAGGCGCGAAAGGGTACAGCAATCTGCTAGACTGCGGTCTACGTTTTTGGGGATGGGCAATGAAAACAGCAGTTGTGACAGGTGCGGGTAAGGGGCTCGGTCGAGCAGATCGCCCTGGGGCCTCGCGGACAAGGGCTTCGCGGTCCTGGTTACCGACATCGATGAAGAGGCAGCGAAGGCGACAGCGGCGACGATCGGCCCGCAGGCTTGGCCGATGCAGCAGGACGTGCGTGACCCCGCTTCGCACCGCGCGGTTGCCGAGGCGGCCCGCGAGCGTGGCCCTTTTGAAGTTGTGGGTCAACAACGCGGGTGTGTTGAGCGTCGGCCCAGTTTGGGAGCTCGACGATGACACCGTGAGACGTCATGTGGAGGTCAATGTCCTTGGAGTACTGTGGGGGTCGCGCGCTGCGGTCGATTCCATGCGCCTCGATGGGGGACAGATCATCAACATCGCCTCGATCTCGTCTCTCCTTCCTGTCCCTGGCCTTGCGGTCTACGGTGCCACGAAAAGTGCGGTGCTCGCGTATTCGCTATCGCTTCAAGGAGACCTACAGAATGCGGACCTTCCGATCAAAGTCAGCGCTGTCTGTCCTGACGCGATCGACACCGACATGGTGAGAGATGTCGCCCACCGTCAAGAGGCTAACCTTCTATTCTCCGCCAAGAAGCTTCTCACCGTCGACGAGGTAGCCAACGCCGTTCTCGATCTCGTCGACGACCCGAAGCTCGTCGTCACGATTCCCCGCCTTAGGGCAGCGCTCGCGCATCTCATACGACCGTTTCCTACGATGGGCCTCAGGTTACTCGAATGGTTTCGTCGGATCGGTGAGCGTCGACGCAACGCGTTCAGAGACCGTTAGGTTTCGGCGTCGTCGTCATTGGGGGCGACTTCTTGGGCGGTTTGGTCCGTTCGAGATCTCTGCACGTCGCTTTCTGGTGCGGCTTCTGCTGGGGCTTGTTCGTGGTAGACGTGCACGTCCCGCTGCGGGAAGGGAATTGAGATCTCGTCCTCATCGAAGCGCCGCTTCACTTCACGGGTGATGTCCCAATACACGTCCCAGTAGTCGTCGGTCTTCGACCAGGGACGGACCACGAAGTTCACCGACGAGTCTCCGAGCTCGTGCAAGCGAATCACGGGCTCCGGATCCTTCAACACCTTGTCGTGTGCCTCGACGATCTCGTGGAGAACTTTCTCGGCTTTCGGGATGTCGTCCGAGTATCCGATGCCGAACGTCATGTCGACGCGGCGCGTCGATTGGTGCGTCACGTTGCGGATGACGCCGCCCCAGATCTGCGTGTTCGGCACCACGAGAAGCTGGTTGTCGGGGGTCAGCACCATCGTCGCGACGAGGTTCATCTCGTGGACCTTCCCCATGACCCCGCCCGCCTCGATGACGTCACCGACGTCGAACGGTCGGTAGATCAGGATCATCATGCCTGAGGCGAAGTTCGAGAGGGTGTCTTGGAGCGCGAAGCCCACGACGAACCCGGCGATCCCGAGCCCGGCGAGCAGCGGGCCCACTTCGATGCCGAGCTGTGCGATCGCGATGATGACTCCGACAAACATGATCAACCGGCCTGTCGTCTTGATGAAGAAGTCTCTCGCCAAGCTAGAAATGCCGACCTTCGAACGGTTGAGCGCGCGTCGTACAGCGCCCCGGGCGATCCGGGCCAAGACCCAGAACGCCAACAGCACCAGAAGGAACATCACCAGCTCGAAGACGAGGGCGGCACCGTTCGACCGGAACCAATCGGTGGCGTCGGCCGTCCATTCCTCGATCAGAGCGGCAGCTACGTCCTTGTCGAGGATGTCTTGTGAGATCTTGCCCGTGGAGCTGATGATCCCTTGCCTGAGGTCCGCAGTCTCGAGACCGTACTCGTCCATCAAGCTGACATTTACGCGCTGGGACTCAGCAAGCAGATCGCGCTGCTCCTTCAAATCCGCCAGCTGCTTCTGCGCCTCAACATCCGCATCGACGTCCGGTCGGGCAGCGAGCCTGTCGATGTCGTCTTTGGTCCTTTGAAGCGACCCCGCCATCATTTTGGACCGTGACTCCAAAGCCTTGGTGATGCGTTTCACGTCGGAGTCGACGTCGAGGCCCAACTCTCGACGCTGCCGGATGTTTTCATCGAACTGCCTGAGCAGCCGGTCCGAAACCGGCAGCGCTCCGTCCCGGTTTTGGCGCGCCTTGGCGGCTTCCTCCGGGCTGCCTCTCTCGATCGTATCGGCGAGCGCCAAGAGCTTGTCGCCGAGCTCCGACCTCTCCGTGCGAATTTTCATTGCGTCTTCTTGCAGCAGTCGGGCTGCAAGCGCGCGAGCTTGGGCAACATCCGCGCCGCCGTCCTGGCCTTGCAGTATCAGCTTCACGAGCTCTGCTACCCCTCGCCGGAATTTCTTGCGGCGCTCGATGAGCTCGGTTCCCAATATCTCGCCTGCGGCGCTGCCTTTTTCCTTCTGGATCTTGGCGCGAAGATCTTGAAGATCTTCTTCACGCGTGAGCAAGTCGTCACTGAGCTCTTGGATCTGCGCTGCAACGGTCTTTTCCTCAGTGCCCGCTTCCACCTGGTCGGCGCTGGCGTCTTTGGTGCCGCCATCTTGTGCGAATGCAGTCGTCCATGAGAGACATGTCGCGTTCAGGGTGAATGCGAAGGTGACGCTCAGTGCGAGCCGCGCGCCGTAGTGAAAAATCTGCATATCCAATTCCCGTCTAGTGTTTGCGCCTCGCCTCGGAGCTCGAGCGCGAGGGACCGTAGTGCTAACCGAAGAGTTGTCATCCCTCAAGGCGTGAAAAGCGATTGAACAATCATGCGCGCCGCTATACAGTTCCAGCGATCGGGGAGGTCACATGAGAGTCAAGAGCTTGAAACTAGCGGCGTTCTTGGTCGCGCTCTGCGTGCCGGCATCGTTTGCCTCGGCTCAATGGGACGCGTCGATCGAGGCCGAGACATCGACTTCTGCGACGGTAGCGCCCACGCCACCCCCCGCTCCTCCCGAGATGGTGGAGACCCCCCCTCCCGCACAGCCCGCCGTCCCGCCCGAAGAGGAGGGCCTCAAGGTCGGGTTCACCTGGGCCCTCCAAATCGGCGTTCCGATCTTCCTCGACGTCAACAGAGACATCGCGAGACCAGGTGCCGACATCAGCTTCTTTGGCGGCGCTGACTTCGGCTTCTTCGTCATCGGTGGCGCGGCGGGCATCGGATGGAACCCGATCGATCTCAACGGCCAGGTCGTGGAAGGAGTGCTTCTTTCCGGCCGAAGCCCGCTGACTCGCCTGTTCCTGTCGATCCCTGAGGTCCGGTTTCAAGTTCCCGACCTCAAGGTCGTGCTGCCGTACATCAGTGGCGCGTTCGACATGAATTTCTGGAACTTCCGCGAAACCTCAACGGGCTGCAACTATTACTATTGCAGCAATTTCTCGGTTTACCGCTTCACGCCGGGCTTCACCGGCAGGGGCGGTATTGCCTTCGAGGCCAAGCACGGCGTCTACATCGACATGGGCTTGCGCTACTCGTTCACCGGCAAGGGGAACTTCTTCATGCGATCCCACTGGTGGCTCACACCCTATGTCGGCGTTCTCGTCCGCCGCCGGTAGATTGCCGCTGAGTCAGCGCCGTCCGCCGCCGCCACGTCGTCCTCCGCCGCTCGGCCGCCGCTTCGGGAGCCGCTACTTCTTTGGCCACTGCTTGACGGCTGTTTCGACGACTTGTTGCTCGGCTGCGAAGGCTGTGTCGACGGCTTGTTGGTCGGCTGTGAAGGCTGTGTTGACGGCTTGTTGCTCGGGCTGCGACGGGCTGCGTCGACGGTCTGTTGGCGGGCTGAGAAGGCCGTGGTCGAAGGCTTGTTGCTCGGCTGCGACGGCTTGGTGCCTGGCCGCGAGCCGCCCTGGTTCGGCGGGCGACTGCTGCTCGGCGGTTTGTTGTGATGCTTGTAGTGCGCACTCCTATGCGTCTTCGAGTAGTGGTAGCGGTGATGCCGATACGCTGGCGCTCGTCGATAGTGCGCGTGCCGGTGGTACCAATGGTAGTGATACCAGGGGTGCCAGATCGGATAGACGATCAGCGGAGCGACGTAGACTCCAGTGTAGACGTAGACCGTCGTCGTGGACGACTGCGCCTTCACCTCTTGGTCACCCCCCGGGGGGCGGCTGCTTGGGGTTGGCGGCTGCTTCGGCATCGGGGGCCGGCGTCGCCCGGTAGACGACTTTGTTCGTCCCTGGTTTCGCCCAACCCGCGTTGTGGAAGACCCCACTGCTTTCCGTCCCACTCCCAACGTGGCGGGACGAGAATGGAGTCCTTGACCTTGTAGACCCACTGGCCGCTTTTCCATTCGAACTGTTCGCCAGTCCACACCCAGTGGCCGGGAAGCCAGTGGTACTTGGTCTTCGCGAGCGTTTCGGCGGTGGGCTGTTCCTCTTCGAGCAACTCGGGCGTTTCTGGATGCGGGGGGCGCTCATCGGTGCCTCCGGTGGGCGGAGCTTCGGCCGGCGGTGCATCGTCAGGCGGCGGCGGCATGTCTTCGGGGATCTCATCCGCAGACCGCACGTCCCCCTCGCTCGATGCGTCCTGAGCGAGAGCAAGAGATGGAACCACCAGTGCAACGAGAAGAATAAGGAGGCGCATCGCGCGAGTATACGAGGGTGCCTCGGGCTCGGGCTAACCCCCCGTCACTTGGACCGCGACGAACGCCCAGTCCTTTTTTGTGCGCCCTATGCGCGCGCCCCAGTCGGCAAGCGTCATCTGCCAGCCGTACTTACGGTAGAGCGCATCGAGGATTGCCTTTTGACCGGCTTTGTCTTCGACCACGCGTGCCGTGCCGTCATGCCAGGGCCCTTTGAGCGTCCCCCGCACGCTGCATTCAGCGATTCGAATTTTCGGGTTCCTTCGCAGGCGCTTCACTTTGTAAGAATCTCCGTTGGTGAAGATCCCGAGCTCGTCACCTGCACGAGCTATCCACACCGGAGTCTGCACGCCGGTGCCGTTCTTTCGAAACGTTTCGAGATTTATGTACCGCGCTTCGCCAAGGGCATCGATGACCGACATTTCGCAAGCATACTAGTCTCGGCCGAGATGAAAAGACCGGTTTGTGCTCCAACCCTGGAGTGCTATCTCCAGCCGATGGAGGCCTATGCTTATTCGTTTTCTTGTCGTAATCCTCGTTTCAACCTCGGTTTTCGCATCGCTAGGGTGCAGCAATAGTAGCGGCGACGGCGGATACACGCCCGCCACCGAGACGGGCGACCTATGCGAGACCCCTCTCGCGCCCAACGAACCCGTGTGCAGTGCTGCCTTTGGCGACACGGTCTGGGCTGGCTCCCACCGCTCGAGCTACGCGCAGGGCTCCTCGCCGCTTCCCGGACCGGCCGAAGCCGGTGCCATCACTACCGAGCACATCGAGTTGCCAGGCGCGCCGATCATCGTTTCGTTTTCTTCGCCTTACGGCGACGGTGGACGCGCAGCTTGGTCGACAGTCCTGGGTGTTTCCAATGCGATCATCAAGGTCGACCACGAAAGCTTCGAGGTGATCGACACGTACATTCCGACGGAGCGTGAGGAAAACCCCCCGACGGTCCCACTCGGGGTCAGCGGAGCTTACGCAGCCATCGACCGTGAGAATCAGTTCATCGTCGGTCGCACCAGGTTTGTTTCGTTCTTCGGCGATAGCATCGAGGGTGATCGCTCTTCTCCTATCGAGCTCAAGAAGCGCATCCACATGCCCGATGAGGCGTTCTGCAACGAGGAAGACATCATCGCCGGGATGTCGCTGACCTACGACGGACATCTCGCCTTCGCGACGGAGCTTGGCAATCTGTTCATCATCTCCGCCGATGCGGATCCCAATGACCTCGGCGACGTGCCTGTCGTCTCGACGAGTCCCGACTGCGCCACGGCGGATCTCGCCGATCTCGAAATCGTTTCGAACAGCATCGCCGTCGACGAGAACGGCGGAATCTACGTCGTGACGAGCGCCGCGATGTATCGCTTCGATTGGGACGGAGAGGCGCTAACGCAAGCATGGCGTGCCGGGTACGAAACGGTCGAAAAGCCAAGCCCCATTCGTCTCGGTCCGGGCTCCGGGTCGACGCCAAGCTTGATGGGCACCGCTGCCGAGGACGACCGGTTCGTGGTCATCACCGATGGACAGGAGCTGATGCACGTCGTTCTTTTCTGGCGGGATGAAGTTCCCGAGGATTGGGAGCCGATCGTGCCCGGCAAGGACCGGCGCATCGCCTGTGAGGTGCCGATCCACTTTGGCACGGGAGCCACCAAGACGAGCTCGGAACAGTCGGTCGCGGTGCGAGGTTACTCCGCCATTTTAGTGAACGACTTGCTCGTCGACCCGACGCTCGTCGACCCCGAGACCGCGCTTCCCGTCGAGCAGAACCTCATCTCGGCGCTCGAGGGAGGGATTCCTGCCAAGGCTCCATTCGGGCTCGAGCGCGTGGACTGGGACCCAGCGACCCGTACCTGCTCGTCGGTATGGGCCAACCCCGATATCAGCGTTCCCAACGGCATTCCCAGCATCAGCGAGGCGTCCCGTCTGGTTTACGGGATCGGCCAACGTAATGGCCAGTGGGGTCTCGAAGGCCTCGACCTCGACACTGGCAAATCTCGTGTGTGGGCACCTGGCGGGCCGGGCACGTGCAATCCCGATCTCATCCGTGTCGTGCGGGCCATTCCCAGTGTCGTGGCCGTGCTCGAGCAGGCCCCTAACTCCTGCGAGAACTCGCTGTACGCCGCGACCACCGTGGCACCGGACGGAATGGTGTACACCGGCACGTTCTTTGGCATGAGCCGCTACGTCCCGAGCACGACCGTCGACCTTTCGTCTGAAGCTCAGATCGTTGCTGGCCTCGATCAAAGCTCTGACCTGTTGAACCGTGCTGAAGCCGGTGAGGTAGCTGGGAGCATTTCGGTTCGCGACAACCTGCGACGGGCTTTGGTTCAACTCGGCGCGGTCGACGACGTGGCCCGTCAAGCCGGGCTCGACGACGTCAGTACGCAGGTACAAGAAGCCCAGCGCGCCGTCGACGAGGCGGTTCAAGCACTCGATGCCGGTGGCTCAATCGACGCCGGGGTCGCCGCGGCACAGGCTGCCATCGAAGCCGCGCGATCGGCCCTCTGAGCGTCGCGATCAGCTCCGGCCTTCGAGGCGCGCCATCATATCGTCGCCTAGAAGCGGAATCACCCGGAGTGCTTCCATATTCTCGCGGACCTGCTTTACGTTGCTAGCTCCGGTGACGACCGTCGATACGTGCGGATTCTTCGCGCACCAGGCGATCGCGACCTGGGCCGGAGTGCACCCGAGCTCTTTGGCAACCTCGACTACTCGACGCACCGTCTCGTGGCTTTCGGGCGAGACGATCATTTCGCGCAGCCATTCGTAGCCCGGCAAGTTGGCGCGGCTTTCCGCAGGAACCCCGTCCAGGTACTTCCCGGTGAGCGCTCCGGATGCGAGCGGGCTCCAAGTCGTCGCACCCATTCCGTATTTCTCGTAAAGGGACGCATACTCTTCTTCTACCCGTTCTCGAGAGAGCAAGTTGTACTGGGGCTGCTCCATCACCGGCTTTCGCAGGTTGTACTTCTCCGCGATCTCGTAGGCATCGGCAATGGCATGCGCTGGCCATTCGGACGTGCCCCAATAGAGCGCACGGCCCGAGGACACGATGTCGTGCATGGCCCACACGGTCTCTTCCACCGGCGTGTCGGGGTCTGCCCGGTGGCAAAACAAGAGATCGACGAAATCCGTGCCGAGCCGCTCGAGCGACCCATCGATGGCGTGCAGCAGGTACTTTCGGTTGAGCGTCTTTTTGGTGTTTGGGCCTTCGCGGAGGCCCCAGTAAAGTTTGGTCGAAAGCAGATACGACTCGCGGGGCCAACCAAGCTCGCGCGCGACGTCACCCATGATCGTTTCCGACGCGCCGTCCGCATAGATCTCGGCGTTGTCGAAGAAGTTCACGCCCGCGTCCCAGGCCGCCTGCATGCACTCCAACGCGGTCTGATGACCGAGTTGGTTGTGGAACGTCACCCAGGAGCCGAACGACAGGACGCTGACTTTGATGCCAGCTTGACCGAGTCGCCGATATTCCATCTCCACGGTGGTGTCTTTTCAGGTGCCTAGGGTGCGCCGATTGCGATCCACTCTGTGACCGCCTCGATCTTCGCGTCGCAAAGCGGGATCCCGCCAAACGGCATCTGCTCCGTCCCAGGCGCGATGTCCACGCCGAGCAGTTTGTCAATGATATAGGAGTTCTCGACGTTGTTCGGTTCCACCCTCGGCTTGCTCATCTGAACCGCTTCCACATCGATCAGGTTGTCTAACGAGACTTCGGCTGAGGTCAGAGTCAGCATTTCGGCCCGAAACTGGTCATTGTGGCAGGCGCTGGCGGTGCAGCTGATGTCGAAGACGCTCGCCTGAATGTCGGCGATGTTGCGCTCGATCTCTGGGATGCAAACGCCGTCGCACGGAATCTGTCCTGTCGGGCAGGAGCTGCCGCCACCGGCGCCACCGCTATCGTCACCGCACCCGAGAACCAATAGCCCCGTGCCTGCCAGCACGAGGAAACCAAAAGCATTGATACCCATGCGCGGGCGTATAGCTTGCTTCGACCCGATCCGTAAAGCTCTCTCTCGAAGAGAATTCGGAGCGGCACCGTGCAGTCGGTCGACGCTGGCGATCCGGTGACGATCACGCTTCCCTCCCAACGGGGGCTTCGTCGCCACCCTGACCGCCCAGTGACGCTGAGCTCTACTGGATGGCGTCTTCGCCGGCCGCTTTACCGCCCTCCTTGGCCCCTTCCTTCGCGCCGCCTTCCTGTCCTGCCTCGACACCCGCCGTAGCACCGGCCTTGCCTGCCGACTCTGCGCCTTCGGTCACTTCCTGCTTGGCCGCACCGGAGTCGTCCTTGCACGCTACGGTGAAGCTCAGCGCAAGAGCCGCGGTTCCGATCACGATGTACCTGATAATTGTGCTCATGATTTCCTACTCCTTCTATCGGTGGCGGCCCTCCGTCCGCCCACGGTGGGCGATGGATAGGGCCAATCCTGCCGACGGTCAAGCGTGAGGTTCGGGGCGTGATTTCTCAGGGGATGGTTCTGGTGGTTGCGGAGGCCTGGTAGTTACGTCTACAACCTGTCGAGTCACGAACCGACCCGATGTTTCCAAAAATCAAAGCGCAAAGCGTGCCCTTTCTCAGCAGCGCGCAGATGGCCGAAGTCGATCGCGCGATGATCGAGGACTACGGGATCCTCCTCATTCAGATGATGGAGAACGCCGGGCGGAATCTCGCGCACTTGGCGCGGCTGCGATTCCTGTCCGGTGAGGCCGTCGGAAAGCGGATCGCGGTCCTTGCCGGAGTGGGCGGCAATGGAGGAGGCGCGCTGGTCTGCGCCCGTCGACTCGAGACTTGGGGTGCAAGCGTTGAGGTATTCCTCAGCAAGCCCGACGAAGAGCTCACCGAGATCCCACGACACCAACTCGGCATTGCCGGTCGAATGAACATTCCCTCGCGCGTCGGCGCACCGCCCGCCGGGGCCAGCTTCGATCTCGTCGTCGACGGGATCATCGGATACAGTCTGAACGGCGCACCACGCGGCACCGCGGCAGAGATGATCCGCTGGGCAGCCGGCCAACCCGCGCCAGTGCTTGCGCTCGACGTACCTTCCGGCGTGGACGCGAGTACGGGGTCTGCATTCGACCCCGTGATTCACGCCACCGCCACGATGACCCTCGCTCTGCCAAAGGAAGGGCTTCGCGCGCAATCCGTGCGAGCACTGGTAGGGCGAGCTTTATCTCGCCGACCTCAGTGTGCCGCCGGAGCTCTACGCGGAGCCAGCTCTGCGGCTGCAAGTGCCGGCGCTCTTTTCGCAATCCGACATCGTGCAACTGGTCTGACTACGGTTGTGACGCCAGTCAGGAGTATGCTCAGCGGTCCACGTCGCGCATCATGACGACGCCGCGCAGAGCGCCGAGGTAGAGCGTCCCGTCTGAGTGTATGTGCACCTGACCTGCAATCGGGTCGAGAGGCTTGTCGTCGCCGACGTAGGCGCGAAAGATCTCCTCGCCCGTGTCCCATGAAGCGGCCGTCAAATAGAAGACATCGGTGTCGGTGATGTCCGGGTCTGCTCCGTAGCCCCAGATGACGCCGCTTTCGGTCGCGAGCTGCGCGCTGTTGCCGAACGAGGTGTCGTTCTTCCAGACGTTCTCACAGCCGGTCACGTTGCCCTCATCATCGCGGACGACGCGGTAGCGCTCGAGGCCCGGGAACATCGTGTTAGCCGGCGCAAACGCTCCGCCAAACCCGCCGTTGTTCACGACGATGATATCGTCGTTGTAGCCCACCACCGTGTTTTCGGCCGCACTTTCGCCTGGGCGGAAGATCGGAATGGTGCAGAGGGGCGGGTCATCGGCCTTACGATGGCGATCGATGACGAGTAGATTGACCTGTCCATCGGCGTTGTCACAGATCGAGATCAGGTCGTCGTTCTTGCCGAGTAGTGTCGGGCTCGTCCCAGACCCCGGCAGGATGCCGCCGATGCCCGTGCCCGGATCATACGGCGCCCGCCAGTCGACTCGAACTTCGCCCTCGTCGTCGACCGACAATCGCTGCAGCGCCTCGAAGGTGACCAGGTACACCGCCTCGTCGTCAACCACCATCGAGTTCTGGAGCCCCTCGCCTAGGTCTTTCATCTTGATTTCATCGGTTTCGCGGTCGTAGTAACCCACTCGGCCGTCGTTCGTCATGAACCAGTAGCGACCTTCCCAGTCGATGACCGTGTCTTGCAGCATCGGGTCGCTCACTTCGAGCGCCGGCTCTAGACCCCGGGATCACCTTCGAGAAGTCCTGGACGAACTCGGGCACGCCGTCGATCACTTCGATGTGGTACTGCTCGAGTCGGTTCGTCGCAGGACCGAGGAAGATGTTCTCGTCCTTGTCGAGGCTGAAGTATGCGCCGCCTGCCGGCGTTTGCAACGAAGGGGCGAAAGCCGACGTCTTGTTCCGCTACGATGTTCAAGTTCTCGTTGTCGAACATCGTCAACATCACCCTGACGCCGTTGCTTTAGGTCGTCCGACTCGAAGCACGAGCCGAGGACGTAGCCATTCTCGAGAAACGTCATCATGGCGCAAATGCCGGTGAGGTTGCCCAACTGATGAGTCGTGATGTCGATATTCGGCCCGACCGGACCACTGCGGTCGTATGTTGCGGAGTTGTAGTGGTCGTTGTGGATGCGCGAGTTGCCATCGTTGTTGAGGAACGGGTGCGGCTCGAGCTCGAGCGCGGGAATCGGTGTGGCAACGATCGCGTCACCCACGGACGGTTCGATACCGAGCTCCTCCGGGGTGCTGCGCGGCAGTGGCGTCGCGTCGCGAATCGACGGAAAGCGATCGGAGCCCGCACCGCCGCCTGAGCCGCCGCTGCTCTCACCGCAGCCCGCAGCGAATAGCGCAATCAACACGGAAGCTAAGAAAAGCGAGAATGCTCCACGAGAGGAGAGAGAAAAACAGTTCATGGCCGACTCCTTAAACACGCTGACGCCCCTAGGCGAGACGTTTGCCCGTTTGGCACATGACACAAATGATGTCAACTGTGTTATTCAGAGAGAAAGGGACAGTCCCCTTTTTGCAAGGGTTAACGACAAGGGCCTTTGGTCGCGTCAGAGTGCCAGCAGCCGATTTTTCATTTGACACATAAAACACATTCTGTTATTTGTCTCAAATGCCAGCCAATACTGCCGCCACGGCGGTTCCGGAGGATACCAAATCCACGCCTGTTCGTGAACGCCTTCTAGATGCCGCCGAGGGCTGCCTCGCGCAGTTCGGCCCTCAAAAGACGTCGATGGAAGACGTTGCGCGCGCTGCCGGCATGTCGCGCGCCACCTTGTATCGCTACTTCGAAAACCGGGACGCGTTGTTGCTCGGTGTTGCTTCACGCCAGGCGTCTAGCCTCGCGACCGAAGCGATGAGCTACCTCTCCCAGTTCAGTACCATTTCCGACTGGTTGGTCGAGGGGCTCCTGTTCACGCTTCGAGAGATCCCCAAGCGGCCCGTGTTTGCCTCATTGGTGACCTCTCTCGATTCCCGCGCCTCGGGCAGTCTGTTCCTCGGCTCGACCGGGCTCATCCAGATTGGCGTGAACGTTCTGCGACCGATGTTCGCCAACGCGAAGGAGCAAGGCCTTCTCCGCGACGATATCGACCCCGACATGCTCATCGAGTGGTTGCTCCGCGTGCTGTGGACCTACCTCAACGCGCCCAGCCAAGTCGCCACCGACGAAGAAGGCATGCGCAAGCTTTTCCGCATGATGCTCATTCCCGCCGTCCTCAAAGACAGCGCCACCTGAACCCCCCCGCGAAGGCCCCAAAGGAACCTCACCATGTCAGACGTAGACGCAATCGTAATCGGCGCCGGACACAACGGCCTCACGGCGGGCACGATGCTCGCGCGGGACGGCCTCAAGGTGCTCTGCCTCGAGAAGACCAACTGGGCGGGCGGTATGGCCACCACCAAGGAGCTCTTCAAGGGCTACAAGCACAGTGTCGGCGCGTGGGCGATGATCGTGCTCCACCAGGAGATGATCGACCTGCTCGACGTGGAGAAGTTCGGCTTCGAGACGATCATCCCGGATACCTCGTACTGCGTCTACGGTGAGCCCGAGGACAAGTGTTTCATCGCTTATAATGACCCGATCACCATGGCGAACAAGATCGCCGAGGATCATGGGCCGGATGCGATGCGCGGGCTCTTCGACTTGTTTCAGTACCTTCGCATCTACGGGAAGGTCGCCGACAAGGAGCGCTTGAAAGCGCCCGATGCGATCGAGAAGCTGATCGCCGAAGCCGAAGACGCTGAAACGCGCGAAGCCCTGCAGCGCCTTTGTTACGCGAGCGCGATGGACATCATCCGGGACTACTTCCCCGACCCCAACAAGCACCGCACGATTCAAGGCTCGCTGGCGGCGATGTCGATCGACGGCACCCACATGGGTCCGTACACCCCGGGCGGCGCCACCTCGATGGCGTTCCACTACACCGCCTCGGACGCAATGAACGTCTTCAAGCTTCCGGTGGGCGGCATCGGGGCGCTCTCGGAGGCGCTGGTTCGCGCGCTCGAGGCAGAAGGCGGCGAAGTTCGCTACAAGGCTCAGGTCAAGCGGCTCCTCATCGAGGACGGCAAGGCTGTGGGTGTCGAGCTTCGCAGCGGCGAGACGATCACGGCCAAGGTCATCCTCTCGAGCATCGACGCCAACACCACCTTCCTCAAGTTGGCGGGCGAGGAGCATCTACCGCTCCCCTTCACCGAGAAGGTCAAAGAGATCGACTACCGCAACGGCTACATCCAGGTCCACATGACGCTCAAGGAGGAGCCGGAGTTCACCGGGCACCTTGCCTTTACCAACGAGGACAAGCTCAAGTGGCTCATGGCGTACATCCCGTCTGCCGACCACGTCTCGAAGTGCTGGAACGAGTACAAGAACGGCCAGATCCCCGAGGATCCCGCTCGCGTATTGCTACTTCCCGAGCATGATCGACCCGACGGTGGCGCCCCCCGGCTACCACACGGCAACGTTGTTCTCGCACTACTTCCCGTACGACACGCCGAAGGACAAGCTCCGCGAGCATGCGGGCATCATGGCCGACCGCGCGATCGAGCAGATCGCGAAGTACGCGCCCAACTTCCGCGACTCGATCGTTGACAAGCTCGTGCTCACGCACAACTACTTTGAAAAGACGTTCGGCATTACGGGTGGTGACTTTTGCCACGGCCTGATCGAGCCCGGACAAATGTGGGCCAGCCGTCCGGTACCGGGGTACTCCGACTACCGCACTCCGATCGGCAATCTCTATATGTGTGGTGCGGCCTGTCATCCCGGTCCCGGCGTCACCTGCGCGCCCGGTTACAACAGTGCGCGAACCGTGATTTCCGATCTCGCGGCCGCCGACGCCGATTTGGTAGCTGCCCAATAGGATAGAATCATGCCCTTGGACTTTTTCGCACGCATAGAAACCAACTGGCTCGTCCTGCTGATCCCCGTGATCGCAGGACTGGTCGGGTGGGGCACGAACGTGCTCGCGCTTCGGATGACGTTCTACCCCGTCGATTTCAAAGGCATTCCGCCTTACCTCGGATGGCGGGGCGTCATCCCGGCCAATGCGGAACGCCTCTCGCAGTCGATGATCCAGCTTCTAACCGAGAAGCTGCTCGACGTGAAAGAGCTCTTCCAGGATTCCGAAACCGAGCTCGAGCAGGACCTGGGCCCAATGGTCGAACGGATCACCACGCAGGTCGTCACCGAGATCTCAACCAAAATCGCGCCCGAAAACTGGCAGCGATCGCACCAAGCGCTGCGGGATTACATGGTCGAGATGATCGAGAAGAGCAGCCGAAACGTCGTGTTGTCGATCCTGTCGGATCTCAAGGATAACGCCGACCAGGTCATCGATCTGGAGGGCGTCGTCACCGACGCGATCCGCAAGGATGCGGGGCTCTTGGGACACGTCTTCACCGAGGTCGCCGGGCCCGAGCTCAAGTTCATCGAACGCTCTGGGTTCTGGTTCGGGCTCTTGTTCGGCCTCTTCCAGATGGCCGTCTGGGTTTATTTCCCAGCGTGGTGGGTCTTGCCCGTCGGTGGCTTCCTCGTCGGCTACATCACCAACTTCCTCGCGCTTCGCCTGGTCTTCGAGCCGCACGATCCGATCAACTTTGGCTTCTTCCAGCTGCAAGGTCTTCTCCACAAGCGAAAGAACGAAGTGGCGCTTCGTTTCGCCGACGTCATGGCGGACGACGTGCTGAGTCCGGACAACATGCTCGAGACCATTACCAAAGGGTCTTCATCGGAACGCGTGTTCGCCTTGGTCGAGAAGCGGATCAACATCGTGTTCGAGGATTACAAGAAGGACCCGATGACCGCGATGCTCATGCCGCCGGAGCGAATCACCGAGGCCCAAGAGGACCTTCTCGAGCGCATGCGTACTCAAAAGCCCGAGCCCGATGGGCTGGTCAATTCGTTCATCGGTCGAGGCGCGGCTCTGCGCGGCCAACTTAGCACTAAGCTTCAAGCTCTCGATGCGAAGAGCTTCGAGGGAGTCCTCCGACCCGCCTTCCAAGCAGACGAGTGGAAACTTTTCGTGACGGGCGCCGTCCTCGGCACGATCGCCGGCGTGCTGCAGCTCGTCTACCTCTTTGGAGACTCGCTGGGCTGACGCCCAAGGGAGAACAGGCAATGGCCACGGTTATCACAGAAGATTGTACGTCTTGCGGTGCCTGCGAGGACGAATGTCCGACCAACGCGATCTCGCTCGGTGAAGAGATCTTCGTCATCAACGCGGACACCTGCACCGAGTGCGTCGGCTTCCACGACACACAACAGTGCGCGATGGCTTGCCCCGTCGACTGCTGCCTCCCCGATCCCCACCGTCGCGAGACCGAAGACGTCCTTTTCGCGCGTGCCAAAGAAATCGACGGCATCATGCCGTGTGCCGATGAGCTCTCCGAGGAGACCTCGCACTTCCACACCGGCGAAGCCGCAGAGCAAGTCGTCATGCCCATCCCGGTGGGCGGTTGACCTCGGGCCCCGGCGGACAAGACTCTCCGACCATAGGAGCACGGATATGGAAGCGACGTCGACAGAAGAGGAAGAACAAAGGATCGAGTACGACCCGGTTTACGATCCGTTCAGCCCGGAGCTCATCGCGGACCCATACCCGTTCTACGAACGTCTCCGAAATGAGCACCCCGTTTACTACAACGAGCGGATGGATTTCTACGTGCTGTCTCGGTATGACGACATCTATCGCGCGCTCCGCAAGCCGCAGATCTTTTCGTCGGCGCAGGGGTTGACGCCCGTCAAAGACGAGATCGCCCAGCTCGGGCTTCCGCCGACCTTCATCATGATGGACCCGCCTGATCACACCCGGCTTCGACGTCTGATCACCAAAGCGTTTACCCCCGATACGGTGAAGGCATTGGATCCGAAAATTCGGGAGTTCGTCGTCGGGCGGGTCGAAGCGATGAAGGCCAAAGCGAGCGACGGCGCTGCGGTCGATTTGATCGAAGAGATCGCGTCTCCGCTTCCGACGATGGTGGTCGCCGACATCCTCGGCGTGCCGCCCGAGGATCGAGAGAAGTTCGATCCCTGGTCCGATGCGATCACCTCGGCATCTGCCGATTTCACCCTCGACGTTCAGAACGCTGTCGACGCCGTTCAGGGGCTGGTCACATACTTCGGCGCCATGTGCCAGGCGCGTCGCGCAAATCCCACCGGCGACATGATCACCAAGCTCACCCAGGCGGAAATCGACGGCGATACGCTCACCGATTGGGACATTCTGGGCTTTTGCTTCGTGATGATCGCCGGAGGGAATGACACCACCAGCAACTTCATTGGGCAACTCGACCGAGCAGCTCGACAAGTATCCCGACCAGCGCCGCGAGATGATCGAGAATCCTGCGTGCATTCCGAACGCTACCGAGGAGCTTCTCCGCATCGAATCCGTCGTTCAGGGTCTGTCCCGGACCACCACCAAGGACGTCGAGTACTACGGAACCACGATTCCCGCCGGCAGCAAGGTCCACAATCTCTACGCTTCCGGCAACCGTGATCCCCGACACTGGGGGGACAACGCTGACGAGCTCGACATCCACCGCGAGGTCGACAAGCACCTCTCATTCGCGCAAGGCCCGCATTTCTGTATTGGCGCTCACGTTGCGCGATTGATGATTCGCATCTACTTCGAAGAGATGGGCGCGCGCATCGGCGAGAGCTACGAGGTCGACTGGGACAACGCGGAGCGCCGAAAGTCCGGCTTCACCCGCGGCTACACCAAGTTGCCGATCCACATCAAACAGTGAGCATGATCCGAGTACGCTTCGAACCTTCCGGTTTCGAGGTCGACGCCGAGCCCGGCGAGGCCATCATGGACATCACCGACGCCAACCCGGCGGCGGATGTTCCCTACTCCTGTCGTGCAGCCACCTGCGGCACGTGTAGGGTCCAAGTTCTCGAGGGCGGCGATGCCCTGTCTACAGCCGATGTCGACGAAATCGAAGTCCTCGACATTTTTGGCGACACCCCCGACGAAGTCCGTCTCTGTTGCCAAACCAAGCTCGTCGACGGCGCCGCCACCCAAGTCACCTTAAGAGTCTGCGACGACTGAGAATCCCCTTAGAAGGCGGCTTTTACGGCTAGGTTGATGCCGATTTCGTTGATCTGGACGGGGACGAGGTTCTGCTCGACGATGGGAACCTGGAATGAGGCAGGTATCAGGAAGCCAAGCAGGTTGCCCGATCCGTGTGCGTATCTCACCGCGGCCGCGAAAGCGACGTAGAAGCCATCGTCGCCCCTTTCGGTTGGCTTCTCTCGATTCGCGAAGTCGATGCCGAGGGTCATTCCGTAGAAGTTGATCTTCGTATCGCCAAAGTCGGTCAGCGTGCGCACCGCGCTGAAGTCGGTGAAGAACCCGGCGCCGAGCTTGAGCCGGTCGGTGAGCTTGAAGATACCGCCGATTCGAGCGTCGGGGGTCGTGTCCCAGTCGATGCCCAGCTCCGGCGTCTCGAGAGGGAACCTGATGACGAGGTCGGCCTCGAGCCAACCCCAGGAATTGAGCCAAGCGACTCCCACTCGTGTGAGGCCGGCCTCGACACCTGCCCACGCGCCGTGGAGCTCATCGACTTGGTTACCCGCGAACGTTGGCGGTCCGGTCGGCGGAGATATCGTTTCGGTGAAAGTACGCTCTTCATTCAAGTAGACGAGATAACTCGGCGTAGCGACCATCAAACCGAAACGCACCTCTTTGATCGGTGACCACTGAACGCCGACCTTCATCTGCAGCCCCCCACCCGTGACGTTTTCAGCGATATTGCGGTTCACCGCGCCTCCGAGGCCACCGTCGTATGCCCCCGAGAAGAGCTGGTTGTTGCGTTGCGAGGCGATGACGATATCGAAGCCGCCGCCGACCAGCAGCGCATCGCTGTGCTTCCAGCCCACCGCGGAGCTCAGGTGATAGATCGATTTGGTCTGGCTCGCGGTCGCGAAGAACTCAGCCGTGGGGCTGCTGCCCTCGGTGGACGAAACCGTATCTTGGACGAATCGATCGAGCACCCTCGAGAAGAAGAATCCGATACCCCAACGCAAGTCCGGTCGTGGCGAGGCGACGAATGTGAGGGCGCGCGGAATGGCCTGAATGGCAGAAAACTCTCCGGCGCCCTGTTCCCCGGTTTCGAGGGTGAGTGTGCCCGGCGCGCTGACGATGCTGTATGAGAGCACCGCACCTGTCAGATCCACCGACCGGCTATCGAGCCGCGCAACCCCCGCAGGATTGAACCACATCGCCCCGCCGGTATGCACGTTCGCCACGACAGCCCCTCCCGTGAGCGCAACATCGCTTCCCGCGATCACGTCCTCGCTGTTCTGCGCCTCGGCGAGGCTAGAAATCAGCAGGGGCGCAAGCAATGCGATCCAGGATCGACCCAGCATCGCGCGGATAGTAGCCTCAAAACCTCGTGCACGAGCGCAAAAGAGCGTGCCTATTGGTTTTCCTTGAACCAGATGGCCGCTTCTCTCAGCGACTCATCCATGGGTCGGGGTCGCCACCCGAGCTCGTTTCTCGCTTTGCTATTGTCGTAGTCGCCCATGATGCGCTGCAACACGATGCTACTCATCGATGCGACGGTGTCCTTGCCTAGAAGGTGCATACATTTTTCGATGATCCATGTGCTTCCGGTGATGGCCCACATCGGTATTTCGAACCGTGGCGGTTCGACGTCAGCAAATGCCGCAGCCTTGGAGGTGGCCTCTGCCATGTCTATCATCCTGTTCGCGATGATATAGCGCTCTCCCGCTTTTCCTTGGTGCTCGGCCAACAGCAGAGCGTCGGCCGCGTCCTTGATGCCCACCACGCTCATCTTGGCGTTCCAGTAAACGGGCATTCGTCGTTCGACAGTAAGCTTCACGAGCTTTGCCTTGCGGGGTGGGTTGATGGTCGTGGCCGCCGAAGGTGGTCGCCACATTGCACACGATCCCCGGCAGACCCTTGCGGCAGAGGTCCAGCAGCTGCCTTTCGGCCTCGACCCGAGTTTTCACGTAGGGTGGCGCCTGCGCCTCCCAATTGAACTCATCGGCCTCCGACGAGATGCCCGAGGGATTCAGGCCAATCGTCACGATGGAGCTGGTAAAGACGAATCGCCCGATACCCATCTCGAGCGCCACCTCCATGACCAAGCGGGAGCCCTCCACATTGGTTCGGTAGAGTGGGGTGCTGTCGCGGAGCCAGGAGCGCGTGTCCACGATGCAATAGAACACGCTGCCGCAGCCGGTCATGGCTTTGCGCAACGTGTCCTTGTCAAACACGTCTCCGGTCTGGCGCTCCAGGTCGAGGTGATCCGTCATCGCGGTGTTGCTCGAAGAGCGCGTGAGGATGCGCACGGGTCGTCCGGCCGCCGCCAGCGCCTTGACCACGTGGCTCCCCAAGAAACCGCTGCCGCCCAGTACTAACGCTTTATCGTCTGCCATGGGGTTCGAGGATCACGATCGGGATCACGCGATCGGTCCACGTCGCGTAGCTTGCGATGTCTGGGTAGTGTGCAACCAGCCGCGGCCACAAGCGTTCCCGTTCCTCGGGTGAAGCGGTGCGCGCTCGCATCTTCATCTTGCGACGCTTGATTTGGATTTCGACGTCCGGGTTTGCTTGGATGTTTTTATACCAAAGAGGGTTTTTCGGAAGCCCGCCCTGCGAAGCGACGATGATGATGTTGTCGTCTTCCTCGATGAACAAAAGGGGCGCGGTTCGCGGTTGGCCGCTCTTGCGTCCGATCGTGGTCAGCAGGAGCACCGGGACGCCCCAAGGAAAAGCGCTCCCGATTCGCCACTTCGAACCGAGCAGCCCACCGGTCCAGCGGTACAGGGCGACGTTCACCTTGGACATGGTTCCGATGATCTTGACGACGACAGGTTTATCGAGGCCCTCGGGCTTGTTCTTGATTTTCACGCTGCCGGCGGTCATTGGGTGCCTTCCCCGGGTCGGGCTTTGTTCGCGCGTCTCAGGATCGTCAGCCACAGCTTGTCCGCCGTGCGTACTGGCAGCTTCTCCAGCGTGGACCGCATTCGATCAGGCTTCACGGAATAGGCCGGCTTCGGGTTTTTGGTCGTCAAGGCCGTCTCCACAACCTGCGCGAGGATGTCGGGGTCGTGAGCGGCATTGACGGTCTTGCCGGCCAGCTTCTTGAGCGCACTAATGACTCTCGCGAAGTTGGCCGTCTCGCTCTCGGCTTGGTCGAAAGCACGCTCAATCCCGTCGACCATGTCGGTCTTGAAGGGCCCGGGTTGAATCGTTATCACTCTTCACGCCCAGCAGCGCTAACTCGCGACGCAGCGCGTCGCGAATACGCCTCGATCGCGTATTTGCTCATTGCGTAGGGGCCATTGAAAGGCGCGGTGGTTTGCCAGCCGGTTTCGGAGCTCACGTTCACGATTCGGCCCTTGCAAGCTTCTACGAGCGGGAAGAACTTCTTGTTGACTCGATACGTCCCCATCACATTGATGTCGAGAATCCTTGCAAGGCGCTCTTCGGGGATGTCGGTTAAAGAGCCCACGCCCATGACACCCGCGAAATTCACGATCCCGTCCAGATGATCGGTGTGGCTTGCTATCGCGTCGTAAGCGCTCCGAATGCTCTCGCGGTCCGTGACGTCCATCGCGATCGGGACGACGTCGGGGTCGTGCATCGAGGTGCGGAGCAGGTCCTTGTTGATGTCCGCAGCGAACACCTGCCACCCGTCCATAACGAGTCGCTCGACGACCGCGTGGCCAAGACCCCCACCCGCGCCAGTAATCAATGCTGTTCTCTTAGTCATGCACTCCGAGGTTCACGGTATGCGACGACAAACGCCGCGAGACTAGAGGGAAACTGGGTTTGTGCGGTGTGCATCGTAAGTGCCTGAAAACAGGGCATTCGCAGGGGGGGAGCGGTTGTCTTCAGGGGGTCAATGCAACGCCATTGGGTTTTGTATAGAAGTCAGACCCTTAGCGGAAGGCGCAGGACATGCCTGGAGCACGTTTGTGTTTGGAAGAGCGGGAGCGGATCTCGAGGGGCTTGGCGGGAGGCCACAGCTTTGCTGAGATCGGCAGACAGTTGGGAAGGCCGACCAGCACGGTGAGTCGGGAGGTAGGTCGAAACGGCGGTGCGCACCGCTATCGGGCCGTCGGCGCCGAGCGGGTAGCCCGACGCAGAGCCAGACGACCCAAGGTTCGCAAGCTGGTGGCCGATCACAAGCTCGCCCGCTGGGTAGCGCACAAACTAAGGCGTCGATGGTCCCCGCAGCAGATCGCGGCGCACCTGCATCAGCGCTACGCTGAGCCGCACAAGCGCGTGTCTCACGAAACCATCTATCAGTGTTTGTATCTGCAAGGGCGAGGAGGACTTCGAGCCGAGCTACGCAAAGCCTTACGCACAGGTCGAGCGCAGCGACGACCCACAAACCGCGAACGCAAAACCCCCGTTCGAATCCCCGATATGGTGCTGATCAGCGAACGCCCTGCCGAAATCGAGGACCGCGCTGTACCCGGTCATTGGGAGGGCGACCTCATCATCGGCAAGGACGCCAAGAGCCAAGTGGGCACCTTGGTCGAACGCACTACCCGCTTCGTGATGCTGGTCCGGCTGCCTCACGGCCGCGCGGCTCACACCGTGCGCAAAGCCATCACACGTAAGATCACCCATCTACCGCAAGCGCTCAAGAAGTCCCTGACGTGGGATCAGGGAACCGAGATGGCCGAACACGTCCGTTTCACCGTGGCCACAGGAGTGCCGGTGTACTTCTGTGATCCGCGCAGCCCTTGGCAACGTGGCACCAACGAGAACACCAACGGTCTACTGCGCCAGTACCTGCCCAAAGGTACCGACCTGTCGACCGTCAGCAACTATCAGCTCAATCGAATCGCCCACGAGCTCAATACTCGTCCTCGTCAGACGCTCGGGTGGATGACACCGGCCCAGAAATTTGCTCAACTCGTTGCATCAGCCCCTTGAGACCGCCGCGTGTCCCCTAATTTACGGCGCGAGCTTGGTCGGCCCAGAACTGGGTTCGGAGGGCCTTTTTGTCGGGCTTGCCCAGGGGCGAAAGTGGAATCGAGGCTACGAAGTCGATCGATTTGGGTGACTGTATCGATCCCTTCGCTTCTTTGACGGCTGCCTGGAGCTCTGCGGCAAGGGTCTCGCTCGCTTCGTGGTCCGGCCGCAGGATGACGACGGCCTTCACGGCTTCGCCCCAACGTTCGTCGGGCACACCGACGACGGCGACTTGTGCAACCGCCGGGTGTGCCGAGATCACATCTTCGATCTCTCGCGGAAACACATTGAACCCACCGGTGACGATCATGTCTTTCTTGCGATCGACGATGTAGAGGTAGCCCTCGTCATCGTACCGGCCGACGTCGCCCGTGTGGAGCCAGCCTCCCGCGAACGCCTCGGCGGTCTGATCGGGCAGGCCGTTGTACCCTTGCATGACGAAAGGCGCGCGGACGCAGATTTCGCCGGCTTCCCCCTCGGGCACCGGCTCGTTGTCCGGGCCGAGAAGGGCGATGTGCACCCAGGGGCTCGGCCGTCCGCAGGATGCAAACCGCTCGGGCTTCGAGAGATCGTGTTCCTTTTTCTTCAAGTGCGTGATCGCCATCGGCGCTTCGGACTGGCCAAAGCATTGGAAGAAGATCTGACCCCATTTTCTCGACGCCCTCCTTCAGCCGTGACTGGGCTCATCGGCGAGGCGCCGTAGAACAGGGTTTCCAGGCTCGAAAGGTCCGCCGTCGTCGCGCGTGGATGGTCGAGGAGCGGATAGATCATGACGGGGACCAGGAAGGTCGCACGTGATCTTGTGCTTCTCGATAGCGTCGAAGAAGAGATCCGGCGTGAAGCCCTGCAATGCCACGAATGCGCCGCCACGTTGGAGCGTCGGCACGACGAAGGCTGCGGCTGCATGCGATAGAGGCGTCGCGATCAAGAACCGCATCTCCTCCGGCCATTCCCACTCGGCCATCTGCACCATCGTCATGTACGCGGCCGAGCGGTAGGGTTGACGCACACCCTTCGGTCGGCCCGTCGTACCGCCGGTGTAGATGATGGTGTTGAGGTCCTCAGGCCCGATGTCGGGCGCAACCAAGGGCTTCGGGTCGAAGGTTGCCGCGAGCGCGTTCAGATCTTCGCCAACTTGGCTGGGTCCGAAGGCGAGAAGGTGCTTCAGCCCGGGCACACTTTGTTGAAGCTCCGTCGCCCGTGGCTCGAAGACCGTTGGGTCGTAGACCAGAGTTTCAATCTGCGCATCCTCGAGCACGTACGCTTGGTCGTCTACCGAGCCAAGCGGGTGGAGCGGCGTGTTGCACGATCCAACCAGCATGTTCGCGCAGAGGTTGTACAGCACTTCCGGACGGTTCGCTGACAGGACCGCCGTGCGCGACCCTTTCTCGATCCCCTTCGATTCGAGTGCTTGCGCAAAACGGCTCGCGTGTGCGCGAAGCTCCGCGTACGTGATCGTCTCGTCCCCGAGAAACAAGAAGGGCTGGTCGTCGTAGCGATTGAGCCCATCGATGACCAGATGGGGCAGCAGAGGCATGTCGAAAAGTCGTTCGTTCGTCATAGCGAGGTCCTCGTTGATCAGGCGCCTTGAAAGACCGGCTTTCGCTTTTCCATGAACGCCGTAGGTCCTTCGATGGCATCCTTGGTCTTGAAAACAGGTTGGCCGATCTCGAGTGAACGCGCGAGCGCTTCCTTGGCCGGCATGCCGTCGTTCTCGATCAGGGACTGCTTGACCGCTTGCACGGCAATGGGTCCATTCGCAGCGACCTGCTCCCCGATCTCGATCGCTTTGGTGAGTGCTTGCCCATCAGGCACGACGTGACCGATGAGCCCGTAACGCAATGCTTCTGCCGCACTCAGGCGGCGGCCGGCGAGCAGCATCTCCGCCGCAATGGTGTAAGGGATCTGCCTTCGAAGCCGCACGCTCGAGCCGCCCAACGGGAACAAACCGAGTTGCACTTCGGTCACCCCAAACACTGCGCCTTCACCCGCCACGCGAATGTCGGTTCCTTGAAGGACCTCGGTGCCGCCAGCCAGCGCGTATCCTTCGACCGCGGCAATCAAGGGCTTCTTCGTGAGATAGTGGCGCAAGAGCGCCTTCCAATGGAGGTCCGGGCTATCCTTCATCCGGTTCAGCCATTGGTCCCCGGCGTCCCACTTGCCGGACTTCATCGAGCCGAGGTCGCTACCCGCGCAGAAGACACCCCCCGCACCAGTGAGGATGATCGCGCGGACGTCATCGTCGGCGTCTGCTTCGTCCCACGCATCGGCCATGCGGACGAGCATCTCGATGCTGAACGCGTTCTTCTTCTGGGGTCGGTTGAAGGTGCAAATCGCGAGATGGCCGCGTTTTTCGTAGAGGAAATGGGGCTCTGTCATGTCGCTTCTCCGTGCTTGGCCTCCAGTTGTACTCCGCCTCCCGCGCGCTAGGGCGGAAAGCGTCTCAGGAGGAATTCCTTGATCGTTTTGGTGAAGGCGTCGTTCTGGTCGCCCGCCACCATGTGGTGTGCATCCGCGAGGTCGACGTATTCGGCGTGTGGTACGAGGTCGAGGAACTCCTTCGCATTATCGACCGACACCAGATCGCTCAGCCGACCCCGGATCAGGAGCGTCGGAATATTGAGGCGATGCAACGCAGCCAGCCGCTCGGTAAGGACGAACCCGTCCCTCTCACTGTGCTTCGTAGGGTCCCATGCATTCAGCAACTTCGGGTCCCAGTGCCACCGATAGTGCCCCTCCTCGTCGCGGCGGAGGTTCTTTGCGAGCCCCGCCAGGTTCTTCGGACGTTTGCGGTGCGGCATGTAGCTCGCGATCGCGTCGGCTGCTTCCTCGAGCGAGTCAAAACCGTCGGCGCCCTCCTTCATGAACCCGATGATCCGTTCAACGCCGCTCCGTTCCATGCGCGGCGTGATGTCGACGAGGATCAATCCCTTTGCGATCGATTCACGAGTGTCGGTTTCCGCGAGCAGAGCGGTCATCCCGCCGAGTGAGGCGCCGACCAGGACGGGCGCTCGATCGAGTTGATCGAGTACACCTCGCAGGTCTCGGACGAAGTAATCGACGTGATACTCGCCCTCATCGGACCAACTGCTATCGCCATGACCGCGATGATCCATCGAGATCGCATGAAAGCCAGCCCTTCCAAGGTCTTCCGCCGTCCCTCCCCAGGCATGGCGTGTCTGCCCGCCACCATGAAGGAACAACACGGGCTGCGCCGAGGGGTCTCCGTATTCATCGGCCGCGATCGAGATTCCGTGAGGGAGCTCAAAGCGCACCGAGGGTTCAGGGGGAGCAAACGAAGTCATGGTTTGATCGAAAGGCGAGTCTTTTCAGCTCGGTGCCGTAGACCATACGCCCCGTTCCGTCGAGGTACTCCACGCCGCACGCCAGTTCTACGTAGCCTACTGGAGGGGGATAATCCCCGTTCTTCAGGGGTTAATTCAAGGCCTCCCGGACGCGCGATTCCCAGTAATTAAGGGGATGATCCCCTTTATCGGAAAACGACTTGACCGCTTTGGGGGGAGCCGCTAAAGAAGGCGTCCCTTTGCGGACGAAGTTGGGGACGGGAACCCATAAAACGAAGTAGTTTTCAGGGCTTAGGCTCAAACAGGCTTCGAAAACGGTTCACGGCAACGGCTCCGCTCTTTGACAGTTTGCGAGATTCACACGGGGCACTAGCTCAGGTGGTTAGAGCGCACCCCTGATAAGGGTGAGGTCGCTAGTTCGAGTCTAGCGTGCCCCACCGGCTTGTCCTTTTCCGCCATGACCGGCTTTCCTCCTCGGCGCTGCGCTGCGAGCTACCTCGGTAGCTCTCACTCCGCACCTGCGGGGGCGCTCGGTCCTGACGAAAAAGTCCTGCGCCGGACGGCGCGACAAGAGATGTCCTGCTCGACTACGCTCTAACGAATGGATTTCGTTCCAGATTCGGTGCATGGGCGAGCGTTTCCTGGGGGAGCGAAGTGAGAGGTACTCATGTACCTCGCAGCGAAGCGAGTCTAGGAATAAGCCGGCCAGGTGCCGAAGATAGGGCCAAAGCCGAGGGGTTGTAGCTCAGTTGGGAGAGCACCGGCTTTGCAAGCCGGGGGTCAGGGGTTCGAGCCCCCTCAGCTCCACCAGTTACGGACACCCACCACCACCCATGGACACCAACAGGCCCTTGCCAAGAACACCGTGAAAGCCCAACCTTGATTCCTTCGGTCGGCGGCGCGAAAAGTCCGCGCAATCGACCCGAGCAATCAAGATTCAAACCTCGATTCTCGCAGCTCTTTGACAACTGAATACGTAGAAAATTCTCTTTCTAGCCGCGACTGTGACCAGGCTCTTCTTTCGAATCCTGGTCTCGAGTTGCGAGAGTGCTGCGCCATAACCTTTCCGTCATGGCAAAGCACTTAGGTGGTTCCTGGATATCGCGTTCAGGAGCACACCAACTTGCGCAAAGAGAAGTTCGTGAGGCGCCAGCGCCCCCGCAGGTGACGAAGTGAGAGGTACTACTGTACCTCGCAGCGGAGTCGCCGAGGAGGTAAGCGGCGGATCGCGGACTTATCGACGCGCAAGACGAAATGCGTCTTAGGAGTAAAGGTCAAGCTAGAAAGGGCACACGGTGGATGCCTTGGCGTCGAGAGGCGATGAAGGACGTGGGCAGCTGCGAAAAGCTCCGGGGAGTGGCTAACACACTTTGATCCGGAGATTTCCGAATCGGGCAACCGTCTGGGGTTATTCCCAGAAGCCTAACGCTGAATACATAGGCGTTAGTGCAGCCAACCCAGGGAACTGAAACATCTAAGTACCTGGAGGAAAGGACATCAACCGAGACTTCCCTAGTAGCGGCGAGCGAACGGGAACCAGCCTAAACCATACCAATGTAAGCTTAGGGGCGTTGTTGGTATGGGGTCGTGGGACCAGTGGGAGAGCGCCCTAATGCTCTCACAGAGTTACCAAACCAAACGTTAGATGAACGGTCTGGAAAGATCGGCGATACGAGGTGACAGCCCTGTAGTCGAAAGCGTTTGGTCTCTGCACTGGCACCCGAGTACCGCGGGGCACGTGGAATCCAGCGGGAATCTGGGAGGACCATCTTCCAAGGCTAAGTACTACTCGACGACCGATAGTGAACAAGTACCGTGAGGGAAAGGTGAAAAGAACCCCGGCAAGGGGAGTGAAATAGTACCTGAAACCGTGTGTCTACAAGCAGTCGAAGCACTATGCCCTTCGGGGAATGTGCGACGGCGTACCTTTTGCATAATGGGCCTGCGAGTTACGCTTTGTTGCAAGGTTAAGCCGATAGGTGAAGCCGTAGGGAAACCAAGTCCAAATAGGGCGATTTAGTAGCAGGGCGTAGACCCGAAACCGAGCGATCTATCCTTGGGCAGGTTGAAGCGTGGGTAAAACTGCGTGGAGGACCGAACCCACTGAAGTTGAAAATTCAGGGGATGACCTGAGGATCGGAGTGAAAGGCTAATCAAGCTCGGAGATAGCTGGTTCTCCGCGAAATATATTGAGGTATAGCGTTTAGTGAATTGCACCGGAGGTAGAGCACTGGATGGGCTAGGGGTCCTACCAGATTACCAAACCCAACCAAACTCCGAATGCCGGTGACAACTGCTAGGCAGTCAGGCTGCGGGTGATAAGGTCCGTAGCCAAGAGGGAAAGAGCCCAGATCGACAGCTAAGGTCCCTAATCCAGACTAAGTGTGAAAGGATGTGGGAGCGCTCAGACAGCCAGGAGGTTGGCTTAGAAGCAGCCATCTTTTAAAGAAAGCGTAACAGCTCACTGGTCGAGCGAGCCCGCGCCGAAAATGTAACGGGGCTAAGTCTGGTACCGAAGCTTCGGGCTCTAATTTATTAGAGCGGTAGCGGAGCATTCTCACGCAGATACAAGGTGTACCGTAAGGAGCACTGTCGGGCGTGGGAAGAGCTTATGCAGGCATGAGTAGCGATAAACAGGGTGAGAAACCCTGTCGCCGTAAGCCCAAGGTTTCCCAGGGAAGAATAATTCGCCTGTGGGTTAGTCGGCCCCTAAGTGGAGCCCGAAAGGGGTACACGATGGGAAGCAGGTTAATATTCCTGCACCACTGAGGAATCCATTGATCTAAGCAGGGACGGAGAAGGATAGGCCGATCCAGCGAATGGTTGTGCTGGTTCAAGCAGGTAGGGGGTTTCCGTAGGAGGCAATAGCCACAAACGCGGAAACATTACCTCGAGACGCGATGAGGTGGAGCTCCGGCTCCGTAACTCGGTGATTCCATGCTTCCAAGAAAAGCTGCGTAGTGAGGGTCTTCAGTGACCGTACCGCAAACCGACTCAGGTGGGCGGGGTGAGAATCCCAAGGCGCGTGAGAGAACACTGGCTAAGGAACTCGGCAAATTGACACCGTAACTTCGGGAGAAGGTGTGCCCCTGTTCGTGATGAGACTTGCTCTCTGAGCGGGTGGGGGTTGCAGAGAAACGAGGGTTGCGACTGTTTACCAAAAACACAGGACTCTGCGAACTCGTGAGAGGACGTATAGGGTCTGACGCCTGCCCGGTGCTGGAAGGTTAAGAGGAGTTGTTAGCTTCGGCGAAGCAGCGAATCGAAGCCCCAGTAAACGGCGGCCGTAACTATAACGGTCCTAAGGTAGCGAAATTCCTTGTCGGGTAAGTTCCGACCTGCACGAATGGCGTAACGACATCCCTACTGTCTCGGCCAGTGACTCAGCGAAATTGTATTGAGCGTGAAGATACGCTCTACCCGCGACAAGACGGAAAGACCCCGTGAACCTTTACTGCAGCTTGGCAGTGAAGTTCGGGACAGTCTGCGTAGGATAGGTGGGAGACTTTGAAGTCGGGATTCCGGTCTCGATGGAGTCAACCTTGAAATACCACCCTGGCTGTTCTGGACTTCTAACCCAGCACCGTTATCCGGTGCGGGGACACTGCCTGGTGGGCAGTTTGACTGGGGCGGTCACCTCCTAAAAAGTAACGGAGGTGCGCGATGGTTCCCTCAGGCTGATTGGAAACCAGCCGTAGAGTGCAAAGGCATAAGGGAGCTTAACTGTGAGACTGACAGGTCGAACAGATGCGAAAGCAGGCCTTAGTGATCCGGTAGCTCCGCATGGAAGGGCTATCGCTCAACGGATAAAAGGTACTCCGGGGATAACAGGCTGATCGCGCCTGAGAGTTCATATCGGCGGCGCGGTTTGGCACCTCGATGTCGGCTCATCGCATCCTGGGGCTGGAGCAGGTCCCAAGGGTTTGGCTGTTCGCCAATTAAAGCGGTACGCGAGCTGGGTTCAGAACGTCGTGAGACAGTTCGGTCCCTATCTGTCGTGGGCGCAGGATACTTGAGGGGAGTTGACCATAGTACGAGAGGACCTGGTTGAACGTATCCCTAGTGTTCCGGTTGTTTCGCCAGAAGCATAGCCGGGTAGCTATATACGGAATCGATAACCGCTGAAAGCATCTAAGCGGGAAGCGAGCCCCGAGATGAGGTATCCCTGGACTTCGGTCCCTGAAGGCCACTTGTAGACTACGAGTTTGATAGGCTGGGTGTGGAAGTGTGGCAACACATGGAGCTGACCAGTACTAATCGGCCGTGAGGCTTGACCTTCTTCTAAGACACGTTTCGTACGTGGCTTGAGGCCAGGGTTGGGAGGAAGAGCTCGAGACGTTCCAACAACACGGACGCTCGAACTTGCTTCTGATCCGCTTCACAGAGCGGCACAGAGAAACTTTCTACGGATTCGGTGGCAATGTCGGTAGGGTCACACCCGATCCCATCCCGAACTCGGAAGTTAAGCCTATCAGAGCCGATGGTACTGCAGGGGAAGCCCTGTGGGAGAGTAGGACGTCGCCGGAATTATGAGAGCCCGTCTCGAAAGAGATGGGCTTTCTTCTTTAGGGCCTGTCACCTGGGGCCTATCCCGTAGAGGTGTTCAGCCTGTGGTGTGGCGGCCGCCAGCGCATTGCGCTCTTTTCGCCGTTTCGCGCCACCGTAGTTCGCTAAATCAAGTGCTACACCGCGTGGTTCGAGACCACCTCAACACTTTCCTCGCAGACCGCAACCTGACGAAAAAACTTCGCTTTGTGATGGGGCGCGGCGCTGTTAGGGTGCGGCCAATCTGAGCCAAGCGATGCACTTTCCGACCCGCATCTGGATGCGAGACCGATTCTTTTGCATCGACGTTCGCACATTGGGCCTTGCCCGAATTTACATCGCGTCGCTGCTGCTGTTCGACCTCGCCAAGCGAAGCCATGAGATCTCGATCTGGTACTTCGAGACGGGCCTCCTGCCGAACGCGATGCTCCAGGCCTACCCGATGCGGCCGTGGGGCTATTCGTTCCTTTCACACGTGAGCTCCGATGCCGGGGTGACGGTCGCGTTCCTCCTGATCGCGCTCGTGTATCTCTGTTTTCTCTTTGGCTTCTTCACGCGCATCTTCCACGTGCTGAGCTTCATTTGCTTGGTGTCGCTCCAGATCCGCGTCGATATGCTCTCGAATGGGGGCGACTTCGTGCTCTGCAACCTGGTGCTATGGACGGCGTTCCTGCCGTTGGGGGCCGCCTTCTCGATCGATGCGCGCCGCAAGAAGAAGGCCGGCAAGCGGACGCGCTCACCCGTCGTGTCGTTGGCGGTGCTCGTGATCGCACTGCAACTCTCCCTCATCTACTACTTCAATGCCGTGCACAAGGACGGCGTGACTTGGCAAGACGGGAGCGCCGTCTACTGGCTCGCCTACCAAGAGCGTGTCGTTGGCTGGCTCGGCCTCTGGATGCGCGAGCACCTGCCGTTTTGGATGTTTCGGGCGATGACGTACTTCGCGCTGGCGCTCGAGTGGGCGCTCCCGTTCCTGATCCTATCGCCTTGGGGCCGGCCGTGGACACGGCGCGCGGCCATCCTTGGCATCTGGGCGCTTCATCTAGGGATTGCCGCGGTGGCCAACCTCGGCCTCTTTTCGTTCGTCATGATCGGCTACTCGACCCTGCTGGTCAGCACCGAAGACTGGGAGTGGCTACATGGGAGGGTGCTCGCCAAGCAAAGGGAGGGCGGCGCCGTGGCGCGTTGTCTCACATTGCCTTCGACCGACGACTCCCCCGACCCACGCCGCTCGCCCCTCCGTTGGATCGAGACGGCGGTCCTGGCGGTCCTCGTCGTGGTGGCGACTTCTCAGGTGCTGGTCGAGAACACCGCGGTCCCACAGTTCATGAAGCACGAGCAGCCGAAGTGGATCCGCGCCACTGTGGCCACGCTTCGTCTCAACCAAGGGTGGCGCATGTTCGCCCCAGATGCTCCGCGGTTCGACATGTGGCTCGTCTTCGACGCCACGACCGTCGACGGAAGGCGAATCGATCCCTACAACGCGGTCGCCTCGCGTTATGCCGATCCCGATCTCCGAACGATTCCTCCGCGTCTCGGTCAGAACTACTACTGGTGTGACTACACGGTCCGTATCAGGGGCTTTCGTCGGTATTTCCCCGAGCTCGCGGAGTGGATTTTCCGCTACCACGAGCGCACCGAAAACGAAAATGATCGAATCGTCTCCTTCACTGCATATGAAGTGAGCCATCATCCTCCGGGCCCCTTTGAGAACGAGCCCAGGGACGTGAAAGTCACACGCTTCATGACAGAATCGAGATGATGGTATCAGCTACTGCAATCTTGCTGGGCCTGCTACTTGTTCGACGACCATGAAACGAATCAGGGTGGGCATTGCGGGTCTGCTAGTGGTCGCCGCGGCGGGTTGTGCGGGAGCGGCGCCGCAAGAACAGATCCGGCTCGATGCTCCAATAGAGTCGCAATACCTCAACAACATTGACCGCCTAACCGACGGACAGCGCGCGTTCGAAGGTAGCCCGTGGGACTCGGAGATGGCGGCCTTCTTCCGCGGAAGCCGCGCATACGCGATGTTCGACCTCGGCAAGGTGACGCCGATCGAGGCGGCGTACCTTCAAGGGGACAACAACGATCGATTCATCCTCGAGACCTCCAGGGACGGGACCCAATTCACAACCCTCTGGACAGCGCCTACGGTAGGTCGGAAAGGGCTTCGCGCTCGGTGGGCGACCGGGCTCGGCGGAAGCGCCCGCTTCGTGCGGCTCACTGCGATCGGGGGCGACTCGCGAATGAGCGTGAGCGAGGTCCAGCTCTTTTCCGCGACGCCTTCCGTCTGGCCGCCGAAAGTCTCTGCGCAAATGAGCATGAGCTCGTCGGAATGGGCGCGGCTTGCGTTGCTGTTGTTTGGTGTGATGGCGACGTTAGCGGTGCTCTTTCACCGACGCGATTCCCGGAAGCACCTGTCGAACCTGTTGTGGGCGGCGACTGTGGTCTGTGCAGGGGTCGCCGCCTATTTGATTTTCGTCGTGTGGCCGATCGAAAAGACCGTGATCGATGTGTCGCGTGCCGTGTCCGCGGCGGTGGCGTGCGGGGTGGTGCTCCGGCTCGGCCTGCGTCCGGGGCACGCGCGCGAGCGGGTGCTGACCGGCCTCCTCGCCGCCATGGCGTTCCTGTCGATACTGACCTTCTACAACTACGGCCATCCGCAGTTCTACGACGTCGAGGGAAGAAAGCCGTCGTACGTCCACACCTGGGACCTACGCGTGTACTTCCCCGTCGTGAAGTACTTCGATGAGCTCGGCTATGACGGTGTGTATCTCGGGAGCGTGAAGGCGTACGCGGACGACGAGCTCGATGGATCGCTAGACCGAGTCCGGGGTACCACGCTTCGGGACCTGCGGAGCTACGAATTGCGACGTGTTTCCGAAATGGCGGAGGAGATCCACGCCGTGAAAGATCGCTTTTCTCCCGAGCGATGGTCCGAGTTCAAGAAGGACATGTCCTATTTCTGGAAGACGATGGGACATAGATCCTATCTCGGCAGCCTTCGCGACCACGGCGGCAACGCCACCCCTGCGTGGCTGTTTGTCGCGTACCTGATTTACGGCTCTGCCGAGGCGAACGAAGCCACGTTTCTATGGGGTGCTCTGCTGGACCCACTCCTATTGCTGATCTTCTTCATCGCGGCGTGGCGGACGTTCGGATTGCGCGCGGCGCTCGTCTGCCTGGTCACCTACGGAGCGACGACCCTCTATCAGTTCGGAAGTAACTGGGCGGGCTCGACGCTCCGAAACGACTGGATGATCTTGCTCGGGTTCGGGGTGTGCGCGCTCAAATCACGGCGACTGTTTCTTGCCGGGATGCTCCTCGGTTGGAGCGCCATGATTCGGGCGTTCCCGGTGCTCGCGCTCGCCTTTTTGGCGGCGCCGATCGCTTGGAAGCTGATCGCGGCCTCGCGCAAACGTCGAGGTAGCTCGGACGACGAGGGGCATCCGCTCTTACAGGTGCTTCCGTTGGTCAAAGTGGGTGCTGGGGTCGTGGTGGTGGCCGTGGCCCTGGGGGCGATGTCCACCAACACGTTTGGCTGGGAAGAATCGTGGGGTTCGTGGTCGGAAAAGATCTCGATGCACGCCAACAAGCCCAACTTCAATCATGTGGGGCTCACCGCCCTGGTGGGCTACGACTCCGATAACCTCTCGCACAAACTCCGCGCGCGAGGGAAGGATCCGGAACGGTGGGTACCGTTGACCGCGCAAACGGTGAAGGACCGACGGTGGCTCATCGTCGCGGGCATGCTGTTCTACACGTTGCTCGGGCTACTCGCCTCCAGGGGATCGAGGCTCTCCGACGGGGCCGTGATCGGTACGATGATGATCCCGATCTATTTCTATCCGTCGAACTACTATCTGCACGTCCTCTTCATTTGGCCATTGCTTCTCGCCAAGTCGAGCGGGCTAGATGGAGATAGGGACTGGTCGCTGATCGCCGCAGCCGTCCTCGGGTTCTGTGCACTTCAATGGTTTGGATGGCTCGTTCCCGGCTCCTACGGGCAGTTCCTCTCCTGGAGCGGAATGCTGCTCGGGCTGATCGCGATCCTGCTCGTCGTTGCGATCCATGCGAGCAAGCAGCCGGCTCCCGAACTCGGAAGTTAAGCCTATCAGAGCCGATGGTACTGCAGGGGAAGCCCTGTGGGAGAGTAGGACGTCGCCGGAATTATGAGAGCCCGCTGTGGAAACACGGCGGGCTTTCTTCTTTGAAGGAGACTGTCCCCGAGAGGTGTTCACCCTGGTGACAAAAGCGGGATCACGTCACCTGAGCGCAGGTAGTCGACCGCAGATCAAGCAGAAAGATCAGCGTAAACCCACCCGGGTACGAAGACCCGGGTGGGGTAAACAGCCGACGAGCTCCGGGTTCTACGGAAACGGAACGAAGGCCTCGACAATGTCTATCCAAATATCGTCGCCTTGCGAGTCGCCGTCGCCGTTCCAGACGAATTCCGCGGTCCACTCGTTGAGTGGCACGCCGTCCGCATCAAACATGTAGAACACACAAGACGCGCGCGACGGTGTCACTGGTCATTTTCGGACATCCCGGGGCTTCCGGAGGCCTCTTCTCATTTTGTGTCCACTACGGCATGCTCGTGGCCCGCTGTCCCGTCCACAGATTCTGCGTGTCCAAAAACAACCAACCGAAATAACAGGAGACCCGCCATGAGCATCCGCAGCTGTCTCATCGTAATTGTTCCCGCGCTCCTCGTGCTTATGAGCTCAGACGCCGTTGCAAACGGCACGATCGAGATCCCATGTCTCGAGGGTGAGGTCGAAGTGATCCTCGACAGGGATGGCGTGCCGCACATCTTCGCAGAGAACGACCTCGACCTCTTCTGCGCCGAGGGCTACGTGCACGCGCGCGACCGCTTCTTTCAGATGGACCTCACACGTCGCCAGGTGAGCGGCGACCTCGCCGAGCTAGTCGGCGACAGCGCGCTCGGCAGCGACATCCAGAACCGCACCATCGGTCTGCGCCGAGCGGCGGAGCGCAGCGCCGCGGTGCTTACACCCAACGAAATGGCGCTGCTCCAGGCCTATGCAGACGGCATCAATGCCTACATCTCAAACAATCCGCTTCCTATCGAGTACGGTCTGCTCGAGCTTACCACGGTGCGCCCATGGGATTCGATCGACTCACTCGTGATCGGCAAAGCAATTGCGGCGAGCCTATCGCTCGACATCGACATCGGTGACACGCTGCAGCTCCAGGGGTTCATCGCGGCGGGCTTGGCCGGCGGCTTCGACGGCCAGGCGCTCTTCTTCGAGGACGTGCGCCGCTCGGCGCCGATGGATCCGGCCTCGACGGTGCCGGACGCCACGGGAGAGCCGCCCTTCCTCGCCAAGGCACTGAAGGTGAATAGGGTGCGGCTAGCTAGCGCGGCCGCGGGTGCGAAACGGGTACAGAAGAAGCTCGAGCAGGTGACCAACATTGCGCGCGCGATGAACCGCCGCGAGCTCGAGATCGGCAGCAACGAGTGGGGCGTGGCCGGCACGCATACAAGCAGCGGTCGCCCGATCATCGCGAACGACCCGCATCTTTCGCTCAACATCCCCTCGACCTTCTACGAGTGGCACCTCGTCGTCGAGGACGACCCCGAAAACGGACCCATGAACGTGAGCGGCGTCGGATTCCCCGGCGCGCCGAGCGTGATCCTTGGGCAGAACGAGCACATCACCTGGGGCGCGACGACGAACCCAATGGACGTGAGCGACATCTTCTCGGATACGCTTACCTGCGTTCCTAACTTCCCACTCCCCACGTGCAGCATCTTCTCCGACGGCATGTCGCGCGCGGTCACCATCGAAATCGCCCAGTACTCCGCGAACAACCCGAGCAGCGGAACCCTCAACGACGTCAATCTCGTCCCTCTGCCCCTCGAGCAGATGATCATCGCCACGGTGGAATTCCGCAGCTTCGGGCCGATTCTCGACATCACCGATCCTTCGATCATTCTCGGCGGCGGCACCACCGACGCCCTCGTGCTCCAGTTCACCGGGATTCCACGCGACACGCGAGCTCGGGGCCTTCAGCGCCTGGAACCGGGCGCAAAACCTCGGCGAGTTCCTCGTAGGGCTCCAGGACTTCGACTTTGGCTCCCAGAACTTTGCCTACGCCGACGCCGTTGGGAACGTCGCGTACTTCGCGAGCGCCGAGAACCCGCTGCGCAGTGATCTAGAGCAGGGCACAGTCACCGGACTGCCGCCCTACTTCATCCGCGACGGCTCGGGACCCAACAACTGGGTGCCCGACCCGGCTCACAGCCAGGGGCAGGCGATCCCGTTCGAGATCCTTCCTTTCGAGGAAATGCCGCACACGGTGAATCCCGAGAACGGCTTCTTCGTGAATGCCAACAACGACCCGGCCGGTGTGAGCCTCGACAATGATCCGCTGAACCAAGTCCGGCCCTCGAAGCCCACCGCCATCTACTATCTGAATCCGTCCTTCGCCATCGGCATGCGCGCCGGCCGCATCACGCGGCTCGTTCGCGACCAGATCGAGGCCGGGAAGAAGATCAGCTACGGAGACATGCAGAACTTCCAGGCCAACACGCAGCAGCGTGATGCGGAGCTGATGACTCCTTTCCTGCTGGAGGCGTTTGAAAACGCCAGCGCGCCCGGTGCACCTTCCGAGCTCGCGGCCCTCGCGGCCGATCCGGGCGTCGCGGAGGCGGTGGGGACGTCTCTCCGGGTGGGACTTCTCCTCGCCAACGGGCATTCCTGAGGGCTATGACGCCCACGACAACAAGGGCAAACGCACGCCCTCGGTGCCGAAGAAAGAGGCCGAAGCAAGCGTTGCCGCCACCATTTACAACATGTGGCGCGCCAAGACCATCAGGGCGGCGATCGACGCGACGCTCGCTAACGTCGGCGCCCCCGGCGTGGGCTCCGGCGATGCGCTCAAAGCCCTGCACAACCTGCTGTCTCAGGACCCCTTTACCGGTGTGGGCGCGTCGGGCGTGGACTTCTTCCCCGAGCCTGCGGCGCTCTCCTCCGCCGACGACCGCCGTGACGCGACGTTGCTGGCGGCGATGCGCGCGGCGCTCGACCTCCTCGCTTCGAACGAGTTCACCGCGGCCTTCGGCAACTCCACCAGCCAGGACGACTACCGTTGGGGCAGGCTCCACCGCATTACCTTCGACCATCCGTTGGTGCCGCCTTTCTCGATTCCGCCGGCGGCGGGCTTCGACAACGTCTCGCCAGCGCTCTCGGGCCTCGCGCGTGACGGCGGCTACAACGTGGTGAACGCCTCAGGCTTCAGCGCGCGGGCCCAGACGTTGAACGGGTTCAAGTTTGGCGGCGGCCCGGTCCGGCGCTACGTAGGCGAGGGCGGCGTGAACTGGGGCCCGGTGGGCAATATCCGCGGCGTGAACGTGATGCCCGGCGGCCCATCGGAAGATGCCTCGAGCCCCGAGTATGCGACGCAGCTCGGGACGTGGCTCACGGCGGATTACCACAAGGTGCGCATGAGCAGAGAACCGAACCAGGCGAACGCGATCTCGATCGAGACCTTCATAGGGCCAACACCCTGAGGAGCCTCTGGCAAGGGAATTGCGACATTCAATACGCACGAAACTTTGGCTACGCGATTCGGCCGCTCGCCGTTGCACAACGCCTGCAGACCGGCGCTCTGGATCTGCGGGTCCATCCCGCATTGGTGCCCGAGGGCGATCCGCTTGCGCACGTCGACGGTGCCCCCGTTAGAAGGTGGAACCTCTCATCCGACGGCGATCAAAAGATTCAAGCGATCGCCGACCTCTCGTCCCGCTACTACCTGCGCTTTTCGGTTCGGGACGAGTCCGGGGCGCTCGCAGCGCTATCCGGAAAGCTAGGCGACTCCGGCATCTCGATCGAGAAGATGGTCCAGGACGTCGACGCAGGCGACGCGGGCACCGCGTCGATCGCCATGCTGACGCACAACACACACGAAGGTGGCGTTCGAGACTCTCTGCACGCGATCGACAACACCGATCTAACCACTGCCCCCACGCACCTCATTCGCATTGTCGAATGACCATCACGTTGGGATCTTCGCAACTCTCAACGTTGGGCCGTTTTCGTTCGTGTCGCTGAGCTACTATTTTTGTTTGTGGCGCCCCGAAGACCTCGATCTTCGTCGTGGACCGGCGTCAATACCACGACCGGCAGCTCGCGTTCGGTTTTGATCTGGTACCTCGCCCACATCGGGTTCACGTTCTTGCCGATCTCCCAGAGGCGCTCGCGCTCTGATCCGGCTGCCAGAGTGGCTTTCACATGGCACTTCTTCCGGCCCACACGGACTGCGCCCATGGGATCGACTTGGAGGTTCTTCCACCATTGGGGGTCGTGTTTTGCGGCGCCGTCGGACCCGACCACCACGTAGCTGTCGCCGTCCTGAAAGTACACGAGCGGCGTCGTGCGGGTTTCGCCCGACTTGCGGCCGGTGACCGACAACAGCAACATCGGTAGGCCCGCCCGGGCGCCAATGCGTCCGTCGCTGGCCTCGTAGATCGCCGTATGAGCTTTGAACATTGCCTTGAGCGCGCGGGCGCGTAGATTCCGGTAGCGAGAGGTCATGAGGGGTTCATAGCATGCGCGTGGTGCGGGCGATCTTCTACCTCGAAGTGGTCACCAATTTGGGGAGCGCGATCTTCGCGCTGCTTTTTCCGGCGGCGTTTCTCGGGCAGTTTGGGTCGGAGCCGCTTCCGGTCGCTGCGGTCGAGTTTGGGCGGTGGTACGCGGTGTTGTTGGTCGTCTTGTCTTTGGTGCTGTGGGCCGCGCTCCGCGAGGGCACCGATCGGTTTCTAAGGCCCGTCATCGCGGCCTACCTGCTCGGGGACGCGCTCCAGATCGCCGTTGCAATCCGCCTCGGTTTGGCGGCCGGTGCCTTTACGGTCGCCGTACACGCCGCGATCTGGACTTCCGTTCTCTACGCCTGCGCGCGAATCTACTATCTGCTCGGCACTCGCCCTCGCTGATCGGGACCCCGGCTCAGGGGTCGATCACGATCGCGTCGAGCTCGATTCCGACGAGTAGTGGGAAGGGTGTGGCCGTTCCGTTCTTCCGGCGAGGAGTAACGCGTCGGCGGGTGGCGAAGGGGATGCCATCGACTTGTTCGTGCGCGAGGACGCGATGCGCCCCCTTGGCCCAGTTGCCAAATACGCTCGCGGTGTAGTCGTGCTGGGTTAGCAGGGCCGTTTTCGGGTCAACGTGGAACTCCTGGATCTGGCTGTGTGTTGGAAAGCCGGTAGGAAAGCGTGCGCGGAGTGTCGAAGCGCCGGCTTCTTCCCAATCGATGTCTTTTCGTAGGAGCAGCGCAGGGAAGGTGACGTAGTTCCACAATGCGTAGCCGGCGAAGTACACCTGATCCAGGCGGTCCCACCACAGAAGGCGCCTGCCTCCTGGGAAGTTGCGCCGCGGGTTCGGTCGCGCTTCGACGACACTGCCGTCGGGATTCTCGAGTCGCACCTCGTCACCGGCGAAGACTCCGACCAACCCGTCACCGTTCTCGGGAAAGAACCGCACGAGCGGCTGGTGCACATCGATTTCGGCGGGCACCCGTATCATCGGGGCCTGCCACTTCATTCGAAACGCGAGCCCATGCGCCGAAACCCGAAGGGCGATCCGCTGCATCGCCCTCCACCGCGCAGCGCCCCCATAGGCGTCGACAACACGGTGGAGGAGCGCACTAGATGCGGTCACTGTTCAGGCGCCGGGCGGCCGGTAGTCGATCGAACGCTTGCACGCCTGGTCGATCTCCTCCGGCGTGAGAAGTGGGATCGTCGAAAGCGTCACCGCTCCGCTTGCGTTGACGATCATGCTGACCGCCACGACTGACGTGACATCGGGAACATCGACGATCGCGTACACGTCCGCCTCCCCGAGCCCGAAGTAAAAAGCTTCCAGCCGTCCGTCCAATCGCTGCACCATCTCTTCCACGATGGCTTTTCGACTGGTGCCTCCCTCTTTCAGTAAACCCTTTGTCCCTTCCGCGGTGTAGGAAGATTTGATGAGATACTTGGCCATGAGCAGCCCCCTTTCCGGATCAACGATGCTGCCTGAGGGGAAGGAAATTGGGAAGGGGTGCTCGTTGACCATGGCCGGCAACGGGTTGAGGCCACTATTGCCCCTCTATCGGTTTGCCCCATGCTCCGGGCATGGGCGACTCATTTTTAGTGACCGAGCGCAATCGTGTGCGGCGGCGCTCCCAGCGCGGCCGTTATGACCGGGCGACCGTGTACTCCATCCTGGACGAAGGGCTGATCTGCCACGTGGCCTTCCAGGTGAACGATCAACCGTTTGCGATCCCGACGATTCACGTCCGCATCGACGATAGCCTCTACCTGCACGGGTCCACTGCGAACCGGATGCTCGAAGCGCTCTCGGAAGGGGCGCCCGCCTGCGTCACGGTCACGTTGATCGATGGACTGGTTCTAGCTCGTTCCGCGTTTCACCATTCGATGAACTATCGCTCGGTGACGGTGTTCGGTCGCGCCAGCGCGGTCGAAGATTCGAGCGAGAAGCTCCGCGCGTTCGAGGCGCTGGTCGAGCGCCTGATGCCTGGGCGATGGAGCGACACGCGCCAACCGACGCCAGAGGAAATGCAAGCCACGACGGTCATCCACCTTCCGATCGACGAAGCATCGGCGAAAGTACGCACTGGCGACCCCGTCGATGACGAAGCCGACCATGCCCTCCCGCACTGGGCTGGCGTCGTCCCCCTCAGCCTGCGGTCCGCATGCCCCGTTCCCGCCGCCGACTTACGAGAAGAAATCGAGATCCCCGCGTACCTTCGAGATCTCGCGTAAGGCTTCCCCTTCACTGCGGTGGCAGATTGTCGCGTTTCGACGTCGGCACGCGCAGTTGGCGGAGGTTCTTCGTCGTTGTGAGAGTCGTCTTCCAACCCTTTGCGGGGACTGCGAGCATCGAGTCGACAATCTCTGGGGTGAAGAGGATCGGTTCGGCGTTGGCGTCGTAGCCGAGTTGAAGCAGCGCCTCTTGTTCGAATAGGCGGCACTGCTTCTCACAGCAGTGAAACGACTCAGCCACGCGATAGAAGCCTTCAGGGGGCAGCGGCTCGAGAAATCTCACGAGGTCGAGGTCGTCGAGGACGTGCCCTTTGTCTTGAAACGCGGCGCGGTTGTAACGCCATTCCTCGGGGAGATAGATGCCTGGGCCGGGATCGCCATGGTTGTGGAAATAGACGAGTCGGCCAGCGGGGATCGATCCCAGGCTCGCGCTGGTCCGGTATAGGCCACATGGCGGTAGCTCCATAACCAAGGCGTATCCCACGGCTCAGGACTCGGCAACGAGAGTCCTCCACGGCTCTCATGACCGTTTCTGACGATCACATCGGATCTTTTCGGACTGTGGTGGGCTGTCGGGCTGTGTGTGGGCCGGCTTACAGAATGGGCAATAACGACATCCGGCCGCCGAAACGGACCTCAGTTCCGATTGATCCTACGCATGTTTTCGGGGTACGGTCGACGTCCTTCTCAGTTAACTCAGGGGGCTTGCCCGAGCCCAACCCAAGATGCAAAGAAAACCCTTCATTGGATCGGTCGTGCTGTGGTGTATCGGCTTGGCCGCAGCCTGCACTGGCGCGGGTGAGACAGGGCCGAACGTCGGCAACACGCAGGTCGACCTACTCGTCACCGATCCGAACGTTGACCCGGATGAGGTTGTTGCCCTTTTCGACCACGTGAGCTACCGAGTCACTTGTCTAGGTTCCGTCCCGGGCAATGGGTTCGATGACTCAATAGACATCAGTGGCAACTTCGAGGTCGTCGCGCTCGCAGACCCGCCGATTTGGACCACTGTTATGGATCTGCCGCCGACGTTCTGCGCGATCTCACTATATGTCTTCTTCGACGATGAGGTCGTATGTATCGGAGAAGAGTCGTTACCCATCACCGAAGGTGGCGACAACAAGTTCAATATCGCCCTGCTGTGCACCCTCAGCGTCGACACCGGGGGCCCGCCGGTGGACATCGACGCCACGTTCAGTGTCGTAATCGGAAACTACTGTCCCAAGCTCACCTGGCTGAATGCGGTTCCAATGGTGGTTCCCCCAGTCCTTCCCCTCGTGACGAGCCTACAGACCTCTTCGTTTGATGAGGACAACCAGTGCGGCCAGAACTGCGACCCGCAAACCTGCGACTTCAGCGTGAATCCCCCGATATGCACCCCCGGTCCGTACAACGGTTTGATAAGCACGCTGTTCACTCCGTCGGGGGTGGGCACTATTGCCGCTCCCAATTCATTCGATACGATTTTCGCCTGCGATCCACTCTTGCCCGGTCCTGTCGAGCTTTGCGCCATGGTCACCGACGGCGATTTCGAGTGCAACAAACTTCGATGCATCACCGTCGTATGCCCCGACCTGTGCAAGGACGTGGTCTGCGACGATTTCGATCCAACTAACGACGAGTGCACCCGAGACCGCTGCGATCCGCTAACTGGGACGTGCAGCCACGATCTCCTGGACGGTATTGCGTGCAACAGCTGTGACAACACCTGCCAGTCAGGTGCGTGCACCGGCGCGCCTATCACTGCGGATCAGACCGGCAGTCAGATGAACTTCGTCGGGACGAGCCAGCAGGTCAACATGACCTTGGTCAATCCATACAGTGGCGCGTCACTTAACGTGAGCGGCGACTTCAACTACAACATCCACACGTATGTAGGCGATGGCACAAGCGTCCTGTTCGGAACCGATCAGGGAGCCGATTTTCTGCTGGTCCAAGACCCCCCCGGCACCCAACGTATTTGTGGCGTCGAAACGATCTTCTCGATGAATCAATTCGACGTGATGAACGTTGCAGACTACGACATCGTTTTCGACAACATGGTGATAACGGGCGGGAACAAATCCGATATTATTTGGGCCAATGCGGGTAACGACACCTTGCTACTGGAAAATGACGACGACTTCGGAGACGGCGGCCCTGGCGATGACCTGATCGACTGTGGCAACGGAAACGATACGGTTACGCTCTGGCCCGGCAGCGGCTTCGACAGTATCTTGGGCGGCCTTGGTACAAACGATCGAGTGGAGATCTTCGCGATACAGAGTCAAATTCTCATCACCCAAGCGGCGAGCCCCTTCCAGTACCACCTCTCCTACCTGGGGACGCCGATGGCGCGGATCACGGGAGTCGAGTTCATCGACATGAACGACCTGACCATCGACCTCGCAACCTGCGTGGGTGGCATGAATGACGTCTGCAATCTTTGCGGTAACGACGCACTCAACGGTCTCGAAGAGTGCGACGACGGCAACAACATAAGTGGAGACGGCTGTGCGGCTGACTGCACTTCTGAGCCTTAGCGGCCAACGGCATCCGGTCCTCTAGGCTTTCGGCCATCGGTCATACGGGTTCTGGACGAGGTTCGCGTTGAAATAGCGGGGGTCGTCGGTGACCTCCTCGCCGAGCCAGTTCGGCCTCTCGAAGGCTTCATCTTCCCGTTGGAGCTCGATCTCGGCGACCACGAGGCCGGCATTGTCACCCTCGAAGACGTCTATCTCCCATGTGTGGGACCCATCGCGGAGCACGTAGCGCACTTTCTCGATGAGTGGGCGCTGGCAAAGCGTATCGAGCAACTGCTCGGCTTCCTTGCCAGGGATGTCGTACTCGAACTCGGCGCGCGTGGCGCCGACGGTCTTTCCCTTGATGGTCAGGGTGCCCCGGTCGCCGGCGATCCGAACGCGCACCGTCCGTTCGGGCTCGGTGCAGAGGTAGCCCTGACGATAGTGGGTCCCAGTGGCGTTTCGCCGCCAAGTATCGTTCCTAACGAGAAACTTTCGCTCGATCTCCTGGCCCACTAGTTACTTCTCGTTCTTCCCGAATAGGGGCTTCGTGTGCACCGTGGCGCCGATCGTCACGAACCAGTCATCGCCTACATTGAACGTATCGCGTCCGGGGGGCGCGTTGCCCGTCATCAGGGGCATCCATCCGAACTGTGCGAAGATGTCGACGAGATCCTTCCGCTGCAGGGTGTACCCCCCGCCGGACGTTGGCGGTCTTTGACTTGCCGCATGAAAGCGCTGGAGTCGCCACCTTCGTTCCGAATCTCCTCGAGCATGTCGATGACGGCTTGGTTCGCTCCGCCGTGGAGTGGCCCCCATAGCGCGCAGATGCCTGCACTGATGGCCGCGTACAGGCTCGCTTGGCTCGACCCGACGAGGCGCACGGTCGAGGTAGAGCAGTTCTGTTCGTGGTCTGCGTGGAGGATCAGCAGGACGTCCAGCGCTCTGACGAGCTCCGGGTCGGGGTCGGTTTCAGGCTCCGCAGGGTGCGAGAACATCATGTGGATGAAGTTCGCGCAGTAGCTCAGCTCGTTGCGCGGATAGGCGACAGGGCGTCCCAGCTGCTTCTGATAGCTGAAGGCGGCGATCGTGCGGAGCTTCGACATCAGGCGCGCGATGTGTTCGCGGTTGGTGACGTCGGGCTCGAGGCTGTCCGGATAATAGGCCGATAGTGAGCACACCATTGACGACAAGATCGCCATCGGGTGAGCCTGCGAAGGATACCCATCGAAGAAGTGGCGCATGTCTTCGTGCAACATGCTGTGATACGTGAGCGACTTCGAGAAAGCCGCGAGCTCGGTCTCCGTCGGCAAATCACCGTAGATCAGCAGGTAGGCCGTCTCTACGAACGTTGATTGTTCGGCAAGCTGCTCGATGGGATAGCCTCGGTACAGCAACACCCCTTCTTCGCCGCTGATGTAGGTGATCTCGCTCGTCGTCGCCCCGGTGTTCATGTAACCCGAGTCGAGGGTGATCAGCCCGGTGTCCTTGCGGAGGCTCCGAATGTCGACGCCGCGCTCTTCGTAAGAGCCTTTGACTATCGGCATCTCGTAACTGGTGTCGTCGTACTGTAGAGTCGCTTTCTTATCCATTTGGAGTGGTTCTAGCCCGCGCGAGAGAGGCTGGCAATGACGACTCCTCTATCCCAGTTTGAACACCTGGACCGCGTTTTCGTGCAGAAAGGCACGGCGACCCTCGTCCGACAGGTCGAGCATGTCGAGCTGGCCGATGCACTTGTCGGGGGGGATCATCGGCCAGTTGCTCCCGAAGAGAACCTTGCGTCGACCGGGGCCCCGCATGAAGCGAACGAGCGCCTCTGGGTAACGTTCCGGAGTGTATGCCGAGGTGTCGATGTAGACGTTTTCGTATTTGGTTGCGAGGGCGATCATCTCGTCGGTCCATGGATAGCCGATGTGACCACCGACGATGCGGAGCTCGGGAAAGTCGCAGGCAACTTCGTCCAAGTAGGGGATGGGGCGCCCCGGATCGCTCGGTCGGAGCGGGCCTGCATGGCCGACTTGGAGACAGAACGGCACGTCGAGCTCCACGCACTCTGCGTAGATCGGATAGTAGCGGCGGTCGTTCGGCGGGAGGCCCCAGAGCCACGGTAGAAGTCGGACCCCGACGAAGCCGAGATCTTTCACGCAGCGACGTAGCTCGCGTACTGCATCCATCGGTCGGTATAGATCGACAGAGCCGATCCCGCTCAGTCGGTCGGGGTGAGTCTTGACCGCCTTTGCGACTTCGTCGTTCGATAGAAGCGGGCCCGTGGGACTCCACCAGGCCGATACGAGCGCACGTGTCACGCCTGCGGCATCGAGAGCTGCCATGGTGAACTCGATCGGAATCTCCTCCGGAATGGTGTCGAGCTTCATCCAGCGTCGTAGCGAGGCAAACATCTCGTGGCCGAGGAATTGCCCGGTGGGATGTTGGATCCACGCGTCGATGATCGGTTCCGCCATGCCCCGATACTCCGACCGCCGAGGGTTTTGGGCAAGCCCCTTGCGCACCGAATCCGGTGGACGATGTCGAAGCGCTGAACAACGGCTTCATCACGCAGTCGTCCGTGCCCCTCAACTAGCCGAACCCCCCGGAACCATGGCTTTCCCGTGGCGGTTTGTGCCGATAGTGCGATTGTCGTAGCCTTGCGGATCGATGAGCACGAGTGCCTCGAATTTCGCTGCAATTCTTTGCGCCGCTCTAGGCGCAGCCCTGCTTGGGTGCGCGACCGCTGACAGTGAAGGCGCGGCCGGAGCGGGCGGCGGGGCTGGGGGCGTATCGGGCGGTAACGCCGAGAACGTCCTCGTCACGTCCGGCTACGTGGCTTCGACCTTTGGGTTCTTCTATCCGGAAAGCCTCGAAAGCGAGTTTCCGGGCTTCGACCTCGACCAGCGCGTGTCAAGCGCCGAGTCACCCGGCACAAACGAGTGCGCGCACGATGACTTCGCGGGGCCCATCGGCGAGCTGGGCATCGACTACAATTTTCTTCGACTCATCTTCGACGATGAGAAGAGAGAAGACGGAGAATACGTTTTTGGCGGCTTCCATGAGGGTCAGCTCGTTGATGGGGTGATCAACGGCGCGGTCAAGAACGGTTCGATGACGATTCTGCTCGACATCCAAGAGGTCGACGATCCGCAAAACGACGATGAGGTAACCGTTCGGGTTTTCGGGAGTGAAGACTCGCCGATGAAGGGCACTGACGACGTGGTGCTCCCCTATGCAACGCTCGGCGTACATCCGGACCTGCGGTTTCACACCGAACTGGTCACCGGGTCGATCGTCGATGGGGTTCTCACGGCCGGGCCGTTCGACCTGATTTTTCCGATCAACATTCAGATCGTCGAAGGCGAGTTTGTCGTCCACGACAGTTGGCTTCGCATCGAGCTAGGCGATGACAGTTTTCAAGGGCTCATCGCGGGCTTTTGGGACGTGAGCAACATCCGCGACATCATCGGCAAACCCACGACCGACAACGGCAACGCGGCCAACTTCACCATCGACCAATTCGAAGCGGCGATGGCGCTGTACGCCGATGGAGACTACGACTCCGACGCGGAGATTTGTACGTCCTTCACGACGATGTTCACGTTCAGCGGGGTCCAGGCCTTCATTGCGCGTGAAGGCGGAGGAGGGGGCGAGGGCGGTTCCGGCGGTCCCGGAGGCTTGGGTTTTCCAGTGCCGAGCGATCAGTGTGACAATCCGGCCGATCGCGCGATTGCGACCGACGAGCAGAACGACATTGGCGAGCTGACTCGATCGTGCACGTTTTCGTCTTGTCTCGCAGAGGCGGCTCCGCTTCTTACGGGGGACCTCTCGGAAGCGGCGCTCCGTGCCGTAGCCGATTGCGTAGCGCTCTGCGTCTCCGACGCGACGGGCCTTTCTGTAAGTTGCGCGACTTGCTGGGGGTTGACCGTCGCTTGCGGCGCGGGGGTCTGTTACGACGTCTGCGCTCCGCCCAATGACGGGTCGCAGGAGTGCATGGATTGCTCCCTCGAGTGCATTGATTTGGGTTCGTGCACCGGACTGTGAGAGGAAACGATGTCCCTGCTGTCGATGTTCAAAGGAAAAGGTTCGAACGGGTTTGGCTACGGGACGACCGCTGAAGAGGTGACCGAAGGCCTCGACCTTGGCGGGCAGACGATTCTGCTCACAGGGTGTAACTCCGGAATCGGGCTCGAGACCCTTCGCGTCCTGACCAAGCGAGGGGCGCACGTGATCGCGGCCGCGCGGACCGTGGAAAAGGCCCAGGCTGCCGGCGATCAGGTCGGTGGTCAGACGACAGCAGTCGGATGCGAGCTCTCGGAACCCGCATCGGTGCTGGGATGCGCGGAGCAGGTCAAGTCACTCGGCATGCCGATCGACGCGATCATCTGCAATGCGGGGATCATGGCGCTCCCGAAGCTCGACCAGAAGTACGGCTACGAGCTCCAGTTTTTCACGAATCACATCGGCCACTTCATTTTGGTGACATCGTTAGTCGACAGCCTTGCGGACAAGGGTCGCGTCGTGATCGTGAGTAGCGACGCGCATCACCGTGCGCCACCCGAGGGTATTCAATTCGACAATCTTTCGGGCGAGCGCGGATACAACGGGATCCGCAACTATGGCCAAGCCAAGCTCGCGAACCTGCTCTTTGCAAACCAGTTAGCGAAGCGCCTCGAAGGTACTGGCAAGACGGCCAACAGCCTCCATCCAGGCGTGATCCACACCAATCTTACACGGAACATGAACCCGATCGCGGGTATCGCGATGTCGATCGCAGCTCCGCTCGTCCTCAAGAGCACCGCTGAGGGTGCCGCGACTCAGTGCTATGCCGCGACGCATCCGAGCATGGAAGGCGTCTCCGGCAAGTACCTCGTGGACTGCAACGAATCGCGTCCTGGTCGTCGCGGGCGAGACCCTGCGATGGCGGAAAAGTTGTGGGAAGTGTCGGAACGGATCGTCACCGAAGTCACGGCTTGAAAATACAAAGAGCGGAAGGAAGTAATCCATGTCCCAGTCCACGGCCCAAACAACCCCGGAAGAGCACACCAACGGCTCTTCACAAGCGTCTCCGACCCCGGCTCCCGGTATCGACGCGAGCACGGAAGAAGTGGCGCGTATCTTTGATCTCCAGCAGGCGCATCAATTCACGGTCGCGAAGACCAATGCACAGGAGCGCAAGGAGAAGCTCAAGAGGCTTCACAAGGCTGTGCTGGCCCGCAAACAGGATCTCCGTGACGCAATGTATGCGGACTTCCGAAAGCATGCTTCCGAGGTGGACCTCACCGAGATCTATCCCGTCACGAGCGAGATCAAACACGCGGTTCGCCACCTCTCGAAGTGGATGAGGCCTCATCGCGTGAAGACGCCACTTGCGCTTCTAGGCTCGAGCTCACACATCCACTACGAGCCGAAGGGTGTGGTATTGATCATCGCTCCCTGGAATTTCCCCATCAATCTCACGCTCGGGCCTCTGGTGGCCGCAGTCGCGGCGGGCAACTGCGTCATGGTCAAGCCCTCGGAGCACACCCCGCACACCTCGGCAGCGATGAAGAGCATCATCGAGGACATCTTCGACGAGAACGAGGTGGCCGTGGTGGAGGGTGGCATCGCGACGTCTCAGGCCGCCTTGGCACTACCCTTCAACCATATCTTCTTCACCGGCGCTCCCGCGATCGGCAAAGTCGTGATGGAGGCAGCGTCGAAACACCTGGCCTCAGTGACATTAGAGCTCGGAGGAAAGTCGCCGACCATCGTCGACGAAACGGCGAACGTCAGTGCAGCTGCGAAGCGTATCGCCTGGGCGAAGTTCACCAACAACGGCCAGATCTGCATCGCGCCGGACTATCTCTTCGTGCACGAGAACAAGAAGGACGAATTTCTCGACAAGTTCCGGGAGAACATCGAGTCGTTCTATGGGCAGGATTCTCAGAAGTCCGACGACTACGCGAGGATCGTCAACAACCGGCACTTCCAACGGCTTTCTAGCTACATCGACGACGCCAAGGAGAAAGGCGCGACCGTCGCGTTTGGGGGTAGGACCGAAGGCAATGAGGATTACATCGAGCCAACGGTGTTGACCGATGTCGATCCGAGCTCTGCCGTCATGACCGAGGAAATCTTTGGTCCGATCCTTCCCGTGTACAGCTTCAAGTCGCTCGATGAGCCGATCGCAATGATCAACTCGAAGGAAAAGCCCCTCGCGCTCTACATCTACAGCAAGAGCAACCAGAACATCGAGCGCATCATTCAGAACACGCGGGCTGGTGGCACCTCCATCAACCATAGCGCGGTGTACTTCTTCAACAACAACTTGCCGTTTGGCGGGTCGAACAACAGCGGCATCGGCAAAGGCCACGGCTTCTTTGGCTTCGAGGCGTTCTCGAACGCACGTGGCGTCTTCAAGCAGGTGCTGCCCTTCAGCGCGATCGATCTGATGACCGCGCCCTACAACAAGTTCAAGCAGATGCTCATCGACCTCAGCATCAAATTCTTCTGAGCGCTATGCTATGACCGCGCCCCTAGCTTGAAGGCGTGAGCTGAGCGTCATGACTCGTGATATCCCTAGCCAATACGTATCCGGCAGTAAGCGCAAGCGCGTCCTCTGCGTTAGTTCCGGGCTCGACTGTTTCGAGTCGCTCGTTTCCGACATGGGGCGTGTTCCCGGGGCTGAGCGACTGCCCGCGGAGCTCTATCCGGTGCTTCGATTTGACGGAGCGGAGATCGAATGGGTGCCGGTCTGGGACACCCATGGTGCAACCGATGCGTTGCGTTCGGCGTACGTGAACCTGTTGTTGATCGACCTTCGGTGGTGCGAAGACTTCGACGCACGCCTCCAAGAGATCCGGGGACTGCTGAAAGAGCTCGACCACCCCGAAGACGTCGAGCAGCGCTACGGCTTTCATCGCATCGTCGTGCTCACGTCCGGGCCGGACTCCCATCGCATCGACCAGCTGATCGGCGAGCTCGGCGGCGTGGGGGTTCGTCACGTCATTCGACAGGATTTTGCGGCCGATGTGCCCGCGTCGTCGAGCGACGTCCCGTTCGGGGAGCGCGTGCTCCGGCAAGCTGCCGAGCTCACTCGAGCTCGCAAGATCGGCAAGACCGCGATCTGCGCATCCGGTGGCGGGATCACCGGCATCTACTTCGAGATGGGCGTCCTCAAGTGTCTCGACGACTGCCTGATGAACTGCAGCGTCAACGACTTCGATATGCTGTTCGGGATCAGCGCGGGCGCAGTCATCACCAGCATGCTGTCGGTGGGTTACACGGTCGATGAAGTGATGGCCGCGATTGATGGCGCCCCAGGAGGCCGGATCCAGCCGCTCACTTTTAGTCTCCTGAGGCTCTCTCACATCAACCACGAAGATCTTCGCTGGCGACTGATGAGTGCCACGAAGACGGGTCTTCGAGCCTTTTGGGACACGCTCCGCGGACGCGGGCGCGACACCGCCGAGAGCTTGTTCCTCGAGTACACCAGCCTCATCGGCGCGCCCTTTCACTCGGCAGGGTTCGAAGAGATGCTACGCGAGATCCTCGGGGCGAGTGGAAGCACGGATGACTTTCGCGAGCTTCCCGGGGAGCTCTACATCGGGGCATCGGATCAGGATGCCCGTCATCACGTGCTGTTCGGATCCGAGGGGTACGACCATGTTCCCATCAGCACGGCGGTGCGCGCTTCGCTCAGCGTGAATCCCGCGTTTTCGTCGGTGCCGATAGACGGGCGTTACTACGAGGATGGCGCGATCACACGAACGTCGAATTTTGCCGAGGCCATCAAGCGAGACGCAACGCTAGTCTTCACGATGGATCCGTTCGTGCCCTACGTGTCCAAGGTGCCTGGGGTCGCCCATCGGCGAGGCGTCCTTTACAACATCGATCAGGACATTAGGACGATCTCGTTCACTCGATTCGAGCGAGCGCGCAACTCGGTCCTTCGCAAGCATCCCGAGGTCAGCTCCTACACGTTCCTGCCCTCGAATACGCTCCGTCAGCTGCTGTCCACGAATCCGATGGACCACCGTCCGTACTTGGAGATCTGGAAAGGGTCTTATCTTTCCGCCCTCCAACGCATCGACCAACTTTGCCATCGACTGCGAGGCGACATGGCCGAGCACGGCATTCAGCTCGATACGACGGCCGCGGAGGTCGTCGCCGAGCAGTTGCGAACCACGGCGAGCTTGAGCTTCGAGGACTTCTTCGTCGACCGGAAGGTCGAGATCAAACGGCGACCGTTCATGCGCCCTTCCGAGCTTTCATCGAAGCCGGGCGACGCGAAAGTCGATCGCGTGCTTTGACTTTCGCGCACTTTTTTCACCTCGGCGGTGTTGCGTAGTCACGGTATCCTCGACGCATGGCGCCGCCTCGATCCGGGCTTCTGTCAGGGTCAGATCTTCCGGAAGCACGCGGTGGTCGAAGTGCAAAACCAAAAGCGCAGTTTTTGGTCACCGTATCTGAATCTCGAGGTCGAAGACGAACCGGACGGCGCAGCGATTCGAGGGCGTTTTTCGCCCCATCCGCACGTCTGGACGTTGTTTATGGCGATCTATATTTTGCTGGCGATCGTTGCGACTGCCGGCCTCGTCTACGGGTTTGTGCAGTACACGCTTGGTGAGCCTCCGTGGGGCGCTCTCATCACACCGGCGGCAGTTGCGCTTTTTGGTTTCGTCTACGGCGCGACCTTGATAGGCCAAGGGCCTCGGAGCGGAACAAATGTACATCATGCGCACTCTCGTCGACTGTGCCGCGGAGGCAGCGTTGGCAGACCGAATCTCGATCGCGGCGCCTCGCCCCGACGAATAATTCAAAGTTGGTACCGTGCTTGCAAGGTGTGCGAAAGAGGTACGCGCAATGTGTTTTATCGAGGCGAAAAGCAACAAGGGCTCACTGTCGGTGGCGCAAATCTTTCAGCGCTCACGCAGGATTATGCCTTATTGAAAGTGTTTTTCAACGAAAGTCGTTTGATTTTTCACGCGAAATGTAGGCACTCAGTGGGTTCAATTCCGGGCCGAGAGGTGAGAGTTCCATGAAAACCAACATGTCTTTAATGGTTCGTTTCGGATTGGCTGCGATACTCGCACTGGGTGTCGCCGTAACCGGTTGCGGTGACGATGGCGGTGGCCCCGGCGGCAGCGGTGCAGTCGGCGGCGGCGGCGCAGGCGGCGTCGGCCCGGGCGGCGCAGGCGGCGGCGGCGCGGGCGGTACGGGCGGAGTCCTCGACTTGAGCGATCCGCTGGTGCTCGAGGCGCTCATCGATGAGGGACTCCCACTGGTTGCCACCATCACGGACGTGACGGTTTCGAGCCCACCTGTCCTGCAGTTCGCGGTGAGCACGCAAGCCGGCAATCCGGTTGCAGGCGTTCCCGCGGGGGCCGTAAGTGGAACGTTTACGAAGTTGGTGCCCCCTGCGTCCGCAAACGAGGTCTCCAACTGGCAGAGCTACATCAACAACCTTGCGACCGCGCCAGGCGCAGGCGGTGCCGGAGGTGGCGGTGTCCAAGCGCTGCAAGCCTCCCGTGACGACGGAGTGATCGAAGTTGAGGACGGCGATGACATCGTCAACGTCACCGACAACGGAGATGGGACCTACGTCTTCACCTACACGACCGACGTCACGATGGTCACCACTCCTGTGCCAATCAGCTGGGAGCAGACGTACACCACGCGGGCGGGTCTCGAATTTCGAATCAATGGCGCCGACGTTCTCCAGCCCGACAATCCGGTGTTCGACTTCGTTCCGGATGGGTCGGCGATCAGCGAGGAGAAGCTGATCTCCGCAACGTCACTCTGCAACAATTGCCATCAGCGCTTGGGCCTGCACGGCGCCCCCCCCGGGCGCCCGGTTCACCGAAGAGTACTGCGTGACCTGTCACAACACCGGAAGCCGTGATCCCGAGACCGGTGAATCCATCGATATGGCCTACATGATCCATTCGATCCACGCATCCGCCTTCCGCGACGCACAGGATGAGCCGTATATCATCATCGGGCGTGGGGGCAGCGTCCATGACTACTCGGAGGTCACGTACCCACAGAACGTCCGCGAATGTGAGAACTGTCACAACGAGGACGATGCTCCCCAGGGCAATGCCTGGGCGGAAAATGTGAAGGCCCTGGCTTGCGGGTGGGTTGTCATGTCGACACCGACGTGCCCTCGGGTCTGGGTGATCTTGCGCTACGTCCCCCCGATCCGACAACCGGCCTTTCTACGTACCGCATGGAGCACAAGTGTTTCTCCAGACCGAGCCATTCCTGACTCAGCGTGCCGCAACTGCCACAACGCCACGTGTCGATCCCGCCTCGTCACGGCTGAACGGCACGCCCGTCCCGAGGTCGCTGCGGCAGCGAATTTCCAATACAACATCGTGAACGTCACCAACACCAACGAGGGCCAGAATCCACAGGTGACCTTCTCGGTCACCAATCCCAATGACGGCTCGTTCTACGACTTCAAGTACGGCGACGAAGGGCCGTTTGACTCTGAGAGCTGGGGCGGCGACGCGCGCCTCGCAGTGATGCTCGCCTGGCCGTCCGAGGACTACACCAACCTCGATACGGGAAGCCAGGTTGCCGGCTTCCGCCCGGGCTCGCCCTGCGCAAAACGTGAGCATGGATCCATTGGCTGGCGATGGGGACCTGATCAATGAAGAAAGCGTCTGTGAGAACGCGGCGACCGGCGACGGGTGTGTCAACAACGGGGACGGGACGTACACGATCACTTCGACTAGTCGCGGTGCCATCGGGACCTGCCAGGCACGACCCTCACTGCGGCGATGGAAGGCCACCCGTTTCGAAGATGTCGATCCGGACCCGATAGTCGAAGAGCGCCATGAGATTCCGGTCACTGGCGCGGTCGCCTACTACGAGATCAGTGACACCGGCGGGCAGGGCGACCCTCGTCGAGAAATCGTCTCCCTCGACAAGTGTGCAAACTGTCACGGCGAGCTTCTCAGCCTCCACGGCAGCAACCGCACTAACAAGATCGAGCTCTGCGTGACGTGCCACAATGCCAACGCGACCGACATCGGCGCCCGAGCCGAGGGCGGTGTTCAGGGCGAGGAATCGATCGACTTCAAGAGGATGATCCACGGCATCCACGCCGCCAACGTCGTCATCTACGGCTTCGGTGGCAGTGTGCACGACTACACGCATGTCACCTATCCAGGCGAGCTCAACAACTGCGGTGCTTGCCACGTGGGCAACAGCTACTATCCATACGACCCGGACACCAATCTGCGGATCGCGACGACCTTCATCAGCGACAACTTCGACAATGCGAGCTTCCCGGAGGACGTCGTGCCCACGGCACCGCGCACCCCTCAGCGAGCGTTGACCCTGGCGACCAGGAGGACGATCTCAATCGCACCTTCAACGCGACCGCCTGCCTCCAGTGCCACACTGCGGCAAGGTCGGAGCAACACGCCGTGGCTGAGGGTGCCAGACTGTCGGTCAAACAGGACAACGCCGGCATGCTGCTGCCCATCCCGGGAGACCCGTTCCTAAGCCCAGTCGAGGACTGCGTGCGCTGTCATTCCGAAGGCGCGCTAGTTAGCGACGTGGGCGTGCGCCACGCGCCCTGGTTCCCGCTCCCCTGAGGTCTCAGCCTACAAGGATTGAGGCCAGGTGATTCCGGACGCTGCGACACTTGAAGCGGCGTCCGGAATCGTTGATTATCGCTGCATGTATGGCTTGCGGCCCCTGGTCTTCGCTTTGGTGCTCGTAGCGCTGGTCTTCACCTACGCGTGCAAGGAGGACATTGGGGCTCAGGGCCCGCAAGGGCCGCCAGGCGAGGCCGAAGAACCGACGGAGTCGCCCCGAATGGGCATCGAGCCCGAAATCTTCGGCTTGGTAGGTCGGGTCATGGAGCCCAACGGCCTGCCCGTCTCGGGCGGGACGGTCTATCTCGTACCTGCAGCCGACGTCGAAGCGCTTGCACCGATCGATCTCTCTACACTCTTCGCGTCGCCGGAAGAGACCGCCATGCTCGACAACGACGAGCCCATCGAGGACTTGGTCGACGCCAACGGCGGCAGCTACGAGCGAGCGCCCGTCGATTCCGAGGGGATGTATCGCTTCGAAACACTTCCCGAGGGAAGTCTCTTCGTCGCGTGGTTCCCAGCCGTCGACGACGACCGACATCTGCCGGGAGGCGACTATAGTCGCGTCGGGTTTGCGACCGAGTCGCTGATCGGCATGCAGATGGATATCCGGGTGAGCCCGCAGCCAAGCGCCGATGCGACTTATGTCGGGTCGTCGACGTGCATGGTCTGCCACGACCTCGAGACCACGACGCGCACCGCGCACAACGTCGGGCCTCCAAGTCCCAGGGGTCCGGTCCGCTCTTCAGGACGTCTCGCCCTGGCCCGACTTCGACGATGGGCTCGATGCATTCGATGCTGGCACCACGCTCTTCTACTACGACTGCGACTCTTCGGCGCAGGACCCGTCGAAGTGTGCGGTCAGCGACGCGCCGCCCATGGGCATCGTCAGCTTCGAAGTGAACCTCAGACGGGATGGGAGCGTGCCACTGGGACAGATTGGCGCGTACTACGTCGAGCTCGTCAACAGCGTCAACACGGAGCCCGCGCAGCGATACGATGTGGTGCTCACGTACGGCGGCGCCATCCAGCGCCAGCAGTACCTGATGCGCCGTACCAACGGCAATGGCCTCCTCAGCTACTTCCTGCTGCCGGTCCAATACAATTACCAAGGCGATTCCTCCAATCCAGATCCGGATGATTGGCTCTGGCGCGATTACCGTTCCGACCTCTGGTACGACTTCGGTACCGATACGCTGCGCGATCGAAATGCGCCCGCAAGTGACCCGTCTTTCAATGACCAGTCATTCGACAACAACTGCGCGGGCTGTCATTTCAC
>PVMK01126901.1_pt1 | contig 63516 bp, 61 predicted proteins | sample 1853481 | NCBI WGS metagenome assembly PVMK01 (sample SAMN08533507, study PRJNA380276) | Marine sediment metagenome, whole genome shotgun sequencing project.
CGATCTCGGTAGTGGTGTTTGGTGCTGGTTTTGAGTTGCTGTTGGTCGCCCTCGGCCGGGCAATTTTATTATCCCTTTTTGTCCTCTATATCATTTTGATGGCACTCCTGCTGTATCACGTCGTAAACGATGCCGGCGCCATCGCTGTTATTGGGAGTGAGCTGCCCGGATTGGCCAGGGATAAGGCGTCTCAGGCTCTCTTGCTGGGATGGGTTTTTGGCTCATTCCTGCAGGGAGCTTCAGGATTCGGTGTGCCGGCGGCTGTCGTAGCCCCACTCTTAGTCGGTCTGGGTTTTGCTGCCAATGCAGCGGTGGTCATAGCTCTGGTGGGACATGCCTGGGCCGTGACATTTGGATCTCTTGGCTCTTCGTTTTTCTCCTTAATCGCCGCCACTAACCAGCCTGGAAGCAGCTTAGCAGCTCCGTCGGCGTTTTTATTGGCTGTTGCCTGCCTGGCTTGCGGTTTTGCTGTCCTGTGGGAGACGGATCGCTGGCCGGCTGTGCGTCGCCGCTGGACCCAACTGTTGGCGGTCGGTTTGATCATGGCCGGTGTACAGGCTGGCCTGGCCATCGCCGGTCTTTGGAGTCTGGCCGCTTTCGGAGCCGGAATTGTTGGTTTAGCGGTAATGGTTCTTGACCTGCGTTTTGGGATCTTCGATCCTTCCGCCTGGCGGCGTCGCCTGTCAAGATCCGGCGATTCAATCACTAAAACAGACACAATTCATGACTCGCAATCTCCAGCTGGAGACAAGCCATCGGGCATTGACCAGCCGCCGGGAGATCAAGTAGCGCCCCACCCGCCAGCTATTCAACCTCTAAATGGTCCTCGCCTGCTAAAAGCACTGTTCCCCTATCTGATGATGACAGCCATCATTGTTCTCGGCCAATTGGTGTTTAAGGAACCACTATCAGTCATTGTCCTCGATCCTGTGTTTCCTGAGGTGGAGACAAGCTTCGGCTGGCTGACTCAAGCCGGCCCTGGCCGGTCCATCTCCGTCCTTGGTCACGCCGGAGCGCTCCTGCTTTACTCGAGCATCCTGAGCTTTCTTTGGTTCAAGTGGAGGGGGACATTCAGAGGGTACAAATCCTACAGCGGTTGGCGAATCATACGAAAAACAGCCCGAGGGTCCTTAAAGTCGACCATTGGCATCGTTACCCTGGTGGCCATGGCAGTGACGATGCAGCACGCCTCTATGACCCAGCTCTTGGCCGAGACCTTAAGCGCTGGTACGGGACCGGTATTTCCCTTCCTAAGCCCGTTTATAGGCGCTCTGGGCGCCTTTATGACCGGCAGCAATACTAACAGCAACGTTGTATTCGGAAGCCTCCAACTGGAGACCGCGATTGCCCTTGGCATATCAACTTCCCTCATCCTGGCTTCGCAGACTGCCGGCGGTGCGATTGGTAGCTTATTCGCTCCGGCAAAGGTGATTGTAGGGAGCAGCACGGTTCAAGGCGCTGAGGACAGCCAGGTATTGAAACGCGCCATGGTCTATGGCTTAGCTATTGTGGCCCTGATCGGCATCGTTACGGCCATTGTCCTGGCGTTATTTGATGGCTGATGTGAGTAGCGGCAGTGCAACTCGTTTCCGGCGCCCCACCTCTTTTTCCTCAGGATCCACACTTTGTACCGAATAGGAATCCTGGTCTGTCCGGAGGAACTGTCCCGGCGCCAACACTGTTTCAAGCCTGTCAACAATTGGATCCCCGGTGGAAAGTATATAGTGACCAAATTAACTCGGCCTGCTTATGATCAGTCGTTCAGAATGATCAGTGTTCCGCGGCCCCAGGTTTCAAAGTAGAAATACGGACAAGTTCGGCGAGTTACAACTCGATCTGATTCCTCTTCACACGAGAATGCTCGGCCTCCACTATAGCTAAAATCCGATCGACTGCCTCGTTCTGTTTACCTTGAGTATTGACGACACAGTAATCGAATTCCCCCAATCTTTTCATTTCTTCTCGGGCGGTGGCGATACGCAGATTCAGCCCTTCGGCCGTCTCAGACTTGCGCTCTTTGAGCCTGGTAATCAATGACTCTTCCGATTCGGCGGTTAGAAATATAAAGGTGGCTTCAGGCAGGAGTTTGCGAATCGTCGCTGCGCCTTGAACATCTACGCGCATGATTACGTCGCGGTTGCTGTCCAGCGCATCTCGAATCTGCTGCTTCGGTACGCCCTTGTAATCATTATAAACTACCGCCCACTCAAGAAACTCCCCCCCTTCGATCATCTCGGCGAATTCGTCGTGAGAGAGAAAGATATAATCTCTTCCGTGCACTTCGCTCTCTCGTGGGATCCTCGTCGTGGCTGTCACCACAAAGGAAAAGGAGTCTTGCTTGGCAAGCAAGAGGCGGGCGATGGTGTCCTTTCCAACGCCAGAAGGTCCGGAGATCACGATCAACACTGGATATGCCGGGCGTTCGTAGAGATTTTGGTCACTCATGGTTGCACCTGATATTGGTAAGCGTATAATGAATTTTACCACTCGGAACTAGGTATTAGGTATTTTGTCGCTCGCAATAGCTATATGATACGTGCTTAGCCCGCTGGTTTATTATCAGGACTTGTCAGCGATCCGTAGAATCGATGATAGACCTGATCACGATTCGTTAGGATTTTATCAAAATAATTGGAAATCGGTCAGGAGCGAGATGAAACGTGCCCGATTATGAATATCGATGCAACAATTGTCACCGGTATGTGAGCCATTTCTTCACCTACCAAGAATATGCAACCGTCGAACCTGTCTGCCACCATTGCAGTAGTAAAGATCTGATCCGGCTCATCAGTCGTGTTGGTCTGGCAAAGTCGGAAGATTCACGACTGGACGCTCTCGATTCCGATAGCATGCTGGCCGGGCTTGATGAGGAAGATCCACGGTCATTGGGTCGCTATATGAGAAAAATGAGCAAGGAGATGGGCGAGGATTTAGGCGACGAATTCGATGAGGTTGTCGGACGCCTTGAGAGTGGTGAATCGCCAGAATCCATCGAGGACACGATGCCAGATTTAGGAGCTGGGGACGCAGGTTTTGGCGGAGGAGACGATTTCCTTTAACAAGTAGAGCGACCGAAAATAACTACTCTCGCTTCCTTCTGTTTTCAAGCCTTTCTTCCACGTATTGGCGCACATCTGCCTGCACTCTTTCAATGGATCCGTTAGCATCGATAACTACCCACCGATCTGGTTCCGCTGCAACCAGGGTACGATAACCCACTCGTACTCTTTCATAGAATGCATCAGCCTGGAGATCCATCCGATTCATCTCTACGCCACCGCTCTCTCGTCTTGACAACCCAGTCATTATGTCAACTTCAAGAAGTAGAGTCAGATCAGGTTTGAGACCCCCTGTGGCAAACGCCGTGATGCCCGTGAGAGCGCCTATATCCAGTTGTCTTCCGTAACCCTGGTAGGCGATCGTGCTGTCATAATAGCGATCGCTCACGACAATGCTATTCTGAGCAAGCGCAGGTCGGATGACTTCTTCCACTAGTTGGGCCCGTGAAGCGGAATACAATAAAACTTCTGCAGCGGAAGTCATGCTTCTATTACGAACATCATGCAGGCATTCCCGAACCTGCTCTCCAATATTCGTCCCTCCTGGCTCCCGGGTCGTAATTACGTCATAGCCCTGTTCTCGCAGATAATCTGCCAGAAGTCTGAATTGGGTCGTCTTGCCACTCCCATCTGAGCCTTCCAGTGTTATAAACATGATAGATGATAATTAGCCTTCTTATTAGGGTTGGTGATTAACACGTGGATCAAGCCACGTATCACTCGGAATTGCTCGCTGTCCAGTGGAGCGCCTCTCCTGCTACTGATTATCGCCCTGAGAGTTGCTTTCGCCATTATTAATACCTTCTCAGCTAATCAGCACAAGGGTGTATTAATTGAGAGGCGTATTGAATATCCTGACGTGGCGGTTTCTCCCTTTGCCATAACTGTGGGAGACAAGGTTAGCCTGCCGGGCCATCTGGTGTTGGTAACGTCTGATGGCGCTTCCGACCGGCTTTAAATCGAAGCTGGATTTTCCAGTATGTACACGCTGGATTGCCTGCTCGGTATCCACAATTGCCTTCTCAAACGGATCTGCCGGTACTTTATCAAGGTCAAAAGCCTCCGCCAAAAAGTTTTCCATTTGATTTGTCGTATTTGCCCGCAGCACGTAAACTGGCGTTCTTCGATTTTCAGCGTCCAGAATCAGTTTTCGTTGACGTCGAAAATAGCTCTTCAGTGTTACTAATACGTCAGCTTCTCCCAGGGAATCAACTATGTTTATGGAGACTTTGACCTGCTTCGCTGCCTGGCGTAAACGATTTCTGGCCACGCCGTAAGCGAAGATATTCAGAGTCCGGTTGCGCTGAGAATCTCTACACGGAGCGCGGATCGGATCGAACCGCTTTTGGGAATCACCTCGCCTTCTGGACGGTTGAGCTCTCGAAGTCGCTTTCTCCGGTCGGTCAGCCCGGTTACTACGGCTGGATCCAAGCAGGGACGCGGGTATTTTCCACTCTTCATCCTGTTCGATAACAATCTGTGATTTATCATCACGATAGCGGTGCTCGATTCCTATCGGTCTGCCTCGCAACATAGAATCTACGGCAATGGCTACATTTCTGTGTATAGCCAATTTTTGCCTGTCCTGGATTTCGATCAGAATGTCAAACGTTGGAGGTGCTCTCCGTTCCAGTACGGTCTTTTGTGTACCTCTTCGTCTTGCTTCTTCGTCTGATAAGGTAACGCTCTCTATCCCACCGATCAGGTCGGACAAAGTAGGATTTAGAAGCAGGTTTTCCAGGTTATTTCCATGAGCCGTGCCGATGAGCTGGACACCTCTTTCGTTGATGGTTCGAGCGGCCGCAGCTTCGCGCTCGCGGCCGATTTCGTCGATGATAATGACCTCTGGGCTGTGATTCTCAACAGCCTCAATCATCACCTCGTGTTGGAGAGCAGGTTTCGGCACCTGCATCCGTCTGGCATGTCCGACAGCCGGATGAGGGATGTCGCCGTCTCCACCTATTTCGTTGGAAGTGTCGACGATTATTACCCGCTTCTTTTCGGCCAGGATTCGGGCCATCTCGCGAAGCATCGTTGTCTTGCCTACTCCAGGTCGACCGAGTAGCAGAATACTCTCACCATCGCTGATCAGGTCTTCCACGATATCGATCGTTCCGTAAACGGCTCGACCCACCCGGCAGGTCAGGCCGACCACTTCACCCCGGCGGTTCCTAATTCCCGAAATGCGGTGTAAGGTTCTGGCGATGCCTGCTCGATTATCTTCATCGAAATCACCGATGCTACTCACCACGGCATCGATTTCTGCCCTGTCTACTTCCGTCTTACGGAGCGTTTTTTCGCCACCTAAATATCGGGCGGTCGGCCGTCTTCCCAGATCTAAAACAACTTCCAGTAACTCGTCCTGGTTGCCATTCAGATCGATCGCCTCGCGCACGTTTGCCGGTAGAATTTCAAGCATCATTCGCAGGTCATCTATCGATTGTTCTTGTCCTTCATTCATATTGTTTTATCGTATTGTTAGTGGTTCCTGTACCCATCGCCATTAGTATGGCTAAAGCCTTGCGCAAGCGTAGTTGATCCTGGCACCGGTTGGGCATCGAGAACACCCTTGGTAACTGGAGCTTTTTCCTCAACTGGCTGGGCAATATGCCTCACCATAACAGCCTGGCTTCCCCAAAAATCAAAACCGGCTTGCTCGAGGGGGTCTTGCAACCAGCTTTGATAGCGTCTGACGCTGCAAAAAAGCGTGTGATCTGATGATGGAGCGACGATTCTAGCCGCGGCTTTGATAATTTCCCTTGGTTTGGAGCGAGCATTTGGATGTATCAACAACCGCATCCAGGTCGCCGACCGTCCCCTGTTCAGGTGGATGAACGCCGCCAATTCTCCTTTTTCATAAAGGACCCAATTCTGCCCACGATCGTTCCTTGTCGTAGATTCAACCGATTGAATCAATCCGGGAACTATATTTGAGTAAAGTACTTGAATATCCCAGTCATCGGCCGATTGGTGCGTTCTAAGTTCGATAGCTTCTCCATTCTCGGGCGTCTGATTGGTAATCCAGATATCCTGTCTTGTATAGACGGCGAAGCAGGCTTTTCGCAACACGGGCAACTCTGCACCTGTCTCGCTGGCCTCGGCGATGAGATTGTGCGCGCCCCGTTGTCCGGCGACGACGACTAGCTCATCGAGCAGCTCAAGCCAGAGGTCCTCCTAGATACCTGAATCGGGATCACTGTTGTCTATATTAGTCGTTCCCAGACAAGCCAGACGAGCGCTGTTTCCGTCTTGCTCCCAATTCAGCTGTACAAACGCCTTTCCCCGACCTTTTTCGGAGCGCCAGACATAGGTCGAATACTGTCCGCCAATTATCATATTTACCAGAGCACTTCGTACTGGATGGGGGCTGCTCGTCAGGGCAGCTTCTGCTTCCAATATTACGCCGTGCTCGCCTAGCCGGCCGACAAGAGGTAGATCACGTAGATGAAAGGGTCTTATCATTTGAGTACAGTGTAGCAGTCGTAGCAACCGGATGCAAGAGGTGAGGCGGACTGTTAATGGACCAAGATCCTATCGCTCTCTGACTGGATTAACGTCAACTGTTCGTGATCCATAGTGATTAACTTCTGGTCGCCAGTGTTTTTCATACTTTGTACTTTACGGGTCAATGGTCCTTGTGTTATAAATGATTCCAGCCGGGTGACCTCAACCCGGTTTTGCACGAAGAACAGAATTTCCTGCTAGTCGGGAATCTCACATCAATTTTAAGCAATGTAATTGCATCCCTATCATTGGAGGTGATCGATGCAGTCAACACTCAAGATGACTCTCATAGAGTCTTTGCGTTATCGCGGCCTGTGGGGGCAATGGAGTTGGCTCGCGCATAGACTCTCTGGATTGGCAGTTCTCCTCTTCCTGATTATTCATGTATGGGACACTGCGAACGCCACTTTTTGGCCCGAGGCCTATAGTTACACAGTAGAAGTATTTAAGTGGTTTCCATTTAGCGTTGGGGAAATCGCCCTTATGGCGGCCGTCTTGTTCCACGCTTTCAATGGAATTCGCATAACATTGTTGGATTTCAAGCCCGATTGGTGGCGATACGAGCGACGATCGGCGATAGTTGTCTGGCTTCTCTTTACAGTGGTCTTTATTCCGATCGCTGTTTTGATGTTTAGTCGCACGATGAATCACTGCAACACGGTAGCGGCCGAGGGATTAAGCTGTTGGACCTTTCCGATGCCCTAGTAACGAGTTGAGCCCATCCAATTGGCGCTTTCTTTCGTCACTAAGAGGAGACTTCCAATGACAACCACGAAACAATTCAAGACCCAAACCAACTTCGAGCGATATGCTTTCCTTTTTATGCGACTATCGGGCGTTCTATTGCTCTTGCTAGCCGTCGGTCACATGCTGCTTCAACATATTTTCCGCGATGTCCATAATTTGACTTTGCAGACTGTTCAAGATATTTGGCGATCCTGGGGCTGGAGAGCATACGATCTGCTACTGTTGGTGTTCGCCACTGTTCACGGTTTCAACGGTTTACGACAAATCTTGGATGACTACATGCATGATCAAAAGAAAGTGCGCATAACCAACTTCGTATTGGTTGGCCTCGTGGTTCTAACCATCATATGGTCTGCAATCGCGATCTTTAGCTTCAATTCTGAGGCCGTGATGGCCCTGGTAGAGTGACGTTTAATAGGCGTTTCCAATAGGTGAGTCCTCCTTCCAGTTTTGAAGTTAACCAGACCATATTAACTAATCAAAAAATCAAGTCGAGTTAACTATGCCTGATCAAGAAAACACCCATCAATTCGATGCAGTCATTATCGGTGCCGGTGGCGCTGGTCTGATGGCGGCTCTTTATGCCAGTCGCAGCGCCAATGTTGCGGTCGTGTCAAAGCTCTACCCCACCCGCTCCCATACCGGGACGGCTCAAGGTGGAATTGGTGCGGCTCTTGGAAATCTTGAAGAAGACCATTGGGAGTGGCATGCCTTCGATACCGTTAAAGGTTCGGATTATCTGGCCGATCAGGATGCCGTGGATGTTCTCTGCCGGGAGGCCGTGGAGACTGTAATCGAACTTGAGCACATGGGGCTTCCATTTGACCGGACGCCGGAAGGCAGGATATCGCAGCGACGGTTCGGCGGTCACACAAATAACGAGACCGGCCAGCCAGTTATGCGGGCCTGCCACGCTGCGGACCGTACTGGTCATATGATTCTTCAGACTCTGTACCAACAGTGTATCAAGAATGAGGTGCAGTTTTACGACGAGTACCATGTCGTGGATCTTATCCGTGTTGACGATACGGTTAGAGGCGTTGTAGCGGTCAATATTGCCACCGGGGATTTCCATGTATTTCATAGCAAGGCCGTGCTATTTGCCACTGGCGGCTGGGGGCGATGTTGGGAGGTAACATCTAACGCGCACTCTCTTACTGGCGATGGCGCCGCTATCTGTCTAAGACGGGGCATTCCTTTGGAGGATATGGAGTTTTTCCAATTCCATCCGACCGGCATTTATCGCCTCGGTATCCTTATTACCGAAGGTGTGCGAGGAGAAGGTGGTGTGCTTATAAACGGCAAAGGCGAGCGGTTTATGGAGAGGTATGCGCCAAATATCAAAGATCTGGCTAGTCGTGATGTAGTCAGCCGGGCTATCTATCTAGAGGTTCAAGCGGGTCGGGGTATTAATGGAGAAAACTACGTACACCTGGACGTAAGACCCGAAACCGTAAATCGCTACTTGGAAGAGGACGGACAGAGCAGGAGAATTAGCGCTGCACAAATCGAGGAAAAACTACCCGATATTGCCGACTTCACACGAACCTATCTCGGGGTCGATCCCGTTAAAGAGCCAATTCCGGTTCAGCCAACAGCTCATTACGCCATGGGCGGAATACCAACAGACCTGTACGGCCGGGTAGTGATCGACAAAGACAACAATCTGATGCCCGGATTATTCGCAGCAGGTGAAGTGGCCTGTGTATCTGTTCACGGGGCAAACAGATTGGGGACGAACTCTCTTGTAGATCTGGTGGTCTTCGGCCGTCGTGCAGGACTAAATATGGCCGAGTACTGCCAGGATACCGACTTATTACCCCTGCCAGAGAGACCAGCGGAACGTGTTATCCAGGAGTTCAATCTCCTCCGCGACAATAAGGGAAGCGCCAAGTCTTATCAGATCCGGAAGGAAATGCAACGTATTATGACCGAGCAGGTTAGCGTTTTTCGCACCTCTGATACCCTGACAATGGCGCAGATCGAACTTCAAGATCTGGCGCAAAAATTCAAAGAGATATCAATTGACGATAAGGGCCGGCGATTCAATACCGATATTCTTGAAGCATGGGAACTGGGATGCCTTCTCGACTTGGCCCAGGTAACCACCGAATCGGCCCTTGCCCGAGCGGAGAGTCGCGGCGCCCATGCGCGGGATGATTTCACGGAACGAGACGATAGGAATTGGCTTGTGCACACCCTCTGTTATCAGGAGGAGGAGCGATATCGCCTTGATTATAAGGAGGTAACCCTTGGCCGGCATAAACCAAAGCCCAGGGTCTATTAGCGATCAGATCTTGACCTGCTGCGGCCCATTGTCACTTTTATATATCGAATCAATACATGCGGTCCGGACATAATTTTGTTAAGTGTCATCGACCAGGAGAGATGAATGCAAGTTGATTTGCGAATCCGCCGTTTTAATCCTGAACAACGGAAAAAGCCGTGGTGGGGTGAATATAGTTTGGCGGATGTTAATCCCAACGATTCGGTGCTGGATGTACTGCATCAGGTAAAATGGACGATCGATGGAACATTAACGCTTCGCCGCTCGTGCGCTCATGGGGTCTGTGGCTCAGATGCCATGCGCATTAATGGCACTAATGCACTTGCCTGTAAGGTCCTTGTCAGCCGGCTGGTCAATGCCGGTGACGATTCAGTCAAGATACAGGTTGAACCCATTTTGGGTTTGGAGGTCATAAAGGATCTGGTCGTCGATATGGAGCCCTTTCTTGCCCATTACAAGGCATCTCTGCCATATTTCGTCAACGAGGAACCTGTTCCTGACGACGGCCGAGAACGACTCCAATCTCCTCAAGACAGGGCCAGGTTCGACGACACTACCAAGTGCATCCTATGCGCGGCCTGTACAACCTCATGTCCTAGTTATTGGGCAAACGATCGATACATCGGTCCGGCTGCCATTGTTCAGGCACATCGCTTCATTTTCGATAGCCGTGACCAGGCCTATCAGGAACGGCTGGAGATAATGGGCCAGCGATTCGGTGTATGGCGATGCCGGACCATCTTCAACTGCACGAACGCTTGCCCGCGAGAAATTGAGGTAACCAAGGCCATCGCCGAGGTTAAGATGGCATTATCGACCGGAAAAGTTTAACAACGCTCTGTCAATGCGCCGGGATGCACTAGCGCTGCCAGGGTTCAAAATCGTCTAAAATCGAACCGCCGACAAATTCAAGCAGGATTGAATCGCTGGGGATGCCGTCATCGGAAATCGGATCAAACCACTGCAAGAAAGCAAGAAGGCGATTAGCCTCGATGCGCTCGGGGGTTCGCTGCTCAACTTGGAGGAGTAAGGGCTGGGCTAGCGGTTTCAATACAGAAAGCTCGTAAACCAAGGCTGAGTTGAAGAAGACATTGGCATTGCTCTGGTTTGGAAATATGTGGATCTTCTCCCCTCTTCGAACGCTTGGCCAGCGGCGGATCGTTGCTGAGGCAGGATAACCGCGTCGCGCAGCATCCCTTACAATTCTTCGCAGCATTCGCGTATCGGTAGTTGGTACGCGATTGTGCTTGTCTAGGTTTAGTTGAGTAAAGGCTGAGACGAAAATCCGGTAGGTTACCTCAGGTGGTATTCCGTCGACGATACGTGGGTTGAGACCATGTATTCCCTCGATCAGAATCACCTGTTCGGAGTTTATTCGCAGCTCGGGTCCAAGTTCTCGTTTGCCGGACTGAAAATTGTATCGCGGCTGATCGATCACTCGTCCAGCCAGCAACATCTGTAGATGGTGGCGAAAGAGCGGTACGTCCACGGCCTCAAGAGCTTCAAAATCGTACTCCCCGCGTTTATCCCGAGGAGTCAACTCGCGGTCCACGAAGTAATTATCCATGTTAATCGCAACTGGGTGGATTCCCATTGCCAGTAGCTGAATCGCCAATCGTTTACTAAACGTGGTCTTCCCGGCCGACGAAGGGCCTGAGATAAGTACAATCTTTAACGCTGGCCGGCAAGCGGCGATATCTGAAGCAATGGTGGCAAGCTGCCGGTTGTGAAGGGCTTCGGCCACAAGCACGACCTCTTTGGTCCTTCCCGCTCGAATAGCCGCGTTTAGAACGGCCACGTTCGGTATGCCGATGATGTCTAGCCAATTGTCATACTCTCGAAAAACTCTTGCAAGCCTCGGTTCATCCTCGAATTTTTGCAACTTGTTCGGATCTCGTCGCCGGGGAAATTGGAGGATGAAACCGTCACTATACAGCCGTAAATCGAAGAGATCTAGATGTCCTGTACTGGGCACCATGAAACCATGAAAATAATCGCGAACGCCAGCCAATTCATACAGAGTTAGATAATCTTTTCGCCGTCTGCTGAAAAGATCGGCCTTCTCAAGATCACCGCTGTCCCGGAAAAGTTGAAGCGCATCATCCAAGGGAACTTTTACCTGTGTGATCGGTAGATCAGCTTCAACGAGCTCGATCATCTTGTCCTTTAAGGATTTTAGTTCAGATTCACTAAGCTTTGTTCCGCCATCGCGCTCGCAGTAATACCCACCAAACGGCATCGAGTGCTGGACGGTAATTATTTGACCGTGAAATACTTCCTGAGCGGCCGCTATCATCAAGAAACTCAGAGAGCGACGGTAAATGCGTACGCCGTCCGAGTCAGCCATAGTAACAGGGACTATAGTTGCATCGTTATGTAAAGCAAGTGATAGCTCGCGCAGTTGGTCGTTTACTAACGCGGCCACGATTCGATCGGTTTGCCGAAGATCTGACGAGCGTAGAAATTCTTCCACGGTCGTGCCTATCGGGCCGTTAAATGCCTGACCGGATGGGAATAATACTTGTACCTCTTGGCGTATCGGCGCGGATCTGATGTTCATCATGTCACCGTGAAATAGTCAAGGATTAGATCGACAGTGTCTTCAACGGCAGATTCCAGCATCGTCAAGACCGTCTCCAAAGGCACTTTGCTGAAAACATGTTCTTCCATCCAGAGTGGCTGTGCTAGGTTGGCGGAAAACTCCTCTGGAGACATAGAGAGCCGTTCGGCGTAGATCTCAACCGTGTAAAGAGTCGCCCCGGGTGTAAGTTGCTGGACAAGAAAGTCACGCCACTTATTAAGTTCTTCATCTCGAGCGAATGGCAGCCAGCCAACTGGATTGACGGAACCAAGGGTCTTAGCCGCTGATTTTGGTAGCGTCTGAAAAGATTGATTGTCCAGGTAGGTCAGCAGTGTATTATGAACGATAAATCGATGTCGGTGATCGGTCCACTCGCCCGGATTAAGAAAAAACGGTTCGAGGATCTCATGATACCAGCGAAGATCGAGCATCAAATGCGCACAATAGGCGGCAACAAAGGTTGCATGGCCGTTGGACAAAGATCTGTCGAATGTCAGATCAGGAAATGTATCCAGCATGGTTAAGCAAGCGTCGTCCGTTGGTCCAGGGGGTAGATTATAGAAATGAGTCGACTCCCTAGGCGCCTTCGATATGGTTTGGAAATCGGGAGCAACATTTCCTAGATAGAATGCCGGCAGGTGGTTGGCGACGATCTCTCGCACCTGGGAGTTCAACTGGTTACCGGCAAGAACGCGTTCAGCGATCTGCAAATGCATAAAGGGCGTTGGCATAGCCAAGATTGTAGGACGGAATCGGCTCGCTGAAAAGCCAGGACAGTTCAGAAATTAACTATAAGTCGTTTCGGTTTACGGATGCCAGGATGGGCAACTGCTCGGCGCGAACCATCGAGTCGCCAATTGACCGCGGAGGCGACTTAAGCTCGGTAAACAAGCCAAAATAACGCGCGGATTGCTGTCGCTGATCTTCGTCTCTGTGACACCCAACCGTTCCATTAATTGGCCGTCCACTGAATCGCTCCTTGAGGCGTCTGGGTTCATTTCCAACGGTACGACGAGAGCTAGAGGAACGGCGTAGCCACGCACGTAATAGGTATAGCCCTTATCGTCAGTGTAGTGAAGGACGACATGCTCACCATATTTACGCAGTCCCGATATAGGTTGCTCATGCAATATGAGCTCCTCGACCGGTATATGTCCCCGAGTAAGCTCGGTGGCTATCGTCCACTTCGACGCTATCTCAGGAGAAACTCGATTACGGACGGCGACTGCTCTACCATAAAGATCCAGGACCTGGCTGGCGTATTGTCGTGGCACCCTGCTCGTTACCTGGTCCCAGCCACCACTATAGGCAGCCAAGGCCGCAGTAATATCCCCGCCCGATTGGCGTATGATCTCTCCGAGAATAGCTACACCCCAACTCAGGTTTACATTAGGCTTAAATAACTGCTCCTCAGTCGGTCGCCACTCCAGACCAGGTCCAGTTGGCATAATACCCATCAGGCCCACTGCCCCAACACGGCTTACGACGAATTGATTTCCATTGGACTCGGCTTCGACTACGGCTGCTACAAAATCTGGATCTAATCCATTGGCCAGCGCTTCTTTGACTATAAGATCGGACCACTGGCGAATGAGGTCAGACCAGTATGGTGAAAGCGGTGACTCTGCTTCTTGCTCGACCAGTGATTCACCACCGTCCTGCAACGCAGCGGCACGAACTCTATTAGAATAAGTCCCAAGCAGCACAAGCATCAGTAAAAATACCAGCGCTGAGAGCCAACGAAATCCCTTCCTCATTGTCGTTTTATGTAAACCTTCAGTTTCTCAGTTCAATGTTCGCTATTCGCCGAATTTTCCTGCCTAACAGACAGAACCAGCGGTCATTGCGCCCTTCAGACGCTCTTCAAATGGGAGACTGTTGCTTCAATAAATGGGTCATTGCGCCACTCCCACCTGATCTCCGGCTGGCGCCAGCATTCTAGCAAACACCAGAATCGATGTCAATTCTGCAAGGCGGCTTTTGCTCTCATCCCATGCAAATGTTAATCCTGGTAATTAATCAAGCTCTTAGCATGAGCGAGTGCATCGGCAAGATTGACTCGCCACCAGATTACCGAGGCGTTGATCATTGGCCCGACGAAATCTGAAGACGCCTCAGACCTGTGCGGGACTACCGAATCTTTGTCACACATCACAAAGTGCTCGATAACCAGGCCATCTGTTAATGAGGAGCCAGGATCCTGAAAGCCATAGCAAGGATACAGTTCGACCAGGTCCAATTCGCGAATGAAATACTGGCGTTTCTCGCCATCGAGGCTATAGCCAAACAACTCTGCCCGTGGGAATTGATCTCCGTTTTTCTGAATCCACCGGTACAGGTCGAGTGTTTTTATCTCGTGCCCCCAATCATCCAGTAATAACTCGGGCACAAACAGCTCTTCGGATCCAATCACGAGAAGCATATAGCGTAGATATACTTGCTCGAAAGACGGCTCGAGCAGCAAGGCGGCTATGCCATCTTGGCTGACTAACTCTCCATTGATGCTTTGGAATAAGGCCGTCACATTACGCTCGCATTCTTGCAATAAGATTAGAGGGCAGCATCCATTCCGTTTTTAGATGACGTAGCTTGCTAGACGATCGGGCCAGCCTCTACGATTCCGTCAGGTAATCCATCTTGGAACTGTTCAAAGTTATTCTTGAACATTTCGGCAAGTTTCCGAGCTTGGGCGTCATAGGCCTCTCCATCCTGCCACGTATCCCGTGGTCGCAGAACATCTGATGGTATACCATCGATGCTCGCGGGAACATGAAGGCCAAATACCGGATCCTTAATCAGTTCACTATCAGCTAGGTCGCCGGTTAGGACAGCCGTAACCATACGTCTCGTATAGGCTAACTTCATCCGGGCGCCGACGCCGTAGGGGCCACCAGTCCAGCCGGTGTTAACCAACCATACGTCGCTCTGATGTTTGTCGATCTTATCGCCGAGTAAGGTCGCATATTTTCCCGGATGTAAGGGCATAAATGGCGCGCCAAAACAAGCGCTAAAGGTGGCTTGGGGTTCCGTTATGCCAAGTTCAGTACCCGCTACCTTGGCCGTATATCCACTGAGAAAATGGTAAATGGCCTGCTGGCGAGTCAACTTGCTAATCGGCGGGAGAACGCCAAAAGCGTCAGCCGTTAGATACAGGATGTGTTTGGGATGACCGCCCATTCCCGAAGGATCGGCATTGGGAATGTGCGAGATCGGGTAACTACAGCGCGTGTTTTCTGTAAAGCTATCATCATCCAGGTTAACGCGGCGTGTGTCACTGCTGAAGACAACATTCTCTAGAATCGTCCCGAATCTGCGAGTTGTACTATAGATTTCAGGTTCACCTTGTGGATCAAGACGGATAACTTTGGCGTAGCATCCGCCCTCAAAATTGAACACACCATTATCATCCCAACCGTGTTCGTCGTCTCCTATCAAAGTTCTTGAAGGATCGTTGCTAAGTGTTGTTTTACCTGTGCCACTCAGCCCGAAAAATACGGCTGTGTCGTCCTTGTCAATCCCATAGTTCGCGCTGCAATGCATGCTCATCGTGCCACGCTTCGGTAGGTAGTAATTGAGAGCCGTAAAGATACTCTTCTTTATCTCCCCTGCGTATTCGGTACCGCCAATCAGCACAAGTCGCTTTCCAAAATCAATCAAGATAAATGTCTGGCTATTCGTCCCATCTAACTCCGGTTCGGCGTGAAATCTGGGCATGTTGATTACCGTAAATTCGGGGATGTGATTTACCAATTTCTCCGGATCAAGCTCACGGATAAACATGTTGCGGGCAAACAGACTATGCCAGGCAAATTCGGTGATCACCCTAACAGGCATGCGATAGGCAGGATCCGCTCCGGCGTAACCATTGAAAACAAAGATGTCTCTATTTTGAATATATGCACGCATTTTTCTGTTCAGTCGATCGAAATTTGCTTGGCTAATCGAAAGGTTTACTTCTCCCCACCAAATATCCCCCTGGCTTGTGGGTTCACTTACGATGAACTTGTCGTTTGCCGATCTTCCCGTATGGTCGCCCGTATGAACAATTAGTGGTCCCAGGTGCCCTATCACGCCTTCCCGACGCCGAATCGCTTGCTCGTAGAGCATCGGACCTGTTAAGTTCCAATAAACCGTGCCTGGATTATGAATGCCATGGTTTTCGATGCCGAACTTACCGATATATGAGCCATAATTCTGCATTGTTCCTCCTCTATTTATCGCCCGCTAACAAGGTCGTCATGCTTTCATCTAAATTCAGTTCTGCCATTTAAGTGCGAACTTATATTCTAGCACGAACCTGGAGTTAGGGTTTTTGCGACTTTGTTCGCGGACGTCTGGTTTAATATGCTTACCTGATGGTCAAAATAGGCACCCAGACGCCGGTAGGTAGAACTACCTTTGGCATGGAATCAGTGTTGACCGCCATCCTTTGTCGAAAAACAAAGGCCAAGTTTACAGCGTGATGCTCTTGCTCACAACAGGTCAGGGAATTTGCCAAAAGACGTGGTACGTTTATCATTCTACAGGTCTCGATCGGTTTGAGATATTGAACAGTTATGGATTCAAGGCGACGTGACTCAACGCGCTATGCGTTTTCGAAAGCCTTTGGGCATTTTAACCAGGGTGATTTATTCCCAGCAGTTAGCTAAGCGGACAAGAAATCACGCCAGCATGCTAGAGGCGTTTACGCAATCGATTGTTAATATTTATCTTAGAGTCCTGTGAGGATAATGGTTAATGGATAGAGACGATACCCTGGAAAAAGCCAGGAGTTTACGACGGGACGATGAGCTTGAGGATTCCTTAAACCTTTTCGAGGAGCTGCTCTCTCATTATCCGGACGATCAGTTGATCCTGTTTGAAGTGGGCGGCGCTTATGACCTGCTAGGTTCAGAGGTCGAGGCGATCCCATTCTACCAAAGAGCGGTTGATGAGGGTCTGGAGGGCGAAGAGCTTCAGGAGTGCCTGATTTGTCTGGGTAGCTGTCACCGGGCGATTGGGGAATTTCAAGACTCGGTCGACGTGTTAAAGGCGTTCACGGACCGGTTCCCAGAGAGCAGGGCTGGTCTTCCCTTTCTGGCATTGGCTTATTATAGCAACGAACAGTACGAAGAAGCGGTGAGCTTACTGCTGGAGCTGGTCTTAGATACAACGTCGGACGAAGACATTCTCGCATATGCCGATCCGCTTGACTATTTCAGGGATCACCTCGATGAGGTCTGGGACGACTAGATCCGAATTCTGACCTTAGAAGTTGTGATGATTCAAGAAAAGCCGTGGTCTGAATCGATGTCGTATTTAAGAACCGGTCACCTTTCGATCTTCTGGATTCGCCCTGTATAGCCAGGAAGCATAGCCTATCCAGGAATCAAGAATAACAATGAAAGCTCTTGTTCTGACGAAACACGGGAATTTAGATCGGGTAGCTATGGCCGATCTCCCGGTACCAACCGTCGGTCCGGATCAGGTATCGGTAGAAATTAAAGCCGCGGCCCTCAATCGTCTTGATCTCTGGGTGATCAAGGGTTGGCAGGGTCTTGACCTCACGTTTCCCCACATTTTGGGGAGCGATGGCTCTGGAATCATCGTCGATACAGGCTCCAGAATCGAAGGCTACAAGCCAGGCGATAGGGTCGCGGTTAATCCTACCCTTAGCTGCGGTCGTTGCACCTACTGCGTAAGTGGTCGCGATAATATGTGCGATAATTTTGCTCTGTTCGGGGAGCACCGTCCGGGATTCTATTCGGAATACCAGCTCGTGCCAGGACGGAATTTATTGCCGTTACCTGACCACGTTTCATTTGAAACCGCTGCGGCTGCTTCCCTGGTGTATGTTACCGCCTGGCATTCTCTGATTGAGGTTGGTCGATTTAGGGTTGGCGAGGATATCCTCGTTATCGGAGCAGGAGGCGGTGTTAACAGCGCGTACATCGATATCGCCAAATTAGCAGGTGCAGGCACAATATACGTCGTGGGATCCAGTAATGAGAAATTGGATTTAGCTCGTAAATATGGCGCAGATGTGACCATCAATCGCAACGAGGTAGATTGGAGCAGGGCTGTCTATCAGGCAACGGAACGGCGTGGGGTGGATGTCGTTGTTGACAACGTTGGCGCCGCGACATTTCAATCCTCACTTAAGACATTGAAACGAGGGGGCCGGCTGCTCACTGTTGGAAACTCAAGTGATCCTGTTCTAGAGATCGACAACCGTTACATATTTGGAAAGCACTTGCACATTCTTGGTTCGACAATGGGACCACGTCAGGATTATCGTCGTGTCATGGAGCTTGTCTTCTCTCGGAAATTGAGTCCCATCATTGATACCGTTTATCCACTTGCTGATGGTTTGAAGGCGCTGCACAGACTTGAGAGCGGGAAAGTAGCCGGAAAGCTGATACTGAAACCTTCAGATAATTGATAGTGTTCCCCGTATTGTTTCCCTTTCACTTCCCGGCCCCCGCACGGAAACGAACTCAATCATCTGAATAAATACGCCTAAACTCTGCTCTTCTAGCTCCTACGACTCGCACCGGCTCCGTCGTCGATACCCGTACCAAGACGTTGATTTCGACTCCGCCAGCATAGATTTCTTCCTGCTCCAGAACACTGTTTTCGATCACCGTCGAGAGAACAGTGATATGCCCAAATGGTGGCACGGTGCCGACTAGATAACCTGTGTATTGCAACACCTGGTCGGGGTTTGCCATTTTGATCCGTTTCCTGCTGACATTGAAGTATTTTGACATGGCGCGGTAATCTACCCTCGTCATACCATTGGCGATAATGAGCACAGGATCCCCATCTACCAGAAAGAGCAGTGATTTTCCTATTTGTTCTGGCTTAACTCCTACGGCGGCAGCGGCAGCTTCGACTGTTGGTGTGTCGACCGCCAAATTAACCATCTCAGCATCAATTTGATACTTCTTTACATAACGTCTGAGGTCAGTAGAATCCATGGCAATGTCGGGCAATAATCAGCACCTTGCGCAGCAGCCGAAACACGATAAAAACAGGATGTTTGACTCTTCGGTTATTCTAGCCCAAAGTCCAATTGCGAGATAGGAATGGGGAATATTATGGCTCAAATTATCAGTCGCATCGACACGAAAAGTCCAGATTATCAGGAGAATTTTGAAAGTAATCTTAGACTGAAGCGGCTACTAGTTGAACGCCAAGAACGTGTCGCTTACGACCGTCCAGAAAGTGTCATCGATCGCCAGCGACAGAGAGGCAAATTTCTGGTCAGGGAACGTGTCGAGACTGTTCTCGATCCCGCAAGCCCATTTCTCGAGTTGTCGCCATTGGCGGCCGGGGGTATGTACAATGGAGAGGCTCCAGGCGCGGGAATCGTTACCGGAATAGGGCGTGTGGAAGGGATTGAGGTCATGATCATCGCCAACGATCCAACTGTGAAAGGCGGGACCTATTATCCGGAAACGGTCAAAAAACACGTCAGAGCTCAATATATCGCCGAGGAGAACCACCTGCCATGCATTTACCTCGTTGATTCGGGAGGCGCGTTTCTCCATCTGCAGGCCAACGTCTTCCCCGATCGAGAACATTTCGGTCGAATCTTCTTCAACATTGCCCGTATGTCTGGGAAGGGAATTACTCAGGTGGCGGCGGTGCTTGGATCTTGTACAGCCGGCGGCGCCTATATCCCGGCCATGTCGGACGAGACTGTGATTGTACAAGGGAATGGGACGATTTTTCTCGCTGGTCCCCCATTGGTAAAGGCGGCCACAGGAGAAGAAGTATCGGCCGAAGACTTGGGCGGGGCTGATGTCCATACTCGTCTCAGCGGCGTCGCAGACCATTTTGCGGCCAACGAGCAAGAAGCACTGGAAAAAGTTCGAGATATCGTAGCCCAACTTAACCGGCGCAAGCCATTAAGCGTCGTCATGCAGCAATCAGAAGATCCTCTCTATGATCCCGAGGAGCTCTACGGAATTATTCCCGCTGATCCGCGCGTAGCTTATGACGTGAGAGAGGTTATCTGCCGGCTCGTAGATGGATCTCGCTTAAGCGAATTCAAGGCCCGGTACGGCAGCACAATCGTTTGTGGATTCGCCCATATTATGGGTCTTCCTGTCGGAATTGTGGCTAACAATGGGCTGCTATTCAGCGAATCGGCGCTGAAAGCAACCCATTTTATCCAGCTTTGCGGTCAGAGAGGCACGCCATTGCTCTTCATGCAGAACATCGCCGGTTTTATGGTTGGAAAGAAATACGAAAACCAGGGCATTGCCAAGGACGGAGCCAAAATGGTTATGGCCGTAAGCAATGTTAACGTGCCCAAGATCAGCTTATTACACGGCGTTAGCCATGGTGCAGGTAATTATGGCATGGCGGGACGTGCGTACGATCCGCGATTTCTTTTTAGCTGGCCTAATAGCCGGATAAGTGTGATGAGCGGCGAATCTGCAGCGAACACGCTCTGGACTGTAAGCCAGAATCGGGTATTGCGTGATCTGTCGAAGCCTTCTCCAGAGGACATATCCGCCGCAGAAACTGAGTTCAAACGCCCGGTGCTCGAACAATATGAGCGTGAAAGTGATCCCTACTTCGCTACCGCAAGATTATGGGATGACGGCATCCTGGATCCTGTTCAGACCAGGACTGCACTTGGGCTAGCATTTGCGGTCACATTGAACGCTCCCTTCCCCGATATGCGCTATGGAACCTTCCGCATGTAGCCTGGCTCAATCCCATTGTAAACCGGGTCAAAACCCTGGCCAAGCACGCTCCGAACAGGGCAATTTGCTTCATATTTTTGATCGTTTGTCCGATTGCGATCTGGCCCGCCCTATGATAGAATTCAGGCGAAGTTTCAAAATATTTTGAACGTAATGAAGGTTTGGATTGTGACTTTAGAGCTGCACGTGTGATGGCGATAATAGTGCCGTATCGATTCACACCTGGGCGCGGGGCTTTTCCGAATATCCGGCATCGAAATGTCATAAACTTTAGGACTTGACCAGATGGCTTATCAAGATTTGTCTGAATTCATTAACCTGTTAGATAAGAAAGGTGAGCTCAATCGAATCGGCGTGCCGGTCAGCCGGGATCTCGAGATCACCGAGATAACCGATCGGATTTCAAAGGGTTCGAGCGAGGATAACAAGGCCTTATTATTCGAAAATGTAGAGGGCTTTGACAGCCCTGTTCTGATCAATACTTTTGGAAATGAACGGCGCATGGCCCTCGCCCTTGGAGTTAAAGAGTTGGAAGAGCTAAACCGGAAGTTGTTTAGCCTTGTCGATATGAGACTGCCTGAGGGGATGGGTGGAACCCTGACCCGTGTGGCCGAGCTTTTCAATGCTCTGCGCGCCGTCGGCTTAAAGCCCGATCGAGTTCGAAAGGGTATCTGCCAGGAAGTGATTTTGGAGGAAGACGCAGATCTAGAGAGCTTACCTATTTTGAGGTGTTGGCCTGAAGATGGCGGCCGGTATATCACCATGCTGCAGGTAATAACTCGAGACCCGGTCACCGCTCAACGAAATGTGGGTATGTACAGGGTTCAGATTTTCGACGGCCGGACAGCGGCAATGCATTGGCAGCGTCACAAGGGAGGTGCCGAGCACGAGCGTCTGGCAGTCGAGGCCGACCAGGCTAGAATTCCTGCCGCAATAGTTCTTGGTGGCGATCCGGCTCAAATGTGGTGCGCTAGCGCGCCACTCCCTCCTGGTGTCGACGAGTATCTTTTAGCTGGTTGGCTGCGAGGCAAGCCGGTTAGTTTCGTTGACTGTGTCTCCCAGCCGCTTGAGGTTCCGGCCAATGCTGAAATCGTAGTCGAGGGTTACGTTGATCTGAATGATCAGCGTCTTGAAGGCCCGTTTGGCGACCATACAGGTTTCTACACCCCGGCCGATACCTTCCCGACCTTCCATGTGACCGCTATCACCCATCGGAAGGATGCCATCTATCCTACAATCGTCGTCGGCAAGCCACCAATGGAGGACTATTGGATGGGCAAGGCCACTGAGCGACTTTTCTTACCCTTGATGAAGCTGTTCCTGGGTGAGATTGTTGATGTAAACATGCCGGCCGAGGGCATATTCCACAATCTAATCATTGTTAGCATCAAGAAGCGATACCCGGGTCATCCATTTAAAGTCTGCTACGGGCTGTGGGGATTGGGCCTTATGATGTTGACCAAAGCAATTGTCATTGTCGATCACGACATCAATGTCCACGATCTCTCAGAGATTGCCTGGCGCGTTTTAGGTAACGTTGATTGGAGGCGGGACACTGTCGTCGTCGACGGTCCAGTAGATCAGCTCGATCACTCAGCCGTCCGTGATTCCTTTGGTGGGAAGATCGGCATCGATGCGACGGCAAAAAGCGCCGCTGATTCACATGACCGCGGCTGGCCTGATGAGCTGGTAATGACGGAAGAGATTGAAGCATTGGTAAATAATAAATGGGACTCCTATGGTTTCACGCAGACCGAAGCATGAATCATATTCCAGAGCTAATCGTGGTCTGCTCACTTAATAACGATTAGGATATTTGTTTGACATTAGGTTCAGAATTCTTTGGCTACCGTCCTGCACCAGATAAGCCCAAACCCTTGCTAGGTCAGGCACGGTTCAATTATCAACAGAACGAGGAAAATAGTGATGACAGTTTCTAATAAGTTTAAGTTCAATCCTGCTGCAAGAGTGATTCTCTACTTGCTCTTAACGATATCGATGTTGGCGTTTATTAGCGCTTGCGGCGCAAGTGAGAACGCCGATGATGAGGAAAGTATCTCAGGAGACGTTGCAGCTGAAGAGTCGATAGCTGACACCGCAACAGGTTCAGATGAGGAGCCTGTGAAAATAAAATTGGCTGTTCTTCCGATTCTCGATGCGTTGCCCATGTACGTGGCCGATGAAAACGGGTACTTCGAAGAGCAAAACCTGGCCGTCGAATTCGTCGCCGTGCCCTCAGCCTCAGAACGTGACCAGGTCATCCAGGCCGGGCGGGCCGACGGCATGATAAACGAGATTCTGTCGACATTGTTCTACAATAACGAAGAGCAGGTGATCGTCGTTGTGCGTAATTCGAGAGTTGCTACGTCGGAGTATCCTCAGTTCCGGATTCTGGCATCGGCCGAAAGTGGGATAACAACTCTTGATGAGTTGCGAGGTGAGGAGATCGGCATCTCTGAAGCTACGATTATTGAATATTCAACTGACCGGCTACTGGAGGCGGAAGGCTTTAGCGCTGATGATATCAACACCATCGCCGTCCCGAGGATTCCCGACCGCATGGCGCTACTAAATTCAGGCGAATTGACGGCCGCGAATCTGCCTGATCCGCTGTCCTCCCTGGCTATCCAAAGCGGCGCCGTAGTCATCGTCGACGATTCAAATCATCCGGAATTCGGACATAGCACTATTTCATTTCGCAAGGAGTTCGTCGACGCACATCCTGATGCCGTACGAAGGTTCTTGCTGGCCCTTGAAAAAGCGGTCAGTGTCATTAACGAGGACAAGGACCAGTTCAGTGATTTGCTCAGTGAACGGAAACTAGTGCCAGAATCAGTTATGGGCTCGTACACAATCCCGGATTTTCCTCTGGCTAGTGTCCCGCCGCGGTCGCAATGGGATGATATTCTGGAATGGGCCCAATCGAAAGGCTATATCGAGAACGATCTGGAGTATGAACAATCGATTGATGCTTCGTATCTCCCATAAGATATAGAATACAATCACGATCCGGAATTCTGATTGATCAAGAATAGTGTTAATCGCCGAATGGCGAAACGTTGGCCTCGAAAAGCTAAATAGCAGTAGTTATTATGATTGTTCTGGATAGTGTAACTTTTGCTTATCCGGAGCACGACCCGGTATTCGAACGTCTTCAGTGGGAGATCGATATTGGCGATGCGTGGGCAGTGCTGGGGCCTTCCGGCTGTGGTAAGACAACACTGCTCTACTTGTTGGCCGGCTTGCTCCAGCCGACCGGGGGGGAGGTCCGAATACATGATAAGAAGCAGACTGGCCCCAGACCACGAACAGGGCTTATCCTCCAGGATTACGGATTATTGCCCTGGTCGACCGCCTATAAAAACGTAACCCTCGGTTTATCGATCAGGAAGTTTTACGGGCCTGACGGTAAACACGTTCCAACAGACGAAGACTCTGTCGGGTCGACACAAAGAGTCGACTATTGGATGGAACGACTAAACCTGACCGAGCACGCCGCTAAATATCCCGGTCAACTCTCCGGGGGACAGAGACAACGCGTTGCTATTGCGCGTACTCTGGCCCTGAACCCCGATCTGCTACTAATGGATGAACCTTTTTCATCGCTTGACGCGCCCACACGAGAGAGTCTACAGAATCTTACTTTCGAGCTGCGCTCCGAAGAGAAGTTAACCACTGTAATCGTAACCCATGCCATAGAAGAGGCCGCCATTCTTGGTCAAAAGATCATGGTGCTTGTCGATCCCCCTAATCGGAATCCGGCTTTCATCGACAATCCTCTTGCCGGAGATCCAGAGTTTCGCCAGCAGCCGGCCTATCATCAAATGTGTCGACAACTACGTGAGCACCTGGACCGTGAACATGAAAAAAGCTGATATATTGCTTGCCATCGGAGCCCTATTTGCCGTATGGCAGATCGCTTCCTGGCTGGTTGACGAGCCAATTCTGCCCGGTCCGATTTTGGTCGGAAATGCCTTTATCGAGGAGTTAGGTGATGGTTTGGCGGCTCATTTTTTTGTGAGTCTCTGGCGAGTATTGGCCAGTATAATTTTAGCCGTATTACTCGCGGCTCCCGCCGGTCTCGCTCTCGGGCAGAGCCAGAGACTTAATCGCATTTTCTCGCCCGTTATCTACATGTTATACCCCATACCAAAGGTAGTGCTGGTTCCCGTAGTACTGTTACTGTTTGGAATTGGAGATTTCCCAAAGATTTTCATCATATTTATGATTCTCTTCTTTCAAATCCTTGTATTAGTTAGGGACAGCGCTGCCGGGATAGAACCGAAGACTTTGTTGTCCGTTCGAAGCCTTGGAGCCGGTCGCCGGGCTTTGTTTCGTTATGTCTACTTACCGGCCAGCCTCTCAGCGATTCTCACCGCTCTTCGCCAATCTGTCGGCACGGCTGTAGCGGTCCTGTACATAGCTGAACTGTTCGCCACCGAACGGGGCTTGGGCTACTATATTTCCCTAAATGGAAGCACGCTCTTTAACTATCCCGCGATGTATGCGGGCGTAGTGGCTATGAGTATCCTGGGTCTCGGCCTGTATTTCTCTGTAGACCGTCTTGAGCGCCAGATCTGCCCGTGGAGATATATCAAGTGAATTGTTTTCTGGACGGTGAACAGGAAAGATAACACATAGGTCCTGACCCCGGCGTGTCTCACTTCTCAGGTCAAACTTGGTTTAACTGCCTCTCGAGCATTAGACAATACGTTGCTTTGAAGAACTCCGTGGCTAAGAACCCATTGGCCGAGAACCCATTGGCCGAGAACCCATTGGCTAAGAACCCATTGGCTAAGAACCCATTGGCTAAGAACTCATTGGCTGAGAATCCGACTGCGACCATTAGTTTGCTATGAGCTGCTCCTCGCCTTTTTTTTAGCCACTGGTAAACATCCTCGTCCACTGGAAAGGAAAGGACAATGACCTCATTTCAACAATTCATCTCAAGATGCAAGATGCGATACGACTTTGGCGATCAATTCCAGGTTCGCTACCAGCACTCGAATGGAGAATTCTTCGACACGTGGGTAAGCGGTGAAGAAGCAATACAGCGTCTAAGCTCAGAGGAGACGGAAGAGCAACTCAAAGCGCTAAGACGCCTTGACCTTGTCGCCCTGCGTAAGGTATTGGATAAGTTACCCGGGAGAAGCAGGGAGCAGGCCTGGCGATCGCTTTCAGACCGCGCAGGAGACTCGGTCGATGACATGATTGGCGGCAACATTATTGGGGACAGCCTGGCGGATGCGGTTCGAGGAAACGGCAGTGATACCAACCCGGAAGACCTGGAGACGCAACGCTGGCTGGTAATTCTTGAGGACGAGGATTTCCGGGCCAAAGTGTTGGAATTGGCCTGGATTCAATTAGAAGGATCCTTTCCTGACGACGAGTCGAGTGACTCATTAGCAGGCTGGGTATGAGTGATTAAGAATCATCCAACCGTGACACGTGACCTATTGATGAATAGGGGAGCTTGCGAGTACAGTGTGATCACTCTTTATTGAGAAATCCTTGTCGATTGATCTCAATTCGACCGAGTGGCAGATCAATGTCGATCTGAAAAGCGGATCCTGGTATGCAGGTCCAAGAGTCGCAAAATCAACTGTACGACTTGAAGGTAGGCAGATCAGAGACCATAGCCCGAGATATGAGGCAACCGTCGCGGTGGAGTTCTGTGTCTTCGATGAAAGTCAGTCGTCGGGAATGCCATTTAATACGCGCCAGAAGGTGGAGTCTTCCACTAGTTTCACTCCTACTTCTGCTGGTTATCCTCGGGAGAGCGAGTGTCCGCGCGAGCGATCAAGGGCAGAAATCACGGACCAGCGACTTCGTTGCCCGAACCGATAAGCCAGTAGGAGAAAGGATTGGTTCGGCTCCATTATTTGAATCTACGCCTGTCTTGAACCATAGAGTGTTGGTGCCTGTCCTTTTGCTGGATCCCACTCTAACCCCCATTCCGACTTCGACGCCGGTGATTCCCGAAGAACCCTCCTGGCTGGAATACCTAAATCGATTCCGCACAGAAGCACAGATAGAGCGTCTCGGTGAGAATGAGGTGTGGTCGAACGGCGGCTGGCTTCATAGTCGCTACATGGTAAAGAATGACTATGTTGGCCACGGCGAGGATACTGGTAATCCATGGTATACGCCTGAGGGACGCGCTGCAGCCCAGAACGGAAATGTTTTCGTTACCTCAAGGGTTGACACAACGGACGAGTTGCCTATAGATTTCTGGATGATCGCCCCATTCCACGCTATCTCGATCCTCGACCCTCAGTTATCCAGCACCGGCTACGGGATCTATCACGAATCGGTTGGCCTCTGGAAAACTGGAGCGACGCTGGATGTTCTCCGCGGATTGGGACCGCTTCCGCCGGGAACGGCATATCCGATTGCTTTTCCCGCTGATGGAGGTGAAACCTGGTTAAAAGCCTATACTGGCGGCGAATTTCCGGATCCTTTGACAAGCTGTCCCGGATACTCGGAGCCAACCGGACCGCCGATAATGTTGCAGCTTGGCAGTGGGAGTTTGACACCTGATGTTACCAGTCATTCTCTGTCCGACGGCAACAATCAGCTTGAGAGCTGCCTGTTTGACGAAACCAACGAGCATAATCCCAATCTTGGCATGCAAAACACAGGGCGTATTGTGCGTAATAATCGAGACGCTATAGTGATAATGCCCCGTCACCCACTTATCGCAGGGGAAGTATACACAGTCAGCATCTCCACAAACGATGCCACCATAACATGGAGCTTCTCCGTTATAGCCTCACCTTTGCACTCCGAGCCAACCAACCTTGCTCAGTTCGTGATAATGTCGTCTATTCTGCCGGATTGATCCCCGATTCTGAATCCGATCGGGCAAAGTGACACATGTCATGGTTAATGCGTGACAAATGTCGCTGCCTCCGGTATCTACCGTGGAATATACTTGGTAATGTATTCGGATACTTGAATACATTACCAGGAGAAGGACCCATCGGGCTCTGTCCAAAACAGTTTCATTGCACCTAGCTACAGATCCCGACGGGTCTCGATCTGAATCACGTTGGTGAGATATGAGTTTGCCGCCGCTTGAGGAAATAAACCTGCTTCATGCAAACATCTGTCGAGCCCTCGCTGAGCCAAAGCGAATTCTCATCCTCTACGCCCTAAATGAGAGGCCGCGGCATGTGTCAGCCCTAGCCGAGCACCTAGGCATACCGCAACCAACAGTCTCACGTCATCTTCGGATACTGCGACAGCAGTCATTGGTTGACGCTGAACGGGAAGGAACTACGGTTGTGTATCGCATTGCAGATCACCGGATTATTGAGGTTTTGCAGATCATGCGACAGGTGCTACTTGATTCGATGGCCCGTCGTTCAGACTTGTTAAAATACAGTACGCCCGCATAGATGAACCGGAGGTTTATATGAGAGTAGTAATCGACCGTGACCTTTGCGATGCCAGCTTGCCATTTTGTGATCGTTGTTCAGCTGCTTTCATCCGCTTTCCTGAGGGCACTGACCGAATGTGTATCAGAGACATCATTGAAGATGGCCAGGATGCTTTGACAATCGAGATGCACACCGATCAAAGAGAGCTGGTGATCGAGATGACTGAGGAAATGCGAGAGTTGGCCAGTGTCGAAGGCTGGGAAGCCCTCGCGGATTTTGATCCGTCGCTTTTCCGCACTGGTGCCAATGAAAAATGGCGCGAAATACGAATGCTGCCATCCAACCACTGACGGAGACGTCTGTTGCCAGGTTGAAACCCTGATAAAAACACCACTGCAAGTTCGTCGGATACCGATTAGTGGACGAAGCAAAACATCAAGATGTAGACACCTTTAGGGTCCTGTCAAATAACCGGCAAATGGGGGAGATAGCCAAGTCGGAGTCTTCTGCTCCTCTCTCTTGGGCAAGACAGGCCGCCAGGTCGGCGCTGAAAGCCCGTTCTAATTCCCATTATCCAACCGTATTAATGCTATCACCGTAGGGAGGTATATAAATGACCTTGAGTGAAACGGCCTTCCGAGAAATCAGTCGCAAGCAACGAGCTAACCTTGAACCAGTGAAATACTACAAGCGGGCTCCAGAAGATCGAAGAACTGACTTCGAAGAAGCCATTCTTGGCTATGATGCAGAAATGGCGATGGAGGAAGCTTCGCGCTGTCTCCAATGTCCCGATCCGCAACCCTGTATGACCGGATGCCCCGCCGGCAACGATCTGGCAACAGCGCTGTGGCACATTAGCGAGGGTGAGTTTATTCAGGCCGCCCAGGTTTTATCCGAAACCAGTCCACTCATAGAAGTCTGCGGCCGGGTCTGTCCTAATTTGTGCCAGGAAAGTTGTGCCCATAGCCTTCGTAGGGGACCAATATCAATCGGCAAGCTTGAGGCTTTTGTCGCAGATGAAGCCCGGCTAGTTGGGGCGCTCAAAATAGAGGTACCGGCAACTAAGAGTGGAAAACGGGTAGCCATCGTTGGCTCAGGTCCAGCGGGGATTACTGTCGCCGAGGATCTCATCAAGCGAGGACATGAAGTAACAATTTTCGAGGCTTGGCCTGTTCCTGGTGGCGTGTTGATTTATGGTATTCCAAGCTTCAAACTCGATAAGCGAGTTGTTCTTCTAAAGATTGATGATTTAGAAGACGCTGGTGTTACATTCATCACTAACACGCGAATCGGCGATCAAATAACCATAGATGACTTGCAGCGTGAATACGATGCTGTGTTCCTCGGTACTGGGGCTGGCGTGGAGGCATCTATGGATATTCCTGGCGAAGATCTTAGTAACATCTATAGCTCAACTGATTTCTTGATAAGAGCCAGCGTACCGCCATATATGTTGCCGCCAGACCGGCGGGATGTACCCTATGTTGGTCAGCGTGTGGCTGTTATTGGAGGTGGTGACACAGCGGTGGACTGCGCGCGGTCGGCGATTAGACTGGGTGCCGATGAAGTGACCATCGTCTACCGCCGGACTGAGGCTGAAATGCCGGGAAATCGAGCAGAAAGGTATACTTGCCTGGAGGAAGGCGTGAAGATCGAGTATCTCCAAGCGCCTGTCGCGTATATTGGCGACGAACAGGGTCGGGTAAAGGCCATGAAAGTCATAAGGATGGAGCTAGGCGAACCAGATTCGTCAGGCCGCCGTCGACCTGTGCGACTCGAAGGCTCTGAATTTATTCAGGAAGTCGATTCGGTTGCCTTGGCCATTGGCTATTGGCCTGATCCATTCCTGAGCGAACGGACGGACGATCTAGAGACGCATCGATGGGGTTTGATCAAGACTGACGAAGAGGTGGGCGCCACAAGTCGGGCAGGAGTATTCGCGGCAGGAGACAACGTGCACGGACCTGATCTTGTAATCACGGCTGTCTTAGGGGCCCGTAGAGCTGCTGAAAGCATCGATGCCTATCTGAATGCTCATCCCATTCCCTGGGTTGTAGCGAAAAGCAACTAGCTTAGCTCTGTTTTAAAATCAGAAAAATAGCCGCTAGTCAATCATGACTGGCGGCTATTTTTAATTGGTTTTCTGTCTTCGAAAGTCAAGGTATTGGATCTAGACGAATATGATCTGTGCGTCTTCGGCAATCTCAAGAAATTCCATGGCCCCGACAATCGAATCGACCTCGCTGAAGAGGTCTTCCTCTGTGAGTTTCATCATATCAGCGGTCATTTTGCAGGCGTATAGCTTGCCACCCGCGTCGGCTATCATTTGCAGATACTCGCGCACGGGAGGGAATCCGAGCTTATCCATCTCTTTCTGCATCATTGAAGTTGAGAAGTCCGTCATCCCGGGAAGCATAGCCATCAGATTGGGTATGCCCATCCCATTGGGCATTGCCATCGAAGGATTGCCGAGAGGTGTGCATTTCAAGGCATCCATTCTTTTATCGGTGATCATGTCTAGACCCCAAAAAGTGAAAAAAATGCTAGCATCAATGCCCTCCATCAGCGCTGCATTTGCCAGCACCATGCCTGGATAGGCCATATCTAACGAACCCTTTGAGCAAATGATACACAGCTTGCGATCGGTAGATTCTTCGAACACGTGATTATCTCCTATTTATTCTCGTTTAAGGTTAACCGGGCTTCATTCTTGCTGCTTCAACCAGCTGGCTAAATCGAGCCCGCTCGACGCTAAGATATACTTTCTAAATGCATCCTGTAGGTTTGCTTAACCCGGAAACGTAGGCAACTTTCTTGGCCGGACCTTTGGGGAACAGCTTGTATAACTCCTTGGTGGGAACTCCTGCCACAGAAGATATTCGGCGGAGCGTTGGGGCTTCGCCCTGTTCCTGGTAATCCGAGCGGCAAAATTCAATTACCGTCCAATGCCGGTCGGTGAGGGGAGTGATGCCAAGATCTCCTGCTAACTCGGCGGCGATATCCTTGTCCCATTGGCCAGGATCCTCCATAAATCCCTCTTCATCGAATTCGATTGTTTTTCCTGCTAAATCTCTTGTTGACATGTCGGGTACCTCCAACTAGCTGTCGTTAATGTAATACGATCAATTATCAGATACTGTGCGCAAGACGTTCATCGTTCTCGCCAATCCTCGTCGAACTGAGGGATCGTTGAACTGGCGCATTAGGTAGAGCATAGATACGTTATCAGGCACTTCCTGTTCCCTCATACCTGTTGCCGTGTTTTGCAGCAACTGCATGATTTCGGGTTGGGTCATCTCCTTCACGGTGTTAAGGATAAGGACGATATTCTCCCCAAGTTGCTGGACATCCTCGTCGGTGAAGCTGCTCACTACCGTATCCATTATCTCCATACCACCCTGAAGAAATTTGAAATAACCCTTCCGCTCCATCTCGTCCAACCGAGACAGCAGCATTAGGAACATCTCCTCCGAAAGCGGCATAACGTCACGACTCAATTCAGAAAAGCTTTCAAGTTGGTCAAGCATTGCCTCAACATTTCGCGTGTTCCGCATGAGACGCTTCAATAGGCGAAGAATGTCCTCCAACTGGACATAGGCTTCAATCTCACCCAGTTGCTGGACGGATAACCTATAGGCCTCACCTGCCACAGGAGTCAGATCACTCTTAAGTTCGTCCCACTCCTGCCGGCGTTGCCGCTGTTGTCGAGCTTCATCGGCTAGAAATGCCACTTGAGCCGTTAAGGCATCTACTTTCTGGTTTAATTCAACCATCGCCTGGTCCATAACCTTCTCCTAGCTCCACTTGCCTGCCATGGTCATCTGGGCAGTTATAGGCATTTCCCTTCCTTTCAAGAGGAAATTCCAATATAGCCAGCGGAACATGACTTTACCCCAGTGATTCATCTCTGATTCCTGAAGCAATGAAAACGGTCCGATCCCCGGAAGAGGATATTTCCCAGGCAGGGGTTCCACATCGTAGTTAAAGTCGATCAGGATGCCTTTTCCAAATCCCGATTCGATGAAGCAATTGGCATGTCCGTCGAATTTCTCCAGCATCGGCATCCCTTCGATGTGTCGAATGAAATTGTCGACGAACACCTCGCTAGCGAAATGAGCTACCGAGCCGGCCTTCGACGTGGGCAGGTTTGCTGCATCACCGAGGGCGAATATATTTTCATATTTTTTCGACTGAAACGTGTGCTTGTCGACTGGGACATGATTAAGCTCGTCTCCTAGACCAGAGCGGCCGATCACTTCAGCCCCCATGTTCACTGGAATGGTTACGAGCAAATCATACTCTACCTCCTCTTCATCATAGGAGATCAGCACTTTCTTTTCAGGCTCGACTCTCTCGGGATAAAATTCAGCCACGAGTTTAATGTTCTTCTTGTCCAAAGTGTCGCCTAGCATCCTGGATGCCCGGGGCTTTGTGAAGGCGCCAGTAAGTGGGGTCACCAGGGTCAGCTCGACCTTATCCCTCATCTGGCGTTCCTGAAAGAACCAGTCTGCTAGAAAAATGAACTCAAGGGGAGCAACGGGACATTTGTATGGAATCTCCATGATGCTCAGCGCCATACGTCCACCCTGCCAGGTCCGCAGTTTCTTGGCTAGAGCTATTGCGCCGTCATAAGTGTAAAAATCGTGAATTGATTCGCGCCATTCACTCTCTGTTAGACCGGGCGTCTCCTCAGGTACCGGGTGCGTTCCCGTGGCGATGACTAGATAATCATAATATAGGTACCTGTTGTCTTTCGTAATCTTCACCCTGTTCTGCTCGGGCTCAATAATCTCAATCTCGGACACGATCATCTCGACGCCAGGTGGGATGAAATCCCGTCTGGGTTTGACGACATCTTGTTCGCCGTAGATTCCGAAGGGGATGAACAGAAAACCAGGTTGGTAGTAGTGCGTCTCGTGTTGATCGACGATAGTTATCTGCCAGTCGTCATGACCCAACAGATGGTTTAGCTTATTAGCTACTATTGTCCCGGCTGTTCCCGCTCCGAGAATCAGTAACTTCTTCATTAGATATCTCCTTAGTTAACCAGTAAGAAAGTGTTATTAATAATCTCGAGTGAGGTGTACTTTGCGACCTTTCTATTTAGAGTGCAGTCAGATCAGCTATCGCTTCTAGTCGATTGACCAGTGTCTTTCTTTCGTTGACGATGTGAGCGACAATGTTGGCGATTTGCTGAACGTACAAGAGAATCCGCTGCTGCTGTTCGCTGGACAGCTTGTGAACCTGGTCGATGTGACCATCTAGAAGCGACGCTTCGACTCCAAGCTCAGATGCAATGTCCGCGGTGTTTTCAGGGGTCGGTGGCCAATTCTCCGGGGCTACGCAGCTCGCAATCACCATACCTTGCAGCTCAGAACCCACTCGGATGAGAGCCCGCGCGCACAGAAGACCCAGATGGCTGCTTCTAAAGCGAGGTTCTAGCTCAAGAGATGTGGCCAAAGACTGCCAGCTTTCGGTGCACTTTTGAAGGGCGCTTGGAATCTGGCTAACCGCCTCGAATAGGCCACAGGCGTTACTTGCTCTTGTGATTGGCTGACCTTCCATATCCGTTACGACAATCATTACTCCCAACAGATCGGCGAAAGACTCTTGGATTAGCTGCACACAATCTAAAGGAAGAATTACTTCAAGCCTCTCAGGATCCCTGTCTGTAAGAGGATCCTCCTCTAAAATGCTAGCGGCCGTTTGTGCTGGCATCTCAATTTGAAATAAGGTCGATACCTGATCCGATGGAAAACGCCACTGCTTTCCGACCTTGATACCTGGTAAGAGACCTTTCTCCGCCATTCTGTAGATCGTCGAGCGGTTTACCTGGAGCAGCTCTTCCATCTCCTTTGCCGTCAGCATATCTGTCATATCTTAGATCCTGTTTGTGAAATTTTGCACATATAGGCTAATTCTATACTGCTGCACTTTAAGCAGTAAGTGACATTTGTCAGTATTCCGTGTGAAGCTTGTCATATACTGCGCATCATGCGGCTAATGAGGAATATGCGGATAATGCAGACTGCGACATTCTGCTGGCTGTGGAGCACTGTCAGGCGAGTGGATCTGGTCCAATGAAAAGTTTCTTGTGAGTCACTCTTTATCAGTGATGAGTCGTATCCTCTGCCTTGTCAATTTGTTGCATGTTATCATGTTGCCTATTGTTACTATCCTGGCTATCCTCACCTGATGAATCCTTTTCACTGGTTTTTTGACAAGCTCTACCCACTGATTCGATTTGTCTACGAACGAATTCAGGGTCATGCCTGGTTTCACCAGGTTACACCTCACCTCTGGATTGGAGGTGCGCCAACTTATGACCGGGATTACGAATTTATCCTAGAATCAGGTATCGATGCGGTGGTGAATATCCGCGCCGAGCGTGACGACGATCGCGACTTCTACCTGGAAAACGGAATTGATTATTTGCGTCTTGATGTATTGGATGTGATGGTTCCTGGTCCGGACGAGCTTGAGACAGGCGTGGCCTTCATTGGCGAGCATGTGGAAAAGGAACAGGCGGTCCTGGTTCATTGTGCAAAAGGAAGAGGCAGATCGGCAACTCTGCTAGCTGCATACTTGATGTCAAATGAAGCCATGTCGTACGACCAGGCACAGCAACTTCTGATTTCAAAGCGTTCGCTGGTGAATCTTCAAGGAAGACATCGTCGCGTCATTGAATCATGGATCGAGGCCCGGAGTAAGAATGGCGATCCTGCAAGCAGTGATCCATCGGATTCAGGCTCTAGCGCTGGGTCTTTAGATAGCTAAATCCGGCAAAAGGAACGTCCCTGGAAGGTCGCCGCCACAGGATTGGGCGAGAAAGATAGATGGCAAAGAGCAAAACTACACCAATTCGCCAGCAATATCTAGAGATCAAGCGACAGTATCCGGACGCTATCGTCTTCTTTCGTTTGGGTGATTTTTACGAGACGTTTGACCAGGATGCTGAGACGGCAGCGCGGGAACTTGACCTGGTATTGACCGGTCGAAATGTTGGCAAGAATCAGAGGGTTCCCATGGCCGGAGTGCCCCACCATGCGGTCGAAGGGTATATCGCCAAGCTAATTGCTCGAGGCTATAAAGTCGCGCTGTGCGAGCAGATTGGAACTGAAACGGTTAATGGATTGATGCCGAGGGATGTTACCCGGGTATTTACGGCAGGCACGGTTTTAGAGCCTCCATGCTGGACGCTGAAAGAAACAACTATCTCGTTGCGGTAGTTCCAGATGGTGAGGGCGCTGGGTTAGCCTACGTGGATATCACGACCGGGGAATTTGCCACCACTCAACTGGACAGTCGAAGATTACTCACGGAAGAATTCGCACGGCTAAACCCGGCCGAAATCATCGTGGGTGATGAAGAACTATCCCTTGGAAGCGAACTCGCCCAGGCGAAAGCGGTGAGTCGCTTGCCAGGCTGGCGTTTTGAAGAAGGTAACGCTCGTGAAACGTTGCTGCGGCACTTCGGGGTCGGCACGCTGGCAGGTTTCGGTTGTGACCAGAAACCACTAGCCATCCGGGCCGCCGGCGCAATTATCGCATATCTTCAAGGAACACAGAAAGGAGCCCTGGCCCAGATCCAGCACCTGGCTACTTACAGCACTTCTGGCTATATGGCGTTGGACGCGGCATCAAGACAAAATCTAGAGCTCACCCGGTCCTATGATGGAGGTAGGTCGAACTCTCTCCTTGGGGTGCTTGACAAATGTGTTACACCGATGGGAAAACGCCTCCTGCACGGACGAGTTAATAGACCCCTCTTAAACATTGAAAACCTCGAACAGCGTCTCGATCAGGTGGATGTCTTTTTTAGGAATGGGTTATTGCGAGCAGAGATGCGCGCCCTCTTAAAAGGATTTCCTGATCTTGAACGGCTAATCAATCGAGCCGTTAACCGGACCGCCTCTCCGCGGGAAGTGGAGGGCATAGGAAAGGCGTTAGAACAGGTACCTATCCTTAGATCCATCCTGGAAGAAAACGCGCCGCCGACTGGAGATGGCCAGAAACAGGTTGACGATTTCCATCCCCTCATGACTCTCGCTAGCCGGTTCGATCCATGTTCTGAGACCCTGGCCATCATAAAGGACTCCATTGCCGATGATTCGCCCGCGGTAATAAACAAGCCAGGCGTTATTCGGGCTGGATTTTCTGCCGAGCTTGATGGCGTTATGAATTCATCAGCCCATGCCCGCGAGTGGGTCGCCAATCTTGAACAAGGTGAACGTGAACGGACGGGCATTGCCTCGTTGAAAGTCGGATTCAACAAGGTATTTGGCTACTACATCGAAGTTACCAAGGCCAATAGCAGCAAGGTTCCTGAAGACTATATCAGAAAGCAAACCTGACGAATGCAGAACGGTATATCACTCCCGACCTCAAAGAGTATGAGACGTTAATACTCAACGCCGAGGAACGGATTCTGGAAATTGAACGGCGGATTTTTGCCGAAATACGCGACCAGGTTGGCCTCGCCTCAGACCGGATCCTGGGGTCTGCCCAGGCAATTGCCGAACTCGACGTTTCCGCCTCCCTGGCAGAGGTGGCAGCACTCCGTAATTTTGTTCGACCAGTTCTAAGCGACGACGAGATATTGGATCTTGTCGAGAGTAGACATCCCGTCGTCGAGCAGGCTCATACTTTGGAGCGATTTATCCCAAATGACTGTCACTTTGGAGACGCGGAACGAATTCAGATTATTACCGGTCCGAATATGTCGGGAAAAAGCACTTACCTCCGGCAGGTGGCCTTGATCGTGTTGATGGCCCAGATTGGCAGCTTTGTTCCTGCGGAGAAGGCCCATATCGGCCTTGCGGATCGTATCTTTACCCGAATTGGAGCGCACGATGAGCTCCACGCCGGCCGGTCTACATTTATGGTGGAGATGGTCGAGACGGCCGAGATATTAAATCACGCCACTAACCGGTCTCTCCTCATTTTGGATGAGATTGGTCGGGGGACTAGCACCTACGACGGGCTATCTATCGCCTGGGCGATTGTAGAGTATCTCCACAACCACCCCAGGCTAAAGCCCCGGACACTATTCGCAACCCACTACCACGAACTAACCGGCCTGGCCGACTTTCTACCAACCGTCGTCAATTTCAATGTGGACGTTGCCGAGGAAGGTGATAAGGTCGTCTTCCTGCACAAGATTATTCCAGGAGGAGCCGACCGGAGTTACGGCATCCATGTCGCCCAGTTGGCAGGCCTTCCCAGAGATGTGATCAACCGGGCGAACGAGATCCTGAAGGATCTAGAAAAACACGCTCCTACGGCGGCCGTCGAACCTAGCCATCTACAGCCTGTCCAGCAAATCGCCCTCTTCCCCGAGAGCAGCCCCTTCCTGGCTGAACTCCAGGATCTGGACGTGGCGACCATGACCCCGCTTGAAGCGATCAATAAACTTTACGAATGGAAGAGACGCTACACCGAGGAGGAGTCGGATCTAAGTCCGGAATAATCTGAATCGTTGCCTGCTCGGTTAATGCTCTCTTCAACTCAAACTCGAAGCCCCGTTGGATTGAAAAAGATGAACATCTCGTTGGGGATATGGTATTGACACCCCTTCCCGGTCGAACCGTAGCTTAACTTGTTCTGTAATAAGGGAAGAGACACGTGGCGCATCGTCGACGTTTACGCATGGCAGCAGGCTAAAGTTTACACTGCTGTCAGCTGATTCCGACACCGCAACAATTGGCCGTGGTTGGCTTATTACGCCATCTACTGAATTCACTATTTCTACCAACACTTTTTTCGCCTTTCCCATATCGTCCGCGTAGCTAATGCCGAAAACTAGGCCGAGTCGAATGCATTTGGTCTTGGATAAATTACTCAATTATCCAGCAATTACGCTCTTGGTCGGGAGGTATGCTGTCTTATTGTCACGGGTCGTAAAGGTCGAATGAAAGAAGCCGATCTCCTTGACATATCCGGATACACCATCAACCTCTACAACGTCGCCAAGCTGGTACGGATGCAAGCCCAGGACAAGAACTCCAGCCGCCAGGTTAGCTATCGAGTCTTGAAGGGCGATGCCAATTGCCAGGACCGATGCACCTAGGACGGCGACCATGGAGGTCATAGGGATCCCAAGAACACCCAGGGCGACCATAACAACGATCGGCGAGAGGGTATAATAAGCGAGTGAGCTGAAAAACGAGATCAGTGTCTCCTCAACCTTAGACCGCCTCAGAAGGCGCTCTAATGAAGCAGTCAGCAACTTAACCACAAGCCGGTCGACAAAGACAACTCCTTCGCTGTAGCGATCTTTGCCGCTGCGGTTAAAAGGACAGGTGCCATATCCTGAAAAATATCCGTCAATCAATTCACCTATTTATTTTGACTTTAATTGGAATCAGTCGGGGAACACGCTGCATATAGTTTCTATAGGCCTCACCAAATTGAGCGACCAGTCTACCCTCTTCATGAATTGATCCGAGCACAAAATAGACAGTTGACAGTATGTTGAACACGAGAAGCTGCCCGGTCATGGTTGGAGAAAACCAAAGGAGTAAAAGCGCGAAGAAATAGAGCGGATGGCGAACCAGGGCGTACGCGCCACCAGTCACCAATTTAGGTGGAAGCTCCACCTCCTCCTCGCCGCTCAAATATCGAAATAGCTGGCTAAGACCTGCAAAATGGAGAAAGTCTGTCTGCCATAGAGTAACGAGCAAACCAATAAGGGCCGCCATCTGAATTGTGAAAAAGACAACGCTGGAAGGTGCTGCCAGCGACCAGATCACCCTATCCGGCAAAATTGCCGCTCCAAGGAGTAACACCGGTAGAAGAGAAACAGCTGAAAACAGATTGTAAAATAGCCGGTACCATCCGTTGTATAGACGAATGCCAACCCGGGATCGTAAATAAACTTTCAGTCGATTCGAGGCCATTAAGCTGTGGACAACTGCCCAAATGCAGAACGCGATAAGGAATGGAATCATTTTTGGTTAGTCCTGATGCTGGGTTATTTGCTTGGATAGTCCCATTGCCTGAATCGGGATAGCGGATTATAAAACATGACTGGAGGAAATCCGAATGGAGACCGATATCCGGCTATTCGACGATGAAACCTGGGAGATGTTGCCGGCGTTCTTCGATCACCTGCCAGAACCGGTACTGCTAAATATCTGGGGTGATGAAAGCGCTTCGACAGCTGAGAGCGAAGTCGTGCGTCTGGCCAAAAAACTGAGCGAGCACTTCTCCGCCATCGACTATCAGCTGCTGCCGCGAAGAATCAATTTTCAATATTATCCAGTCATAGGGGTCATGCTGCTTAAGAATGATGAGCCAGTGGACTTTGGCGTGCGATTAATTGGATTACCTGTCGGATACCAAATGACCTCCTTAATCGCCGCCGTCCAGTGTGTATCGTTCCAGGGCATGACATCTGAAGCCAAGACAAGAATTCAACTTCACCGGCTGGAGCGCCCGGTCAATTTGGAGCTGTTCACTGCGGGCAATGATCAGTCCGGTGCGCTGATGGCTCAGACGATTTTCAATATGGCTGTTGTCAGCCAGCATGTCCGATCGTTTTTAGTTATGGCTGACGCATTCCCAGAGGCTGCCAGGCGCTATTCTGTCGGCGAAGTGCCACACCTAGTCATAAACGGCCGCAACCATATTCAAGGGGTTGTCGATGAGAGCGTGATCGTTGAACAGATCGCCGAAGCCGAAAAGGAAAGCAATTGAGGGCTGCCGGAGCTTCGATCTCTGACCATAATAATGTCTTAGTCAAAATCTTGAAAAAATTTGTAACCACTCCAGTTTTAAGATAAGCTCGGCGAATCTGATTCGCCAATGACGAACACCCAAAACCTTTATGGAACCAATATTGAACCAAGAAGCCGCCAACAGCGACTATATTAATAAAGCGCTTGGTCAATCCTCTATTACCGATCAGCAACTGGTGACAGATCTGTCGGCAGGGGATGATGAGGCGATGGCACTTTTATACAGTCGTTTTAGTAAAGGCGTTTATAACTACGCTTTACGACTCGTGAGAGACCATGAAGCGGCCGAGGATATCCTCCAAGAAGTATTTGTGGCTGTTTGGAAAGGGGCGGAAGGGTTCCGTCAGCACTCGACCGTAAAGACCTGGATATTCAGAATCGCCCATAACAAGGCAGTATCTTGGCTTAGACGAGAGAACCGATTTGATCCAGCCGTCGATACAAGTCCAGAAGTCGACGATGGACCGGAGGATTCATTCGAAGCCCAGTGGCGAGCAGGTGAGGTTCAAACAGCTCTTGACCTGCTCTCGCCAAATCATAGGGCGACTATCGAGTTAGCGTTTGTACATGAGTTGTCTTATGCGGAGATCGGCGAAGTGCTCGACTGTCCGGTTGGTACGGTGAAAAGTCGAATGAGTCATGCGATCAGACACCTTAGCCGGATTCTAAAAAACCAGGGACTGGAAGAGTAATAGGGTAACATCTTTGAAATCTCGCATGCGAGCAAGGTTAATCGGTTATTTTCCGGAATATATTAACGGCACTTTGGGTTCATCTCAAAAATGGATCCTGGAACGCTGGCTAACCACAGATGCCGAAGCCCGCGAGGAATTGCTGCAATTGCAGATAATCCGCTCGATGGTACGGGAACAATCTCAAATAAATCCCAGCCCGGCGATCTATAAAAAGATCGTCACCGCAGAACATTCCGCAGCAGTTAGGCGAACGAGCACTTGGCGACCGTCACTTATTTGGGTCCCGATTGTGTTGTTGCTTATTTTGGCTGGAATCCTCCTGTGGCATGTTCTACCTCCCGGCCTTGTTGTTCAATGGTCTGTGCAGGGTGAAGCCCCTGCGACATTCAGGATATATAGAGCACCGGTTGAATCATCAGAAATCGATGACTTCACCCTGATTGGAGAATTGGCCGCGGAATCTGGCGTCGTCGATTATGGCTTTACCGATCTTCGTCTGATACCCGGCCAAAGTTTCTCGTACCGGGTGGAGGCGATTAGTGATGTAGGTCAGCTTGCAGCCAGCCAGGCAATGGTCGGTGATTCACTGGATGCCTTACCCGGTCAGTTGTTGCTTATTTTGATCGCTGCTGCGACACTTCTGGGCCTGCTATCCGCCGCACGCCAATATCGCTATTCAAGCAGAAGTGTCGGGCGAATGGCATTGATTTAGCGAACGAATATGTGTCCATATTACATTTGTCACGTGTGTTATTGCATTTGAAGAGGAGTGAATAAATGAAGAAGAGAAGTGTTTTCCGTACGTTGCTGGTGTTTGCCTTGCCCATGCTCATGCTAATTCTGTTGCTCGCATTGGCCTTACCTGCCGCGGCCAACCCGAAGGATTCCTGGTCACAGTGTGCCAACGGAGACTTTCCCGACACCGAGTGCAACGGACAGGGCAGCACGGGCTGGGTTAGCGGCAAGGTAGGAAAGAATAATGGGGATTATACGATTGGAGACTTCATCGCCTATCGCGCTTACCGTACAGGTTTCACACCGGGAAATAGGTATTGTTCTGGAGCACACTGGGATGTTGCCAAGGCAGATTTGCCAGCTCTAGATTACATTGGCTCCTACAATATAACCGTTACAGATGCAGACCCTTTGGAGGGAACCGATGTACCAACAAATACAGTTCCGGTTACGGCCGATATTCCACCTGACCCTGTGCTGTCAGGAGGTTATTATCTCGGGACTATAACCGGCACTTTCACTGGTACGCTTCCATTCGGTAATGTTGGCGATGCTGGTGCTCAGGGCGTTATGACAGTATGGGGAGGCACCGATATCAATATTAAAGGGTACGCACTAACCCCTACGCTTGCCAGCGTCGACCTGGCGAATCGTTCTCAATCAATAGAAGTCTGCTTTGAGGCGACCGCCAGCGAGGTTGTCATGGCCTGGGGAGGGCACATCGCCAAACCGTCTGAGTGGAGTGCGCCGGACAGACCAACTGGTTCCCCTTATCACATGAAAACCGGTACTAGTGATGATGTAAACGGCGATCCTTGGTTCACAGAACCAAGAACCAGCGTGAACGATCTGGTAGAATTCGATCCTGACGATCCCGACTGTGATGATGATAACGACTGCCCTTCGGCAAATCACTATACGGTAGGTAGCCAGGACCTACAGCTTGGTATCGACGAACCCACGGCTATTACGTTGAAGAGTGTGTCTGCCGGTGACGGTAGCGACGGACTTACACTGGCGCTTATCGGCGTTGGCGTCGCTGCCTTACTCTCGGCGATATTCATCCTGATCAGGCGACAGCGATTCGAGATGAGATAGATAGGAGAATGTCCTGCAAACTGTGATGCCCGGTGTACGGGCATCACGAAATTGACTCTTAATGTCCACAAAAGAGCCGCCTAAAGGGCGGCTCTTTTTGTGTTCCTGTCCCCATTCAGATCAAACCTCTAGGTCCCAAAGATATTTTTAAGCTCTCCTCCGGAGTAAACCAAAATTATTCCCTCTTGACGTCCCTCCTCGGGAGGTATAGGATTTTAGTAATAGGAATTTTTTCCTATACATCTTCCTCTGTTAAGTTGCATCGGAATTGTATGTATATGTTAAAGGGGTGAAATGTAGGTGAATAGAACACGAAGAGGGGTACGGTTGTTACCACTTGCTCTATCTACCTTTGGCGCGATCGCGTTGCTCGTTGTTCTTCTTTTTGCATTATTTGGGACAGCGGAAGCACTGGGAGTCAATATTGATCTCGAGCAATGCGCCAACGGCCGGTATGGCGAGAATCCGACCTGTTCCAACGGTGGTAATAAGGGCTGGGTAACAGGCAACGTAAATGCCCTAAAATCCAATTATAGAATTGGGGAATTCCTACCATATCGACAGGTGTACCATAACATGTCGGCCGGAAGCGAGTATTGCTTCGGGATGAAGTGGGACAACAATATTCACGGTCTTCCAGCCTTGGATTACATTGGCACTTACAACTGGACCCTGACCGAGGCAAGTCCCTTGTGGGACACAATGTTTGAACCGGCGGATACATCTTCAGTACCGCCGCCATCCAGCACGATACAGATACCTGACGATCCCGTGTTGATAACCGGTACGATAAGAGGAAATAGGTTTCAAGGTATTACCCTCGGAACCTATATTCTGAATGACCCGGATAGAGAATTAAAGATGTGGGGTGGCACATTTATCTCCGCTGGTTCGTACTCCAACGACGGAGAATTGGGTGACCTGGCAGATTTGTTCAGCCAATCGATGGAGTATTGCTTCATCGCCGACGAGATTGAAGTTGTTGTGGCCTGGTCTGGGCATTTGGCCGACCCGGCCGAATGGTCCGCACCTGGCAGACCGTCAGGCTCACCTTATCATATGGCTAACGGTACGAGCTATGGCACGTTTAGCCCGCCACGAACTAGCATGCTCGATCTATCCGCCGTCGCCCCTGACGGGACTGTCAGCCATCAGAACTTCGGACGAATGGAACTTCAGTTGGATTTAAGTTCTCCGACGGCGATTACTTTAGGCGAAGTATCCCTTCGCAGCAACTCGGCAGGAATGGTCACCGCTTTTGTGGCGGTCGCTCTGCTAGGACTGGCGACCGTTCTAACAATTGTCTATAAGAACAAATTGCGAGACCTTAGACGCTAAGAACTAGCCGGATCGCACAAATAATAAAGATATACCGATCTTGTTTGGCTGCCTTGTATTGGGCGCGGGAAAGGTTGAAAAGCCTGGCCTGTAACAATTTTTAAAGTTGCATCCTCAGACACTCCCCTGTACTACCTCCCTCACGAATCTGAGGATGCAATCTCCTCCCTCGAAATCTGATATCGCTATTTGACGTTGAGGTCAGTAGGCTGTTGCTAAAGGCCGACTTCCGATGCTAATCTTCATCACCAATTTTCTCGGCGTCTTTCAAGCTTGCATCGGGCGTCGGTGAACCAAGCAATCGAGCGCCGAATTTTCTATTAAACCGTCTAAATCTGGATCTGCTTCGGGCGGCCATATACCTGGCCCGTTTCCACTGACGATCTACTAATGACACTGCAGGTGGAGTAACATCCCACTTCACCACAGATGCGCCCCAGGTTAACCCGCCACCAAAACCTACAAATACGACATTGTCATCTGGCTTTAGAAGACCTTCGCCAATTGCGTCGCACAAAGCTAGCGGTATGGATGCAGCCGACGTGTTACCTGTTTTGCTAAGATTGATGTAGAAGCGATCCGCTGGCACTTTCAGCTTCTTAGCAGCCGATTCGATTATCCTCCCGTTTGCCTGATGGGGAATAATCAGGTCGATATCATCAACCGTCATGTCAGTTTTCTTGAGCACTTCAGACACTGAATCACTTATCGCCTGGGTGGCGAAACGAAAGACTTGACGCCCTGACATCTTTATCGTGCCGGGTCCTTGCCCATTGTGAAAATACTCCGGTCCGAGTGACGGTACAGGATTGTGATATACTGCGGGCAGACTTAACAGATTTCCGCCTGAGCCATCTGAACGGAGCGTTGAAGCCATAACACCGCCCGGAATACTGGAGCCTTTAAGCACAACTGCACCTGCCCCATCTCCAAATAAAATGCAGGTGGCCCGATCTTCCCAGTCGGTCACCCGAGACATAGTCTCTGTGCCTACGACCACCGCAGTTCGAATTGAGCCGGTGGCGATCGCTTGCGCTGCCGTACTCAACCCGTAAACAAATCCCGTGCAGGCTGCACTTAAATCGAAGGCGCCCGCCCTATTTGCTCCGAGGTAATCCTGAACACGACAAGCCGTTGACGGGAAGATGTACTCGGGCGTAGAAGTGGCCACAATTATTAGATCTATCTGAGAAGGACGTATATCCGCTACCGTCAAAGCTCGGGCAGCGGCCTCGAAGGCCATTGTTGCGGTAGTCTCCTGCTTGCCTGCGATTCGACGCTCAACGATCCCGGTCCGCGAGTAGATCCACTCATGTGTGGTCTCGATTGTCTCGGCTATTTCGTTATTCGTCAGTACTTTGTCAGGCAGGTAGCTTCCCCAGCCAACAATGTGCGCGTATTTCATAGACACCTCGGCAGGCCCATATAAGCCTTAATCTACAGTAACACCTATACTCCCGAACAGTTGCGATTCATGATGTGAACCGTATAATCAGCCGACATAATGGGTAACGTCAGACCACCTAACTTTAAGCTCTCGATAGGAGCCCTCATCTATATTCAGTTTATATTATTTTCCGCTGGCTGCAGTTCGTTAGTGCAAGGAACTGTGGAGCCTTCGATAAGTGATCATGCTTTCCAGGCGCCTCCTGAGGAGGCCTACAATACGCTGCGTGAAATCGAGAATGTGAACGTGCCGCAAAGGGACTTGGTAGCACTTGGTCACCGCTTTGGCAACGTTGTCGATCTACGCCATGTGGCTAGGGATCAACCTGAGCCTTTCAATCCAGGTGACTCTGCCTGGTTTTGGTACAAGAACCATGAGACGGGCGAAAATATTCAGTCAGCTGCGACGCTTCAATATCGATCCGACCACATCAATCTCTGGACCGAGGAGGGCTTCGAAGTCGATCAAAAGATACTTCTGCAAGCTGCGAGTGAGATCGAAGAGCAGATCCTACCTACCAGCCGGGCTTTCTTTGGCAATGAATGGCAGCCTGGCGTTGATGGCGACATGCGTATAAATATATTGCACGTCGCTGACTTAGGTGGTGGAACGGTGGGCTACTTCTCGCAAGCCGACGAATTCGTAGCCGATTTAAATCGCTTTTCGAACGAACGCGAACTTATATACGTCAATCTTAATAATGCCCCGGTCGGGAGCGACCAGTATTATCATGTGATCGCCCACGAGATGCAACACATGATTCACTGGAAGGCGGACATCAATGAGGCGGTATGGGTCAATGAAGGATTGTCGGAGCTGTCTAGCTTTCTTAACGGATATATAAATCCAGACTACTTTGAGAGCTATCTTCGCGAGCCTGATACCCAGCTTACTGATTTCAACTACGACGATACGGGCGTTAACGAACATTACGGGGCATCGTTTCTGTTTTTTGCTTTCTTCTTGGAACAGTATGGTGAGGAGGCAACACGCAGCCTGGTCTTCATGCAAGAGGATGGCCTCGTAAGTATCGATAACGTTCTTGAGAAATTAGACGCAGGGATTGGCTTTGAGGATTTTTTTGCCAGATGGGTCGTAGCCAACTATCTTGATGGCATCGTCGACGATCAGGAAGGTTTTCATTATCAAAACCTTGACCTGCCCAGAATTGAGCCTGCGGTAACCACCAGGCGTTTTCCCGCAAGTGGTCAATCGACAGTTCGGCAATATGGAGCAGATTACCTGGTCGTTCGGGGAAACACTCCTGTCACCTTTGTCTTCACCGGGACCAGACAAGTGCCTCTTTCTGGCGCCGATCCACAGGATGGGCAGTACTATTGGAGTAGTTTTCCGGCCGATAACTCAGACATGACCTTAACGAAGGAGATCGATTTAAGCCACGTCGACAAAGCCACTCTTAGATTCTTGACCTGGTATGATCACGAAGAAGGCTGGGATTATTCGTACGTAGCTGTATCCACAGATGAGGGTCACTCCTGGCAACCGTTGGCTTCAACCTCCAGCACAGATTCAGATCCCCAAGGAAACAGCTTCGGCCCTGCCTTCACTGGCGTTAGTGGCGGTGGAGATGCCCCTTCCTGGGTTGAGGAAAGCGTCGACCTTTCGCCCTATTCTGGACAAACGATCCTTCTGCGCTTCGAGACGATCAACGACGACACCGTTCATAATCAAGGTTTTGCCATCGACAACATCGCGATCCCTGAAATCGGATTCTTTGACGACAGTGAGAACGGCCCCGGTGATTGGCTGGCGGAAGGGTTTATCCGACATACTAATACAATACCTCAGCGATTCATCCTTCAGATGATACTATTTGGTGAAGACACTTTGGATATTTCTCGTCTTGAACTGGATGAGGATCAGACAGGGCATTGGCAGCTGCCCTTTAGCGACTCGGTTGAGGAAGCGGTCATTGTAATTTCCGGCATCGCGCCTGCAACAAATCATCCCGCAGGTTATTTTTATGAGATCCTGAGCGCCAGGTAACGGCGGAAAGGTGAAAACCGATCAGTACACATACTAGCCCAAAGGCAAGGCGCAATCCAGTCCTAAGAAACATAGTTTTATGGCTGGTTGCCGGTTGTGGAGTAGTTGTCACCTGTGTCATTTGCACTGGTGCCCTGGCTTTGTCTACTTTTGCATACCTCAATACCCAGACAGGAGAGCGGTCTGAGGTGGATGTTCACCTTGTTGACACACCGGTGGTCGCAACATCATTGCCGCCTCTTGCCGAGGTTCCCACGGAACACCCTCTTGCTGAAACCGTCGTCTCTGGAGAAGGTATCGAGGCTACAATGACGGCGCCCTCGCCATTCACAGAAGTTGAGAAACCAGCTCCGCTTGTGAATCCGCCAGCGGAGATTAACCAGGAGGTGGCGCCGGCACGTGCCTGGCAGAGTCTTGACAACCTGATGACGGAGAACTATCCGCCTCGAGACTATTACGATACCGCGACGCGCCTGGGTTCCAGTCAACCAGGTGAGAGGACCATTATTAGAGGACCTTCTACCGTCGGCGATCTGCAGATATTCAAGACAGACGAAGGGAGGATCCAGGCCCAACTTATGGCGGTTACCGAGCATGCCTATTTTTGGGTTGAAACTTCCCTTAGGTTTGATGCCGAAGAGGTCACCGCTGCGGCTAATCGTTTTGAGGTGGAATACTACCCGGTCGTTTCAGACATATTCGGACAGGAGTGGCGTCCCGGAGTTGACAACGATCCGCATTTTAGCGTGTTGCACCTTGATGGCTACAACGGCGACGGGGAGCTCGGCTTCTTCGACAGCGGCGATGAATACCCATGGGGAGTGGTTGCCGATTCTAACCAACAGGAGATGGTCTACTTAAATATGTCTAACTTGGTTCTCGGCGACGATCTCTATCAGGGCACGCTTATCCATGAGACCCAGCATCTGATTCAGTGGAACAACGATGCTAACGAGTCTGTTTGGCTAGATGAAGGATTGGCTCAGCTCACCGAGTTGTACGCAGGTCTTGATACTGTAGAAACTGCTACAGATTATTTGCATCAGCCCGATACGCAATTGAATACATGGAACTACACCGACGAAAACGAGTTGTATGCCCATTACGGCGCATCTTATCTTTTTTCAGTCTATTTGTGGGAGCAGCTCGGTGTTCAAGCGGTGGCTGAATTATCCAGACATCCGGCCAACTCATTGGCCGGCATTCAGGCAGTATTAGCCAGATACAAACCAGAAATGTCGCTTAGCGAATTTTTCGGAAACTGGGCGGTCGCTAACTATCTGGACAACTTGGCCGTCGCCCCAGAATATGGATATGGAAATCTGCGGCTCCATCTCCCTGTCCACGAAAGTGAAGTTTCTTCCCTCGATCACAGCCTCCTTAAAACGATAAACCAGTATGGGGTGCACTACATCGAACTAAACTTGACCGGGCCCGTCACCCTCTCGTTCGCCGGTGACACCACAGTCGACCTGACGGGTATGTCAGAGCAGTCCAGTGGTCAAATGTGGTATGCCCCTGGTTCGGATGAGCTAGATGCCAGGCTCTCGGCCGAATTCGATTTGACAGCGCTAGATAAGGCCACGCTGAATTTCTCGTCCTGGTACGATCTTGAGGAGACCTTTGATTTCGTCTACGTGGCTGTATCAGTCGATGGTGGTGAGCATTGGGAGATATTGACGCCAGACCAGGCGATTTCTGGCGAATACGGACCGGCTCTCAGTGGTAACAGTCTTGATAAGGAAGGCAACTCTGGGGGTTGGATATCTGATTCAGTGGACTTGAGCCCCTACGCTGGCCAGATTGTCACTGTTCGCTTTTGGGTGCTGACAGATTCGGCCGTTAGTGGAGGCGGATTTGCGGTTGATTTTGTAAGCATCCCCGAGCTAAATTACACCTATGATGTCGAGTCCGGTTCCGGGGATTGGTTGGCCGAGGGTTTCGTCCTCGTTGAACGACAGCTACCTCAACCCTGGTCAGTAACCTTGATACTAAATAATGACCTTCCCCAGGTAATGCCCCTTTCGCTGAACCAATCGAATCAGGGCCGGTGGACCGTCACTCTCGGCGATCAAGGCGGAATCCTTGTTGTTTCTGCACAGAACCCGATAGTTAATGCGCCAGCATCCTATTGGCTGATGGTTGAATAACTGATGCTCGGAAGCTGGCCGAGGGTTTGGCTTTTTTACTCCTCCTGATAGTTTCCTTTCGCCATTTGGTCAAATTGTGATTGGAGATCAACTCGAGTCTCCTCCATGGCCTCCTTTGCTTCGGTGAGTGCTTCTTCCCAGCGATTTACCATATCAGATCGCAGTTCTTCGCCAGATGCTGGCGCTAGCAAGAGTGCAGCCGCCGTTCCGACTATTGCTCCACAGAAAGCTCCAGCCATGAAACTTAGCATTTTGTTCATCTACGCCCTCCATCCTGGGTGACAGTTGTTCTAATGCTCGATAACATTGATGATCTGGCGCCTGTTGGGTTTTCTTTGAACGATCGAGCCACGACAGAACTCACCGTGAAGGCCAGCAGATATGCTATCGGCGTAAGCGAATTATAGCCCATTAGCGTCGATGTCTCTACTAGTTGCTGGGATGTGGCTCGACGTGCTTTAAAATGCTAAACTCGATAATCAAGGATGAATCGTCTTGTCTGAATACATAGAGATAGCAACCGAGATTGACGATGAGACCCACACCATATACCTCCGTACAAATCTGGTCCTGTCTGAGTTGGGGAAAGAGCAGTACAAGACGCCGTCGGATATGGAGGTAGGTTCACCTCTGGCACAGTTCGTTTCACAGATCGAGGGACTCAGCCAGTTGATCATATTGGAACACCAGTTGATAGTTATCCACGATCCGTCAATTGCTCCGCACTCTGTTGCATCGGAGACAGCCAGCGCACTAAGGGAGTTCTTTCTCTGAGGCAGAATAGCTCGACGATCGTGGATGAGGAAAGCCGAGACATCTGTTCCTGGTTCTCTATGCATCCGCCGGTGATCAATCCCGAAAATTCTTGTGATGTCGTCTCGTAGACCCAGCCCGACTGCAATTCTCCTGGTACTGGGATTTGGCGTTTTCGTCGCCGCCGATGATCTGACGGTGGTCTCTACCATGCTGCGCCAGATAGTTTTCGATCTGGAGATCCCCCTGCCGGACGGCCTGGATGATGCCGCCTGGATTGTGAATGCTTATCTGATCGCCTACGTTGTTGTTATGCCCTTCGTTGGCCGGATTAGCGATATTCTCGGTCGGCGGCCTGTATATATAGCCGCATTTACGCTTTTTCTAGCGGGTTCAATCTGGGTTCCCCTGGCGCCGGACCTTAACTCATTCATCTTTGGGCGAGTCCTAACTGCCCTCGGGGGTGGTGCGATGGTACCCGTCGGGATGGCCATCATCGGAGACGTATACGAACGAAAGAAGCGGCCCTCAGCGCTCGGCACATTGGGAGCGATCGATACTGCCGGCTGGGTATGGGGGCCGCTCTATGGAGCGTTACTGATTCGATTTCTCAGCTGGCAATGGCAATTCTATCTCAATATCCCTTTGAGTCTTATCGGAATCGCAGCTTCATGGTGGATATTAAGAGACCTTCCCCATCCAGTCAGGAGACCCCGGATTGATTGGTTGGGGACGGTGACGCTAACCGCCGGCTTGTTGGCACTCAATATTGCCCTTCTCAATAGCAGTGATATCCAGAGTGTCGGAACCCTGGCCGAATTAACAGGAGAAGAAACCCCTAACACGCTCCCACTATATCTCGTGGCCATTATTAGCTTTGCTGCTTTTGCGTTTATAGAACGTCGTTTAAGCCAGGGTCGATCTGTTCTCACCGGGTCAAGGATTAGTTCGCCGGCAAGAACTCCGCCGCTTATTGACTTGAGCCTTTTTCGCAGGCGGAATTTTTCACCATCAGTGATCGTGAATTTTTTCGTGGGCTGGGTTTTGATAATTGCCATGGTCAACGTGCCACTGCTGATAAATGTATTGGAAATCGATATTCAAAAGGCTGCCTTGACGAGTGGATGGCTCCTTAGCGCCATGACCGTCTCGATGGCCATAACAGCTTATGTGGGCGGACGGCTCACTGAACGATTCAGCTACCGGCCGGTGACCCTGGTTGGCCTGGCAGCCATCGTAATTGGTTTTGGCTTAATGGGTTTATCCTGGGCCGTCGGCACACCTTATAGCAAGATGATCTGGCAACTGGCCATTCTTGGAGCAGGTTTTGGCCTTGTTATGGCTCCCATAGGGGCGGCCGCTATTAACAGCTCGCCGGAGGATCAGCGAGGTATCGCTTCCAGTCTCGTCATCGTATTTAGGTTGATAGGGATGAGCGTTGGACTTTCCGGCTTAACTGCCTGGGGTTTACACCGGTTTGACATCCTGCGCCAGGAGAGCCTCTTACCACCGATCAGCGATCCGGCATTCGAAGAAGCGCTTGTCGACGGATTAACAACAACGACCGTAGCCGTCCTGGCCGAGACGTTCCTGATCTCGGCCGCCATTGCAGTCCTGGCCATGTTGGCGTCAACGAGACTCCAGAAAGACGAGGAGATACCAGAGGTCACGCCCCCATCATAGGTATAGCCCGTCTTGACTCTCCTTCTCTTTCTTCAGAGTAAGATGCAGATCATCTAGCTGCTTTGAGCTTACTCTGGAGGGAGCATCTGCCATCAGATCTGCAGCACTCTGGCTTTTAGGAAAGGCGATCACTTGTTGCAGATTTGGTTCTCCAGCCATTAGCATAACCAGTCTGTCGATTCCGGGTGCGATTCCACCATGCGGCGGCGTTCCATACTCAAAGGCATCCAATAGGTGACCGAATTGATCCCGAGCCTCTTCCATAGACATGCCAATCAGAGCCATGATTTTTTGCTGTAGTTCGCGATCGTGAATTCGAATGGATCCACCTCCGACCTCGTAACCGTTGCAAACAAGATCGTATTGCTGACTCAGGACAGCGTCGGGATCGGTATCCAGAAGGGGGATAGATTCGTACTTTGGTGCTGTAAACATATGGTGGCTTGGGGCGTAATGCCCGTCCTCCAGCTCCTCTTCAAAGAGCGGGAAATCTATTATCCAAGCGAAAGCGAGCTCCGGCTTCTCTTTAAAGCCCAGGCGACGAGCCATGAAATCCCTCAATGAACCGAGTACAGAATAAACGACCCGTTTCTCATCGCTCGAGAACAGCAGCAAGTCGCCAGGCTTGGCCCGCGTTTTCTCTGTAATTTCCACTAGCTGTTCAACCGAGAAGAACTTAGTGATAAAACCGCGCATCTCTTCTGTTTCTTCGTCGATGGCCATCCAGGCTAACCCCTTAGCTCCTGCTTCTGTGGCTATTTCCTCGAGCTCGGTCATCTGCTTGCGACTATATCCGCCGCAGCCGGGTACGCAGATAGCTTTAACAGGCCTGCCGGCCGCGACATTCTCTGCAAAGACTCTAAAAGCACTCTGTCCGGCGACCTCTGTCAGATCGATCAACTCCATGCCATAACGCATGTCGGGCTTGTCTGTCCCATACCGTTCCATTGCCTCGCGATGGCTCAACCTGGGGAAGGGTGTATTGGCCATTGGAATGATGGAGGCATCATTTACCATGCCGATCATCAGCTCTTCAGTCAGGTCAAGCACGTCGTCTCGTTCGACGAAACTGATTTCAATATCTAGCTGCGTGAACTCCGGCTGCCTGTCTGCCCGGAGATCTTCGTCTCGAAAACAGCGAGCGATCTGGAAGTATCGTTCGAAACCGGCAACCATCAATAGCTGCTTGAGCTGCTGAGGACTCTGCGGAAGGGCATAGAACTTTCCAGGATGAATACGGCTAGGAACCAGGTAATCTCTGGCGCCTTCGGGAGTACTCTTGAACAAAATCGGTGTTTCTATCTCCAAAAAACCACGATCATTCAGAAAATCGCGTATGAACTTAACCGCCTTATGCCGGATCAGTATATTCCTCTGCATTCGTTCCCTACGCAGATACAGATAGCGATATTTGAGCTTTAGAGCGTCATCCACTGGGCTATCCTCGTCGACCCGAATTGGCAAGTTCTTGGAAGGATTTAAGACAGTGATTGATTCGGCTACAACTTCTACTGATCCGGTATCCAGATTCGGATTTTCCTGACCTGCTGGTCTCACGCTTACTTTTCCAGAGACTTGAAGGACGTACTCTGATCGAACTTGCTCCGCTATCTGGAACGCGTCCTGAGACTGGCTGGCGTCGACGGTAACTTGGGTTCTCCCATCGTAATCTCGAAGGTCGATAAATATGATTCCCCCCATGTCCCTTCGCCGGTTAACCCAGCCGGCCAATATCACATCTTGCCCGGCATGTCGGTTTCTCAGTTCACCACAACTATGACTTTTCAACATATTGGTCCTTCTTACAACGATTCTCTGATTTCTTTCGGTTTCCGGTCAATTTGTCTATTGCTTGACATAACGAGTAGATCTTGTTCTCTAACAGCCCGATAATGAACAGGCGACATTTTAACCTGCGCCATGACTGGCGACAACAACGAAAGAATTTCCGCCTAACCACTTGGGTTGAAGGGAGCGCTACACCAGCCAATTAGATGGGCTAATTTTTAAGAGAAAATTGATAATAATTGACATTGGCTGAGTTAATTGATAAAATCAGACCACGCTCAAACACCGTAATTTTTATCATAGGGTGTGTACTGGATTGTTAATTATTTTGTGATGACGGCCTGTAGTTGGTGATCACAAGGAAAGGAAATGTGGATATGACGACCCTTGAAAAGAGTGAGACCATTGTCATGACTGAATCGGCCACACATATGGTAAGAAACCTTCTTAGTGAGAAGGAAGTGCCTGATTATGGACTGCGAATCTTTGTCTCCGGTGGTGGTTGTTCAGGCATGCAATACGGCATGGCCTTGGAAGAAGAGTCACGGCCATACGACCACGTCATTAATCAAGATGGCGTCCAGATCTATGTAGATCCAACAAGTATGATGTACCTAACGGGTGCTGTGGTCGACTACGAGGATAGCCTAATGGGTGGTGGCTTTCGAATCGACAACCCGAATGCGATTTCGTCCTGTGGCTGTGGACATTCGTTCAAGACGTCTGGCAGCCCCGAAGATAGTGCGGCGAGTCACGGCGGTGGTTGTGCCTGCTAGAACAACTAATTAATCTTTCGTTCTCGCGGGGCGTCTAATCGATTGATAAGGCGTCCCGCTTTGTTTGTATTACGACAATGTCTGCCCATTATTTTACCGTCGAAGACGCCAATGCTTTGCTGCCTGAAATCAGGCCGATTATGGCTGAATTGATAGAGCGGCGAGCCCGCGTTGTTGATGCTCGATCCGAGATTGCAGAGATCCTAGAGGACGAATCCAGCAATGTTGGTGGCTACATCGCTTCGTCAATTGTTCAGGATTTTATTGTCATCGAACGGCTCACTCGAAAGATCCGCTCCAAGGGCTGCATTATCAAGGACCTAAACGTAGGTCTCCTCGATTTTCTGTCTGAAGTCGATGGCAGAGAAGTGTACCTTTGCTGGAGGTTTGGAGAGCCACAAGTAGAATTCTATCACGACTTGCATACAGGTTTCCAGAACAGACGTCATCTCTAGATCCTCGCTATTACACCAGCTGCTTCAAGTATCTCAAGAGGGTTGATGTCAACCGTATTATCTAGATTGTGGCCTTTCGGCCGCTCCAAGGTCAGAACATCCGATATTGTCTGGCTCGATCTGGGAGATCTGGGAGATCTGGTAAATCCCAGCGGTCCCCACGAGCAGTGGCAAGACCATGGGCTGGGGTTACTGCGAACGATTCTCCACCAAAGTGGAACTGAAACAGACTTACTTTCGACCAGGGCCATTAGTTCATGGGAGCAGCTCCGGGAGCAGCTGATCGGCTACAAGATGTTGATCATGAACGTCAGAAGCTATACCTATCCTGTGGCATATAGATCGGCGAAGCTCTTTAAGGAAATCAATCCAGATGGCTTAGTGCTTACTGGCGGCATGCATGCAACGGTGGCACTCGACGAGATGTTGGAGGTGCCCGAATTTGACAAGATATGTCAGGGACCTGGAGAAAACGTCATCGTCGATCTGGTAAACAATCCTGATGCGCACCCAAGGGTGGTTATTGGTCAGGGATCAAAATCGATGGCCGAGTGGCCTATGATTGACCGGACCCTTTGGCCTCAGCCAGCAAGCAGAAAGTTACAAAAGGGCTTTGGTTGGCCATTGGAGCCAGAATGTGGCTGGGGTCCGGCACCGGTGACGACCATCTTGACCAGCCGGGTTTGTCCCTGGCAGTGCGTTTTTTGCAACGAGAATTCTTACATTCCAAATATGGGCCGCCGGCCGGTTGAGATGGTAATCGACGAGTTGAATTATGTGGATGAAACCTATGGCCCCATTGGCTCCGTGGTTATCCATGACTCCATGTTCTTTCAGAATCCAAGCTGGCTCAAGGAATGGATCGAAAAGTACCCGACCAAAGCGAACAAGACCTGGTCTTATTGGGCAGCGGCACGGGCTGATACAGTTCGCCAATGGCCCGAGCTGTTCGAAGCGCTTGTAAAAGAGACCAACTGGCGCATGGTATCCATCGGATTTGAGTCAGGCAGCGATAGGGTTCTGCGAATTCTCAACAAAGAGTGTACGGAAGAAGATAACTATTTCGCCATCGACCTGTTGGAGCGAATAGGCGATGAGATGGAAGCCGAAGGCAAGGAACCGCCTGTCTTCTGGTCAAATATCATGCTAGGCATTCCAGGCGAAACTCGGGAGGACGCGTTCAAGACGATGCGTATGCTTAAGTCCATGAGGCGAGTGATGCCTTCCATCGCTTTCTACGCCCCGTATCCTGGATCAGCACTCGGCAATCAGTTGATCGCCGAAGGAAAAAGCATGATGACGAAGGACAATTACCATCGTTTTCCCGACGACGAGAAAGTTAAGGGTATCGACTACAAGTTCTATCGCGAATTGCTCTCCGGAGAATATGACACCGAAATCGATAGAGGTCTCGATCACTTTACTCGCGGGAAAAGTGACGCCTATATGGATGCTTTAACAAAGGCCTAGCTATGAGTAGTTTCAGCAACCCCCATTACATGTATCTGTTCGATCTCAAGAATGGGAACAAAAAACTCGCCTACGGGCAATCACCAGAGGACGCACTGGAGATTCTTAGCTACCGCCTCACTGAGGACGAGATGAACGAAATTATCGCCGATAAGTATTTAAAGATCTCCCAGCGGAAAATGCAGCAGTACGTGCACCTTCTTGGATGAAAGAGCGACTCGCGTAATTAGATTAAGAAGCAGTTAGCGAAACGCCGCAACATATCAACGTTGCGGCGTTTTTTTGTTCTACTATCTAAGCTACGACTTTATCGGTCATCGATCGGGATGTAATCCCGTTCATCCTCACCGATATAGATCTGCCTTGGCCGAGCAATCGCCTGTTCCTTATCCATCAATAACTCTTCCCACTGTGCTAACCAGCCAACTGTGCGAGGTATCGCGAAAAGAACGGGGAACATCGTCACTGGCAATCCCATAGCCTGGTAAATAATGCCGGAGTAGAAATCGACGTTTGGATAGAGCTTGCGTTTCACAAAATAGTCGTCCTCCAGCGCAATTCGTTCCAGTTCCAGAGCAATATCAAGTAGAGGATTACGACCTGTAACATCGAACACTTCGTCCGCTATTTTCTTGATGATATTTGCTCGTGGATCGTAATTCTTATAGACGCGATGGCCAAATCCCATCAACCTGAATTCACCGGATTTCACCCGGTCGACATATGCCGGAATATTGCTTACATCACCAATCTCTCTTAGCATTCTCAAGACAGCTTCGTTTGCACCGCCATGCAGTGGTCCATAAAGGGCAGCGGCTGCCGCGGCCGTGGCACTGTATGGATCTACTCGGGAGCTACCAACGGATCGCATCGCATTTGTCCCACAATTTTGTTCGTGATCCGCATGTAAAATGAATAGGACGTCTAGCGCTCGCTCTAAAACAGGATCAGGAACGTATTTTGGCTCGGCTCTCCTAAACATCATGTTGAGAAAGTTACCAGCATAAGTCAACCCACTGTCCGGATAGGCATAGGGATAGCCTTTTGCATGCCGGAAAGCAAAAGCAGCCAGGGTTGGCATTTTAGCTGTCAGGCGTGTCATCTGCAGGCGTCGAATTTCAGGGTCTTCAACTTGCTTCGCTTCGGGGTAGAAGGTTGATAAAGCCGCAACTGTGCTAATAAGCATACCCATTGGATGAGCGTCGTAACGGAAACCATCGATCGACTGTTTAATATTCTCATGGACGAGTGTGTGCAGCTTGATGTAGCCTTCATATTCATCCAGCTCTTCTTGTGTTGGAAGCTTTCCGGTGATGATTAAGTAAGCCACTTCCAAAAAAGTACAATTGTCGGCCAGCTGTTGAATCGGATAACCCCGGTAGCGGAGGATGCCCTTATCTCCATCGATATAGGTGATAGTGCTCTTGGTCGATGCCGTATTCTTGAAGGCTGGATCGTAGCTCATGAGGCCAAAATCATCTTCGTCCACTTTTATTCCGCGGATATCCATTGCCCGGATGGTGCCATCCGTTATCGGCAGCTCGTAAGTACGACCAGTTCGATTGTCTGTCACTGTTAGCGAATCAGTAGTCATTATTTCCTCCATTTAGTTTTGCATCATCAGATCGGGTGATCCGGCGCAATAGATCTGGCGCTATCTCGACGAAGATATTATTTTCCTAAAGCATTATGCAGGATCATAAAAGGCGGACTTGCCTTGGGTTTTTTTAGCGGATTCAACTGTAGCTGGATGGAAACGGATCCATGTTCAAGTATAGCTCTTTTTCCGGATAGAAACAGGGGCTAGATTACATTTGGATTTGTCTAAATGAACAGTTTTGGCGTTCAAATGCCGCAGACTCAACGCCAATTTCTGGAAGTAGTTGCTTGAAGGTTCACCCCATTGTCAGCACCGGATTTTGATCGGCTGAGGTCAGTCAATAAATCAGTAACAATCTGAAAAGTAGCGCTGAAATGATATAATCCGATAAAGCATTCCACGTGGATAACACCTTGAAAGAATCAATCATCTGTCCCACTTGTCTTATAGAGGTTGAATCGGCCTCAGATAGCTGCCAAGCTTGCGGTCAGGAATTCTGCCCGAACTGTTTTTTCGCAGTTCAGCCCGACGCTATCGAGTGCCAGAACTGTGGTGCGGAATTCGAGGTTTATTGCCCAGCTTGTTCGGCGGAAGTTGATCCGTCGGACCAGGCCTGCCCATATTGTGGACTCGATTTCGTGGCAACGGAAGAAGAAACCCCTGATCAAGACGGTTCCAAGTCCGCAGATGTAGTGGCGGAGTTAGATGACGTGCGTCGTTGTACATCTTGTCTCTCCGTAATTTATCTTGAGGATGGTTTTTGCCGGGACTGCGGCGAGATATTCTGTGGTCGGTGTGGCGGCAGCATTTCTGAGGATGACGAGATATGTCCGGCGTGTAACAATCCTCTATACATAGAATGTCCGGTCTGCAATTTTGAACTAATCACCGGAACTGAAATTTGTCCCAACTGCGACGTGCTATTTCCTAAGTTTTGCACCACCTGTGGCTTAGTTGTTGATCCTGGGACTGAGTCGTGTCCCTCGTGCCGCACCTCGATAAGATTCGTCCAGCGGCGAAGCGCTCGTACGGTACATAACATTATGGCCGGAATGCAAAATGTCAGATTAATTGCTTGCCCTGATTGCGGTCGAGATTTCGACTCAGCCTCTGGTAAGTGCCCTAACTGCCAACTCCGAATTTGTCCCACGTGCCAGATCGCTATTGAAAAGGACGAATTGGGTTGCCCGCGATGTGGAATACTCAAGGTGGAAGCCGGGATTAATCAGCAACAGTGCCCGGTCTGTCATTATGCCGTTTCTATTGGTAGTAATAGTTGTCCAAACTGCTCCCAATTCTTGTGTCCAAATTGCCTTGCCGCAACAAAGGATGAGGATGTCAGCTGCCCTGAATGTGGTATACAGTTTGAACTGTTTTGTCCGGAATGTGATAATTTAGTCAGCGAAGACGATCAAGTCTGTCCTCATTGTGCTGTTGTATTTGAGGCCTGAAGTATACTGTTTATCCGACAAGAATTGAGATAAATGCGGAGATGCGAATGCAGAAAATCGATCAGAGTGGGCAAGAAGAGAACAGCATTGCAGCCAATGCCGGCGATGATTTCGAAATATCGATTGAGGATGCTGTTCGTCATATTCTCCTCAGCGTGGGTGAAGACCCGAACCGCGAAGGCCTGCGACGCACTCCTCGACGAATTGCCCGAATGTACGACGAGATCCTCGCCGGTTACAGTGTCGATCCCAATTCTCTAGTAAACGATGCCCTCTTCGATGTCGATTATGATGAGATGGTGGTGGTCAAGGACATCGCTTTCTACAGCATGTGCGAACATCATATGCTGCCCTTCTTCGGACACGCGCACGTAGCATATACCCCCTCAGACAAGATCATCGGTCTATCAAAGATTCCTCGTATCGTCGAAATGTACGCTCGACGGTTGCAGGTCCAAGAGCGTATGACGCGCCAGATCGCCGATCTGCTCCAGGATGTGCTGCGTCCTTTTGGCGTTGGGGTTGTGATTGAGGCTTCGCATCTGTGCTCAATGATGCGTGGTGTCAAGAAAGAGCAAGCTCGGATGGTTACCAGCGCCATGCTTGGTTGCTTTAAGGATAACGAGAAAACTCGGAGCGAGCTGATGCACCTGCTGGGAACCCCCAACCTTTCAAATTAAGGGGAAGTGCTATTGTCTTGCGTTTCACTAGTCAATCACAGTAACCTGCTCTCTGCAGCAATTGGCGCCGGTGGTCGGGCGCTGGGGATCAGTTGCGGGGAAGGTGAGAGTTTGGTCACGATATTCTGAGGGTGATTCTCTGGCGCTTGTCTTGAGTGAGATTGAGCACCGCTCACAGACGTGACTATTAGGCAAATACTCGAAGGTGCTTTCTAGGCCTTTCTGAAATTGTCCGCGGCTAGAGTAACGGCGTCTTGTTGCGTGCTGATCTCTCCTGCAGCCTGGGCTTCCTCAATGACACTAAGCAGACGCCCGATCTCGGGACCTGGTCCGATATCCAATGCTTGCATCAATTGCTGACCATTAATGATTGGTAACGGTCGGACTGTTTCATCATAGTGATGAAAGTAATGGTCATAGAGCTGTTCGATGACGGACAGGTGTCGCTCCCACCTCCCTCCATCCCTAGCGCCACCATGAGTCGCCAAATAGTCAGCTAACGACAACAGACCAATATCTAAACCAGCCGAACCGGTCCGTTTGAAGAATCGAAATACTGCCCTGCGAGTTAAGGTTTCGTTTTGGACCAGATGAAAAGGCCACATATGTCCAAGGACAACCTTGCGGATGTGGCTGACGGCTTCGTTGCTAAGTCGAAGTTTTCTTAGTCTATAGTCGGCGATGTCCGCCCCTTCCTGTTCATGACCTATGAAGCGAATCCGGCCGTCATCCCCAATACTCACGGTCCGGGATTTTCCTACGTCATGGAAAAGAGCCCCCAGTCGAAGTAATCCACGTCCATCCATCCGCCCATGGATTGGTCGGGAAAAATAATCCCGAAGCCTCTCCTGATAGCTTCCTAATTTCAACCACAATTGACTCGCAGTTGGTCCTCCTGGACTATTGCTGTCGATGAGCACAGATTCTATCCAACGAAGCGATTCCAGGACGTGAATTGTGTGGGCTAGAACCGGCTCGCGATGCGGAGGAGATTGTTCTAGATATTCCAATTCCGCAACTTCAGGGATGACTTCTGGTAATATTCCTTGCAGGGACATCGCTTGCAAGGCCTGGTCGGGAGCGTCCAATCCCATCATAAGGATTAGTTCGTCACGAACACGTTCAACGGATACGGCACTCAACGATGGAGCTAGCAGACGTACAGCGGCCGATGTGCCAACGTCCAAAGAGAAATTCAATTGCACTGAAATGCGAATTGCCCTCATCGCTCGCACAGGATCATTAGCGATCGCTTTATCGTGCGTCTGCCTGATCGTCTTAAGGCGGAGATCATCCTGGCCATTGATTGGATCAATTAGACTTGAATAGCTTCGTGCAGCTACAGGCAGTGCCAGCGCGTTAATCGTAAAATCTCTGTCGCGTAAATCTTCAACGATATTCTCACCGCGGAAAGCAGAAATATCAAGGGATAGTCCTTCGTCCAATAAGATTACCCTGCCGGTATCTCTTTCCTTGTCTAGCACGTATGCTGGGACGCCCAGGAAATTTGCGATTTTGAAGGCCAGCTCGATTGCGCTGTTGGGCACGGCAAAGTCGAGATCTTTGCTCGAACGGCCAAGGAGAAGGTCGCGAACCATTCCGCCGACCAGAAAAACGGGTTGGTCGTGCCTCTCAAAGATAGGTGTCAGGCGTTCTATGAGTTCAGGTCTCTCCACCCGGGCTCCACCTGGGAGTTCGATAAAATGAAGTTCTAACTTCTCGCGTACGCGATTTCGCCTGCCAAGACGCTCCGCTGCCCGGGCTGTCTCGCCAACGCCGGCAATCCTCCCTTCGGCGATCGCTACCCATCGCCCGGCGTATGGGGCTAATTCTTCGTGTGAGATGTGCCCGCCTTGTTCTGGTTCGTCAGACATTTTTCGCGGCAATAGAATCCGTCGGTCGTTGGGTGGTGAGAGCAGAGATTTCCGAATGGGGTTGACTTAGACCAGAATGTAAAAGACTCCTAAGATTGCTGAGAAAGGTGAGCGAAAACCTCTGGCTTCAATATGGCAATGAAGGGCAGATTACGGTATATCTCACCAAAATCCAAGCCGTATCCAACAACAAATTCGTCAGGAATTTCAAAGCCCAAATAATCCACCGGGACCTCTACTTCGCGCCGGCTGGGTTTGCTCAGAAGTGAGCAAATACGCATCGAAGCTGGTGACCGCGCAAGCAGAATGCGTCGCATATAGTCGAGCGTGCGTCCGCTATCGATGATATCCTCAACAATGAGTACGTCTCTTCCGGCGATGTCTTGGGTCAGGTCCATGACGATGCGAACCGCACCGCTAGAGACCGTTCCAGTTCCATAGCTGGACACGCCCATAAAATCTAAATGGTGGGGCTTATTTAGCGCACGGCTAAGATCAGCGAGAAAAATGAATGCCCCTTTAAGTACGCAGATGAGGAGCATATCATCGCATTCCCGGTAATCCTCGGTAATCTCATGAGCAAGTTCAAGTGTCCGCTCCTTCAATGCCTTTTCTGCTATCAGAATCTCGGCCATGTCCTCGCTCAAGTCTCGGCTTCCCGCTTTCATGAATGGTCTCCATCGGCAGCCGGTAGAACTTCATGGCAATGACGGCATCTAGCCTCATAAACCTCAGCCGCCCCAACTAGAACGATAGGGTCGTCGAAAGCGGCCGGCCGCCCATTGATCAATCTTTGCGTCCTGCTGGCCTCTTCAGCGCATACAACACAGATAGCATGAAGTTTATCGACGGTCTCTGCACGAGCCATTAAACTGGGGATCGGACCAAAAGGTACTCCACGAAAGTCCGTATCGAGGCCAGCGCAAATTACTCGCCTGCCCTGGTCTGCCAGGGCTTCGCACACGTCGACGACGTTAGTATCAAAGAATTGAACTTCGTCTATGGCGATGACGCTGGTATCCGCATCGAGATAGGCCAAGATCTCTTCAGGCGACGAAACCGGGCGGGCTTCGAAATCCATGCCGTTGTGCGATGTAACACGCTCATCGTGGTATCTAGTGTCAATTAGAGGCTTAAAGACTTGAACCTTCTGTCGGGCAATTACCGCTCGCCGTAATCTGCGGATCAATTCCTCAGTTTTACCGCTAAACATACTCCCACATACCAGTTCGACGCGACCTCGCGTATGCTTCGTCATCTATCCTCCCAATATCAGTCCGTTATCAAGATCTGAATCGTTGCAGCATTCTGCTCTTTGGATGCATACCATCACTTCCGAAGTCGATAAGGTAGCCTCCCTACCCCTACACATATCCAGCATCGCGCAAGTGGCAGAAACATCTCTTATTCTCAGGGTTATGATGTTCGTGTGTACTGCAAAAAAAACAAAGGCAGATGCGATTACGCATCTGCCTTTGATATTAGCGTAAATTGGCTAACTGTCTACTCAATCATTCCGT